>ENA-UOOD01001965-UOOD01001965.1-human-gut-metagenome-genome-assembly--contig:-CS67-NODE-1965-length-19453-cov-8.255387_pt1 | contig 19453 bp, 19 predicted proteins | sample MGYA00242464_ERZ724011 | MGnify/ENA metagenome assembly ERZ724011 | reverse complement strand
TTAAAAAATTATATACATTTATACATATTATTTTGAGTGAATATTTTTTCAACAGAATTTTCCTCATAGATCTACGGACTCAATACCACAAACCTATCACTCTTCGATCAAAGAAAAAGAACGAAGATTTTTTCACCAGACTTACGCTTTCGGTCGAAATGATACGCATATCATTCTGAACGGAACATTAGCGAAGTGAAGAATCTCCCACCAAGAAAGCACGAACAGAGTGAAGAACCTCTTGGATAGGAGTGTTGAGGGAGAGATGCTTCGCTGCTGCTCAGCATGTTTTAGAGATCTCTCACATGCGTTCGAGATGACAACAATGTCATTCTGAATGTAGCGTGAGCGGAATGAAGAATCTCAAACAAATTGCAGAAGATTCCTCATATTCATTCGGAATGACAAGCGGTCAAAAAGGCGAGAGATTCCTCGCATACGCTCGGAATGACCAATATTTTACAAGCCGCATTCTGTTCTACTTCTTCATCTTACCAGGCAAACAGCGCAATATGGCCTCCGACCAAAAACGTCCCAATTCCCGAGCCCCCGACTTATTGGGATGAAGATAAAACGTCCCTGCCTGACCCGACTCCGGAATAAGATGGGTCAAATGATTTTCTTTGAAATAATCGAAGGCAAGCGTATCACCCAGAAAAACCCGATCGGGTGAGGTTACGGCATAATGCTCGACCAACTTATCGAGCATCGACGAATACGATTGCAAACGTTTGAGTCCTTCTGCCAAATAGGTCGACGAATTATAGGTGTTAGGACTATACCATGTAGGGCGATGCAAAACGACAAGAGCCTTCGGGTAACGATCGAGCAAGGCATCTACAATGGCCTGCACATTGGTATAATAAGAGACGGGGTGTACCGGAGCTCCCAGAGGCCCACGTACCGCACTGTCGTTCGTTCCCAACATGATCGAAAAGAGTAACACCCCCTTTTTAGAAGCCAATTCATCGGCAGCAGCCAATACTTTCGGAAACTCGGTGTTCGTTACCGGAAGGAAGTTGAGCGTAGTCCGCCCGCTGCGACCGCAATTTCGGAACTCTACCGTACCTTTGATATGTTCCTGCAAAAAGAGAGCGGCTTGTGCCGGCGGAGCCTCGTGTTTTGCATCTTTCAGCTGGACACCCTGCGTGATACTGTTCCCGATAAATACCACATGCAAGTTCTGTGCCAATATCGGGAACACCGACGCACAAATACATACAGTAAACGATATAATATACTTTTTCATGATTTATTCCTCCTCATTATTTGCTTTGTAAAGTCAATTTAGCTGTTTTCAAGCCCTTTCCCGAAACGGTAAGGTTTATTTCGCCGGGTTGTTCATGCGTACGCACGATAACGACCAACTGCCCGTTGAAAAGTTTCATCGTAGGCAGATGAAACAATTCGGTCGAAGTGGCATCTCCGTTACAAGCTGCCCGGTACTCACCCGCTCCGACAACATCGAAACGTAAAGCGTTATCGGCCAACGGACACGGATTCCCGTCCTTATCGACAGCCTGTACCGTAACAAATGCCAAATCTTTACCGTTAGCCGCCAACTCCCTACGATCGGACGTCAAGACCAAATGGTGCGGGCGTCCGGCTGTACGCATCTCCTTCTCGGCCACGGCATTTCCGGTTTCATCGTAAGCCACGACTTTCACTACACCGGGTTCATATACGACATCATTCCAACGTAAACGGTAACGGTCATAAGGACGGGACGCATCTTTTGTGCGCTTCCCCTGTGATTTTCCATTGACAAACAACTCGGCCGACGGGTAACTGGTATAACAATACACCGGGGTTACCTCCCCTTCCCGGCCTTCCCAATTCCAATGAGGCAGGATATGCAACGTCGGCGAATCGGTATTCCACCGACTGCGATAAAGATAATATCGATCTTTGGGAAGTCCCGCCAAATCGCAGATTCCGAAATAAGAACTGCGCGAGGGCCAGACATCGTCATAAGGAGTCGGCTCGCCGAGATAATCGAAACCTGTCCAAACGAATTCTCCGATCACCCACGATTTATCATCTTGGAAAGCCCAGTCATCATCGGGAAGATTCGACCACGGACAAGCCCCCATATCATAAGAACAACATTGCGCATCTTCGTACATCGCGCCTTTAGTCTGTTCGACCGGGAATTTATATACCCCGCGCGAACTGATGGTCGAAGCCGTTTCCGAACCCAAAATCATACGTTGAGGCATACGCTTGTAACTCTCCTCATAACGATGCAGACGGTAATTCAAGCCTGGGACATCGAGAACAGCTGCAAATTGATTTTTCATCGCATGATCGGGACGATCCATACCCACTGTTACCGGCCGAGTAGGATCTTCACGATGACATATATCCTGTAAAAATTTTGCCACTTTTCCACCTCCGGTACGACTCTGTTCGTTCACTTCATTACCAATACTCCACATCACAATAGACGGGTGATTGCGATTACAACGAATAAGACTCACCAAATCTTTCTCGGCCCACTCGTCGAAAAACAAATTATAACCGTTTTTACACTTGGCTACCGCCCATTCATCGAACGACTCGGCCATTACCATCAGACCCATTTCATCGCAAAGTTCCATCTGCCAAGAAGCCGGAATATTATGTGCCGTGCGAATAGCATCACAGCCCATCTCTTTCATGATGAGCAATTGACGCCGCAAAGCGGCTTTATTGACAGCCGCACCCAACGGGCCGAGGTCATGATGCAGGCAGACGCCTTTGAATTTACGCGGAACACCATTGAGGACAAACCCTTTTTCGGGAGAAATCTCGATACTACGCACGCCAAAACGGGTCGCATATTCATCGAGCAGTTCACCGTTTTCTTTCACCGAAACCACTGCCGTATAAAGCGACGGAGATTCGGGCGACCATAAACGGGGAGTCTTTATCGTCAGACGAGCACTTGTCGTCCCATCGAAAAAAAGTTCCTGAGCATCGCTTCGTACCACAGGATTTCCGGTTGCATCGTAAATGACCGTCGAAATATCGAGATCGTGCCCCGATGCATTCTCTATCTCGGCATCGATCTGTACCAACGCATTATCCGGAGTAACGACAGGAGTCGTTATCCGTGTACCCCATGTACGCACAGCCACGTCGCCCGTAAGAACCAACCGCACGGGACGATACAATCCGGCTCCCGGATACCAGCGGGAACTCTCGGGCAGATTTTCAAGCCGCACGGCAAGACAATTATCACCCTCTTTCAAATACGGAGTAACATCGATATAAAACGGCGTATAGCCGTAAGCCCAACGACCTACCTCTTTACCATTGACATAAATGATCGGCCGGCTCATCGCTCCATCGAAAACCAATGTTGCCCGGCGACCCGACGGTACGGCAAACGTCGTCCTATACCACCCTACGCCGATATACGGCAACGCTCCGGTACGTCCGGTTTTCTCCGTAGGAACAGTTTCTCCGTTCTGCTCTATGGCAACGACCTGCTTGTCTATTTCCTTATCGAACGGTCCGTAAATGGCCCAGTCATGAGGGACCTCGACACTCTCCCAGCGACTATCGTCGAATGCCGGATCAGCAGCACCTGATATATCGCCCCTGGTAAAACGCCACCCTTTCTCCAAATAAATTTCCTGACGCGGCTGAGCCATTACAGCCAGTGCCAAACACAATAAAGGTAAAAAAATCGCTCGTTTCATGATATCTGTTGTTTCACTATATTATTCTGTCAAAAACTTATATCGGACACCCTCCCGCGTAGCAAACGTATATATAAAATACCCATTCTCTTCTCGGGCCGAGACCTTCGCTCCCTTGATAAAAAGAGGCTGTTTCGATCGCACGGTGCAAGATTCTCCGGCCACGGAGAGAATCTCTCCTTTTACAAGACGTCCGTTCCGCCAAGAAAAAGAGACATCAAAGCCTCCGCGAGCCTTCAATCCCGAGACCTCTCCCCGCGACCAGGCTGCGGGTAAGGCCGGCAACAAATGAATTTCTCCCAAATGGCTTTGTAACAACATCTCCGCCAAACCGGCAGTAGCACCGAAATTTCCGTCGATTTGAAAGGGTGGGTGTGCATCGAAAAGATTAGGATAAGTACCACCTCCCTTATTTGAAGTCCCGGGACCGACAGCCTTCATAATATCGCGTATCATCTTATAAGCATGGTCTCCATCGAGCAAACGCGCCCAAAAATTTATCTTCCATGCCTTACTCCACCCAGTACCCCCGTCGCCCCGCATTTCGAGTGTACGGCGGCAGGCCTCGGCATACCGAGGCGTATAAAGAGGAGAAATCTGACGACCGGGATACAGCCCGTAAAGCTGCGAGACATGACGATGATGCGGATCTACCTCTTCGTACTCGTCATACCACTCCAACAACTCTCCCCGGCTTCCTATACGCAACGGATAAAGCTGTTCCCGTGCCGTAACAAGCGTATCCCGAAACGAAGCGTCGATACCCAAAACGGCCGAAGCCTCGATAAGGTGGGTAAACAGATCCCAAATGATAGACATATCCATCGTTGCCCCCATCGTAACGGAACCGATCTTTCCGTCGACACGATAATTATTTTCAGGAGAAGTAGACGGAGCCGTCAGTAAATAACCGTCCTTCTCCACCAACCAATCCAAACAAAAACGGGCAGCACCTTTCATAATCGGATAGGCTTCCTGTAAAAAACTCTTATCCCGTGTATAGGCATAATGTTCATAAAGATGCCTGCACAGCCAATTCCCGCCCATGTACCAATTGGCCCACGTCGGGTCTCCGACACCATTCCCCACAGGATTGCTCATGCACCAAATATCGGAATTCTGATGTGCCACCCAACCTCGACAGCCATAAAACTGTCGGGCTGTAACCATACCGGTACGAGACAGGCCGGAAATCCAGTCGAGAAGTGGTTCATGCATCTCCGGAAGAGATGTTACCTCGGCCGGCCAATAATTCATCTCGGTATTGACATTTATCGTATAATTGGAGCTCCACGGAGCTTGTATATAAGGATTCCAAATACCTTGTAAATTAGCCGGACGACCACCTATACGAGAAGAAGAAATAAGTAAATAACGACCGTACTGGAAATAAAGCACTTCCAACTCGGGATCGGAATGTCCCCGGGCATAAGCAATGAGCCGCCGGTCGGTAGGAATCTTTTTCAAAGAATCGGCCGTCAGCCCCAAAGAAACGGAGAAACGATCGAAATATTTTCGAAAATCGGAAACATGGCGTTTCTTCAAATTCTTGTAGGTATAGGCCGATGCCTTATGCAACATGTTTTCGGCAAGACTTTTTTCATCGGCACCTTCGGTATCGGGATATTTGTCAAAACCGTTAAAGCTGGTAGCTGCCGAAAGCAACACCACCACTTCCGATGCCTGATCGACATGTATCCCGCACGTATCGGACGATACGACACCGCCTTTGGCTACAACTTTCAGACAGGTACGGAATCTCATGCCGGTATGCCCGTTCTCCTCATAAACAATCGGACTCCGACCATCGACTACATAATAATCGGGATCGACCCGTATCGGAGCAACACCCCGCATCGTCAGTTCATCGAAAGCCGGGGCTTCCAATTCACAATGCAACGGAGAAGAAAGAGTGATATGCAAAGAAAGGGAATTTTTTCTCGAAGCAGTGAGACGCACTGCCAAAACATCATCAGAAGACGAAGCAAACACCTCCCGTTCGTAGGTAATACCGGCCACCGTAAAACGAGTAACGGCCGATGCTTCCGAGAGATTCAACGCCCTATAATAATCGGTGGGAGCCGAACGGGGCATCATATATGAGATATGCAAATCTCCCAGCGGAAGATAACTGGCACTATAAGGCCCCTGCATGAACCGACAACCTTGCGCAGCCGTAGAAAAATCGCCCTCGAAAAGAGCTTTACGAATCAAAGGCAAGTAACAAGGGGCATCGATGTTGAGGCTATCCTGTACCGGACAACCCGACCAAAGCGAGGACTCATTCAGCCGGATCAACTCACTACTTACTCCGCCGAAAACCATCGCCCCGATGCGTCCGTTCCCTACCGGCAACGCCTCAACCCATTCACCCGCGGGTTTATCATACCACAACTTCAATCCTTCTTGCGCCCGGGCAGACGATATACCGAAAAAAATCTGTATCAAGACAAAAATTCCTATAAAGGAACTTATCTTCGGCATTGAACCGGAAGCGACACGGTGGCATTTCATGATATAAGACATAAAAGAGAACTCAACAAAGATATACATAAAAGTTGAAGTTACACAAACAAAGTCGTCGGGTTATACCGATAACGTCCCGATAAAATTTGGGCATTCCGATTTTTTTAAGCAATATTGCAGTCCAATCATCTTACTCGAAACAAGCGATGACATTACAGATTCTCAACCGGCAAAATTCCTTATTGAATACTTTTCTCAACGAAATCAGAAACGTAGAACTCCAAAATGACCGTATGCGATTTAGGCGAAATCTCGAAAGAGTGGGAGAAATCATGGCATACGAAATAAGCAAGACGTTTTCCTATGTACTGCAAACCATAAAGACACCTATCAACCCTGCCGAGGTGAATCTGCCTGCACGAGACATAGTCATTGCCACCGTTTTACGTGCCGGACTTCCTTTCCATCAAGGGTTTCTCAATTACTTCGACCGAGCTGAAAGCGCATTCATATCGGCCCGTCGTGCCTACAACCGCACGCAAGAAACAATGGAAGTGCGTTTCGACTCCGTTTATACACCCCGACTCGACGGAAAAATACTGTTGCTGGTCGACCCGATGTTAGCAACAGGATCATCTCTGGTCGTTGCATACAAAGAGCTGTTGGCGCAAGGCGGCACTCCCGTCCATACACATATCGCTTCGGTCATCGCCAGTCGTCCGGGATTAGAATATGTCGCAAAAACATTAACCGGGCAATCCGTATCTCTATGGACAGCAGCCCTCGACGACAAACTCACGCCGAAACTTTATATCGATCCCGGGTTGGGAGACGCTGGCGACTTGGCATTCGGCGGTAAGATTTAAGAATCTTTATATTATCCCTTTCTATACATATTTTCAAGAGTCCCGGCCTTTCAATCTATCTATTTCCAGAAGGAAATAAATAGATCGGAATAAAAATCGACAAAAACTTTTGTCGGTTTACCAAAAAACATTACTTTTGCAGCCGTAAATAATGACTCCGTAGCTCAGTTGGTAGAGCAAATGACTCTTAATCATTGGGTCGAGGGTTCGAGCCCCTCCGGGGTCACGGAATAAAAAAGCACCTGCACAATAATGCAAGTGCTTTTTTGTTACCTTTCATCTGTTTTCGGGACAGCTTTATAAGTCGTGCAAAACGACAAGCATGAGGCTCCCCAACAATAATACCTCAATCGCAATAAGTTTCACACCAAATCGGCAAAGGAAAAACGCTGATAACCGCACTTTACTCATACTTAGTAAAATGACATGGATCGCTCAACGACAAGCATGGGAAGTCTATTGGTTTATCTAGTATATAATCAAACAAAGGCGGATTGATGATCGGCCGCCTTTGTTTGATTAAGAAAAATTCCGGGATCGGACTTTTTACGGTTTCATATTGGTATTCGTCAGTAATTTTCCTTGATACTCACCGGTAAGTGCCTCGAAAAATTTTTCAATTTTCAAGACATCTTCCTGCGGCATATCACGACCGACTTGGTATTTAGCCATCATGGATATAGCTTGATTCAACGTCTCGACACTGCCATCGTGGTAATAGGGATAAGTCAGCGCCACGTTGCGGAGAGTCGGCGTCTTGAAACGATACCGGTCGCGCTCAACCTTCGTCTGCGCCCAACGTCCGTTATCACCATCGGTAAGACCCGATTTAAGCGTGAGTTCCCGATCTTCGAAATAATTGGCGCGACGCCCCATGAGTTCGTAAGAAAGCCCACCCATATTCACGCCGGCATGACAAGTCGCGCAACTATACTCTTTGAACAAGGCATACCCCTCGACCTGTTCTGCGGTCATGGCATTTGTGTCGCCTTTCAGATAACGATCGAATGCGGAATTGGGCGTAACGAGCGTCTTCTCATACTCGGCGATCGCATCGGTGATGGTCGTCTGACTCAATCCCTCGGGATAGACCTCTAAGAATCGAGCCGCAAAATGCTTATCTTGCGCCAGACGATTTACAATTTCATCGAACGACTTGCACCCCATCTCGACAGGATTCAAAGGAGGACCGCCGGCCTGCTCGGCCAAAGTAGCTGCGCGTCCGTCCCAAAACTGCACGAAATTGAAACAGGAATTATAGACCGTCGGGGCGTTCACACCGCCGAGTTGCCCGTCGATACCCTCGGAATAACGCTTATTATCCACTCCTGCGGTACCGATCCCGTGGCATGTTGCACAAGAAACCGTCCCGTCGGCCGAGAGACGTGTGTCGTGGTAGAGCTCTTCTCCGAGTTGGGCCTTACGAGCATCGTGCGGAAATGTATCGGGAATGGGACGAATCGCCTCGTTGGCAAATTGAGGCGCAGCAAGCGGATTCGGGTAGAATTCAGACCGTATATCCCTGAAAGCCGCCATCATCATATCTCGCTTCTTATTCGTAATAGATGCACCCCAGTGAATGAAATAATAGGATTTCAAAGGCATGGAGCCATCGGCGATACACTGCTCTATTTTTGCCAAACTGACTTCATCGGGTGCCGTACCCTCACGCATGGCCGTCATGAAAGGCTGCATATCGAATGCCGCATATCCATCCTCCACATGCTTTCCAATCAGATTCCGGGCAATAGGATAATTGGCAAAAAAAGGCAACTTGGGATTGGCAGAATGGCAGAACAGACAACCACCGTCCGTCATGACCTCTACGATCTGCTCGTTAAGTGCCAATTCGGAAGAAGGGGCCTTATTCACCAACCGGTAGATGATGGCAAGTAAAGCAACCACAACTACCAGACTCAACAAAATTTTCGAACTTTTTTTCATAGGCAATATAAGTTTAAGTATATTTCTTCGGTTTTTAAGAATACATGTGCATACTATTTCGGGCAATAGGCAGGAAATTCACTCCGTACCAGCACATCTGCATACAGATAAAACCCGCTACGAGCAATCCGTTAAGCCCGGCCCGGCCTCCTCTCCCGTAAAGTCTCAGGTGTATGTAAAGCAAATAGATACACCACGTAACAGCCGCCCACGTCTCTTTCGGGTCCCAACTCCAAAAGTTTCCCCACGCCGCTTTCGCCCACAAAGCCCCGCTCATCATACCGAGCGTCAGGAATGCCATGCCTATGTACACGAGGCGGTCTATCGTCGGGAAGTAACGATCGGTACGTTGAAACCAGCCGGCCAAAGCCAAAATGAATGCACAGCCGAGTACGGAATAGGAAAAAATGTACACCGTTACATGCGGGACGAACCAAAAACTCTGAAGCGCAGGCATCAAAGAGCGGTCATGTATTTCGGGTTTCAATATATTGGTGATGACAAATACCAGCGATATGACGGTCGAGAACAACATGAGCCATCGGTAATGCCACCTCCGATAAGTAAGCAATCCCGAAAATATGATAAAAAAAGAGTACCACAGACGTGTCTCGCCCATCGTTTTGAGCGGAGGACGTTGCAAGGTAATCCACAAAGCGATGATGAACACGGTATAGAAGCACAATCCAACGCCGGTAAGCCCGGCAGCCAAGCGGCTGTAAGATTCGCGTCGGAACGCTATAACAGCCCCGGCTATCCAAAAGGCCGCCGAAACTATCGCAAATACCGTGAACTCGTTCCATGTCATGGCGTTTTCCTCCTTTCTGACAGCGGAACTCCCTGTGCAAACAATAACACGCTGCCCAACATCATCATACAAATGCCGACCCATTGCATATACTTCCACGGCTGTCTTACAATTTCCAATATGCAATATCCGACAGTTTCTCCTTCGGAAACATGTTCATAATCGACCAAATACAAGTCATCTACCAACGAAAGAGCATACGGCTCGTTCACTCGGAGGGAAACCTCCTCATCATCGACCATCAACCGGGCCTCGTAACTATCCGGCATTCCATCGAGATTATATGCCACAGTGAATTTTTCCAACTTGATTCCCTGCCGCCATCGGGCACGCTCCCCATCGGGAGAGAAAACCTCGTACGTAACCTCATCGCCCGATACCCGTAATCTCCATTGCCGGGTATCGGCACTCCCGGCAAATCCGCACACAAGAGCCAGAAACAAACCGATGTGGTTGAAAAGAAAACGCAAACGATACGGTCTGTCTTTACGAAAACCACGAAATATGACAAACAACAAATTTGCCGACAAGGCCGTAAGAACAAAGAAAAGCCACCACGAGGCAGAAGTCAACCACGACGTAAACCCCATCACCAAAAAAGTAAGCAAAGAAACTGCAACGAGCAAAAATGTGGTTATCGGGGCAGACAACAAGATAGCCAAACGGGAATGCGGCTTCTCCTTATAGAGAATCCACAAGGAAACGCCGACCAACGACAACAATGCGACATTTACGGGAAAAGCAAAAAAAACAATATGGAAACGATTCGGAGCTACCAGCTGACAGAACAGCGCCACTCCGAAATATACCGCCCATACCCCATAAACAGCTATCCTCTTCACTATATCTTGCTATAATCTTGCGGCAATAAAAATTCCGACGCAAAAATAGGTATATTTTTCTAAATCCCTGACCTGACTTATAATTTTTACGGGATATCCGACTTTTCACAATGACTGAGAACAAACGACAAAAACACCCTTATGTTCTTTTTAAATCTCGTTGTCCAAATACATTCATTCCACCACCGACACATTGCCCGTATATTTTCCCGTCCGATACTATTTCCAATCACAATCTATTTTTTGGCACAGTATTAGCGCCATATTACAAAGAGTAAAATAATACTCAAAAGCAGAAAAAAACCAATAAAACTTTGATATATAATATAATACATCAAAATAAAACAACAAATTCGAGAAGCGAATATTTCCCGTTTTGAAAAATGAGTCTTTCATTTTGAAAAAATGAGCTTCAAACAAAAAATTGTAGGACAATGAAAGTTTGTAAATTCGATAAAATAGAAGACGAAGACAAAATAAACCGGATAATTAAATACATAATAAACGAAAATCCTTATGTGATCGCTATACCTCCGCTCCTTCCTCTCGAAGAAAAAGCTAGAGAAATATCCATAGGTTGGTTTAGAGAAGACAATGAAACAGTACGGTCGGCCATCAAATCCATCGAATATTATTGTTATGCACGAGTAGACCGACTGACCGCCAACGTCGAACTACAACGCAATATCAAAGAGATTATCTCCTCTCGCATAAAAAACATGTATGCATGGACCGAAAACAAAGCCGATTTATTAATAGATAAAACCATACGCGCCGAGATCTATCGCCTCTCCGCCGATTTGCTGACACACTGCTTACAGGCGCAGGGATTCCGATCCAAAATGTTCGATTCGGGAACATTCGTCCAAATCGATAAAGAAAAAAATTTCAATATTCCGCTTATCCGCGAATCTGTTCAACAATATATGCAACAGAACCGGGATATCGACATTTTCGTAATACCGCTCTCCCTATGCAAAAACATCTACGGAGAAATCGATTTTCTGAGTGAGAAACAGAACGACTATTACGCAACAGTACTGGCTGCCAGCTTCAATGCCGAAGAAATCATACTTTCAAGCGACTTTAAAAACGTACACACCGACACACACAGCTCACGCGAACAGCACTCCCTCACTTACGATGAGGCCGAAAACTTGATCGGTAGCGGAGTACACCTGCTGTATGCCGACAGCATTACATTGGCCGCACGATCGAATATGGTAATGCGCCTTGTAGAGCCGACCCACTTCAATAACGAACGCCTTTATATATCTTCGCACGATAGTGGTAAAAGTATAAAAGCCTTTCTTTCACAAGATTCACTCACTTCTGTGAGATTTACATCTCTCCATGTTCTTCCCGGGTACTTATTGTTGGGGAAAATATTCGACATCATAAACAAATATCAGATAAATGTCATTTCGATGTCTTCATCGAACGTTTCTATATCGATGATTCTCTCAGCCAGCCGAGACACGTTGCGCATCATACAGAGAGAACTCTACAAATACGCCGAAACGATTATAGAAGAAGATATGTCGGTCATACACGTCATCGGTTCGCTTCATTGGGAACGCCCGAACATAGAAAGTGAAATTCTGAGCGTATTGAAAGATATTCCCATCTCCCAAATCTCTTACGGCGGAAGTGATAACTGCTTCACGCTTTCCCTCCCGACCTACAATAAAAACAAAGCTATCGACTCATTATCCAAGCACTTCTTTTCCAAGACTTTCGTATGATTTACACAACCAATTAAACACCCGAAGATATGAAAATCACAATTATTGGCGCCGGGCACATAGGCAGTGCAATAGCCACTTGTCTGGCACAAGGTTATATTTTCAACGAAAAAGATATAACCATTACCAATCAAAGTCCCGATAAATTCGATCTTTTAACCCAGCGTTTTCCTGCCATACACACCTCAACTGACAACAAACAGGCAACAGCCGATGCCGATATTATCGTATTAGCCGTAAATGCCTCAAATGTCGATAACGTCCTATCTTCACTACGATTCTCGTCCGAACAAATACTCGTTTCTGTCGTAGCAGGCATCGATATTATACACTTGGCTCGCCTTGTGAAACGAGAAATTCCTATTTTTAGAGCGATTCCCAATATGGCGATCTCCGAACGTTCAAGCCTTACATTGATCTCTTCCCGAGGAGCGACAGAAGAGCAAAAAGAACTCATTAGCCGTATTTTCGAAGAGGGAGGGAAATGTATGTTTCTCGATGAACAAAAACTCGATGTTGCATCGACATTCACATCAAGTGGTGTCGCCTTTGCATTGAAATACGTACAAGCAGCCATGCAAGCCGGCATAGAACTCGGTATTTCTCCCCAAGATGCCATGCTCATGGCGGCATACGGGCTGGAAGGCGCAACAGAGCTTCTTCTCAACCACCCAACCCACCCCTGCATCGAAATCGATCGCATCACAACCCCGGGCGGAGTAACGATCAAAGGAATAAACGAACTCGACAAAGGCGGTTTCGTCTCCTCCATCATCAATGCCATAAAAGTCTGTGCCACGACAAAAAATTCAGAAGAATAAAAACAACAGTAAAAGTCCCATTCATGTTTGCACAAAACACATGCGGGGCATCTTCTAATAGAAGATGCCCCGCATGTCATACAGTAAGAGAGCTTACTTTCTGAGACCCAATTCTTTTACAATGGCACGATAACGTTCGATGTCGATTTTTTGCAGATAATCGAGCAAACGACGGCGTTTACCAACCAACATTTTCAGGGCTCTTTCGGTCGTATAATCTTTGTGATTTGACTTGAGGTGCTCAGTCAAATGAGAGATACGATAGGAAAATAATGCAATCTGGGACTCGGGAGAACCAGTATCAGTATTGTTCTTTCCGTACTTCTCAAAGATTTCCTTTTTTTTCTCTGTAGTTAAATACATCTTTAACTGTTTTTATGGTGAATGAAATATTTTGAGACCGCAAAGGTAGGCAAATATTTCCGACCGACAAGCATTTTTGGCCTGTTTTTTTCAAAAAAACGACTCTGATAATGAAAAAATTCGACACTTTTCGAGTTGAAAAAGAGGAATTAACCCCTATCCGTATATAAATTATAGAGTTTGTTTTCATAGTGGATACGATAATTGCTTAGATTTATTTGATTTGACTGAACATCAGAGGGTTTCGTTGGTAACAAAAAAATAAAAACTCTTCACTTTTGATGTTTTCCGACAATTTAAAAATGGTCGTTTTCCCCCATTTTATTTCCGAAAAATTGTCCTAAAAATTCATCTCAAAAAACAAAAAACTATGGCAACTTTAAAAACTGTTATTGTTCCGGCAAAGGCCCTCAAAGAGGGACGCCACAAAATAAGAATTTCGGTAGCTCATAACGGTGAAACCAGATACATCGCTACAAACATCATCATTGATTCGGATAAGGAATTCAAAAACGGTGCCGTCGTCAAACGTCCGGACGCTGCAATACTCAACACAAAGCTCCGCGGAATCATTCAACAGTATCAAGACATCATCGATGATTTGGCATATATCGACGGTATAACTTGTCCCGAATTGGTATATCTGCTCAAAAATGAAAAAGCTAAACAAAAACGGTCTCTAAAATCCATATTTGAGGAATATATAGAAACGGCAAATATCAAACAATCATCTATCAATTTGTATAAAACCCAATGGAAAACAATTACTTCTTATATCGACGAAAACATTGTCATCGACAATATCAACCGTATAACCTTATTGGGCTTGGAAAAAAATCTTTCTCATCTAATATCTAAAAGCAACTATTTGGTACTTATGAGAACATTGCTCAATCATGCCAAACGTTGCGGGTATGTACAATATCGTGTCGACCCGATGAACGGTATTAAACTAACGCCTATTCCCATACGACAGTCTTGGTTGTCGGTAGATGAAATAAAACTGATCAGGGACTTACAAACCAATAAAAGAAACTTGCAACTGTGCCGAGACTTGTTCATGCTCTCCTATTATCTCGGTGGCATAAATATCATAGACTTGCTTCAAATAAACTTCAACGAGCAGGTATCAACCATTCACTACATACGAACAAAAACCAATCATGGATACAAATCAAATCCTTTCGTCGAGTTCGACATACCAGACGAAGCGAAAGAAATTATCAACCGTATAAAAGCAAAAGACGGGCACATATATGCTACTGCTTATCAAAACCATTTTAGATATAATGGCTTTTTTCATACACAGATGCCTAAATTAGCCGCTGAAACCGGTATTGAAAAGATTATCTATTATTCTGCCCGAAAATCTTTCAGCCAACATGCATTCAATCTGGGTATCAATACTTCTGTCATCGATTATATTTTAGGTCATAAAATAGATAAAGGCGGAAGCTGTCTTTACAGCTATATAAAGGTTACTCCCGATATGGCGACAAAAGCGATCAGAAAAGTATTGGATAATTTAAAATAATGTGTATTTTTGCATTATCAATAACACTCAACCCCATAGTTGGGATTATTGGTTTGACTTTGGGCGATGGGGTGGTTCCCATCGCCTTTTTTAATATAATATCTTTATGGCTGACGATTTTGACAAATATGATGAACCCAGACTTCACATGGAACGCCTTTTGAAGGCCCATTTGGTCGAGTTCGATTTATCGCTCCGTATTTTGTTTCCTCTCGAAAAAGCCGGAATAAAAACTATCGGGCAACTGTTACAATTCAATCGTACCGGCTTGCTCAATATTCCAAACATCGGTAAAGCAGCTATCAATACGATAGAATCGTTCCTTTCCCGTTATGCGCTTTCTCTCCCTCAATAAAAAGGGGCTATCATCTCTGACAACCCCAGAGCGAAACACATCATCACAAGCTTCATCTATACGCTCCATCTCTTATTACCAAGTAATGCGGAAATAGTTCGGATTGCCAAGAGTCTTTTGGGGTATTCTGAGAGAATATCTTTTGCTGAATAGTAGAAATATTCCCTTTATAAGGTTAAATAACAATCCGGAATAAATTATAAAAATTTACATCCTTATCGGGCCTCGAAAAGATAACCGATATCAATCAAAACAAAACGGCACGACTTGCAAGTCGCGCCAGAAAATACTTGTTTGTAGAAACAGGTCTGTCTCACATAACATTGAAAATCTGCATCAAGAAATCATGTTTTATCACTACCGACCTTTTGAGCCAATTGAGATCGCGTCAGTTTTTTCTGTCTCCGGGCATCGCAAATCAACTGTCCCATCATGTAGGCATAGGCTTCTCTACGAAACTCTTCCCGTTCCGGACTTCCCTCCGCACCGTACAAGTTGTCCAAAACGGCGTCCATACTGTGAATGTCAGGATTATTTGCTTGCATGGCAGTTAAAGCGATACGGCTTTCAATTTATCGCTGATGTCCTGAATGGCTCTATTCAATTGCTCGATCTCCGTCTTTGAAAATGATACCGGCTTGCCATGCACCCTGTTGCCGTTCAATCGTTGATAGAACCACGAAGAGGTTTTCCCGAAATAATGTTTGGCTATGGTAGATACCGAAATATAGGGCAATACCGATTCCAGTTTTTCGCGAACCGTAAGTATCTTCCTGATCTCGGAAGCCTCGTTTTTCATGCGGTCGAAGTCTCCCTGCACACCATCGGTCAAGGCAGACATTTCCGCATCTGACATCTTGTCCATCAGCTCCCGCAATTCCCGATCGACTTCTCCGCGGCGATCCGCTTTTGCGGATTTCCACTCTTCTTTTAATTCAAAAAATCGTTTTACCTTGTCCATAAAAATTGGTATTTCGTTTTTGCCATACTTGAAGAAAGAGTACCCGTCTTATGGCCATAAGACGGGCTTTTCTTTCTAATCGACCCATCGACTAAGTTCTTTCAACTCTTCTTCAAGTTCCTTAATCTCCTTGTCGATTACCGCCTTCATACGCCTGCTTCTTGACGACAAGTCGTGATAATGGCGGAGATAAAAGATCAAGCTTTGCTCGAGGTCTTCTATCCGAGCTTTTAGCTCATTGTCATCATTCATAAAGAGCTCTTGTCTTAATGACATTACAAATATAGATAATATTTTTATTATCCGCAAATAAAAACGATATTTTCAAAAAAAACGGCGCGACATATAGGACGCACCAGATATTGAAGTTACCAACACAGTATAAGTTTTATTCACTCAAAGACACTGGTATAACAGAAATGTTGCGTTCCGGTTGTGATACTCTGTCTGTAAAAGAACAAGCGAGACATTCATCATTATTGATGACAGATATTTATACACCACATGACATACAAGAGGCCAATCCTTTGTTGCTCCGATATCAGGGGGTATTATAAAAAACGCTTGCCTAATTTCACAATCGAGCAAGCGGACTAATATACGAATGTAATGTTATATAACATACGGGGCAAATGTATGAATTTTTTGTGTCATAACACCTTTTTTCTTATAATAATATATACACTTGTTAAAATCAGGAATATCCAAAAACCTCGGATTTGTATTTTTTGCCAGTCGGATAGTTCTTTCTCAACGGTAACGACTTGCGGTATGACCTTTTCCCGGTAGATAATCGAATCTTTCGCTTGTACGGACAGCTCTTGCGTAAGGGTGTCGGTGCGGGGTTTTGTCTCCAACGAGTGATACAGAGAACCGTCGATCATGATGCGGGCGTCGCTCACGGCGTAGTCGTTTTCGAGATGGGACGTGCTGTCGGTAGTCGTCCGCTCGGCCGATTGCGCCGGGACTTCGACAAAAAGGGTGTCGGTTACTTTTATCTCCCGTACCCGCTCTTCTACCCGCACGCTGTCGCGTGCCTCTACTACAACAACCTGCCTGCCGGTGCGGCACGACAAAAACAACACCGGTAACACCATACATAAAAATATCTTCTTCATATCAAAAAAATAGCGGCAATCCCTACATATTGGAATTACCGCTATTTATTATAATATAAAAGGTACAATAAGCACCTCTATGGCATCGCGAAATATCAGATATGAAATGACTCTATAATATCTTTCCCTATAACAGGTGAACGATAAAGCAACGACTTTACTCTCTCTAAATCCTCATCTTCAAGCACCCCTATATATTCCGCCTCACACTCAATGCGACTCTTAGGTAGAATCTTTACCATATAACAATCAATATACCTGTATTGCCCGTCCAGAAACTCATACTTATCCGGATAGATACAATACTGGTAAGGAGCTATCACATGAGCCAAATTAATATTCACCGAGGTATTTATCAAGGAGGTCGCAACAAAATTCCCCTCCTCATCTACCCCAACAATGACAAAGTATTTCAATCGGGAAGTCTCTCCAAAACCTTTCGGCATCACACCATCTTTCCGATAAAACACAACCTTGAAAATGCTCCCCGCCCTTATCTGCATCGTTTTCAGGGATTCTATATCTTTCAGCTGCATATTATCCTAAATAAGTGTCAAGTTCCAGCGACTGGCTCAAATAATCCAATATTTCCTCCGAGGCACCGCCCTCTTTGGCAATATTCACATAATCCATTTTATGATTAGACGCATTCCGATAAGCGCGCGCCCATTCTGCCCCATGAGTTTTCGACATGATTTCGCCAAAATTCATATGCGAAACCTCTGCAATAGCCTCGTCCAGACACTCTACATTCGACTGCGACAAACAATCCATGTCAGGCGATTGATTCGCCGAATAATACTCGTTCTTAAAATCTATCGACATGGATATTATGTCCAATGCCCTGTCATCGCAATATTTATAAGCCTCCCTTTGACCCCGCGACACCTGCAATATGTCATATACAAGAGACGGAACAGGGCCAAACGGCAATGCCACAATATCATCTCTGAACATGGGTATGCCCCATTTAACAATGTGTTTCTTTTGAGCATAAAATGCCGTCTTCACGATATAATACACATCATGCAAATCCGAAGGCATATTATTTAAGATATAAAGCAATATAGCCTTTATGTGGCGTATCTCCCAATCAGGGATTCTCCTTATCTCTCTCATGTCATTTATCGGGATTATCTGTCGCAAAGATATACACATTCATTCGATAAACAAGTAAATTTATACTTTGTTTTCAATAGCAACATTCTATAAACCAAACTTCAAGGTACAGCCCTCTCTATTTTTTGCGGTAATTCCAATATGTCAAAGATCGCCTCGGTTATACTTCTTTCGCGCAGCACCCTGCGCCCATAACACCACCCGTCAAATCCAGCATGAGGGGAAAAACAACATCACGATAGCAATAAAAACAAATATCGTTACCGCTATCATCGCCGGAATCCTGTCATCTTTCATACGACCTCTATTTCTATGATTTCTCCGCCCGATTGGGCTGCCTTGCACAGCGCCACCAGCCTCTCTTCGTAGGGCGTGGAATTGATGACTTTCCCTTTCTCCTTGTTTTCTCCCACCAGTATGCAGCCCGCCGAATCCTCGGCCGAGTTACCCCGGTGGATTAATACGCCCTCGAACTGCGGTACGTCCAGCAGTCGCGGAAGGTCGCGCCCGAACTTTGGAGAACGGTTCACGATGACTTTATACACACCCTCGGGTATCGCCGTCTCGCCGGGTACTTTTGCCTCGCCGCCCGCAAGGTCGCGCACCCGGTCTTCGAGCGTGTCGCAAAACCTTTCGCCGTTCACATAAAGCGTTCCGACCGTGTAGGCATCTCCCTTGAATCGTCTTTCCAATAAAAGTTTCATCTTTCTTCCTCCTTGTTTTTATCGGTAAATTCTTCGTTTATCTCCTCCCCATGCTCACGCTCCACGCGCTCGACGATGCGCTGCACGTTTTCGGGCAGGGCGCGTTTGAACTCGAAGCGTA
>ENA-UOOD01001949-UOOD01001949.1-human-gut-metagenome-genome-assembly--contig:-CS67-NODE-1949-length-19505-cov-30.682005_pt1 | contig 19505 bp, 20 predicted proteins | sample MGYA00242464_ERZ724011 | MGnify/ENA metagenome assembly ERZ724011 | reverse complement strand
TTCAATACATAAATCTCTCCTGAAAAGCGGCACTCTTCCCCGGAGTGGCGCTTTTTACTTGCAAAAAAACATGGGAGACGGTATAAATAAATTGTGGTTGATGATTAGAACCGAAATAATATGCTGAATGTTTAAAAATCCGGAATGAAAATAAAAATAGAAATAATACAGTGGAAAAAGTGATATAAAAACTAAGAGGTACGAGGTAACTATCATGCAGATGTATGAAGTGACGGCAATGGCTCCGGAAGGACCGGAGGAGGTCTATCAGGCGGTTATATTTGCGGAAGACGAGGACGATGCTCTGAATCAATTAGAGGAACAACTGAAAGAGCAGAATATTGCGCATGGAATGTGCATGGCGGAAGAAGTGTGAAAAGAACTTCTAATCACTCAGAGCAAAGGCTCTTTCGTGAAGAAGTTCTATGTTTCACACGCAAATTTGTGCCAATGGCACAAAATTTGTAATCAATTGGAGGATGTCGATATCAGCATGGAAAACTCATATCGTTTTTTTGAGAACAGAGATTGTAAATATTTCCCCTGCCACAAGGGCCTTACGGAGTTTAACTGCCTGTTCTGTTACTGCCCCATGTACCGCATGGAGCACTGCCCGGGGAATCCCCGGTATTTTGAGAAAAACGGCAGACGGATCAAGGATTGCTCGGACTGCACCTTCCCACATGATCCGGAGCACTATGATACGATTATGCAGATCCTGCGGGAGACGTAACACATTTTTCTGAAAAAATCAAATGCCAATAATCACATTTTTCTAAAATACAAAAGCCGATAGTCTGTTTTCGCAGATTACCGGCTTTTTTTATGCGCGGAGACGGTGGGATTTGAACCCACGTGCCCGAGAAGGGCTAACGCATTTCGAGTGCGCCCCGTTATGACCACTTCGATACGTCTCCAAAAGATTACAACGTAGATTATTTTATCTGAAAAATGCCGGTTTGGCAAGGGGAGAAACGAAAAAACCTTTTGTAATGAGATTGTTACTGCCTACGTGATAATAAGGTTGAAAGCGGTAGTTATAAAAAAAGATGTTGACAGAACAACATCTAAGTAGTATATTGCAAATAAATACTTTGATAATCAAAGTATTCGCAGGGCAATGCTGTACGATATAGCGAAGCCAAAGCAATTGTGCCGAAGAGAACAAAGCGGCAAAGACAGAATATTAAAAAAGAATGCATAAGGAGAGCAAAAACATGTTAGAAAAAGTAGCAGCTATCATCAGAGAACAGTTAAACCAGGAGAATGTAGAGATCAAAGAGGCAACCCGTTTCAAGGAGGATCTGGAAGTGGACTCCCTGGATCTGTTTGAACTGGTAATGGCATTTGAAGAGGAATATGGTGTGTCCATTCCTTCCGAGGAATTGGAAAATATGGCAACAGTAGGTGATGTTATCAGATATATTCAGGAGCAGGCGTAAGAACTGCATATCTGCCTGAAGGCAAGAATCCGCAGGCATCAAAGTCGAGGGCTTTTGACCCCGACATCAGAATATGTAATATAACGCAGAACGACGAGAAGGATCAGAAAGACAATGAGAACAAAGATCACGGAACTTCTACAAATCGAATATCCCATTTTCCAGGGCGGCATGGCATGGGTGGCGGAACATAAGCTGGCGGCAGCGGTATCGAATGCCGGAGGCTTTGGTATCATCGGTGCCGCTTCCGCTCCGCCTGAGGTCGTCCGGGAGGAAATCCGCAAATGCAAAGAGCTGACCGACAAGCCCTTCGGCGTGAATATCATGCTGCTCAATCCCAACGCAGAAGAAGTAGCGAAGATCGTTGTGGAAGAAGGAGTACAAGCGGTAACGACAGGTGCGGGAAACCCCGGAAAATTCATGGAGCTGTGGAAAAATGCCGGAGTGAAGGTCATCCCGGTGGTGGCAAGTGTAGCTATGGCGAAGATGATGGAGCGGGCAGGAGCAGACGCCGTAGTGGCGGAAGGCATGGAGAGCGGCGGACATATCGGTTCCACCACAACCATGGCACTGGTGCCGCAGGTGGTGGATGCGGTGTCTATCCCGGTGATCGCGGCCGGAGGTATCGCCGATGGCAGAGGAATGGCAGCGGCCTTCATGCTGGGAGCTGAGGGAATCCAGATGGGAACCCGGTTCGTAGCATCGAAGGAATCTATTGTCCATGAAAATTATAAGAATCAGATCATCAAGGCAAAGGATATCGATTCCGTGGTCACGGGAATGTCTACCGGACATCCGGTGCGTTCCCTGCGCAATCAGATGACCAGAGAATATCTGAAGCTGGAAAAGGAAAATGCAGACTTCATGGAGCTGGAAAAGCTGACGTTGGGATCTCTCAGGAAGGCAGTGCAGGACGGAGATACCGTAAACGGAACCCTGATGGCCGGGCAGATTGCAGGATTGATCCGCAGAGAACAGACCTGCCGTGAGATTATTGAAGAAACAGTGCAGCAGGCGCAGGAGTGCATAGCGGCACAAGGACAGCATAAATAAAATATAGCGACAGCTAACCGCTGACAGCAGATTTCGAACAGTGGCAGGCGGCGTAGTGTATATGGAAAACGGTGCGATAGAAACTGTGCTGTAATGAGGGGAACAAATCGTATCACATAGTAATAGGAGATGACAAAATGAGCAAGATTGCATATTTATTCCCGGGACAGGGATCTCAGTACATAGGAATGGGAAAAGAATTCCATGATACTTATCCGGAAGCACAGGCGGTATGGAAGCTGGCAGACAAGGTGCTTCAGAATCTATACTGGCAGGATAAACGGGAAAAGCAGGCGGATAGCGGACATCCGTACTCTATGGAGCAGCTGACCTTTGAAGAAAATCCTTATATCAACATTACGGAATATACGCAGATCGCCATGCTGACCATGGAAGTGGCTATTCTGAAAGTATTGGAGGCAAAAGGACTGAAAGCAGAGATGGCAGCAGGCTTAAGCCTGGGAGAATATGGGGCGCTGGCTGCCGCTGGTGTGATGGAATTGCCGGACCTGTTCCGGATCATAAGGATGCGTGGTATCTATATGCAGGAGGCCTATCCGGAAGGAGGCGCCATGACAGCAGTATTAGGGCTGGACGGAGATGCTGTGGCAGCAATCTGCGAACAGACAGCAAAAGAAACCGGCAAAGTCGTCTCGGTGGCAAATTATAACTGCCCGGGACAGATCGTGATCACCGGAGAGGCAGATGCAGTAGAGGCGGCATCAGAAGCGCTGAAAGAAGCAGGTGCAAAACGCTGTATACCCTTAAAGGTCAGCGGACCGTTCCACTCAGCCCTGTTAAAAAATGCAGGAGAACAATTGGCAGAAGAACTGAAAAGCGTCAAGCTGTCAACCCCTTGGATTCCTTATGTATCCAACGTAACAGCGGATTATGTGACAGATGCGTCACAGGTTGCGGAACTGCTGAAACAACAGGTATCCAGTCCCGTACAGTTCACCCAGAGCATAGAGCGCATGATCGCGGATGGCGTGGACACGTTCATAGAGATCGGCCCGGGGAAGACACTCAGCAGTTTCGTCCGTAAAATTGACAGGAATGTCAAAGTATACAATATCGAGAAACCGGAGGATCTGGACCGGGTGATGGAGGAACTGGCATGCTGACAGGAAAAAGTCTGACAGGACAAGTTGCTATTGTCACAGGAGCATCACGGGGCATTGGAAAAGCAGTTGCACAGGCATTGGCAGCAGAAGGAGCCACGGTGATCATTAATTATAACGGCTCTGCAGAGGCGGCAGAAGCGGTGGCGACGGACATCCGAAGCCACGGCGGTATGGCGGAGACTGTGAAGTGCAATGTTGCGGATTTTGCAGAGAGTGAAGTCTTTGTAAAGGCAGTAACAGGGAAATACGGCAGAGTTGACATCCTTGTCAATAACGCCGGGATCACGCGGGACAATCTGATCGTGCGGATGACGGAAGAAGAATTCAATGCAGTCCTGGATACGAACCTGAAAGGCGCATTTCACATGATCCGGCATCTGACGAAGACCTTTATGAAGCAGAGATATGGGAAAATCATCAATATCTCTTCTGTCAGTGGCATCGTCGGGAATGCCGGGCAGGCTAATTATTCCGCATCCAAGGCGGGGCTGATCGGTCTGACGAAAAGCGTAGCAAGAGAACTGGCATCCAGGAATATCTGTGTGAATGCTGTGGCACCCGGATTTATCCGGACAGATATGACAGACAAGCTGCCGGAGGCGGTACAGGATAATGCGGTCGGGCAGATCCCACTTAAGAAAATGGGAAGACCGGAGGATGTCGCACAGGCGGTTCTGTTCCTGGCAGGAAATGCCTCGGACTATATCACCGGCCAGGTACTGTGCGTGGACGGCGGTATGGCGATGTAAAAACAAGTCCGGCAACAGGAAAGCAGAATAGAAAATATGTCCGCTAACGATACAGCAGGATAGAAAATAAGTCAGGACGCGAGGGAGTATATCACGTATGGGAAAAAATAGAAGAGTTGTAATAACAGGCATGGGAGCCATCACTCCTATTGGAAACAGCGTAGAGGAATTCTGGAATAGTATCAAAGAGGGCAAGACCGGATTCGGTTCTATCACCTATTTTGATACTGCGGATTACCGTTGTAAGCTGGCGGCGGAAGTGAAGGATTTTGATCCTACACAATATATGGACAAAAAATCCGCCCGCAGAATGGAGCAGTTCTGCCAGTTCGCAGTGGCGGCTGCCGGACAGGCGATCGCAGATGCAGGTCTTATTATGGAACAGGAAGATCCGTATATGGTGGGCTGCAGTGTGGGAAGCGGCATCGGAAGCTTACAGGCCATGGAGCGGGAATATGACCGCCTGAAGGAAAAAGGTCCCGGCAGGGTAGGACCCATGCTGGTGCCTTTGATGATCTCCAACATGGCAGCAGGTAATGTCAGCATTGCCTATGGGCTGAAGGGCAAGAGTCTGAACGTTGTGACTGCCTGTGCAACCGGTACACATTCCATCGGAGAAGCATATCGTACGATCCAGTACGGTGATGCAGACGTGATGGTAGCCGGAGGAACGGAAAGCTCTATTACTCCCATCGGCATTGCCGGATTTTCCGCACTGACAGCATTGTCGTTTAGTGAAGATCCTCAGAGAGCTTCTATTCCCTTCGATAAAGACCGCAATGGTTTCGTTATGGGAGAAGGCTCGGCGGTAGTGGTACTGGAAGAGCTGGAGCATGCAAAGAGACGCGGAGCAAAAATCTATGCGGAGTTGATCGGGTATGGCTGTTCTTCGGATGCTTACCATATTACCTCCCCCGCGGAGGACGGCAGCGGAGCAGCCACCGCCATGCTGAATGCCTTAAAAGACGGCGGTGTGGCGCCGGAGAAGCTTACTTATATTAATGCCCATGGAACCAGCACCCATCATAATGACCTGTTCGAGACCAGAGCTATCAAGCTCGCATTTGGAGAACATGCTTATGATCTGAAGATCAATTCTACCAAATCCATGGTGGGACATCTCCTGGGAGCGGCAGGAGCGGTGGAATTCGTCACCTGCGTAAAAGAAATTCAGGAAGGCTATATCCATCGTACCGTGGGACTGCGTGAGACGGAGGAGGAACTGGATCTGAATTACTGTCGGGACAGCTACGAAGAAGAGGTGCCTTATGCACTGACCAATTCGTTGGGCTTCGGCGGACATAATGCGAGTCTGTTGCTAAAGAAGTACATAGAATAACCGCAGCAGATGTTCAAGACACAGGATAGAAGGCAGAGCATCAACGAGGACGATTGCACAATGCGAGGAAGTAGTTGATACGACAGCATTCGCGGAACGGAGGAACAATGTCAGTTTATAATACACAGGAAATCATGGAGATTCTGCCCCACAGACATCCCTTTCTGCTGATCGATACTATCGAGGAGCTGGAGCCCGGTGTTCGGGCAGTGGGACGAAAAAATGTGACCTTTAACGAACCGTATTTTGCCGGGCATTTTCCGGGGAATCCGGTGATGCCGGGCGTGTTGATCATGGAAGCACTGGCACAGACAGGGGCTGTAGCAATTCTGTCTCTGCAGGAGCATCGTGGCAAGACCGCTTATTTTGCCGGGATCGACAAGGCAAAATTCAAGCAGATGGTGCGTCCCGGAGACACCTTGGAACTGGAGACCACCATTATCCGCAGCAAGGGACCGGTGGGCGTCGGGGAAGCGATCGCCACGGTAAACGGAAAACTGGCGGCGAAAGCAGAACTTACCTTTGCGGTAAAATAAAAATAGTCTGTGGAAGTTTTTTATGAGTGGGACAGAGAGATAAGAGTGACGCAGAATAAGAGGTGCAGGTATGGGAAATGTAACGATAGAAACAGAGATCAAATGCCCGAAATGTAAGAAAATGATAAACAGAGACCGGGCAGCGAAAAATAAATATGTCTGTTACGAATGTGGTTATTATTTCCGGGTGAAGACCCACAACCGGATCCGCATGGTGGCAGACCGGAAAAGCTTTCAGCCTTGGTTCGAGGAGATAGAAGAGAGCAATCCACTGAAATATGAGGGCTATGAAGAAAAACTGTCGGAGGCCAGGGAAAAGTCCGGCGTGAAAGAAGCTGTGACCGTAGGTGAATGCGAGATTTACGGGGAAAAGGCTGTGATCGGCATCTGCGAATCCAAATTCATGATGGGAAGTATGGGGCATGTGGTCGGCGAAAAAGTCACCCGGGCAATTGAAAAGGCGACAGAATTGCGGCTGCCTGTATTTTTGTTCTGCTGTTCCGGTGGTGCGAGAATGCAGGAAGGAATCGTGTCACTGATGCAGATGGCAAAGACCTCCGCAGCGATCAAACGGCATGGAGAAGCAGGACTTCTCTACGCGACTATTTTGACGGATCCCACCACCGGTGGTGTCACAGCCAGTTTTGCCATGCTGGGAGATGTGATCATGGCGGAACCGGGAGCCTTGATCGGCTTCGCAGGACCGAGGGTCATTAAGCAGACTTTGGGACAGCGCCTCCCTGACGGCTTCCAGACAGCGGAATTTTTACAGGAGCATGGTTTTGTGGACGGTATCGTCCGTCGGGAGAATCTGAAGAAGACCTTATATTTCCTGATCACGACGCATCGGTGCAGTGAGGGGAATTATGCGGATTTTAAGAAAAATATTGACTTCCATTTTGAACCTACGGAGATCGTGAAGGAACGGTCATTCCTGACACTCCCCAGAACAGCATGGGAAAAGGTCAAGACCGTCCGGAGAGTGGACAGACCGGCAGCAACCGACTATATTCCCTACATTTTCGATTATGTAGTGGAAGCTCACGGAGACCGTTATTATGGGGATGATAAAGCGCTGGTAGGTGCGGTGGCATTTCTGGACGGGCAGCCGGTCACGGTGCTGGCAGATGTGAAGGGCAAGGATTTTGCAGAGTGTGCCAGACGCAATTACGGAATGCCCATGCCGGAGGGGTATCGTAAGGCACTGCGCCTGATGAAACAGGCGGAGAAATTCCACCGCCCCATTATCAGCTTTGTAAACACGCCGGGAGCCTTCTGCGGTGTGGAGGCGGAGGAGAGAGGCCAGGGCGAGGCCATTGCCCGGAATCTGCTGGAGATGTCAGCCTTAAAAGTACCGGTATTATGTATCCTTATCGGAGAAGGCGGCAGCGGTGGGGCGCTGGCTACAGCGGTAGGCAATGAGGTATGGATGATGGAAAATGCCACATACTCGATCCTGTCTCCCGAAGGCTTTGCTTCTATATTATGGAAGGATGCTGACCGTGCCAGAGAAGCCAGTGAGGTCATGAATATTACATCCGAGGACCTGAAACGTCTCGGTGTGATCGAGCGGATCGTACCGGAATACGGCGGGGCAGACCAAAGTACCGTGGAGGCCATCGGTGGGTATCTCAAGGAACATATCAAGGAATTCCTGCAAAAATATACCGGCATGACCGGTGAACAGATTGCAGAGGAACGTTATGAAAGGTTCCGCAAGTATTAAAGCGGTAACGAGAGGTGATGTGGGATGAAGCACGGAAAAATGATCCTGGGGGAATTGCATGCAGATATTCCCGTGATCCAGGGGGGTATGGGTGTGGGGATCAGCCTGTCCGGTCTGGCGGGAGCAGTGGCTGCGGCAGGTGGAATCGGCATTATTTCTACTGCCCAGATCGGTTTCCGCGAGCCGGATTTTGACAGAGATCCCATCGCCTGTAATCTGCGTACTATCGGAAAAGAAATAGAAAAAGCAAGACAGATCGCAAGAGGCGGTATCGTCGGTGCCAACATCATGGTGGCAACACAACGCTACGAGGATTATGTCAGGGCAGCAGTGCTGGCCGGTACCGACTGCATTATCTCCGGTGCAGGACTGCCGCTGGATCTGCCCGGAGTCGTGGCAGAGACGGAAAGCGGAATGCCCGGGCGAAGCCACCGGACGATGCTGGCTCCGATCGTGTCGAGCACCCGTGCCCTGTCGGTCGTCACAAAATACTGGATGAAAAAATACGACAGAAAGCCGGACTTTATCGTGGCAGAGGGACCGTTGGCGGGCGGACACCTGGGATTTAAGCGGGAGGAACTGGACGCTTACACACCGGAGAGCTATGAGAGAGAACTGACGGCAATGATCCGGCAGGCGGCAGAACTGGAAATTCCACTGATCGCTGCAGGCGGTATTTATGACCGGAGGGATCTGGAGCATTGCCTGTCCCTCGGGGCTGCGGGGGTACAGCTGGGAACCCGTTTTGTGACCACCGAAGAGTGTGATGCGGCAGATGCATATAAGCAGGCATATCTCAGCGCACGGAAAGAAGACATTGTCATTGTGAAAAGCCCTGTGGGAATGCCGGGCAGAGCTATACAGAATGCTTTTCTGGAAAAGGTGGCGGCCGGGGAACGGTTTATGACCGGATGCAGACATTGCATTAAGACCTGCGATCCGAAGACAGCACCGTATTGCATCACCAGAGCATTGATCAATGCGGCAACGGGAGATGTGGATAACGGACTGCTGTTCTGTGGCAGCAATGCCTGGAGGGCGCAGAAAATAGAAAGAACAGTGGATATCATGGAGGAAATGGCGTGAGGACCATAAGAATCACCGGAACCGGAAGTGCACTTCCGGGAAGGATTGTTACAAATAAAGAATTGGAGCAGATGGTGGAAACCTCGGATGAATGGATCCGTGAGAGAACTGGTATTGCGGAACGACATGTGTCAGTTGGCGAAACGGTTGTGACACTTGCGTCAGAAGCAGCCCGTAAAGCACTGGAACAGGCAGGAAAAAGAGCAGAAGAGATTGACCTGATCCTGGTGGCAACCTGTTCTCCGGAGCAGTATCTGCCCTGCTGTGCCTGCCAGGTACAGGCAGCTGTCGGCGCGGTGAATGCTTTGGCTTTTGATGTGAATGCTGCCTGTTCCGGATTTTTGTTTGCACTGAATACCGCAGATGCTTATCTGAGGACAGGATTGGCGAAAAATGCCCTGATCATCGGCAGTGAGGTACTGTCCAAGCTGGTGGACTGGAAGGACCGGGGCAGCTGTATCCTGTTCGGAGACGGTGCCGGGGCGGTAGTTGTAGAGCAATGCAGGGCAGAGTCTCGGGCGGTGGAGGAGAAACAGATACCGGCAGCAGGTATTTTGGGACGGGCGCTCCATTCCGACGGTACCGGCGGTGGCGTCTTACAATGCGATGCGAGGGAACTGACAACCCCCTATGCAAGGACTTCGGCGGTAAAAACAGATCAAAACCAGCCGATGGACGACAGAGAGCATTTTATTCAGATGGATGGACAGGAAGTGTATCGGTTCGCCACTAGACGGGTGCCGCAATGCATTGAGGAAGCGTTGTCGGATGCCGGACTTACTGTGCCGGATATTGACCTGTTCGTACTGCATCAGGCCAACGCACGGATCATTGATGCAGTGGCGAAACGCCTTCATGCGGATCGCAAAAAATTTCCTACAAATCTGGAGAGGGTAGGCAATCTGTCCTCCGCCTCCATTCCGGTGCTTCTGGATGAACTGCACAAGCAGGGAAAGCTGCACCGCGGCGACCGCATCGTTCTGGCGGGATTTGGCGCCGGGCTTACGATTGGGGCTTGCGTGATGACCTGGTAGACGATATACTGAAAATGATTCGGAGAGCCGTACACGATGGATATCTGTCGGAGAAGGCAGCTTCGAAAAATCTCGGACATACGACAGAGATATTTCAGATATCGTAGAGGACACTATGGAGAAGAGCAACAACCGGGTGCTGAATGAACTGTTGGTGAACCTGTTCCATAACGTGATGGATGCAGAGGCAAAGGCGGTCATAACAGAAGAATTCAAGGATATTACGAATAATGATATGCACATTCTGGAGGCTATCGGCATCGAGGAACCAAAGAGTATGTCCCGTATCGCTGGGGAACTCCACGTCACCGTGGGAACCCTGACCACGAATATGAACAGTCTGGAGAAAAAAGGCTACCTGGAGCGTAACCGCAGCACACAGGACAAACGTGTGGTGCTGGTGACACTGACAGAGAAGGGGCGGAAAGCCTTTTTCCATCATAGAGATTTCCACAGGAAAATGATCCATACGATCATTCGGGATCTGGATGAGGAAGAAATGCAGACATTGATCAAATGTCTGGGAAAACTGGATATATTTTTCAGAGATGGCAATGCAGAGTGACCGGAGAGTTCCGGTTACTCTTTTTTGTTTGCAGGACATCGAAATCTTTCGGAAATTACAACAAACTATTTTCAGATGAAAACAAATGTATTAAAATAGAAATAGCGATTCAAAATGTTGGATAGTTATAGTAGACGCAAGAGAAAATAGTGAAATATAGAAACGGAGGATCCTACGATGAAGAGAATCGGAATGTTAACGAGCGGTGGTGACTGCCAGGCCCTGAACGCAGCCATGAGAGGTGTGGTGAAGACACTGGCGAACGGTAAGGAAGAGGTGGAAATCTACGGCTTCCTGGATGGCTACAGAGGACTGATCTACGGTAATTTCCGAATGCTGACGGACAAGGATTTCTCCGGTATTCTTACCAAGGGCGGCACGATCCTGGGAACCTCCCGGACCCCGTTCAAGACGATCCAGGATCCGGATCCCAACGGGCTGAACAAAGTGGAAGCCATGAAGCAGAACTATTACAAGCTGCAGCTGGACTGCCTTGTAATTCTCGGTGGTAACGGCACCCACAAGACTGCGAACCTGTTGCGCAAGGAAGGTCTGAATATCGTAACGCTGCCTAAGACCATTGACAATGATCTGTGGGGCACCGATATGACCTTCGGTTTCCAGAGTGCAGTGGATATTGCAACGGATGCTATCGACTGCATCCATACCACAGCGGCTTCCCATGGCAGAGTATTTATCGTGGAAGTGATGGGACATAAGGTAGGATGGCTTACCCTGAATGCAGGCATGGCCGGCGGTGCGGATATCATTTTGATTCCCGAGATTCCTTATGATATCGATAAGGTGATCGAGAAAATTGAAGACAGAGACAAAAAAGGCTGCCGTTTTACCATCATCGCGGTAGCTGAGGGTGCTATCTCCAAAGAGGATGCAGCCCTTCCGAAAAAAGATTACAAGAAAAAGATGGAAAAATATCCGTTCCCTTCCGTATCCTATGAAGTGGCTGCGCAGATTCAGGAGAAGACCGGCAGAGAAGTACGTGTCACTGTACCTGGTCATATGCAGAGAGGCGGAAGCCCCTGCCCTTACGACAGAGTATTCGCCAGCCGTCTGGGCTCCGAGGCAGGCAAGCTGATCCTGGACAACCAGTACGGCTTCATGGTAGGCTATAAGAACCGTGAGATCGTAAGAGTTCCGTTAGAGGATGTAGCGGGCAAGCTTAAGACCGTGGATCCTGATGCCACCATCGTACAGGAGGCTAAGATGCTGGGCATCTGCTTTGGCGATTAAGAAAGTCTTCACGGCAGAACAAAGTTAGGAAGAGAGAAAACACATGTCATATACAGCGCTATACCGGAAGTTTCGTCCGGATGCTTTTTCCGATGTCAAAGGTCAGGATCATATCGTGACCACACTGAAGAATCAGCTACGGGCGAACCGGATCGGCCATGCGTATCTGTTCACCGGAACGAGAGGTACCGGTAAAACTACGGTGGCGAAGATTTTTGCGAAAACAGTGAATTGCGAACACCCCACAGAGGACGGCCCCTGTGGGGAATGCCGTATTTGTAAGGCCATTGCGGCGGGAGCCAGCATGAATGTCATCGAGATCGACGCGGCTTCCAACAACGGTGTGGACAATATCCGTGAGATCATCGACGAGGTATCCTATTCCCCGGCGGAGGGAAAATACAAGGTCTACATCATCGACGAGGTGCATATGCTCTCACCCGGAGCTTTCAACGCATTGTTAAAAACTCTGGAAGAACCGCCCTCTTATGTTATTTTTATTCTGGCGACCACGGAGGTGCACAAGATCCCCATTACGATCCTGTCCCGTTGCCAGAGATATGATTTTAAACGAATTTCCATTGATACCATCACGGATCGCATGAAGGAACTGATGGACACGGAGCAGGTACAGGTGGAGGACAGAGCTCTGCGCTACATTGCGAAAGTAGCGGACGGTTCCATGCGTGATGCGCTAAGCCTTCTGGATCAGTGTATCGCGTTCCATCTGGGCAAGGAGCTGACCTACGACATGACCCTGGATGTGTTGGGGGCAGTGGATACGGAAGTGTTCAGCAGATTGCTGCGCTTCGTCATGGACCGGAATGTGTTAGGATGCATTGAACTGTTGGAAGAGATCGTCATGCAGGGCAGAGAACTGGTACAGTTCGTCACGGACTTTACCTGGTATCTGCGGAATCTGATGCTGGTACAGACAGCGGATAATCTGGAGGATGTCATAGATATGTCCACGGATAATCTGGCGAATCTGAAGGAAGAAGCTTCCATGCTTTCCATGGATCAGATCATCCGCTATATCCATATTTTCTCTGAGCTGTCCGGACAGATCCGCTATGCGGCGCAGAAACGTATCCTGGTAGAGATCGCGCTGATCAAGCTGTGCAAGCCGGAGATGGAGACAGATCAGGAAGCTGTCCTGGATCGAATCCGTCAGGTAGAGGAAAAAGTGGAAAACGGCATTGTCGTTACGGCGCAAATGCCTGCCGGCACTCCCGGAGTACAAGGGGGAGCACCGGGTGGCGCGGCGAGACCCAAACCGGAGCTGCCCAAGGCTATCCCCGAGGATGTACAGGAGATTGTGCGAAAATGGCCGTCTATCGTAGGCAATGCGGAGAATCCCATGAAGATGTATCTGAAAAATGCCAGATTGAGCCTGGGCGGAGACAATAAGCTCATGGTGGTGCTGGAGGACGGACTGGCTTCTGATTATTTCAAAGGAGAAGCCCACGAGCAGAATAAGCAGCAGCTGGAGGCTTTATTGTCCGACTTTTCCGGCAAGGAGATCGAAGTGACGATCCAGACGGTGGAAAGTAACCGCCAGTTCGAGGACAATTACGTAGATCTTAGCAAGGTCATTAACATGGAGATAGACGAAGAGGAGTGATCCTGCGTGAATTTAGGATTGCGACAGGCTTGCAGATAAGGTAAGATATAATAATAACTCACTCGCAGGACGATAGTCCGAAATGCGAATATATTATGATTTCGAGAATGCGTAGCACGGAGAAATCAATTATAAATCATATGGAGGAAGTAATAACATGGCAAAAAGAGGTGGATTCCCCGGAGGCGCAATGCCTGGTAATATGAACAATCTGATGAAGCAGGCACAGAGAATGCAGCGTCAGATGGAAGAGGGACAGAAGGAATTAGAGACCAGGGAGTTCTCTGCATCCGCAGGCGGCGGAGCTGTGGAAGTGACCATCAACGGTAAAAAAGAGATCACAGCCATCAAACTGGCAGAGGAGATCGTGGACCCTGAGGATATTGAGACATTACAGGATGCTATCGTGGCAGCAGCCAACGAGGCACTGCGCAAGGCTGACGAAGCCAATGCAGAGCTCATGGGCAAAATGACCGGAGGCTTAGGAGGATTTCCTTTCTAATGGAACTTTACAGCGGACAGATCAATAAATTAATAGATGAACTGGCAGCCCTGCCCGGGATTGGCAGTAAGTCCGCACAAAGACTGGCTTTTCACCTGATCAATATGCCGAAGGACCGTGTGGACAGACTGGCGAATGTCATGATCGAGGCCAGAGCCAATGTCCGGTACTGTAAGGAGTGTTATACCCTGACGGATAAGGAAATCTGCCCGGTGTGCGCAAATCCTAGAAGAGATCATCATACGATCATGGTGGTGGAGAATACCAGAGACCTGGCAGCCTATGAGAAGACCGGCAAATACGAAGGTGTGTATCATGTCCTGCATGGTGCCATCTCTCCCATGCTGGGCGTGGGACCCGGTGATATCAAGCTGAAGGAACTGATGGAACGCCTGCAGGGAGATGTGCAGGAAGTGATCATTGCGACCAATTCCAGCCTGGAGGGCGAGACTACGGCAATGTATATCAGTAAATTGATCAAACCGACCGGGATCAAGGTGACCAGAATTGCCAGCGGAGTGCCCGTGGGTGGTGATCTGGAATATATCGATGAGGTAACATTGCTCCGTGCCTTAGAAGGCAGAGTGGAGTTATAAGCAGCAGAGAAAATGAATAAATGTGGGAGGAGAAGACAATGGCAGTAACAAAAAGTGTATTTGGGAAAAGCCCGGAAGGGAAAGAGATCTCTCTGTATACCCTGAGTAACAGCAAGGGAATGCAGGCAAAGGTAACAGATTTCGGTGCGAACCTGGTAGGAATCCTGGTACCGGATGTGCAAGGTGTGACAGCTGATGTGACACTGGGCTTTGACAGCGTGGACCGTTATTATAAGAATTACAGCTTCTTCGGTGCAGTGATCGGACCCTGTGCGAACCGTACCGCAGGGGCAGCATATACATTAGACGGTGTGGATTATCGGATGGATCAAAATGACGGACCCAACAACCTGCACACACATATTGAGTTGGGCTTCCATAAGAGAATCTGGGATGCAGTACCGGGAGATAACAGTGTCACCTTTTCTCTGGAGGACGAGGATGGATATCTGGGTTTCCCCGGACATAAAAAGGTGTCCGTCACCTATTCCCTGGACGAGGAGAATGCCTTAAGACTGCATTATCATGCGTCCAGTGACAAACGGACTATTTTTAATCTGACCAATCATTCCTATTTTAATCTGGACGGACAAGGTACCGGCAGAATTGAGGACCATGAATTATGGCTGGGAGCTTCCCATTTCACACCTGTGGTACCGGGATCCATTCCTACCGGTGAGATCTGCGCAGTGGCGGGCACACCCATGGATTTCACACAGCCGAAGAAGATCGGAAGAGATATTGAAGCAGACTTTGAACAGTTAAAGCTGACAGGTGGCTATGATCATAATTTCTGCATTGATGACTGGGATGGCAGCCTGAAACATATTGCGACTGCGAAAGGACCGAAGAGCGGCAGAGTGATGAAGGTATATACCACATTGCCCGGCGTACAGTTCTATGCGGGCAACTTTATCGCACCGGAAGAGGGCAAAGCAGGCGCAGTCTATGATAATAGAACCGGATTTGCCCTGGAGACCCAGTATTATCCGGATACTATTCATCATGAGAACTTCCCTTCTTATATCTTTGGTGGGGAAAATGGTGATTATGATTCTGTGACCGTATACAAATTCGAGTAAATAAATAGTTATGCAAACTTTGTCGAAGTGTTTTTTTAAGGACGCGACAAAGAACGCTAAAATACCTCCTGTGCGGATGCTATAGTTAGTGATAACTGATAGAAACGGCATGGGAGGTGTTTTTTGTATGGAATTACCGAAAAATATAACGCAGATCGGAGAGGCGGACAAGCACTGCAGAGTCTATGTGGAAGATTATGTGGTATCTTACATAAAACAAATGAATGGGATGGCACAGAACAAAGACATTGCCATTGCGCTGTATGGCAGACGGACGACGGAGAATGGTGTGGCTTATCTGTTCGCCTATGGTTCGGCGAAACTGAATTTTCTGCAGAAACCGATACGTCACTTGTCCCAGGCACAGGAGCAGGAGATCGAGAAGCTGCGGAAAAAGTATTTTCCGGAAATGACATTTTTAGGATATCAGATCCTGAATGGCGAGATGGTGGAAGGCTTCCGGATCTGTGAGCAGGAGATCTGCCGGTATGTGGCAGGTTATGCACAATTTTATGAAAAAAATGACAGCATGCTGGCGTATATGCTGGAGAACCGGGGAGAGGAAGCGGAACCGGAGAAACTAGACCAGGAAAAATATGAGGTCGTAAAGAAGCGGCAGGAAGAACGCAGACAGAGACAGGAAAGCGGACATGCCGGGCGTGCCGAATATACCGGACGAGCGGAACATAGGGATAATATTATTCCCATGCCTACGGAGGGACTGCGCCGGATGAAGATGGCAGCCACGGGAGTGTTCGTACTGCTGTGCGTTATGGCACTGGCACTGATGCGGCAGGAAAACACCGGGGAATCCCTGGAGGAGACGGCCAGGCAGGCGATGAGCAGTCTCATGGAGCAGAAATTACCAGATGCGGTGGAGGAACAGAACCAGGTCAGTACACTCGTGGCAGAGGACAAGCTGGAAGCTGCACTGCGGCAGGAAAACAATGCCATGGCAGAGAACGCGACAGCTACAGCGGAGACCACTGTGCCGGAGACGATGGAGACCGAAGCTGCTGTGGAAGACACAACAGAGGTGACAGAAGAACCGCAGCCGGAAGTGACACCGACACCGGAACCGACACCTGAAGTGACGGTGGAATCGGAAACACCACAGACACAGGCAGCTGTGGCACAGCCGACGGCTTATACGATCAAGAAAGGTGACACATTGATCGGTATCTCTTTACGTAATTACGGAAGCAATACAAAAGTGTCGGAAATCTGTGCACTGAATGGAATCACAGATCCGGATGACATCAAAATCGGACAGGAAATCCTTCTGCCGTAAAAAACTTATTTTCAAAAGGTAAGATTATGGTATACTGTTAATGTTACACAATGGTAGGATATAAGGATGTCGGGGTCAAAAGCCCCCGACTTTGATGCCTACGGATTGCTTCGTGCTACGCACTCCCACAATCCTACCCAATATTCGCATATCGTGGGATTATCATCCCACTTTTATGCTCATATCGGGGCGGGTCCTAAGGTCTTTCACCCACCTATGAGCAAGCTCATGTGGGCTTAGACCTTTTGACCCTGGCATCATATAAGAATACATAAGGAAATAAATGCATGGCAGCAGATATTAAAAATTATCTGAAAGAAAAAGAAAAACGGCAAAAGAATCAGGATGACTATAAGAAAAAGATCCGTAAACATAAACTGACCATTGTATACCGGGTGCTTTTGGTAGCTGCGGCACTGGGAGCGGCGCTGGCACTGGTGGTGGTGCAGGCGAAGCGGCATATTTACACAGGTTATGATACCGTGTCCTCTGTAAACAGGGAGACTTCGTCAGATGCCATAGATGTTCGCCTGAAAAACGGAATCCTTACCTATAGTAAGGATGGTGCACATTGTACGGATGCAAAGGGAAATGTGAAATGGAATCAGACTTATGTTATCCAGGATGTGAAGCTTGCTACCTGCGGAAGTGTGGCAGCTATCGGTAGTTACAATGGTCGTGAGATTTATGTACAGAATACGGAGAAACAGCTGGGAACCATTACCACGACCATGCCAATTCGTAATATTACGGTAGCAGACACCGGCAGGGTAACGGCAACACTGGCGGACACAGATGCGACCTGGATCATGACTTACGAAGCAGACGGAAGCAACAGTTACACCGGGCAGGCACATATGAATGACGGAGGATATCCCATCTCCATCAGTCTGTCCCCGAGTGGAGAGCTGTTGGCGGTCAGCTACTTATATGTAGATGCAGGAGTGGTGAAATCCAACGTGGTATTCTATAATTTCGGTCCGGTAGGTGCGAACCAGAGTGACTATATGGTCAGCGCTTATACCTATTCCGATCTGGTCGTTCCGAAAGTGCAGTTTATGAACAATGATACCGCTTTCGCAGCAGGTGACAGCCGCCTGATGATTTTTGGCGGATCGCAGAAGCCGGTAACCATCGGAGAATATCTCTATGATGATGAGATCCAGTCAGTTTTTTACAGCGAGAAATATGTAGGACTGGTATTTTTATCGGATCAGGCGGAGACCAAATACCGCATGGATGTATATAATACTTCGGCGGCAAAAGTAGGAAGCTATTATTTTGATGTGGATTATACGGATATATTTTTTGAAGAGGATGCTATGGTGATCTACAACGAATCGGAATGCCAGATCTTCACGACGGAGGGAGTGGAAAAATACCGGGGGAACTTTGGCAAGAGCGTGCGACTTATGCTTCCGGCGGGAGGATCCTACAAATATTACCTGGTGACGGATAATACAATAGATACCATACAGTTAAAATAAAGGAGTATACGAATGAATCTGAATTTATTGCTTATTATTACAGCAGTGATCTTGCTTTGCATGGTGGTGGACGGTTATAAAAAGGGAATGGTGAGATCCCTGATCTCTTTGATCTCCCTGCTGATCACCTGCGTTGTACTGTTCCTGCTGGGAAATGCGCTGAGCAGTTACTTTGACGGAAGGTTTTTCAATGTGATCATCACTCTGCTGTTGCTGGCAGCCATCGGACTGGTACACCATTTACTAAATGTGGTATTTTTCTCTGCAAAGGTAATCTCAAAACTACCTATAGTACATAGCTTGGACAAATTACTAGGTATTGTGGTTGGAATATTGGAAACTGTCCTAATTGTTTGGACAATATATGCATTTAACATCTTCAGAGACCTGGGAACCCTGGGACAGGTCATCGTAGATTACACCAGAGACAGCAAGATCCTTACATGTCTGTATGAAAACAATTACCTGGCATACCTGATCGAACAGCTCGGACAAAAGCTTCCTTTCTTCGTAAAATAGAATAGAAAAGTGGTAAAAATCCCCTGTACATGCGGAATTTGCATGGCAGGGGATAATTTGTGTAAAAAATTCAAAAAATAATGTTGACAAGTGATATGTGGGGTGATATACTCAGATTCGTTGTCAGGGCAGTACCGAGACAACACAACAACGAAAAAGAAATTCAAAAAGATTTCGGAAAAGTTGTTGACAGATGTCTGGCAGATATGGTAATATAAAAACCTGCCGCGAAAAACGAAAGTTTTTCAAGACAAAAAAGTTTCTAAAAAAGTTGTTGACAAACGAAAGCGGTCATGATAAGATATCAGAGTTGCCGCTGAGAACAACAGCAACGAAGAATCACTGATCTTTGACAAATAAACAGTAATGCAACCCTGAAAATTCCAAGATTTTCAGAAAAATGAATTGCGAGATTCAAGAACAAGCAGATCGATCGAAAGATCGAGAAGCTACCCGAATTAACAGTAAACAATGCCAGATAAAACTGGCAGGACACAAA
>ENA-UOOD01001933-UOOD01001933.1-human-gut-metagenome-genome-assembly--contig:-CS67-NODE-1933-length-19635-cov-13.592339_pt1 | contig 19635 bp, 13 predicted proteins | sample MGYA00242464_ERZ724011 | MGnify/ENA metagenome assembly ERZ724011 | reverse complement strand
GGGGCGCAAGGCAGCGGCGGCGATTGATGAATATCTCAGTTCCAAGTAACTGAGATATACTTCACCCCCAGCCCCTACGGGACAGCCCCGGTGGGGCACGGGGAAAGAATTCCCCGAATCCCCTTCGGTCGCTACGCGCTTCGCGCACGATTCATCCAACCCCCAGTCCCTACGGGACAGCCCCGGTGGGGCACGGGGAAAGGATTCCCCGAATCCCCTTCGGTCGCTACGCGCTTCGCGCACGATTCATCCAACCCCCAGTCCCTACGGGACAGCCCCGGTGGGGCACGGGGAAAGGATTCCCCGAATCCCCTTCGGTCGCTACGCTCCAAATACCCATATTCTAAGTTTCCAGACAACTATATTTTTAGGAATTAGAATAGGGACCAACTGCAATAATCCCCTTCGGGTGATCCTCCCCGCTAAAGCGGGTTCCCTCCCTCTTCGGGAGCCAAAGTCACCCAAAGGGGATTATTACCAGTTAAACTTACATATTCATTAATTATCCGCAGCCAATATATTGACGGCCACCATCTCACAATTTCACATATTCAGAAATAATTGCTAAATTCGCACTCGGATTGTCTGAAAGACTTTATGTTGAGGAAATTGTCCATAGTGCCGATCTTTCTGGCGATGATGATGATGACGCTGGCGACTGTGCTGCCGCATCATCACCATCAGACAATGATCTGCATTGTGGAGGAAGTCTGCGGGATGGACGGGTGCTGCGATGACGAGCACACGCACCATTCGGACACCAACCACAACCAGGACGAAAGCCACTGCGTGGCGCACAAGCAGTACTGCCCGTCGGAAAGGCTGCACATTGACAATCAAGATTTTGGCATTGACGCCGGCGACATGTTCCCGATCCTTGCCATTCTCTCCAACCTACTGACCATCACCTCCGAAAGCACCGCTAATGAATATGCTTCCGGGGATCTCATACCATCTATCGCACCGCCATTGGTCTCTTCAATGGCTCCCAACGCCCCGCCCGTCGCTGCGTAACATTCAGTCCACCATCTTAGTTCCGCATCAAGTGCGATAAGCGCAAATTACTGAATGTTAACCGATTGCAAATCCCTGCCCGGCTAAATCGGAGGGCAGGACTTACGAATATACTGATTATCAACACAGTACGGGAAACAGCCATTTTTACGGAATGACCATCCGTGCGATGTGATAAGCGTCAAACGGAGGCAATAATGCTAATTAACAGGTAGGGACGCGTACAATGAATAGAGAGAGGCGGAATCAGCCTATTCAATAATTTTAGGATATTTATAACTCAAATATTCACTTAAAAACATATATTCACTTAAAATGAAGAAAACGATAATAACGTTGATGGCATTCTGCGCTATTTTGGCAGGGTGCGGTAACCATTCAAATCACGGGGATCACAATCACGATCACGAGGCTGAGGCTCACGAGGAGCACGAGCACGGGCATAACCATAGTGGCGAGGCCTGCAAGGGGCATAACCACGAACACGAACACAGCCACGGTGAGGCTGACGGGCACGAGGACGGTCACGGGCACGACGGCGAGATCGAGGTGAGCCTTGAGCGCCAGAAAACATTCGGAATCACGACCGACACTGTAGCCGTGGGTGATTTCAATGAGGTGATCCACACAAGCGGACAGATTCTATCCGCTATGGGAGACGAGATGACCGTAGTGGCGAAAAGTTCCGGAGTCGTCAGCTTCGGGAAACTGGCAGAGGGCTCGGCCGTAGGTAAAGGCTCGCTGATCGCGACAATCTCATCCAAGGAACTCGGTGGCGGAGACCAGCTTGCTAAGGTAAAAGCCACATACGAGGCAGCAAAGAAAGAATATGAACGAGACATTCAACTGAGCAAGGACAACATTGTCAGCGAAAGCCATTTGGATCAAAGCAAACTGGCATACGAACAGGCTAAGGCAGAGTACGATGCGCTGGCTTCCGGCACATCCAAGGATGGTAACGTCAGCGTCACTTCCCCGCTTGGCGGATTCATCAAGAAACTCAACGTCAACCAGGGTGACTATGTCGAGACCGGAACCCCGATCGCGGTTGTCAGCCAGAACAGAAGGTTGAGGCTCCGCGCCGATGTCTCCGAGAAATACTACGGACTCATCAGCGGAATCAAGGACGCCAACTTCTCAACATCCTACAGCGACGAGACCTACAATATGAAGGCTTTGAACGGCCGGTTGGTCGGCTACGGAAAGGCCTCTGACGGAGACTATTATATTCCTGTGACATTCGAGTTCGACAACAAGGGAGACCTTATTGCGGGATCCTATGTGAATGTCTATCTGAAATCATCCTCGTCCTCAAGGGCCATAAGCGTTCCGGTCGGAGCGGTGGTCGAGGATCAGGGAGTTTACTACGTTTTCGTGCAGAATGACGAGACCGGCTTCCTCAAACGCGAGGTCAAACTCGGACAGTCTGACGGGCAGAGAGTCCTGATAAAGAGCGGATTGAACGAAGGCGATGTTGTTGTGGCCACAGGTGCCATCCAGGTGAAACTCGCTTCCGTAACAGCCGTTCCGGCAGGTCACACACACAATCATTAGGCCTATGGAACAGCTCAAACACGAAAACGGACTGTTGAACGGAATCATCCGGTTCTCACTCAACAACCGAATGGTGATCCTTGTGATCGCCGCACTCTGCCTCGTAGCGGGGATATATTCAACAATGCACACTGAAGTCGATGTGTTCCCGGATCTGAACGCGCCGACTGTGGTCGTGATGACGGAAGCAGAAGGGATGGCTCCGGAAGAGGTCGAAAGACTCGTCACTTTCCCTATCGAGACCGCCGTCAACGGTGCGACAAACGTGCGCCGCGTACGCTCGTCATCCGCAACCGGATTCTCTATCGTCAACATCGAATTCGACTGGGGAACAGACATTTACAAAGCCCGCCAGATCGTCTCCGAGAAAATAGCGATGGTCGGTGCTGACCTTCCAGAGAATGTCGGCAACCCGACTCTCGGACCTCAGGCCTCAATCCTCGGCGAGCTGATGATCATCGGCCTGACCACCGACACGACCTCTATGCAGGACCTTCGCACGATCGCCGACTGGACGATCAGGCCAAGACTCCTCTCGACCGGCGGCGTTGCCCAAGTCGCGGTGATGGGCGGAGACATCAAGGAATATCAGATCCTGATGGACCCAGGCAAGATGCGCCGTCACGGAGTCTCGATGGACGAGGTCATCTACGCCGTCAAAGGAATGAACCAGAACGCCTCCGGCGGCACTCTCTATGAATATGGCAATGAATATATCGTCCTTGGCCTCCTGTCCACCAACGACATAGACGAACTGAAAAAGGCTGTGGTGAAGACCTCGGAAAACGGTTTGCCGATCACATTGGACGCAATCGCTGACGTGCGTATCGGCCCCAAGACTCCGGTTCTCGGCGTGGCCTCCAACGACGGCAAGCCTGCCGTGCTGCTGACCGTGACCAAACAGCCGAACACCAACACTTTGGCTCTCACCGGAAGGCTTGACAACGCACTTGACGAGCTCAAGGCGAACCTCCCGGCTGACGTTAAGATCAACTCACAGATTTTCCGCCAGTCCAGGTTCATCGACAGTTCGATCGACAACGTGAAGAAGTCCTTGATCGAGGGTGCGATATTCGTGATAATCGTGCTGTTCATATTCCTGATGAACTGGCGCACCACCATCATCTCCCTCATCTCAATCCCGCTTTCCATCGTCTTCTCTTTGCTGGCGATCCGTTGGATGGGACTGACGATCAACACGATGAGCCTCGGCGGAATCGCCATCGCCATAGGTTCGCTTGTGGACGACTCGATTGTGGACGTGGAGAATGTGTTCAAGCGATTGCGGCAGAACCGGGAAAAACCTGAAAATGAGCGGGAGAGCGTAATCAAAGTTGTTTACGAGGCCTCGAAAGAGGTCCGTATGCCGATGCTTAACTCAACGCTCATCATCATCGCGAGCTTCCTGCCTCTCTTCTTCCTCTCTGGAATGGAAGGAAGGATGCTCAAGCCGCTGGGAATCACGTTCATCATCTCCCTGATGGCATCCACGCTTGTGGCACTGACTGTCACACCTGTCCTTAGCTCATTCCTTCTCGGCTCACAGAACAGCGACAAGACCGGCAAGGAACCGACTCTGGTACGCTGGCTCAAGAAGTACTATGAAAAGGCCCTCAACTGGTCTGTAGGACACAAAAAGAGTTTACTCTTCGGCGTCGGAGCGCTGCTTGCGGCTGCTGTGGTGATGTTCTTCACCCTCGGCGGAAGCTTCCTCCCGGCCTTCAACGAAGGCTCGTTCACAATCTCCATCAGCACTGTTCCTGGAATATCCTTGGAGGAGTCTGACCGTATGGGCCGCACGGCGGAGGAGCTCCTGCTCAGCATCCCGGAGATCAAGACCGTGGGTCGTAAGACAGGCCGGGCGGAACTCGATGAACACGCATTCGGAGTGAACAGCTCTGAGTTTGAATGCCCGTTCGAGCTTGGTAAGAAAACCAGAAAGCAGTTGACCGAAGAGGTACGTCAGAAATTAGCCGTGCTTCCTGGAGTGAACATTGAGATCGGAGGTCCTATCTCTCACAGAATCGATGCGATGCTCTCCGGAACAAAGGCCAACATCGCCATAAAGTTGTTCGGCTCGGATCTCAACAAGATGTACGAGATCGGCCAGAAGATCAAGACATCAATCTCTGGTGTGGAAGGCATCGCTGACATCAATGTGGAGCAGCAGGTCGAAAGGCCGGAGCTGAACATCACCCCGAAGCGCGAGATGCTTGCCCGTTACGGAATATCACTGCCGGAGTTCGCCGAAGTAGTGAGGGTGATGATGGAAGGCGAAGTCGTTTCGACAGTCTATGAGGGCAACCGCTCGTTCGACCTCACGTTGAAAGTCAATGATGACGCACGCTCAAGCATCGAGAGGATTTCCGATCTGACCATAGACACCGGTGACGGCAAGAAGGTTCCACTGTCCTATGTGGCCGACATCAAGTCATCAGCCGGACCGAACACTATCAACCGCGAGAACGTCAGCCGTAAGCTGGTCGTTTCCTGCAACGCCACCGGTGGAGAACTCGCCAAGGCCGTCGGAGCCATCCGAGAGAAGATAGCCGAGAACATCGAACTCCCTGAAGGTTACCATATTGAATACGGTGGACAGTTCGAGAGCGAGGAAAGGGCATCCAAGACCATAGCCCTCGTGAGCATATTCAGTATATTCATCATCTTTATGCTTCTGTACGGCGAGTTCAAGAACATCTCGCAGTCGCTCGTCGTGCTGCTGAATCTGCCGCTGGCGCTCATCGGAGGCGTGTTCGCCATATTCTTCACCGACGGAATCCTGAGCATTCCGGCCATCATCGGATTCATCTCGCTGTTCGGCATCGCGACCCGCAACGGTATGCTCCTGATCGACCGCTACAATGTGCTCGCATCGGAGGGGCATTCGCGCGAGGAGGCTGTGATGATCGGCTCGCTGGACAGGCTGAACCCGATTCTTATGACCGCCATCACTTCCGCGCTGGCACTGCTTCCGCTCGCGCTTGGCGGCGACCTGCCCGGCAATGAGATCCAGTCCCCTATGGCTAAGGTGATCCTCGGCGGACTATTCTCCTCCACCCTGCTGAACGGGTTCGTCGTGCCGGTGATCTATCTCATCAACTCCAAGTCCAAGAAACATGGCTGATGAAAAATCATCGTCACACACTCAATTGGTCGCTGAACCCGTCGAGGCGAGCCAGCCAAAACAACAAGAATTATAGTATTATTTTAATATGAAACACCGTAATATTAACAAGTTATTATTAACTATTTATATCTGTGCAGGAAGCACCTTTGCGGTCTACGCACAGACCTCCACAGAAGCCGTCCTCCGGCAAATAGAGGCAAACAATCCGCAGCTGAAAGCCGCAGCCGCTGAAGTGGAAGCCGAGAAACTGGCCAACCGTGCAGACGCATTGCTGGAGAACCCGGAGTTCGAGTTCAACTACCTGTGGGGAGCCGACGGCATAGGCAACAGACGTGACTTCCGCGTTACCCAAGCGTTCGATGCAGCCACTCTGACCGGTATGAAATCCAGACAAGTAGCCGGACAGAACGAACTTGCCACACTGCAATACAAAGCCGAGAGGCTTGACGTGCTACTCGAAGCCAAGCAAGCCTGCATCGATCTCATCTACTACAACGCCCTTAAAGCCGAACTGGACACTCATCTGTCCCAGGCACAGACTCTCGTGTCGTCTTTTGAGAAAAGGCTGAAAGCCGGTGGAGCCAATGTCATCGACCTCAACAAGGCCAAGGTGCATCTGACAAGCGTACGTGGCCAGATCTCACAAGTAGAAGTTGAGCGTCAGACCCTGGTGGCGAAACTGAAGAGCCTCAACGGTGGGAACGACATCGCTCTTGAAGATTCCGCCTACGGCCTTTCAGACAACTTGCCATCCGATTTCGATTCGTGGTACGAGTCGGCGTCGCAGAAAAATCCAGTCCTGCAATATGTCCGTCAGGAGGTTACTGTAGGCAAAAAACAGTTGTCCATCGACAAGACTGCCTGGGTACCTGAACTGACCGTCGGCTATATGAGCGAGCTCACGACATCAGACAAGTTTCGAGGCGTGACAGTGGGTGTGAATATTCCTCTGTGGAGCAACGCCAACAAAGTGAAGCAGTCCCGCGCGAAGATCGCCGCCGCAGAATCCCGCAAGGCTGCCGCAGAGCAGCAGTTCTATTTCGACCTTCTGGTCCAGTACAACCGCGCCGCCAGCCTCAAGGAGAACTCCGAACTGATGCGCGCCTCCCTAAACGAGACCGACAGCCGTGACTACCTGCTGACAGCCCAGTCCCGAGGCGAGATCTCGATGATTGAATATCTCGTCGAGACCGACCAGTACTATGAAGCCCTGGAGCAGACCCTCGCCGCCGAGCGAGACTACCATCAGGCACTCGCCCAGCTGAACGCTGTGGAGTTATAGACCCAATCGAGCAGTAATCCCTGCATGGCATCTAACCGATTAATAATGAATATTAAGAGACATCTCGTGGTTCAGTTTCTTGAACCACGAGATATTTCTTTTCTCTGACAATCAAGATGTTATCTGCCACGAGCGTTCAGGGCACACTCAGCCTCCACTTCAACACTCACTTCAACTTCAACCCTTGACTATCAACTGTATCACTAATTCAGCCTCAATCGTCCTCCGGATCATCACCTCAAGCCCGCTCTACTTTCAGGGAAGCGAAGTAGTAAAAAGCAGCCGTGGCACTCCACTAATTGAATATTAAGCAAAAGGGCTATTTCGTGGTGTAAGAAACCATACCACGAAATAGTTCTATCAATTGGAAATCAACACATTATCTGCCAACCTCACCCATCCAGTTCTCACGTGCAGCTAGTGCAAGGGCCAGTGCCCAAGCCCGGGCATTACAAAAATATCCAGTGCACCACAAAAATATTTTGGAGTCAGTGCAGAATTGTCTATATTGTAAATGATTAAAGGTTGATTTGTTAGAAATGTTCTTTGTGAGGAAAACTCTTCTAAGAAAACAATCAAACAGATTCCAACAAGCGGCGAATCAAATTTAAACACTTACTTTAAACTAATAACTATGATAGGGTCGAGGTGCGGGAGCCATCAGGGAAACACTGTGGCACACATATTCCAAAGGGCACGGAATGGATTCGTTGTGTTCTACAACGTCAAAGATTCACTGTTTTTCATCACATCATTTTGTATTATCGCCCGACGGCATGGTGTCAAGGTGTTGGCACTATGCCTGATGTACAATCATGTTCACATTCTGCTGGACACAGATGACAAAGAATCTATAAGACTGTTCATCAAGGAACTGATGTCGTACTTCTGCAAATCATACAACCGCAGGTATGGGCTTTCCGGAGTGCTGTTCGATAGCTACGGTGTGTCGCTGAAGAAAGGAGACAAAGCCATTAGGACAGCTTTGGCTTACGTCAACAACAACCCGGTCGAAGATCACATCTGCGGGAAAGCCGAGGAGTGGCGATGGAACTTTCTGGCATATTCGGACTCTGACCACCCATATTCAGAGAAGGCCAATTTAGGCATTGCATCAAGAAGGCTGAGGAGAGCGGTGGCCAAAGTGAAGTACCTGCATGCGACCGAAAGACCTTTGACATACGAAGTGCTTGACAACCTCTTCGACTCGCTTGCCATAAAAGAAAAACAACAACTGGTGGACCTGATAATCAATGAATATGCAATCGTTGATTTCCGCCAGGCCATCAGTTTTTATGGCGATTACGACAAGATGCTTATAGCATTCGCCAGCAACACTGGAAGTGAATACGAGATCAGCGAGCCTTTTGACCCGCATTCCGGTCAGGCATACCGGAAAATGGCGGACTATCTGGCCAGGGACAACAGGTTCAAATCAATCGGCGAGGTGATCAATCTCCCATTAGGAAAGTTAGTGGAATATTTAGACGAACTTGTCAGCCAATGTGGTGTCAGGCAATGCCACGCGATGAAGTTCCTGCACATTATCCAGAATCGCCTTGGCACCTAAATACTTGATAATGTGCAAAATAAACTTTCTCGTGGTTATCATTTAGGAACCACGAGAAAGCCTTTTTAATTAATAATCAATACATTATCTGCCAAGCCCTCCGAAAAAGCTCGTTTGGACTGTGATGTCTCAGCTTGAAATTATAATCCAAATCTGCGATCTTGGCTCGATGAAAGGCTGTGCGCTCCAGCGAAGCTACTCCGCGGCGGCGATGCACTCGATCTCGACGAGGGCTCCTTTCGGGAGTGTCTTGACGGCGAAGGCGCAGCGGGCCGGGAACGGGGCTTTGAAGAACTCGGAATAGATTCCGTTCATCGCGGCGAAATCATTCATGTCAGCGAGGAATACGGTGGTCTTCAGGACTTTGTTGAGGTCGGAGCCAGCCTGTTCAAGGATTGACTTGAGATTGGTCAGGGACTGACGGGTCTGGGCCTCCACTCCCCCTTCCGGGAACGCACCGGTGGCAGGATCGATAGGAAGCTGGCCGGAAACGAAGATGAAACCGTTATGCTCGATGGCCTGGCTGTACGGGCCGATGGCCGCTGGGGCTTTTTCTGTGCTTATCTGTCTCATAAAATCAAATTTTTGCCAAATTTAGGAAATTGAATAGTAATTTGCCAAAAAACTACAGACAGAGTCAAAAGGGCTTCCAGGAAACTTCGCAAACATAGTAGTAAGCGTTAAAAAATGAGTCCACTTGAAAAAGTACCATTCGCCACTTTTTACCCCCGTTGGAAGTACCTGTGTGGCACATATTTTTTCGAAAAAGACTTTTTTCAAGTGGACTCAAAAATAAGTTGGTAAAGATTTGGCGGTATTTTAGAGGATGATGCCTTTGGGAGGTAGGAGTGTGCCGGTGGCACATGGCTGATGGGAAAAGACATATAGACCGAAAAGACATTCAAAGATAGCCAAGTTATTCTTTAAGGATTACATAATTGGTGGTAAAATGTGTAAATTTGTAGAACGAACAATAAAACACATTTATCATGGCACTCGAACAACAGATCCAGAAGGACATAATGGAGGCGATGAAGGCTCACGATGAGTCTCGCCTTAACGCGACAAGAGGCATCAAGTCAGAGATTCTCCTCGCGAAGACATCAGGAACGGAACACGAACTCTCAGACGCTGACGTGCTGAAAATCATCCAGAAGCTCGTGAAGCAGCGCAAGGAGTCCGCTGAGCTCTACACCCAGGGCAACCGTCCGGAACTCGCCGAGAAAGAACTCGCCGAGATGAAGGTGATGGAAGCCTACCTGCCGAAGGCACTTTCCGAGGACGAGGTCAGGAATATTCTTAAAGAGGTTGTCGCCGAGGTCGGAGCGACCGGTCCTAAAGATATGGGCAAGGTTATGGGAGCGGCGACCAAGAAGTTGGCAGGACAGGCTGACGGCCGTTTGATCTCGACTATCGTAAAGGAACTGCTCGCGCAGTAGTATTTTATAAATATTTGAAGAACAACAGCATCTATGATTAAGGAATCACGGAATATTGCTGCTGCGATCGCCGCGCTGACATTGTCGGTCGCGGCTTTCGCGCATAGTAAAGAGAATGTGGCCGCCGGCGCTTCGACAGGCTCAGCGACCGGGCAGGATCTCTACAAGGAGTTCCAGAATCCGCCGAAGTCCGCCCGCCCGAGGGTGTGGTGGCACTGGATGAACGGAAACATCACCAAGGACGGAATCAAGAAAGACCTTCTGTGGATGCAGAAGACCGGAATCGTGGGATTCCACAACTTCGACGCCGGCCTTGAGACCCCGCAGATTGTGGACAAGAGGCTCATCTATATGACCCCGGAATGGAAGGACGCTTTCAAGTACGCCATCAACCTCGCGGACAGCCTTGACATGGAGATGACCATCGCAAGTTCCCCAGGCTGGAGCGAGACCGGCGGCCCGTGGGTCAAGGACGAGGACGCTATGAAGAAACTCGTCTGGAGACAGGTCGAGATCAAGGGCGGACAGCCTGTCAGCCTGAAACTCCCGGAGGGCTTCGACATCACCGGACCGTTTATGGATTTCACCGGCTCGTTCGACGGAGTATCTCAGGTTTTCCTCAGGAAAAAGTTCTACAGGGACATTGCCGTTGTCGGAGTGAAGCTCAGTGACAAGGACATCAACCTCAAAGAGTTGCATCCTGTAATCACTTCAAGCGGTTGCGATGCCACAGGCGAGGAAATGCTCGAAAGGATCACCGGCGACAGCGTAGGAGACTACCTCGACGTGAAAGCCGACAAGAACGGCAAGTGCTGGATCCAGTACGAATTCGCCGAGCCGCAGACCATCAAGGCCGTGGTGGTCTCCGAGCTCAGGAAGGACACAAATCCTTACGTCCACACAAAGGAACTCCAGTACAGCGACGACGGAATCAATTTCAAGAGCATCAATCTCTCCTACCAGGCCACGGCACAAAGGACATACGCGATCCCGGCGACCACAGCCAAATATTTCAGGCTCAGCCTTAAAGACAATAAAGGGAAGAAAGACTGCGAGTTTGGAGTCGCCCAGTTCGCCCTCTCCACCGTCACCAGGATCCAGCTTGCGGGCGACAAGGCCGGAAACAGCTTCTACCGCTTGCTCTGGATGGAGGACACTCCGTACAGCAGTGAGGCGGCCAGACTTGAGGATGTGGTCGATCTCACACCTTACGTCAAGGACGGAACCCTCACCTGGAACGCTCCGGAAGGCAACTGGAGAATATTCCGCTTCGGCTACAGCCTGACCGGCAAGACCAACCACCCCGCCTCACCGGAAGCCACCGGCCTTGAAGTGGACAAACTCGACCCGAAGGCCATCACTGAATATTTCCACAACTACCTCCAGACCTATGCCGATGCCTCCGGCGGAAAGCTCGGCAAGGGTGGCATTGAATATCTCCTCACAGACAGCTACGAGGCGGGAGCGCAGACGTGGACCAGGAATATGTTCGAAGAGTTCAAGGCCAGAAAAGGCTACGATCTTCTCCGCTGGATGCCAGCACTGACAGGAATGGTTCTGAACAACACCGAGGAGACCGAGCGTTTCCTGTTCGACTGGAGAAGGACGATCGGAGACATGATCTCCGAATATCACTACGACCTCCAGAACGAGATCCTCAAGCCTTACGGAATGAAGCGATACACGGAAAGCCACGAGAACTACCGCGCCAACCTCTCCGACGGAATGGACTGCAAGAGGTACGCCGAGATTCCGATGTCAGCCTTCTGGATGGACTACAAGAACGGAAAAATATTCAATCCTCGTTTCGAGGCCGACGTGCGCGAATCCGCCTCCGTGGCTCACATCTACGGCCAGAACATCGCCGCCGCGGAGTCGTTCACATCCGACGGCTACAGGGACGGGGCCTGGGTCTTCTCCCCTGCCGTGCTCAAACCAACAGCCGATGCAGCGATGGCCGCCGGACTGAACCGATTCGTGATCCACACATCACCTCACCAGCCGGTTGACGACAAGGTCCCGGGACTCGGTCTCGGAAAATACGGTCAATGGTTCGACCGTCACCAGACCTGGGCCGACCAGGCGAAGGCATGGACGGATTATCTGTCCCGCAGCTGTTATATGCTTCAGCAAGGTCGTTTCGTGGCCGATGTCGCCTACTACTACGGTGAGGACAACAACGCAACGGGAATAATGCTCAAGAAAGTCCCGGCCCTTCCTTACGGCTACAACTACGACTATTTCAGCCCGTCCGTGATCCGTGATCTGGCCAAGGCCGAGAACGGGCTTATCACTGTGCCAAGCGGAATGAAGTACAAGGTTCTGATGCTTGACGCCAACGTGAAACACATGTCAATCGACATCCTGCGGAAGATCAAGGTGTTCGCGGACGCCGGAGTCGTGATCTGCGGAGCCAAGCCTCAGAAACTCGCCGGCAACACCGGCACGGAGGAAGAGTTCAAGGCTCTTGTGAAAGACATCTGGAACTCCGGGCGCAAGAATGTAACGGCAGGAGTGCCTGCGGAAAAAGTCCTTTCCGCCATGAGTCTCAAACCCGATTTCAGCATAGCAAGCGGAAACAACAAGGACATCAAGTTCGTCCACAGAAACCTTTCCGATGGTGAAATCTACTGGGTGACAAACCTTTCCAAGGGCACGAAAGACATCACGGCTTCATTCAGGACAACGGGCAAAAAGCCTGTAATCTGGCACGCGGAGGACGCTTCAACCGAACCGGTCAGCTATGAGATCGCTGACGGCAGGACCAACGTAAAGATGAACCTGACACAGCACCAGTCTGCCTTCGTCATATTCACAGAAAACACCGATGTGGCGAAAGTTGAGCTGCCTGAGACAAGCGAAGAGACAATCGTGGAGCTCAACACTCCTTGGTCAGTCAAGTTCCAGCAGGGACGCGGAGCGCCGGAAACCGCCACTTTCAATCAACTCGCATCCTTGACCGAGAGTTCCGAGCCGGGAATCAAGTACTTCTCCGGAGCGGTGACATATTCGAACATATTCAAGTTGAAAAAGAAAGAAATCAGAAGCAAGGATTCCGTCATTCTGGATTTAGGTGATGTGAAAGATCTGGCGGAAGTGACCGTGAACGGAAAGAATCTGGGAGTGTTCTGGAACGCCCCGTTCAAGGTTGACATCACCAAGGCAGTGAGGAACGGCGACAACACCATCGAGGTCAAGGTCATCAATATGTGGCACAACCGCCTCGTCGGGGATGTCCAGCCGGGTGTGACGAAGAAGATCACCTACACCCAGATGGAGTTCTTCAAGCCTGAGGAGCCGCTGCTCCCGGCCGGACTTTTGGGGCCAGTCAGAATTATAGGAGAAACAACGACCAAATAATTGATCATGAATATTAAAAGACTAATTTCCGCATTGATGGCAATCACCGCCTGTGTTTCGGTTTCCGCTAAGAAACCGTTGAAACCGACACTCAGATTCGGTTCGGATGGAGAATTCAAGATTCTTCAATTCACTGACACTCATCTAATTCCTTCCAATGAGACAACTCCGCTTGTCTGGGAGAACATCAGGAACGCCATCACAGCGGAAAAGCCAGACCTGATCATGCTGACTGGCGACCAAGTCTATGCCAAGCCTGCTCTTGAGAACTACAGGATCCTTCTTGACACACTCGACAAATTCGGTGTGCCTTACGGGATTGTCTTCGGCAACCACGACAAGGAGTTTGACCAGACCAACGCCGCACTTTTGAAAGATGCGATGACCAGACCGCTTTGCGTCGCCGGAGACACCCCGGGTCTGCACGGAGAAGGCAATTATTTCCTTGAGGTAAAGTCTCACTCAGCGGACACGACCGCCTCTGTTGTATGGTGCTTCGATACCGGAAGCGAATCGCCGCTTTCCAAGAAAGCCATCAAGAGCTATGACTACGACTACGCCCATTCTGACCAGGTGGAATGGTACGGCAAGACAAGCGGCACCATCACCTCAGCACACGGCGGAAAGCCGCTTCCTTCCGTGGCGTTCATGCATATTCCTCTCCCTGAATATGCCTACGCGTACAGAGAAGACCTGAACTTCAAGGCGTACGGCACCCACCGTGAGACAATCTGCTCCTCGCATTTCAACTCGGGCCTTTTCTGCAAGATGCTGGAATGCGGGGACGTGATGGCTGTCTTCTGCGGGCATGACCACGACAACGACTGTTCGGTCGGTTACTACGGCATCATGCTGGCCTACGGGCGGTACAGCGGCGCGGCGACAGTTTACAACAACATCGGAATGAACGGCAGCAGAGTCATCGTGCTCCATGAGGGCGAACGGAAACTCGATTCGTACATCCGCCTGCGTGACGGCTCGACCAAAGACCTGACGCATTATCCTGAATATTACCAATGACAGCCTGGTCCCCGAGCCTGTCGAAGCGACATGATCGTTTCAACTTGTAACGTCGCTTCGACAGGCTCAGCGACCGAGGATTTGCTCAGCGACTAGAAATACAGCTCAGTGACCGAAACCAAAGATAATCATTTTAAACCAACGATATTATGAAAACAGTTTTGAAAGCGCTCTGCGCGGCTGGAGTGATGCTTTTAGGCATGGCATTGCCGGCCGGGGCGCAGACATCCTCCGGGGATGTCAAAGGGTACATGTACGAAGCCAACCTGATGGTCGGTGTGATGCAGATGGCCTACGACAGCGATGAGTTTCCGTCTCGCCATTATTACAGGAAAGAGCTCAGTGATTTCTATGAGACATACACCGGAGATCCTGGCTTTTCAGCCTTCTACACAGCGGATTTCAATGTCTATCTCACCAAGTGGCTGAAAGTCGGAGCCAGCGCGGGCTACGCCAAAGCGTGGGCGAATGTGTTCGACCCTCGGGGCTACAAGAAGATCGGAGAAAAGACCTTGAACGACTACTCTCTGCTTGGACAGGCTAAATTCACATTCATCAACAGGCAGTTGTTCAGGATGTACGCCGGAATCGGTGCCGGAGCCTCCGTCTGGGCCGGGAAAGACCGCGGAGAAACATATTCCAAGATTCTCCCTGCCGTAGAGTGCATTCCACTGGGTTTCCAATGGATGGATCATAAAATATACACTACTCTTGAAATTGTGGTAGGCACCAGAATGGGCGGAGTCAGAGGAGGATTAGGTTACAGATTTTAAACTTGAAATCATGAAAAGAATTTTATCAATCGCGACAGTGATCGCTGCGACAATTATCGCTGCATCATCCTGCAGCAAGGCTGAGAGAGAGTTTGCAGGGAGCGATGGAGAGGTCTCCTACTCAATGGGACCTTATATGATGTGCATCGCCAACAACCTGATAGTTGACAACCTCAAGATTCTGGAGTACAAAATCAAAGGAAAGGCCAACATCCAAAGCAAGACTTCTGTCATGACACCGGATGACCCGTCATACAGAATCCCGGGAGTAAAGGTTGAGAAAGCGGCGGAAGACAGCACGTGGATCGTCTCCAACAAGAATCTGGAATACTGGTTCCTCGGCGATGATTCATACCCTACCGACTATACAATAACAGCCAGAATGCTGCCAGGTGACTACAATCACTTCCACAGCTGGAAAGTCACCATCGAAGGTGAAAGACGGGAGCGGAAAGGCTACTCCTGCAAATTCTCCACACCGGAAGAGCCTCTTACCTACACGATCGGGGACACGGGATATTCATGGGGCAGCTGCAAGGGGCAACTGAATATGCTTGTGTACAAAGACGACAAGGCCATTGATTCGATTGTCATGATCCTCCGCGGCGGGCTTGATGACTACAGCCTTGTCAGAACGTATTAATCGCTCCGGACAGACATCGTCACACCTTTAGTCTGATCAATCATGAGGATAAACGTAACAGGAGCGGCCTTAGCGACGCTCCTTGTTTTTAGTACAGGACTTAAGGCAAGCGCACAGGGCACGCTTCTGAAAGAGGCCAGATACGAAGTGAACCTGACAGTCGGCATTGTACCTGGTGCACTGGTTTCATCCAATGAGTTTCCGAATTCGACGGTACGACATAATCATGACTTATACTATTTCTACGAACCGTACTATTCAACCGGGATGTTTCCTGAAGTGTCTATGGATGCCAACATTATACTTAAGAAATGGTTGAAAGTCGGAGGAAAGCTAGGGTACTACACCTTGTGGGGAGACTTGATCGACCCGAAAACTCATAGAACGATCGGGAAAAAAGAGTTTTCCGACTTTTCTCTTGCGGGTCAAGTCAGATTCACCTTTTACGAAAAGCCTCCGTTCAGTGTCTATGCTGGTATAGCGGCCGGAGCGACCTACAGACATGGCAATGATCAAGGCCACAGCATGTCAAAATTGCTTCCAGCCTACGAGGTACTTCCTCTTGGCTATCAAATCTCCTACAAATCCGTCTATGGCATAGTAGAATGCGCCTTCGGCTCCATGGTTCTCGCAGGCCGCTTCGGTATCGGCTACAGATTTTAACGAAACGCGATTTTTCGAGAAGATGTTTTGATTTGTTTGTATAGCACCTTTCAAGATTAGTCTAGCATAATATAGCGAGAAGGCTTTTCTAATATATTGTGACTCATCATTGGTACAGGAAATGCGCTTCTGGTGTACCAAACGGACTATGACATGCCGTTGGTACAGGAAACGGGCTTCTGGTGTACCAACCAGACGAAGTATTCAGGAGAACTCAGCGAATCTGTCGGTTACAATAATTGAGAAAAAGGCTGGTTCCCGAAGGAGCCAGCCTTAATTATGAATATAATAGGGTCTAAATCACCTATTCAGCCTTGGTAACCTCCCAAGCCTGTTTGTCGTTGTATGTAATCTCTTTGGACACATAGCCATCAGCGAGGAAATTGGTGTTTGGACCTTCGGCTGTGTTGTTGCCTGGATCGAAGCCTACGAATGTACCACCCATAATCTTAACTGTGCACTTTGAACGAAATTCATCCTTACAGTTGATCAGATAAGAAGCATCGCCATCAGTTTCAAACACACCGCCATAAATATTCAAAGCACATTTGTTGCTAGCTGCCCATCCTGACTCCAAATAGATAACCTCAGACGTTCCCTCTTTGGTTGTTGAGTTATTGGAAGAATGAAAATATCCGCCATGAATGTTAACCGTACCTTTAACGATTCTGACTGCATAATTTCCTCCGTATTTTTTCGGCAGCCGGGTTAGCCGTGGCTGCCGAAAAAAAATACATCCACAAAGATATATATATGCAAGACTTTTTTCAACTATTTACACCCCTGAGCTGCAATTTTTTATATGGACTTATTTGACTGGGATTCTTGGAGAGTGGCTGTCACTTCGACAGGCTCAGTGACCAGAGGGAGAATGGGATGGGAGGTCACTTCGACAGGCTCAGTGACCGATGGGGAAAGTTCAGTGACAGGACAAAAGAAACAGGCCCGGAGACCGGATGGTTGGTCACTGAGCCTGTCGGAGTGATTATACTCTTTACGAGATGTTTACAATAAAGGGATGTTAACGGATGGTAGGAAGCCAGGTCTGGATGTGCTTGCCTTTCCAGCAGTCAACCGAGGAGTAGTCAACCATCTTGATGTCTCCTTCGGTGGTAGGAACGAGGAACTGCATTCTGGTGCCAGGACGCTCAGCGTCAACAATCTTGACCTTCACCTCACCGTTGGCGTCTGCGATGATCTGAACAGGCTTGTTGTAGTTAGGATCAATGTTCTCATCACGGGCGAGGACAAGCGGTCCCCACTGCACGGCCTGGAAGAACTTGCCCTCAGGGTTGCGTCCGTTCTCGGAAGCCTTGATGAGCTTGGCCTTCATGTCGAAGATGATATAGATGCTGTCACCAGCCTGCCACTTGCGCTCCAGATTGAGATACTTTCCGGCCTCCACCTTGCCGACATACTTGCCGTTGACAGCAACGTAAGTCTGCTCGCTCCAGGACGGAATATGCAGTTTCACAGTGAATTTTTCCTTCGCGGCCGGGTCAACGGAGATACGCACCTCATTCGCGCGAGGATATTCAGTGACGATTCCAAGCTTGACCTCATTGCCTTTCGCTGTCTTGGCGGTCACGGTTCCGGCGTTGTAGAGGTTGATGACCGGACCTTCCTTTGACTGCATCGCGGCGATGTACGGAAGGTAGGACAGGCCGCAAGGGCCGCTGAGGTTGCAGCAGGTCACAGGCTGGCCATCGATGTTGGTTCCCCAACCGCTGTTGGTAACCTTCGCGCCGTTCAGAAGGTTCACGTAACTGAAGCTTTTTCCGTCAGGCTTCATCGCGCCCAGAAGGCCGTTGTAGGCATATTTCTCAATGTAGTCAACCGCTGTAGGATCACCCGTAAGACGAAGATACTGAGAGCAATATTTCATCCAAGTCACACCTACGCAGGTCTCCATCATTCTCTTGATGTTCGGATTGGTCTGCTCCACGGCTGTGTTGCTCCATCCCTCTCCGTTGAGTCTTGGCCAGTAAACATCAGAACCAGCGTTGCCGATGATGGTGATCTCGTTCTCTATCACATCGTTGAAGAAGTTGTCAAGGCATACCTTCCACCTCGGGTCACCGGTCGCGCGGTAATATTCAGCGAGTCCCTCCCAGACGGAAGTCATCTCGTAGGCCTTAGGGTAAGGCTTGCCGACCTCGTAGAGGTGAGTGCCCTCATAGACCTGCTGGAATATATTGCTGCCCTTGGACGCGCCGGTTGTGACGATATATTCAGCGAAGTCGAGATATTCCTTTTTGCCGGTGATGAAGTAAAGCTTAACCATCGGTTCGAGGATAGAGGATGATTCAATTTTTGTGGAACTCCAACCGAGTTCGGTGATGCTCTTCTTAGGTGCCGGACCGACCTGGTCGATCACGCTCCTGGCCTCTTTCTCAAGGGCGGAGAGGACTCTCGGATCCTGCTCGACGTCAGTGTAGTACTGAAGCAGGCCAAGCATTACGTACTTTCTCTCCCAGATGTCACCGTCACGGTTGCCAGGCTGGTCATCCACGGCGGTGCAGCTTATGCTGCCGTTGCTCTTCTCGGTGGCCATCAGCTTGTAAACGAGGCTCTTGGTCAGTTCCTTGAGCTTAGGATCTCCGTTGTAGCGGTAAAGCAGAGAGTTTGTACGGATGCACTTTCCCGGCATCTCGCCGAGAGCGAACTGCGGACGTCCCTTGATGAAATAGTCGATGACCTTGTCGTAAGGCATCACTCCGTTGACCCAGTGGTCGATGGAGTTCTGGATGTCATCGGCGAAGTAGCCGTTGAATGTCACACTTCCGGCCGGAAGCGGCTCGATCACATCATTCACCTTCTTCAGGTTGTCCTGGGCGAAGGCTCCGACGGAAAGCAGCGTGGCAGCTGCCGCGAAAACGATTGCATTTTTCATTATTATACCTATTGAATATTTCCAAAAGCCTACAAAGTTAACATTTTCCGCGCAACTTCCGACAATGGCCGGGGACGAAAAGAAGAATATTCACAAATTATTCAAGGAATATTCATACGACCATGACAAGACTTCCGGAAACCGCTTTTGCCGGAGAGGATTTTTGTTCGTATCTTTGTCCATAACCGCATCAATTGGTAAGCGGCAAACAATAAGTTGCCGCAGATTTGGCAAAGATTTTCGAGGATAGATTTCTTTTGGAAGAAGGAGTGTGCCGGTGGCACATGACTGATGAGA
>ENA-UOOD01001919-UOOD01001919.1-human-gut-metagenome-genome-assembly--contig:-CS67-NODE-1919-length-19702-cov-19.408205_pt1 | contig 19702 bp, 11 predicted proteins | sample MGYA00242464_ERZ724011 | MGnify/ENA metagenome assembly ERZ724011 | reverse complement strand
AGATCTATCCTCGAAAATCTTCTCTTAATCTGAAGCAACTTATTTTTTTCATGTTACTTAAGGGAGTAACATCCGAAAATATTTCTGTTTTTTATAATCCGCATACGTTTCTTTTCATTATTTACGTTTTTAGTGCATATTATTGCGGTTCAAATATTCATTTAAAATTTGAACTATGTATTTCAATGAAAAGAGACAAGAGCTCGCTCCGTTCGTCAACCTGCGGAGCGACGTGGGATTCAAGGCCGTGTTCGCGGACAGGAACAACAAGGACATCCTCATCGGGGTGCTGAACCAGATCCTGCCTCCCGAGGCGAGGATCGAGGACATCAAGGAATATTCCGACCGGGAGCAGCAACAGGATGTGATCTACGGGAAGAAGACAGTGCTCGACCTGGTCTGTGTGGACAAGGACGACAGGACGTTCATCGTGGAGATGCAGGCCTCGGAGGAGGACAGCTTCTTCGAGAGGTGCGTCTATTACGCGTCAGGACTGTACCATCTGGAACTGTCGGAGGGGGATCTGTACGGGAAGCTCCACCCGGTCTATGTGGTCTCCTTCCTGAACTATCGCCTGAGGCACGACGACGAGTCGCTCTGGGACACCGACCACTTCATCTCGTATTGGCGGTTCTCCGAAAAACGCACTGGAATGGTTGCGGATCAGACAATTAGTATTATCTTTGTGGAGATGACGCTGTTCACCAAGACGCTGGAGGAGTGCGTGACGGAGTCCGACAGGCTGTTCTACATATTCAGGAACAGCGGTGGCTTCCAAAAGATTCCGGAGTGGATCGAGGAGGCCGGAGGAATCTCCAGACGGCTCGCCGAGGCGTGCGAGGTGGCGGCGTTCGACAAGGAGAAGAAACTTAAATACGAGATCGACAAGATGAACGAGAGGGACATTCTGGCGCAGCGCGTATTCGCCGAGCGCAAGGGCTTCGAGAAAGGCTATGCCGACGGAGAGGCCAAAGGAATCGCAGATGGCATGGTCCAAGGTATGGCCCAAGGTAAGGCTGAAGGTAAGGCTGAAGGAATAACCGAAGGTAAGACCGAAGTAGCCAAGGCCATGCTGGAAATCGGTATGCCGATAGGGCAGATCCTACAGTTGACCGGGCTTACCGAGAAACAGGTAAAGGCATTAAGGTAATGACCCGAAAAGCAAGGCGACCGGTGATTCCGGTCGCCTTGTTTTAATAAGCAGGTTTAAAGTTAAAGAGGGTTACCTTGCGAAATACATGCTCTCTCCGGGAATTGAAGGCAGCAAGGGATGCCGTAAAATCACGTGAGGATGAAATCCTCAACTACTTCATCGACTATTCCACCAATGTCGGTGCAGAATCCTTCAACTCAAAAATAAAAGGCGTCCAGGCTCAACTCAGAGGTGTGTCTGATCTTACATTCTTCATGTTCAGGCTATGCATAATCTTTGGGTAACCTCCCACGAAACTTTGCAGGTGGGCCGTTTTTGTTCATCGTCCAGTTTAGGAATATTCATCAATGTCTCGGCTCGACTCAACAGCATTCTTAAGACGGTTTGTCATGAGGGCCGCCAAAGGTGCGAAAAGGATTGCGGTGGTCAAAAATCAAAGTTATTTTATCAAATATTCACTTAAAGTTTAGGTGTGTTATTATATTTTTGCAGCATAATAGTCATTAAATTGACAACATGATTGTTGATGGTGCTGTTTAATGGCACTGTTTAATTGATAATCAATTATACATTTGTTTTTACTAAACTGGACGATTAGCAAAACCATTTCGCATGAGGAAATTTCTTCATATCGCTCTACTATTGAGTATTGCCCTCTCCGCGCATGGACAGAAAAGGCCCTATGTCGCTCCAGCTGAGGAAGATGTTCGCGCGAACATAGCACAATGGCAGGATCTGAAATTCGGTATGTTCATCCATTGGGGAACCTACAGCCAGCTCGGTGTGATTGAGTCCTGGACAATCTGTCCTGAACTCACGGAATGGGAATACAAAGGGCGCCCTGAAGGGATGACCTACATGGAGTATCTTCGCTTCTATGAACACCTTAAAGACACTTTCAATCCTATTCACTTCGATCCGGACAAATGGGCTGAGGCGGCCGAATATGCCGGGATGAAATATGTCGTGTTCACAACAAAGCATCATGACGGCTTCAACATGTTCGACACCAATCTTACAGATTACAAGGTGACGGACGAAGGATGCCCCTTCCATTCCAACCCTCGCTCCAACATCGCAAAGGAGGTTTTCAACTCGTTCAGGGCAAAAGGCCTGAAGGCCGGCGCTTATTTTCTATCGCCGACTGGCATAACAATGGCTATTGGTGGAAATTCTTTTCTCCGAAGGATCGCTACATAAATTACGATCCCGCCAGATGGCCGGAGAAAATGACCTCTTTCGAGGATTATGTCGAAAGCCAGGTCAGGGAACTGACGAACGGAGATTACGGGAAGATCGACCTGATGTGGCTGGATCTGTGTGAAATCTCCGAGACTTACGAGATCCACTTCCCTTGGGGAAGGATCGCCGCTGCGGCAAGAGAAGGGCAACCGGGAATGATAACGGTGGCAAGGGGAACCCACTCCGCCTACGAGAATTATCTGACATCGGAGCTCAAGATCCCGACGGAAGTCTGGAACTGCCCTTGGGAGGCGTGCATGCCGATGACGCAAAGCTGGTCCTACAATAGGCAGCCGAAGTACAAAAGCACACAGACGCTTCTGAATATGCTCGTTCAGGTTGTCTCCAGAGGGGGCAACTTCCTGCTCAACGTCGGCCCGGACCCTCTCGGAATATTGGATGATGAAGTCTATGCCCGTCTGCGCGGGATCGGAGACTGGATGAAAGTCAACTCCGAAGGGATCTACGGAACCAAGCCCGTCGCTCCCCATCATGTCGGGAATGTCTATTTCACGGCGAAGGATGAATATGTCTATGCGTTCTACGCCGCCGAGGATGGCGACAATAATATTCCTGACAAGATATTCATTGGAGACGTTGTGCCACAAGGCTCATACGTGACGATGCTTGGCTCGAACGTCCGCCTGAAGTGGAAGAAAGGTTCTGATGGGGTCTATGTGAATATTCCCGAATCATTGAGGAAGATTGCACCTTGCGACTATGTCTTCTGCTTGAAGATCAAGGTATGACACAGGCCTGAACTTTTGGGATTGATAGATACAACCACTATTTATTTTTTGTTTTATGGGTAAACGATTAATTACGATCTTGCTTGTACTTCTGACAATCGGGGTACAGGTATTCGCCCAGTCCGCCGTGTCCGGAAAGGTCACGGACAAGACTGGAGAACCTCTGGTCGGTGCCGGTGTACTCGTCAAGGGGACTACGAGCGGCACAACTACTGACCTCGACGGAAAGTTCAGCCTCCAAGGGCTCAAGCAAAACGCCGTCCTTGTCTTCTCCTCCATCGGCTATGAGACTCAGGAAGTCACTGTCGGCAATCAGACGGTGATAAATGTCACCCTCAACGAAGAGGCTGAATTCCTCAACGATGTGGTCGTCGTGGCTTATGGTACCGCTAAGAAAAGAGACCTCACCGGCGCGATGTCCTCAATCAAGGGCGACAACATCAAGGCACAGAGTGTGTCTTCAGTCTCCCGCGCTCTTGAGGGTGCCGCTCCTGGTATCCAGCTGTCTTCAGTTGACGGTCAGCCAGGTGTCGACATGGCCATCCGTGTCCGTGGAGCCTCCTCAACCTCAGATGGTTCCGCGGTGGCGCTCGTGGTGATAGATGGTGTACCCGCTCAGACATCCAACCCTCTTTCCACCATCAACCCTTCCGACATTGAAAGCATCTCGGTGCTCAAGGACGCAGCCTCAACCGCACTTTACGGTTCACGAGGTGCCAACGGTGTCATCCTTATCAACACCAAGAAAGGCAGCGAAGGCAAGACCCAGGTAACATTCGACACCCGCGTCGGATGGAACAGTGTGGGGCAGTTCAACATGTCCAACATGACAGAAGCCTCCGACATTTATGAATATGCCTGGCTGTCGATCTACAACTCTTACCGTTACGGTGTGAATGGAACAGGCAGACCTGGCGTTGATGAGAACGGCATTCCTTACACCAACTTCCAGAAGCCTAACTACACACATGAGCAGGCCGCCGAGTTCGCTTCACAGCATCTTTTCAACTATGTGAACAGCGAGACGAACTTCCAGCGCAACTCTCTCAACAACGCGCTTGTGTATGATGTTCCTGGCGCGAGATACGTCTTCTCTGGTGGCACTGGAAACACGCGTTCCTCCACAATGATGGACGCTTACCTTGTAGGCACAAACGGCAAGCTCAACCCAGACGCGAAATACTTCCTGCCTAAGGACAGCAAGTACAACAGTCTGTTCGAGACCGCATTCCGCCAGGAGTACAACGCTTCGCTCAAGGGTGGCACCGAGAAACTGAACTATTTCGCATCTTTGGGATACACCTCGGATCCTTCCTACATTCCGACATCATCTTTCGAACGCTACAACGGACGTGTAAGCGTGAACGCCCAGCCTCTCAAGTGGCTCAAGTTCGGAAGCAACATCGGCTACACCCGCACAACCACCAATGAGATGGCCACCCGTTGGGGACGTAACGCCGGTTCTGCCGGTGGAAACGTGTTCCGTTATGTGAACGGTACGTCTTCCCTGATTTCCATCTACATGCTTGATGAGAATCACAACTATGTCTATGACTCCGAAGGCAACAGGCTTGAGAATGTGACCAACAAAACCGAGACTTATTCCCCTCTCGGCCCTACAACAGGTAACGCGTTCGGAAAGGGAGTCAACGCCGAGTTTGACAAGAACAAGAACGAGACCGTCCGCAGCATATTCACGACAAGATCCTACGCACAGGTTCTTTTCACCAAGGACCTCAACCTTCTTGTCAACTTCAGCTATGATTCTGACAACACCGATTATCTCCGCTACCGTGCCGCTGGCACATATAATGGAGGTGTGAACGGTGGTCTCAACAAGACTCTCACAAACAGGTTCATCCTCAACAACCAGACCCTTCTCAACTACTCACATGACTTCAGGAGCGGCCACCACGTGGATGCCCTGCTCGGTCACGAGTGGAATCACGACAAGTATCATTCAGTTCTCTACGCATCTGGCTATGAGCTCATCCCTGGTTGGATTTCCGGTGGCAACTTCATCGGACGCTATACCAACGGTGGAACTACTCTTTCAGGCTCTCCAAGCTGGAGTCAGTATGAGGTGAACATGGAGTCCTACATCGGACGCGTGAACTACAACTATGACGAGAAGTATTACTTGAGCGCATCAATCCGTAGGGACGGTTCTTCCAAGTTCATGAACAACAAGTGGGGAACATTCGGTTCTGTCGGAGCGAGCTGGGTAATCTCAAGAGAAGGTTTCATGTCAGCGACAAGCTCTTGGCTTGACTTCCTGAAAGTCCGCGGAAGCTATGGTGTCCTCGGTAACTCAAACGGTATCGGCAGCTATACCAACCACACATGGTCTTATTCAGCCACCTCATACCAGCAAGCGACAAACGGAACCGGCATTCCTGCCGGCTATAAGCTCAACAACGGCGCTCTCGTTAACGACCAGCTCACCTGGGAAAAGAACAAGGAATTTGACCTCGGTCTTGATTTCGGTGTTTTAGGCCGCAGGATCAACGGCTCGATTGACTTCTACAATCATGTGACCCCTAACGCTTTCTACAGCGCCAACTATTCGGCTCTCGCCGGATCAGGCAGTGAGACTCTCCAGCAGAACGCCGCGGTTCTCCGCAACCGTGGATTGGAGCTTGAGCTCAGTGTCGACATCATCCGCACGGATGACATGACATTGAATTTCACCACCAACGGAACCCATTACAGGACTACTCTGATTGATGTCCCGGACGAGAATATTCCTGACAACACAAACCTTGATCTTCCTCAAGGCACATGGCAGGCAGGCGTAGGCTCGTTCTCCGTTTCCGGTACCGGCGGAGTCAGCATCGGTTATCTCCGTGGAGAAGGTCGCGACTGGTACAACATCTATCTGTACAAGTACGCCGGCGTGGACAAGGCTTCCGGTCTTCCAATGTACTGGCACCGCGTGACCAACGCTGACCTCGGCCTCAACGATGATGGTTCGAAGAGAGACAGCGGCTACGATCACAACGGACGCTACAAGGATTTGAAGGCAGGCGAGAATGTGAAGACCCTTGTCAGCTCCGACGCTTCACTCTACGAGATGGGCAGCGCGACTCCTGACTGGATTGGTGGTTTCAACATCAATTTCCGCTACAAGAATTTCGACATTTCCACACAGTTCGCCTATCAGCTCGGTGGCAAGTTCTTCAGTACAGAGTATGGGAACGGTCTTTACGACAGCGGTTATGTCTCAGCGGTTTCCGAGCAGAAGTCAACAGATCTTATCGGCAGCACTTTCACAGAGAACAACACCTCGGCTTACTTCCCGATGCAATGGTGGAACACTGACTACTACAATGGTTCCACTTTCGGCTCTTGGAAGTACACCGACATGGCTCTCTTCAGCGCGTCATATCTGAAGTGCAAGAACATCACCATCGGTTACACTCTTCCTAAGAAGGTTCTCAATGCGATAAAGGCAAGCGCCATCCGCGTTTATGCTTCCGCTGACAATCTTTTCTATGTCTCCGCAAAGAAAGGTGTCGATCCGTCGATGTCTATCTTGGGAGGTTTCGAGGTTGGACAGTATGTCTATCCTTCAATGAGGACAATCTCACTCGGAGCTAACATTACATTCTAAAATACGGTTTGAAATGAACAAGATTAAAACAATAGCCGCATTTGCGGCAGCATCTCTTCTGACATTCCAGTCTTGCTCTGACATGCTGGATGTCACAAACCCGAACTCGTTGAACGATGACCAGATCAGGGAATTGCTCGCGAGTTCCGATGAGACAAAGGTGAACGCCACTCTCGAAGCCATTGGTTCAGGTCTTGAGGCGTACATCTGCCTGGCTCATCAGGCATTGTCCGGAGGGTTCTCCAATTCATACGCCAACGAGTTCGCCGTCCACATCTCCCGTAACGTGGCATGCGAGAACATGATTTATGGCGATGTTGCTAATTCCATCACAGACGGATGGGCAAGCTACTACAACCACACTTTCAATGCGGCGGAAAAGAATGAGAACGCTAGCTGCTATGGATGGTGGTACAGCTCATCTTACATAATCGCACAGGCTAACAAGGCTGCGACCTACCTCACAGACGAGGTGGCGACATCTCCTAACGCGCTTCCAGCCGTGAAGACTTACGCCGCGCAGGCCAAGACACTCCGCGCTTATGGTTACCTTCAACTTATGGAGCGCTTCCGCAAGGCGTACAAATACGGCGGCAGTGAGCAGCAGGGTATGCCTATTTACACCAAATACGCCTACAACACCCCTGTAGCGCCAAAGACAGCGCAGGAGACTTGGGAATGGATCATCAAGGAACTTGAGGATGCCGGAACGTACTTCGCAGCCGGAAAGAACAGTGCGACTGACGGTTACACTACAGTCAACCCGACCGATCTCACTACATTCTATGACATCGACCGCACCCTGTCAGACTACTATCTTGCACGTGCTTGCCTCGACTACGGTGAGTACAACAAGGCGATCGCTGCCTGCCAGCGTATTCTGGCTAAGTACCCGACACTCATCGACGAGGCTCACTATGGCGTTCAGACCAGCCGTCTTGACGACATTGCCACACCGCTGGATGACACTTGGAAGAAGGGCAAGGATGAGGTCAGGAATGACGACAATGCCTTCCTGAGCATTCCTAGCAACCCGGAGGTGCTCTTCGGTTGGACAAGTGAGAGCAATCTCTACTCTTGGACTATTCTCAACAGCCTTAAGGCTGGAAACAGCAAGAGCGGCCTCTTCCAGATCAGCCAGAGTCTCTATGACAAGATTGATGACAACGACTACCGTAAAGGAATCTTCGCTGATCACGAAATTGAGAGTTACCCTTACTTCACTGACAATGGCCATGCTGCAAGCACTCTCCTCAAGTACACCAACCTTAAGTGGGGCGCTACAATCGGCCAGAACGCCAATGAGCGTACAATCGCCAACATCAGCTCTGACCAGATCATTCTCCGTTCTTCAGAAGTCCTCCTCATGTTGGCCGAGGCTCAGTACCAGGCTGGCAAGGAAGCTGACGCGAAGACTACCCTCAACAAACTCCTCGCGGCTCGAACAAAATCCGGAGCACCAACCCTTACATGTGATAATTACAAGGGCGGTCTCGGCACCTGGGAGCAGATCCAGCTTCAGTGGCAGATAGAGATGTGGGGCGAGAATGGCCTCGACTACTATTGCCACAAGCGCTGGAACACAGACGCTGTCCGTCAGAGTGGAAACCACTGGAAGGACTACACATGGAAAGTTGAGGACATGGAGTGGCAGATCCCGCAAAAGGAACTCTCCACCAATTCCAATTGGAACAAATAATAAAAGACAGTCAATATGAAAAAGATATTTTTGATTCTTTCCACCATCTTGGCTACAGTCATGGCGGTTTCCTGCCAAGACACGGACGAGACAGATCTCGTAGCCACCACAGGTGTGACCCTCAGCGCGACGGAGGTTTCCATATTCCCGGGAGAGCAGGTCGAGCTTAAGGCGACCCTCACTCCGGACAATTGCACAAGCTCATATAAGACTTGGGCCTCTTCAGACGCGAAGGTCGCGACTGTTGACGTTTGGGGACGCGTCGTAGGTCTTACTCCTGGCAAGACAACGATCACGGTTACCACAGATTCCGGTAAATGCACGGCAAACTGCAACGTTACCGTCAAGGAAATCCCTGCGACAGGAGTGACGCTCAACGTAACGACAGCTTCAGTTTACATCGGAGAGTCTGTCAACCTTACCGCTTCTGTGACTCCAGCAAACGCTTCAGACAAAACGATCACGTGGACTTCTTCAAACACAGAAATCGCGACTGTTGATGAAACCGGAAAGGTGACCGGAGTCGAACTCGGCAAAGCTACCATCACGGCCACCACCAAGAACGGTATTTCAGCATCCTGCGAGGTGACAGTAAATCTACGCACCCCTACCGAGCCAGAGACGGTCGAGCTTTGGAAAGACGACAAAGCCGGCTACCGTGGACTCTTCGGAGCCGCCGCGGACAACGGCAAGACCGCCGGCATCGGTGGCTGGTTGAGCTACAAGGACGGTGTCGCCTACTGGACAGAGAACACCACCGGAGCCGCGCGTAAGGCAACCTTGGAACTCTCCACCGGCAGCAAGATCACCATCAGTCAGGTGGATGCCAAAGACCTTGCGGGGAATTATACATTCTACAATTATTCCTTCAAGACTACTGGTGTCAGCAATACCAAGATCGTAAACAACGGCAAGAGGCAGCACGAGACAACAGTCGAGTTCAAGGCTGTGGAGAATCCGGAGATTCTCAACGGTCATGTACACAACCTTGATCTCGTAGGTCTGTACCTTGACTTCGCGGTTCCTGCATCCCTTGAGATTGTGGATGGCACCCCTGTCATCTACACCTACATGTCACTGGATTACCAGAAGGTAAGCAACGGAACCGAGGTTGCCTGCATCACCGAACTCACCAACACTACGGGTTATGGAACGGGCTATTTCGCTCCGCTTAAGTTCGGTGTTGATGACTGCAACCATGCATGGATCGGATGGGGAGTTGATGACATATTCGGAGCCCCTAAGTTCGGTATTGGCACAGGTTCCCAAAGACTCGTTTCTGAAGGGAGGTACTGCTGCGGCTTCTCATTTGTGGCCAAAGGTTACAAGGAAGGCGGATACACAACTATCTACCAGTTCAACTACAACAACAAATGGACATATAACGGCACCGAAGGTGGTGGATATTTCGCCAAGAAATAATCATCTGAAATAATACTCTACAGGGGCAGGCTCAGCATTAAGCCTGCCCTTATTCTTTTATAAGCAGAGAAGCCAATGGCCTGAAAAGTTCGGAATAAACTTGCCGAAAAGTTAAGAATGGAGACAAGGTGTCAGCCAAATGACCGAACGAAATCCGGCCAAACGACCGAACGTCGATATGTAAGTAATTATGCCAAAAATGAAAGGACTTGCGAATGAAAAAACTCGTAACTTTGTTGTGAATATATTAAAACCACAACGACGAATGAAGAAAATTCTGCTTGCCGTCGCCTGCTGCGCGATGACTCTTCTCGCCCAGGCGAATCCGACGCACAAAGTGAAGATCAACGATGGCCTCACGGTCAGTGTAGAGGCTTGCTCCGAGAGCATATTCAGGATCAAGGTGTCTCCGAGGAAGGATTTCACCGAGTCCCTGATGGAGCGCTACGAGCTCATCAAGACCGACTGGAGTGAGGTCAAGACCGACATTTCCGACAAGGGAGGAGTCTGGACGCTGAAGACTCCGGAATATTCATTGGCCATCAACAAGAAGACGGGAGTGATGACCGTGAAGGATGCCAAAGGCGGGAAGGTGATCCGTGAGGTTAGGTTCCTGCCTGAGAAGGAAGGGCTCTGCGGCGAGATGAGGTCATTCATCAACGAGAAATACGCCGATCTGAAGGTCGCTGACAACGGCGGAGGCATCATCGGCGACGACAACGGGAAATTCGGAGAGGTTGACAAGCACGAGATTCCGGCTGCGGACGCGGTCAGCATCCTCAGCATCAGCATGGAGGACGGCGAGCGCTTCTACGGCGGCGGCAGCACCAGCCGCGACCACATCCAGCACAGGGGCGAATTCCTCAGGATGTGGACGACCTACCAGCAGACCGAGATTCCGATGCCGTTCATGATGAGCTCGCGCGGCTGGGGAGTCTACAACAACTCGACCCGCAAAAGCTTCTTCGACATCGGCAGCCAGCAGAAGAGCAAGTTCAACATTATCAACACCTTCGACGAGGCAGACTTCTTCCTGATGATGGGCAAGGACATGCCTGCAATCCTTAATGAATATACCCTCGTCACGGGCCGTACCTATGTCCTGCCGAAATGGGCCTACGGACTCTGCTTCGGACCGAACATGCGCGAGGAGCAGTTCGACATCCTCAACGACGCGGTGCGCTTCCGCCAGTTCGACGTGCCTTGCGACGTGTTCTGGCTTGAGCCTCAGTGGATGGAGAAGCGCTACGACTTCTCGACCAAGAAGAAATGGAACTACGACAGGTTCTCTCCGGAACCTTACTGGCTTCAGGATCAGTACCCTAAGACGATGCACAACCGCCTCTTCATCGGCAAGCTGCGCTCCATGGGCTTCCACCTCGGACTCTGGCTTTGCGAGGAGTATGACCTCAGCATCCAGGAGGAGGACATCATCGCCGAGCGCACGGGCGGCAAGCTTTCCGGCCAGGAGCATTGGATGGATCACCTGACCGTGTTCATGGATCAGGGTGTTGAGGGATTCAAGCTGGATCCTGCCCGAACGATCGACAACCACACGAACTGGGAATATTACAACGGACGCACCGACAAGGAGATGCACAACCTCAACCAGGTTCTTCTCCCGAAACAGATGCGTGAGCTTGGCCGCAAGTACAACGGCAAGCGTACCTGGCATCACTACTGCGGAGGCTGGTCCGGAACACAGCACTGGACTGCTTCGACCTCCGGCGACAACGGCGGCGGCAAAACCGCTCTGTACGACCAGCTCAACCTCGGCATGAGCGGATTCCTCAACACCTCCTGCGACGTGATGAGCGTTCCGCGCGAGCTTGAGATGCAGGGACTCCATTTCGGTCTCTTCCTGCCTTGGGTGCAGATCAACAGCTGGTTCTCGATGATGCATCCGTTCTACTATGCGAAAGAAGAGCAGGAAATCTACCGCTTCTACGTGAAGTTGAGATATTCATTGGCTCCGTACATCTACTCGATGGCGCTTGAGGCCGCACAGAACGGCATGCCGATCGTGCGCTCCATGCCGCTTTGCTTCCCGGACGACCGCAACTGCGACGACATGACCTACCAGTACATGTTCGGCGACAATTTCTGCGTGGGAATATTCACTAACGAGATTTACCTGCCGAAGGGAACCTGGACGGACGCCTGGAGCGGCGAGAAGATTGTCAGCAAGGGGGAGACCTTCACTCGTGAATATCCTTCCAACCGCGCGGGGCTGCTCTTCATCCGCGAGGGCGCGATCATCCCGACACAGCCTGATGTTGAATATCTTGGCGCGCGTCCGTTCGACCGCGTCATCCTGAAGGTCTATCCTCACGGGGACAGCGCGTACACGATGCTTGACGATGACGGAGAGTCTTATGAATATGAGAACGGAGGTGTCGCCTCGACGCTGTTTGAGTCGCACGAGAGGGATGGCGGTGTAGAGGTTGTTGTGAACCCGGTTCAGGGATCGTTCAAGGGAATGCCTTCGGAGCGTGAATATTCCTTCCGCATCCAGAGGGATTCGCGTCCGGCTTCGGTTTCGCTTAACGGCGCCGCCGTTCAGGATTGGACCTACGAGGACGGAATGGTCTGTCTGTCAGCCGGGAAGGTAGACGTGGGCGACAAAGTCGTAATTAACGTAAGATAATTTTTAGTAAGCGTTAAAAAATAAGTTGAACTAAATTTTGTGTCAGATTTATGAGGATAGATTTCTTTTGGAAGAAGGAGTGTGCCGGTGGCACATGACTGATGAGAAAAGAAATATAGACCATAAAGATTTACAAATTGTTCAAGTTATTTTTTAATGATTACTTAGTTGGCTTTCATCATTGAAAATGAAAAGAACCGTAATAATACTATGTCTTGCGGTGGCGATGGTGTCGTGCTCGCGGAAGGACTGGAGGGACGCTTCGCTGACGGCGGAGGAAAGGGCATCGTTGCTGCTGAAGGAGATGACGCTGGAGGAGAAGGTCGGGCAGATGTGCCAGTATGTGGCGCCGTGCTATGTGGAGCCGGGGAAGGGATCGGCTCGCAAGAACATCGACGCTACCGACGAGAACCTGGGCAACAAGGATTTGTCCGATAAAGTCCGCAGAGGGGAAGTGGGAGCGTTCCTGCACGTGATGACTTCCACGGAGGCTGTGGCGCTTCAGAAGTTGGCTCAGGAGAGCCGGCTGGGGATTCCGCTGCTGCTGGGGATCGACGCGATCCACGGGAACGCGCTGATCGAAGGGTGCACGGTCTATCCTACGAACATCAACATGGCTTCCACTTTCAATCCGGAACTGATGGAGAAGATCGGAGAGGAAACCGCGCTTGAGATGCGTCAGAGGGGGTTGTTCTGGACATTCGCTCCTAATCTGGACATCGCCCGTGACGCCCGCTGGGGAAGGATGGGCGAGACGTTCGGCGAGGATGCGCTGCTGACTTCCGAGATGGGGAAATATGCCATCTGGGGATTTCAGGGGCGTGACGGGAAATATTCAGGAAATCACGTGGTGGCTTGCGCCAAGCATCTGATCGCGGGTGGCGAGCCAGCCGGTGGACTGAACGCAGCGCCGATGGACATCTCCGAGCGCAAGTTGCGTGAGCTTTATCTGCCTCCGTTTGTGGCGGCGATCCGTGACGCTAAAGTCGGGACGGTGATGGCGGCACATAACGAGATCAACGGGATTCCATGCCACGGTAACAAGTGGCTGCTCAATGATTTGCTTCGTGATGAATTGGGATTCGACGGATTCGTGGTCAGTGACTGGATGGACATTGAGAGGCTTCATTCCATGCATCATTGGGTACCGGACTCAACCGAGGCATTCGTAGTTTCCGTGGAATCGGGAATTGATATGCATATGCAGGGCGATAAATATTTCGAGGCTGTGGTCGCAGCCGTGAAATCCGGCAGGATTCCGGAGTCCCGCATCGACCAGGCCGCCGGCAAGATTCTGGCCGTGAAATTCGCCCTTGGACTCTTCGAGCATCCTGTGCCGGAGATTCCAGAGGTTCTGGACGGTGCGGCCGAACATCGCCAAACCGCACTTGAGGCCGCTCGTCAGGGACTTGTGCTGCTGAAGAACGACGGGACGCTTCCGCTGAAGAATCCACGCCGGGTTTTCGTCGTCGGGCCGAACGCTGACAGCCAGACCATTCTCGGTGACTGGGCCGTGCCTCAATCAGACGATAATGTCATCACGGTTCTGGACGGTCTCAAGGCCGCTATGCCTAACGTCTCGATCGACACGCTATGTTTCGGTGGCAAGATCTCGAATGTCAATGCAAAAGGTGTCCAGATGGCTCGTTTCAAGGCCTCTGCGGCTGACGTTAACATCGTAGTGGTCGGTGAGAACTCGCAGAGATATTCAGCTTTCGGCCGCACTTGCGGTGAAAACTGTGACCGTGACGACCTCAGCCTTCCGGGGATGCAGCAACAGCTTTTGGAGGCCGTCGTGGCTTCCGGCAAGCCGACCGTTGTCGTGCTGATGACGGGCAGGGCACTCAGCATCGGTTGGGCTAAAGAGAATGCCAACGCCATTCTGAACGCCTGGGAGCCAGGTCAGATGGGTGGTCAAGCCATCGCCGAGGTGTTGACGGGTCAGGTGAATCCTTCCGGCAAACTGCCTGTGACAGTGCCTCGCAACGTAGGACAGGTCCAGACTGTTTACAACTATAAGCATTCGCAATATTCCCGCCTGTTCGCCACCAACGAGACCGGAGCCCTTTGGCCATTCGGTTATGGATTGAGTTATAGCACGTTTGAATATTCAGACGCAACGCTCTCAAAATCAGAAATCGGAGTCTCCGAATCGCTCAAAGCCAGCGTGACCGTCACCAACAACGGCCCGTACGACGGCGATGATGTGGTTCAGCTCTACATCCGTGACGAATATGGTTCCGTGACCCGTCCGGTCAAGGAGTTGAAAGCATTCCGTCGCATCAGCCTCAAGAACGGTGAAAGCACCAAGGTCGAGTTCGACATCACACCTGAGATGCTCCAGTGCTGGGGTGCCTCCGAGAAGTGGTCCGTCGAGCCGGGAGATTTCACCATCCTCCTCGGCTCCTCTTCATCAGACTCTGACCTCACTCCCCTGCCGCTGAAAGTTAAGTAATCAGACCAAGCGATCGGTTAACCACGCCCTCGCTTCGTCTGCCCCTTGCACTATCTCTTAAGGGAATCGCTTTATCCGGTGAAACGCCCTTTCACCGGATAAACTATTGTTATTGATCCGCTTGTCCGGCAGAACCCATATTTTGCCGGACGAAATGCAGATTTTGACCATTTTCTCCGGCAGGAAGGCTTCTCACCGGACAAACCACGGATTGCCTCTGGCATATTCTTTGGATAGGTTGGAGGCCTGACTGACTATCAATGAAATGAAAAAGTTACTTGTGGTGTTGGCGGTGATTTCGCTGACGGGAAGCGTGGCATCCGCTCAGAAGGTGCATTCTGACAATCAGGACATCCGGTTCACGGCTGGTGTGAGAATTCCGATTGAACATTCAAGGGCTAATTCAGGAGAGGTTATGAGCCTCACCTACGGAAAGTACAACGACAAAGGGTTTGGATTCCACGGCGGAGTGCAGTGGATGTTCGAGAATATGGACATCAATGATTACCTCGGCTTACCTCTGTCCGTGTCCTGGAGCAGTGGACGGCGCACGTTCAAACAAACACTGGAGGACGGTCTGGAAAACACTTTGCGTAACGCCTACCACAACAAGTACTATTACAACCAGAACCCTACAGTAGATAATGTCGTCGGCAGTTTCTTCACCGGACTGTTCAACAGAATCGAGTTCTTCGCCGGCCTGACCCCAGGATATATTTTCGGCCCAAATGATGATTCCCCTCGGCACGGCACATACGGCGGAGTCAAAGGAGAAAGCTATATGTACATCAAGAACCGCTTCAGCCTCACCGCCGACGCCGGCTTTGGATTGTCATTCAACATCTGGCGCTTCAAACTGAGCGTCCTCCCGTCAGTGCACTACTTCATCACAGACAATTACAGAGAAGTCAACAATAAAAGTTACACCACACCAACCGGCACGGAAAGCGACTTCACGGACCAAGCCAGATCCTGGCAGTTCTCCATCCAAGGCGGCCTTAGCTTCTCGTTCTAGAATATATTCATTGAATATAACAGGGCATTCATCGCAAGGTGGATGCCTTTGTTGTTTGCCAGCTTCCGATCGCTTCGACAGGCTCAGCAACCGAGTTTATCAGGTCAGAAAAATAAAATCCAAAATTTTGGTAACGTGCAAAATTTTGGATTTTCTTTTTTTCTGACCATCCCCAATTAAACCAAAGAACAGATCAATTCCACCAGTATGTATTAACGAACGGCAGGGAAAAATCAAATGGCTGATTTTGGTAACGTGCAAAATTTTGGATTTTCTTTTTTTCTGACCATCCCAATTAACCCCCAAAAAAGATCAATTCCACCAGTATGTATTAACGAACGGCAGGGGAAAAATCAAATGGCTGATTTTGGTAACGTGCAAAATCAGCCATTTGCCTTTTTTCCCCTGCCGTCACATATTAATTGTGGCAAGTTGGGGCGACAATATGTTAATCTATCGCATATCCGAGTAGCAGCCGTCAACGGTGACGTTACCCCCCTCGATGATGTAAAGATCATCCTTTGTGGCCGGGTAGCGCAGGATGAAATCCTTGAGAATCACGTTCTTGCAGTCCTTGAGATAGACAAGCGTCGGAACGACCGCATCCTCAGGAATATGCTTCATCCGGATCTGGGCGGCAATGTCATCCAGAAGGGCAGGACCACGACCGTCAATCACACCGGTGCCGAATATGGACATATTCTCGACACCCTCTCCCCAGAAGATAGCCTTGTGCCCCTTGTAGGAATAGATGTTCGTCGAGCCCACGATCACAGCACCCTCGCGAAGCCTGATGCTGACCCCGGACTTGAGCTGCACGGCACCCGTTACATAACGTCCCACGCTGAACTCAAGCGTGCCGCCACCCTTGGAGGCGATGAAATCAATCGCCCCCTGAATGCTCGTGGTGTTGTCATGGACACCATTGCTCTTGATGCCGAAATTGGACGCCTTATAGACATTCTGGGAGAATCCCATTACGGAAAACAGCAGCAAAGCCGTCAATAACAATATTCTTTTCATTTCTTCTTGATGTTCTTGGTGTCCTTTGTAATGATCTGTTTCTTGCCCTTGGGAGCGGTCTCCTGATTGATCTGAAGGTTCTTCATACGAAGGCCGTTCACGTCATCGGTCACGATGGCCGGACGGTAATCCTCGCCGTCAACCGTGAGCTTCACGTTGTCGAAAACAATGCCGTCAGCGTGACGGATGTAGAATCCCCATGCCGGAAGCTCCTTCCAGTTGGAGAACTCAGGGTAACGGGTCTCCTGCTCCTCGATCGCGTCAAGTTCCTCCTTAGAGGTACCTGCGTAGGCATATTCAGGATCGGCATGACCCGGATAGACGATCTCGATGTTCTCCATACGGACATTCTCGATGCGAAGGCCAGGCAGACCGGCGATAATGCTCGGGCAGACGTTGCGAGGCAGATCCTCGACAGGACCCTCATAGCTGTAGCCAGCGTCAGGCTTGTCAAGCGGGACCTCGGCGTACATATTCTTGATCACCACATCCTTAAGGCAAGGCACCTGACTGCCGTTGACATTGCGGGTTCCCGTACGAAGGAAAATCGGGTTGCCAGTGTTCAGGCTCTTGAGGCTGTCGATCTCCACATCCTCGATCTGGGCTCCGTCCACGGTGGCGATGGTGATGGCGCTGCGGTAGGTGTCGAATATGGTCATATTCTTGAACCTGAAGTGCTTGAACTTGCCGCGCGTGTAGGTGCCGAACTTGATGCCGTTGGCGCTGCTTCGTCCCACGCAGTTCTCCACGAGGATGTTCTCGCTCACTCCGTCGTTGCTGTGGCTCTTGAAGCAATAGGAGTCATCCGACGAGTCGATGTAGCAGTTGCGGACAATGACATCGCTACAGTCAACGACATCCAGACCGTCATTGTTCCAGTAGCACTTCGCATCGACAGTGACGCCGTCAATCAGCAGATTGCGGCACTTGTCGTACTGCTGTGTCCAACAAGCCGGATCCTTGAGGGTGATGTCCTTGATGGTAACGTTGTTGCAAAGGTACATATGGATATTCTCCGGCCTGATGGTTTCGTTGACACGGTCGTTGCCGAGCTTGTCGTCAATGAGTCCCATGTGGACGAAATCCACGAAACGGACTCCGACATCGAAGCCACGGCCGTCAACGATGCCCTCTCCCGTCAGACCGATGTTCTCCTGCTTCACGGCAAGGATAAGCGCGGTCCATTTGGCGTCCGGATCCTTCACATAATCGTAAGGATTCAACGAACCGACAAGCGCGGCGTCCTTCTCGATGTGAAGGGTGACATTGTTCTTAAGATAAATGGAACCCGAAATGTAGTCCCCTTTGTCTAGCACGACACGACCGCCTCCACGTGAGGAAGCGAAGTCGATCGCAGCCTGGATGCTGGCGGTGTTCAGAGTGACCCCGTCCGGCCTCGCACCGAAATCACGGGCGAAAAAGTCCGTGGCTCCAAGCGAGAGAGCCGAACCGGCGAAGAGCAGCGCTGCGGCCGCGATTCCAAGTAAATTTCTCATCAGTAATGTTTTATTAATATAGTTTCACTGGTCCTATCAGTCCCGCGCTGACGTAAGGCTGCTTGCGTTTGATGACAAAACGCTGCGCCACCTTGTTGTCCTTGAGGGTCTGGATATAGTTGCCCATAAGGGTCGTGACTTTCACCTCGATGGTGTTATCTCCCGGGCGGAGCAGTCCGGTAATGTCATACACACGCTCGCCGAACCACTTGACTCCCGCCGGTTTGCCGTTGACCCAAACCTCGCAGATGTCAGCCACCTTGCCGAGATTCAAGCACTTAGGAAGCTTTCCGGACAGTGTCACGGTCTTCGTGTAGGTCACCTCACCCATAAAGTTCTTGAACGTGGTGTCCTTCATGTCCTTGAAATCCTGAAGCTGGTCGAGGCTGGTCGTCCAGGTTGAATCCGGCCAGGTGTGGTGCATCTTGAGATCCCACCCGCCTGTCACCTGAATCTCGTCCTGTCCGTCAAGCGGAAGCTGTTTCCAAGCCGGAGCGCTGCCGCCCATCTTGTTGAATACGAACAGGTAAGTCTCGGAAGGACCGAAACGGAAATGCATCTTGCCGTCCTTGCCGACAGGAAGGACGAACCTCTTGCCGGAAGCCGGATCATAGAGCCAGGCGTGTTTCCCTGCAGTCACGGATTTCGGGAATATTATGTCCGTCTCACGGGCCTCGCTCATGTGGGCGTTCATAATGAGGAACATATCGCTGCCGTCGTCAGTAACATACTGGTTCTGAAGCAGGAACCTGTCCGGATTGCTGATCGTCAGAGTGTGAGGAAGATTGTACTTCTCCATCACGCCGGTGTACCATTCAAGATATTTCCCGTCAGCAGGCTTCTCAAGCAGGACGAAATTGTCCTTATACTCCTTCAAACGTGCTACGGTCTCGGTGATCTGTTTGTCACGAGCCTCGAAATCCTTGAGTCCCAGCGACTTTTCCGGATATTTTCCGATGCAGAAGACCCTGCCGCCACCTTTCACGAACTCCTCCAGCTTGGCTAAGGTCTCCGGAGTGGTGCTTGTCACCTCAACGATGAACAGGGTACCATATTCCTTAGGCCCGTAGCAGATCTTGCCATTGCGGATTGTAGCATCCCGGAGGATGATCTCGCTGACATAGTCCGCTCCGCCGCCGTTCTTGTGGATGGCCTCCCAGATCAGCGATGTGTAAGGAATATTCAAGG
>ENA-UOOD01001907-UOOD01001907.1-human-gut-metagenome-genome-assembly--contig:-CS67-NODE-1907-length-19790-cov-44.068254_pt1 | contig 19790 bp, 17 predicted proteins | sample MGYA00242464_ERZ724011 | MGnify/ENA metagenome assembly ERZ724011 | reverse complement strand
ATGATTATCTGAAGGAAACACTTATCCAGTATGGTATTCCGGCAGAGGAGATAGCATTTATCCATGATGCCAAGACGGATGCACAAAGGGACGTACTTTTTAAGGAGATGAGGACAGGTAAGAAGAAAGTGCTTATCGGTTCTACGGATAAGTGTGGAACAGGTGTCAATGTGCAGACACACCTTGTTGCAATGCACCATGTGGACTGTCCTTGGAAGCCAAGCTCAATAGAACAGCGAGAGGGACGAGGCATCAGGCAGGGCAACGAAAATGAAGAGGTGGCAATCTACAGATATGTTACCAAAGGAACCTTTGATGCATACAATTGGTCACTCGTCGAAAATAAGCAGCGTTTCATCAGTCAGGTCATGACAAGCAAGGCGGTAAGCCGAAGCTGTGAGGATATTGACGAGGCTACACTTTCCTATGCAGAGATTAAGGCGGTTGCTACAGGCAATCCTTTAATCAAGGAAAAGATGGAGATTGACAATGATGTCCAGAGATTAAAGCTCTTAAAAGCATCCTATGACAATCAGAGATACGGATTGCAGGATAACTTTATGATTAAATACCCGAAGCTGATTAAGACAGCAACCGAAAAGCTTGCCAATGTCCGTGAGGATGTAAAGGCTAGGGATAAAGAGTTGATTGATAAACCGGAATTTGCCATTACCATAGGCAAAGCAATCTACACAGAGCGAGTGGATGGCGGAACCATGATGCTTGAAGCAATCAGCAAGTGCAAGACCGGAGAGACAACCGCAATCGGTAAATTCCATGGATTTGAGCTGCTTGTAGAAAAGAACTTCCTTGGCATCAATTATATGGTGCTTCGTGGAAAGACTGAGTACAAGGCAGAGCTTTCCACAAGTCCGGTCGGCAGTATGGTGAAGTTGGAAAACCTGTTCAACGGACTTCATGAGAACATTGATTTCCTGGAAAAGAAGATTGAGCAGTATCAGAATGACCTTGAAGCATCAAAGACTGAGTATGACAAGCCATTTGCGTACAGCAAGGAACTGGAAGAAAAACTGGCTAGGCAGTGTGAACTGAATGCCCAGCTTGACCTTGAGAACGCAAAGGCTGTGGATGCAGACCTGAGCGGACCGGAGGAAGAAAGAGAAACAGATGACAGGATGGAATCTGCAGCAATTGTAGCAGAGGATAAGGGTGCTTATACAGCCGACAGAGAGGGCAGAACACGATAGGAGAGTGAATAATATGAGCATAAGAAAAGTGGTCGCAGGACTACTGATTACAGCAGGGATTGCCATTATGGCAGTCCCTTTTTTCTGGCGGGCAACAGGAGAAAAACAGACAGAACAGCTCATAAGTGAATTTGAGCAGACATTGGAGGATGATTACGATGAAGAAACAGATGTGGAGGAAGAGCAAACCTCCATTAGTAAAGAGGATGAAGCCATTCTTAAAGAAGGCGGTGTTATCGGCATCATTGAGATACCGGGCTTAGATATCAGGTATCCGGTAATGGAAGGAACCACAAGTAAAGTGCTTAATGCCGGGATTGGTCATATAGAAGAAACTGCAGGAATCGGAGAAAGTGGCAACTGTGTGTTATGCGGTCACAATGGCAGCAGATATGGCACATTTTTTACACCACTAAATCAGATTTCCATAGGAGATAATGTGACAATTATCGACAAAAACGGACAGACTCATATCTATGAAGTAACAGACACAGAGGTGGTAAATCCTTATGACAACAGCATTAAGACACAGGGAGAGGAAAAGGAATTAACTCTTTTTACCTGTTCACAGAAGGGTACTATGCGTTTTGTGGTCAGATGCAGATATAAGGAGGCAGGTGTGGATGAATAAAAGATACCGGTTAGGTGAGATAGAAGAGGCAGTAGCAGAAATGGAAGAGCTAATTGACATCGAGGATGATATTGCTGAGATTGATGATGACTTTCAGATAGTCGTAAGCGGCTGGTCTGTGTATGTCGAAAGCCTGAATCTGACACTCAGACAGGGGATAGCCTGTGTATGGGATGATGAGGAAGGATTATTTATGCCTGATTTTGATGTGACTATTGTATATGAGGGGAACATCGAAACACAGGAGTGGCTCTACTATGAGCAGGACGGAATGGTTGTTACACTTGGCAACTGGCTTAATGGCAGATTGTCTTGTGAACAGATAGAACAGCTTTGGTGTGAGCTTATCATACCGGAGCAAAACAAAGAACAAAAAGAAAGCGAGGAATAGCATATGAAGTATTCAATTAAGGTAAACGAAGTAAGAGCAAAAGAGGGCAGCAATATCAAAGGATTTGCAACAGTAGTATTCGGTGATTCATTTAAGATCACCAATATTGCAATCCTTGAGAATAAGGATAAGGGAGAGCTTTTCGTATCAATGCCAAGATACCGCTCCAATGAGCGTGATGAAAGCAACGGTGTGATTTATAAGGATGTGTGCAATCCTATCACAGCAGAGTTTCGAGAGGAACTCTATACCAATATCCTTGATGCCTATGCAAGAATCAAGGAACCGGAGAAAGAGGAGACACAAAAGCAGGATAGAACACAGGAAATGCCTGAGTTTTCCGTAACTGTGACACCTTATGAGAGGGAAGGCAGTAACATCAAAGGACTTGCACGCATTTATTTTGAAAACAGTTTCATCGTAAATAATATCAATATCGTGCAGGGAAAAGAGAAAATCTTTGTATCAATGCCTTCTTATAAGACAAAGCAGGTGGATGAGCAGGGCAAGCCAATCTATCAGGATGTCTGCTATCCGGTCACAAAGGATTTCAGGGAAAAACTCTATAATGAGATTATCTCTGAATATGAGAAAGCAAAGGATAAGAGCAACGAAAAGGCAAGAGAAAGTGCAGAGAAACATCATGGCAATCCCGATAAAGAGAAGGACAAAGAGGCGACGCCCTTTCGATAATCAGTAATCAGAGTACAGGGGCGGCCAAGGCTGCCCCTTTTACAGAATGGAGGAAACAGAATGGATATGGAAGCAGGAAAAACACTTACCAATGAGGAGGTCATAAGGGAACTTCTCGAATTATTAAAGAAAAATGCCATGAAAGAGCAGGCAAATGATGTATTTGAGATATGCAGCTATGTGGATGGACTGGAGAAAAAGATTGATTCCATGACGGAAGAACTCACCAACATGCAGAACCAGATCAAAGAAATGCAGGAAGATACACTTGTCAATAATGCAAAAAAGGCATTGTCAGAAGCACAGGAGCGACTTAATACCAGATGTGAGCAGATAAAGTCACAGGTATTAGAAGTGAAAGAACAGGTCAAATCTACTGCTAAGGGCATAGTCGAAGAAGCAAAGGAAAAGGGAAGAGCTGCATTATACAGGGTATCTGAGTTCTTAGGAATTAAGAAAAGATTTCTGGATATTCAAGAGAATGTAAGAGGTGCAATCAAGACCACAGATAAGGATATAGCAAAGACAGCACTTCTTGCAAAAGGATTTCGTGAAGCAGGGCAGACAGCAGCTAATGCATTCCGTACTTTTGCTGACAAACCGGAGGTAGATTATTCTCAGAAAGAGCAGAAACATCCAATTACAAAGGCAGTACTTGCTCCGATGAAAGCAGTGAAAAAGATGCTTGTATCAATGGAACTTCATTTGGATGCATCTATTGATAAGCTGGATAATCTGGCTATGAATGTGCAGCTTGATAAGGAAAAGCATATGGAGAATGCGAAAGCACAGGAACAGACAGAGCCGGAGAGGGCAGAAGCTGAGCGAGTAGAAGCAGAGGTTGTATATTCACCGATGGTCGCTGAGCCGCAGGAGTATCAGTATAATGCAGATGCATTTGAGGCTAGAGGTGCGGATGAGGTGAAGCAGAAAGCGGCACATGAGGAAGCACCGAAGGTAAGAGAAGATAAAGCCAGATAGTAGTGAGGACGTATCATCAGAAATGATGGTACGTCTTTTTTGGGTGGAATGGAAAGGTCATTTATGATATAATTTACTTAGATTTATGTTTTTTTGATATTGTTGAATGATCTCATATAGTAAGATCGAATTGGAGGAATAGACATGGTGTATTGTTCAAAATGTGGTAAACAAATGGATGATAGTGCAACATTCTGTTCAGGCTGTGGAGCACCATTACAGAATCAAATTAATTATGCAGTACCGGATATTAACAAAGCTCGTAAGCCTGGATTTGGAGTAGCAGCACTTGTGCTTGGTATAGTGGGAGTATTAGCATGGATTATTCCAATAATTGGATTACCAGTTGGAATTATAGCTTTGGTACTTGGAATAATAGGATTAAAGAAAAGTAGTAAAGGAATGTCAATAGTGGGTATTGTATTAGGTATTATATGTCTTGTGTTGACAATAATAAATAGTGCAATCGGTGCATATCAAGGATATCATGGTGAAGCATGGTTTCAAAAAGGTTCAAATATTATAGAAGAAAATGTCGGTGATGATCATACATCCGGGAAACAAGAGACAAATGTATTCACATTACGGGATAGCGATGGGAATATACTTATGACCGGAGGTATAAAATCGGCAGAAGCAACAATGGTTGATAATGGTGACGGAATCAAGAAGGCAGTAGTACAAATAGAGTTTGATGATGAATCAACGAAAACATTTGCAGATATTACTACAAATAATATTGGAAATACGATAGGCATTTATTTGAATGACGAAATGATTGCAAATCCAAGGGTAATGTGTGCAATAACTGAAGGTAGTTGTCAAATAGAAGTAGATACATATGAACAGGCTCAGGTATTGTCTGAGGCGCTTGAAAAGTGCAAATAATATTTGCAATATAGAAGTAAATTGTGCCAAGTCCCGTTTTTTGGACATTAAATGATATAAAATAGGAATCAAGATAGAAGTATTCTGCCTTGGTTCCTTTTTTCTTTAGAAAATAACATTCGATATTTGCAAATGCAAATTGTATATTCGCAATTTGTGTGCTATACTTACAATGATGGTATTAGATTACGACAATTGTTAGAGAGAGGAAATACATATGGCAATTAGTTATAATGGATTGTGGAAACTACTGATTGATAACAATATGAAAAAGGGAGATTTGTGTGCCAGGACTGGTCTTAGTTCCAGTACAATAGCAAAGATGACAAACTGCGAGTCAGTTAAACTATCTGTTCTGGAAAAAATCTGCAAAGAGCTGGATTGTAACTTTGGAGATTTGGTTGACTATGTACCGGATGAAGAAGAAAAGTAAATTACTTTATGGAGGAAAATGAAATGGCTACGAGAAGTGCAAAAATAGATCAAAAAGCAGATCTGATATGGGCAATAGCAGATAAGCTGACCGGAGTATATAAACCACATGAATACGGAGATGTTATATTACCGCTTACAGTAATCAGACGTTTTGATTGTATTCTTTCAGATACCAAGGATGCGGTTTTGCAGAAATATGAGGAAGTAAAGAATCTTCCTATGAAGGATGTTTTACTTCGTAAGGCAGCAGGATATGATTTTTATAACACCAGCAAATATACATTTGAGAGACTTATGGATGATCCTGACCACATTGAGGAGAATTTCAGAGATTATCTGAATGGATTTTCAGCAAATGTGCAGGACATTCTGGAAAAGTTTAAGTTTGATGGTCACATCACAACTATGGCAAATAAGGGGATTCTTTATATTGTTTTAAAGGAATATACAACAGATAGAGGAAATCTTCATCCGAATGAAATCTCTAACCTTGAAATGGGCTATATCTTTGAAGAGATTATAAGAAGATTTTCCGAGTCTCATAATGAAGATGCAGGACAGCATTACACTCCAAGAGAAGTTATTCAACTTATGGTCAATATTCTCTTCTATGATGATAATGATATCCTTTCCGGTAATAATGTGGCAAAGACGATTTATGACCCGGCATGTGGAACCGGAGGTATGCTTTCTGTTGCAGAGGAATATTTACATAGTCTGAATGCTTCTACAGAGCTTGTATCTTTCGGACAGGAAATTAACGATCAGACATTTGCAATCTGTAAGGCAGATATGCTAATTAAGGGTAACAATGCAGATTATATCAAGGATGGCAACACGTTATCAGATGACCAGTTTGCAGGCAGTACCTTTGATTATATCCTTTCAAATCCTCCGTTCGGACGTGAGTGGAAGAATGAAAAGGCAAAAGTAGAGGAAGAGGCAAAGCTTGGTTTCGGAGGAAGATTTGGAGCAGGACTCCCGGCTGCAAGTGATGGGCAGATGCTCTTTCTAATGACAGCAATATCAAAGATGAAAGATATTGATAAAGGTGGAAGCAGAATTGCAATCATTCATAATGGTTCACCACTTTTTACAGGAGATGCGGGTAGCGGACCTTCTGAAATCAGAAGATATATTCTCGAAAATGATTTGCTTGAGGCAATCATTGCTTTACCGAATGATATTTTCTACAACACAGGAATTGCAACTTATATCTGGGTATTGTCAAATAAAAAGGCAGGTACAGTTAGAGAAGGTAAAGTACAGCTAATCAATGCCAATGAGATGTTTGTGAAGAGAAGAAAGGCATTGGGAAATAAGCGAAACGACATTTCAGAAGAGGATATCGCTGAGATTACAAAGATTTATGGTGATTTTAAAGAGAGTGAAATCAGTCAGATTTATGATAACGAAGATTTTGGCTATACCAAGATTACGGTGGAAAGACCGCTTCGTGATGAAGAGGGCAATCTGGTATTGAAAAAGGGAAAGAAACAGCCGGATACCAGTCTTCGTGATACAGAAAATGTTCCGCTGAAAGAGGATATCAAAGAGTACTTTGAAAGAGAAGTATTACCTTTTGCACAGGATGCATGGATAGATACGAAAAAGTCAAAGGTGGGATATGAGATTCCGTTTACGAGATATTTCTACAAGTATGAAGCTCCGAGACCATCAGCAGAAATCATGGCAGAGATTATGGATTTAGAGACAGAACTATCTGGAAGTCTTGAGGAGGTATTTGACCTATGAGAGAGATGAGAGATAGCGGAGTAGAATGGATTGGGGAGATACCAAAAGATTGGAATTGCTGTAAACAGAAATATAGATTTACACTTATAAATGGACGTGCATTTAAGGATAATGAATTCGAAGAAGATGGAACTTATAGAATTTTAAGGGTTGGCAATTTATTTTCAAATCCAGTTTGGTATTCGTCAAGTTTAGAATTGGAACCTGATAAGTATTGTGAAAAGGGAGATTTGATTTATGCTTGGTCAATGTCATATGGACCATATATTTGGAATGAAGAAAAAGTGATTTATCATTATCATATTTGGAAAACTAAATTGGTTTCGGATATGGACAAGATGTTTTCATATTATTATTTGCAGGCACTTACAGAATCTATAAAATCGCAAACTCATGAGACTACAATGGGATTTGTAACAATGGGAATTATGAATAATTCCTATATTGCATATCCAAGAAATATAAAAGAGCAAAAAAAGATATCCAATTATTTGGATGTCAAGTGTTCAAAGATTGATGTAATTATTGAAAAGCAACAGGCAATTATTGAAAAACTAAAGGAATACAAATTATCAATTATTACGGAAGCAGTAACCAGTGGAATAAATCCAGATGTAGAGATGAAGGATAGCGGAAGTGTTTGGTTTGGAAGCATTCCTACAAATTGGGAAATGAAAAGGTTGAAGTATGTATTTCATATTCAGAAAGATATTGCAGGAGAAGAAGGACATACTGTTTTGTCAATTACACAAAAAGGAATAATTCCTAAAGATTTTTCTAACAATGAAGGACAGTTTGCAAATAGCTATGCAAATTATCAGTTAGTTCATAAAGGTGATTTCGCAATGAATCATATGGATTTGCTGACCGGTTGGGTAGATATTTCAAAGTACGAAGGAGTTACGAGTCCTGATTATAGAGTTTTTGTATTAAATGATAAGAATGGTATGTGTCCAGAGTATTATCTGTATATGATGCAAATGTGTTATAGTGCACGAATTTTTTACGGATTAGGACAAGGAGTAAGTGGTATGGGAAGATGGAGACTTCAAGCAGATAAGTTTTTGAATTTTCATATTCCTATTCCACCATATGATGAGCAGAAGATAATAGCTGATTATATTACTGATAAGGTAAATCATATTGAGGTTGAGATTGATAAAAGAAATAAACTTGTTGAAAAATATCAGGAATATAAAAAATCCCTAATCTACGAAGTTGTCACAGGCAAAAAGGAGGTGTAACTCATGTCAGATTTTGATGTAAAAGAGAAGCGATTTGAAGAAGATATCGAAGACTATCTGATTCATCATGGCGGATATACCAAAGGAAATCCGAAGAAATTTAATCGGGAATCAGGACTTGATGAGGAAACATTTGTGGAATTTATCAAGACAAGCCAGCCTAAGAAATGGGAAAGATATGTGAAAATTTATGCGGAGAATTCCGAAAAGCAGGTAGTTGAACGCTTCAAAAGAGAAGTGAAAACCACCAACCTTTTGAATGTGATGCGACATGGCTTTATGGACAGAGGCATCAAGTTTTATCCAATTTTCTGGAAGCCGGAGACCACTTTGAATGAGACTACACAGATTCAGTATGATGCGAATATCTTTCATTGTACCAGACAGCTTCATTATTCTGTACATAATGAGAACAGTATTGATATTGTGCTTTTTGTAAATGGTATTCCGGTGGTATCTATGGAGTTGAAATGTCAGTTTACAGGACAGGATACTACAAATGCGATTAATCAGTATAAGTTTGATCGTGCCGGCAAGGATGCTATTTTTGCCTTTAAGGAAAGAGTGCTGGTACATTTTGCAGTAGACCTTACCAATGTTTATATGACTACAAGACTTGAGGGCGCACACACTTATTTTCTGCCATTTAATCAGGGCAGTAATGGAGCCGGTAAAGTAGGTGGCAAAGGAAATCCGGTAAATCCAGATGGATATGATACTGCATACCTTTGGGAAAGAGTACTCTGCAAGGACAGCCTGATGGAAATCCTTCAGAAATATATGCATTTGCAGCAGGAGTACGATAAGAACGGAAATCTTGTGAAAGAAACTATGATTTTCCCAAGATATCATCAGCTGGATGTCGTTACGAAACTGTTGGAAGATGTGAAAAAGAATGGCTCCGGAAAGAGTTATCTGATCCAACATAGTGCAGGCTCCGGAAAATCAAATTCTATTGCGTGGCTGGCACACAGACTTACCGGACTCCATGATTATGAAGATAATAAGATTTTCCAGTCAGTCATCATCGTTACTGACAGACGAGTGCTTGACAGTCAGTTACAGTCTACTGTATATCAGTTTGACCATGTGGAAGGTGTGGTTAAGAAAGTAGATAAAAATTCGGGACAGCTTAGAGATGCAATCAATGATGGGGTAGGCATTATTATTACTACCTTACAGAAATTTCCTGTAATCTATAAAGAGGTAGATTCTGCAAATAAAAGGTTTGCGATTATTATTGATGAGGCACATTCTTCGCAGACCGGAGATGCAGCGAAAAAGCTAAAAAGAGCATTAGCTGACACAGAAGAAATTCTGAAAGAGTATGCCGAGATGGAAGATGAGGACGAGAGAAGTCGTAAGGATGATGAGGATAAGCTATTAGATGAATTGGCAGCACAGGGTATGCATAAGAACTTATCATTCTTTGCATTTACGGCAACGCCAAAAGGAAAGACATTGCAGATGTTTGGACAGAAGGATGAGGAAGGAATTTACAGACCTTTCCATATCTATTCCATGAGACAGGCGATAGAAGAACATTTCATATTGGATGTTTTGCAGAACTATATGACCTACAAAATGTACTATAAGATTGCCAAGATTATTGAGGATAATCCGGAATTTGATACAACAGCAGGTTCAAAGGCAATTGTAAATTATGAGACACTGCATCCACATAATATTTCTCAGAAGACTGCTATTATGCTGGAACATTTTATGAATGTCACCAGACATAAGATTGGTGGCAGGGCGAAGGCTATGGTTGTTACACCATCCAGACTTCATGCAGTACGATATGTGCAGGAATTTAAGAGACAGATAAAAGAAAAAGGACTGAATGACCTTGAAGTGTTAGTCGCTTTTTCCGGTGAAGTGAAAGATAACGATGATGTGTTTACCGAAGAGGGAATGAACAAGGATAAAGAAGGCAAGACAATCAAAGAAAAGGCTTTACCGGAAACATTCCATACAGATGATTATGGAATCCTTGTTGTTGCGGAAAAATATCAGACAGGCTTTGATGAACCATTGCTTCACACCATGTTTGTGGATAAGAAATTGTCCGGTGTAAAGGCAGTACAGACTTTATCAAGATTGAATCGTACTACAAGAGGAAAAGTAGATACCTTTGTACTTGATTTTGTGAATTCAGCAGAGGATATCAAAGCATCTTTTGAGCCATTCTATGAGGAAACTGTGCTCTTGGAGGAAACAGATCCTAATGTTGTATATGACATGAAGAACACTTTGGATGATTTCAGGGTATATCAGAAATCAGAAGTGGATAAATTTGCAGATATTTTCTATCAGAGTGAGAATCAATCAGCTGGTGATCTTGGAAAACTCCAGGGACAGTTAAGACCAGCGGTAGACAGATATGAAGTACTTGAAGTTGAAAAACAGGATATATTCAAGTCTACATTGGCAAGCTTTAATCGTGTGTATGCCTATATTACACAGGTATGCAGGTTATTTGACAAGGATATTCACAGATTCAGTATTTATTCAAAGTTTTTATACACGATGCTTCCAAAAGGACATGGTGGAGAGAAGATAAATATTGATGACAAAGTTCTTCTTGAATACTATAAGCTGGAAAAAGACTTTGAAGGTCCGATAGAGCTTGAAAGCACAGAAGGCGGATATACACCTATCTCCGGTGATTCCGGTCATAGAGAGCCTAAGAAAGATCCGCTGACAGTAATTATTGATAAGATAAATGAAAAGTATGGAACACATTTTACAGAAATGGATAAAGTACTTGTTCAGATGGAAAATGATTATGCCAATCAGGAGAAGTGGCAGAGCTACGCAAAGAACAATGACAGGGCAACCTTTATGTTGTTGTTTGAAAAGGATTTTCCGAATATGGCAGCAGACAGATATGAGCAGAATGACCAGTTTTTCAGAAAACTATTTGACGATCCGGATATGATGAAGCAGGTAATGGAAACTGTAGGTTCTGTATTGTATGAGAGATTGAAGAAGAAATATATCTTTGATCCAAAGTCGGGAGTAATTGAAGAGGCGACACCGGAGACTTATGTGGAAGATACATATTTGACGAAGAAATAAGGAAGTGAAAACATGCAGTTAGGATGGATAGATTTTTCAAAAGAAGACCGGCAGAAGGCATTAGATGTAATTAACCTTCTGAGTGAACAGGGAGCAGTCGATGAACTTGGAATCGGCATTATTCGTGATGCTTTTGCCAATTATTTCTTTCCGGGGACATCTACCATCCAGACTAGAGCAAAGTACTTCCTTATTGTTCCATATGTGTTAAGAGAAGCTGTTGATGGCAGGTATGGAAAGGATGCAAATAGAGTTTTAAGAGCTATAGATTCTGCTGAAAAAGATTGTGGCATCAGATTGTTAGAAGCAGATCCCAAGGCAGAAGGTGTTATTGGAACCCGTGTATTACCAAAGGGCTGGGTAGCAAGAAAACCATCAGATATCTACTGGAATGGAATTCGTACCTTTGGAATATTCTGTGATTATGGTCTGTCTATACCAGAGTATGTTTCATTGGCGGTAAAGCTAAAAGAACAGAAGTCTGTCAGCCGGTTGGGGAACAGAAATGATGATGCAGAGGAAAATGATAAGGATGATTCGGATGCAGGAGATATTGGCAATATTAGATTCTGGAATCTTCCGATTTATCATGATGATTGGAGAGACAACCTTACAATAGAGCTGACGCAGGAGGAAGCTTTCTATCTGGATAAGCAGATTCAGAAGTCAACGAAAGGGTCTCTTTTGGAATATGTGTTGAAAAATCATATTGATTTGAATGAATATGATGATTTTGCTTCTTTAACGGCTGAACTATCAGAAAAAGTAAGTGAAAAGCTGGCATATATGATGAAGCTTGCCTGCGATTTTAATAATTTGGTGTATATGGCGAGAGTAAGATACAATGTCATGCTTTCAGAAGACGAGAATACATACGCAAATGATGAATGGAGCAGGTTGCTTCTGGATATAAGGCATAATGCGACAGTAGATCTGGATGCAGTGTTTGGAGAATTGCAGTTGATCAATCCAAGGGCAAAGAGTTTTTTATGTGGGATACAGGCTGCATTTATGGCATCTGATATTGATATGGCTGATGAACTGATTCGCAAGAGGGAACGGAGCCTGAAAGGAGCAGCCAGAGCGAAGTTAAGCAGAACAAAGGAATTTGATCATTCAAAATGGGTAGGCGGTGGAATGCTCGATTACAGATTCTCGAATGCCAGAAGAATTGTGAATGACATCTATGCCGGGGAGGTGAGTGCTGATGTTTAGACCGGATTCAAACCGAGATAGAACGGATTACGGCGGTATTTTGATGCCTCCGGACGGATATAGATTGGACAGAGCAGTAGGCACTACATATTCACTTGACCTGGAAGCACTCACAGCTGTGGCGATATGCCTTGGATTATCTGAAGAAACAGATAGTAAGCTTATGCAAAATCCAATTGGTATGCTGAATGCATTGCAGAAGGTATCAGATAAAATCGTGCTGTTTTGTGAAGCAGGACAGATTAAAGTGCCAACAAAACCGACTGCACTATCTATTTTATTAGAGAAAATGGTAGTAGAGGTCGCACTGCCAAAAGATAGACAGCTTGGTCGATATCCGTCATTTCACCCGAAAACATGGGTATTAGCATATGTAAACGCTGATGGAGATAAAAAATATCGTTTTGTGGTAATGAGCAGAAATCTGACTTTTGACAGGAGCTGGGATATCAGTTTTGCAATGGATAGCAGTAAAAATGTCAGACAGAAGAAAAAGACTCAACCTATCTGTGATTTTCTGGATTATCTTGTAACGAATGTGCATAATACCAGCAATAATGCCGGAAAGAAAAGAAATCTGATTCGTGGATTATGTTCAGACATTAAGGATGTATCCTTTTCACTTGATAGTAAAATATTTGGAGAGAATTTTGAAGTTCTTCCACTTGGTATTGGAAAAAATGCTTACCGGATGCAGGAGGATATTCTATTCTGCAAGGAAAGAGGAAATGCCAATTCGACATTTAATGAGCTTGTAGTGATGTCTCCGTTTTTATCAGAAAGTGTGATTGCAGATTTTAACCTGACAGACAGGGCATTGTCGGACTGTAAGAGAACACTTGTTACGAGACGTTCTGAGCTTGGAAAACTCAAAGCATCAGATGTAGACAATTTTACCATCTATGCATTAAAGGATGAGATTATAGATGGTGAGGAAGAAATTTCAGATGAACTCGCGGATAAAAAGAAACAGGATATTCATGCAAAAATCTATCTGAGAAGGAAATATTCAGATGTTGACCTGTATCTTGGTTCCATGAATGCTTCATATTCTGCAATTAATAAAAATGTTGAAATGATGCTGTGGCTTGGAACAAAGAATATGTATCTGAATGGGGATAAATTCTTAGAGGATATATTCTGTGGACCGGTAGGAGATGCAAAGAATCCATTTGAGCAGGTTACAGTAGCGGATGCAGTTTTGGAAACAGAAAGTGATAATAGAAATCTGCTGGAGCAGAAAATCAAGGAATTGTGCCGTGTGAAAAGGCAGGCTGTAATTTCAGAAGATAATGAGAATGCCGGAAAGTACAAGATAGAGGTTGAGTTCAGTGGTATTGAATCTGATAGTGAGGTTACAGTATCACCATTTAATTCAAAGCAGGAGCAGACATTGTCAGAACATATAGAGTTTTCAGAGCTTGAGATCTTGCAGTTATCTGAGTTCTATGAGATTACTGCAAGATCAGGTGATGATACAATCCGCAGAATTATTATGATCCCTACAAGTGGTTTCCCGGATGACAGAGAAAGTGCTGCAGTAAACAGTGTGGTAAAAGATAGGGCATCATTTGTTGAGTACATAGCGTTTGTACTTGGCGATGATTATGTAGCATCTATGCTTGAAGGAAAGCAGATGGGAGAATCCGGCTTTTTTGCCAATTCGAGTGATGCAATGCCGGCACTCTATGAAAAGATGTTAAAGACATCTGTAGAAGAGCCGGAAAGAATAAAAGACATTGGATATGTGCTTAAGATGGTTACAGATAAGGATATTATACCGGATGAATTCCGTGAACTGTATGAGACTTTTTGTAATACTTTGAAAATCAGAAGATAACGAGGTGATGTCATGTCACAATTTAATATAGATGAAATTGAAAAGCGTACCCTCTCCGGTCTGAAGGATTTTCAAAGAGCAACTGTGGAGAGAGTGGATTATCTGTTCCGGCATAATCAGAATCGTGTGCTTGTAGCAGATGAAGTGGGTATGGGAAAAACTCTTATTGCCAGAGGAGCAATTGTAAAGACAGCAAGACTTAGAATCGAAGAGAAAGATGATCTGTTTAAGGTAATTTATATCTGCTCTAATCAGAACATAGCAAATCAGAATATCAGAAAACTTGATGTAACAGGAAAGAATGCCATCGGCTCAGTATCAGATACCAGACTGTCTATGCAGCATTTAAAGATTACTGAGCAGGAAAATGATCCGCAGATAAAGGAAGGTTTTATACAGCTTATCCCACTTACACCGGAAACATCTTTCCGCATGACCACCGGAGGTGGAAGTGTGCAGGAAAGAGCACTTATGTATGCCATTTTAAGGAGAATGCCGGACTTTAAAGGACATGTAACTTCTCTTGAAAAATTTATGATAATGGATGCTGTAAAAGCATGGGGATTGGCAAAATGGAACCTTGAAAATCGCGTGGCAGAATGCGAAAAGATGACGAAGGGTGTCTATCCACAAAATGTGATAGATAAAATCCTTAATTATCAGGAGTATGAAAGTATAAGGGACTTGCTGCTTAATCATTTGCATGAAAGAAGATATCATAAACAGCTTACATATTCCAAATATTATGTGGTGAATAAGCTTCGTGTGATGTTTGCGAGAATCAGTGTATCTATGCTTGAACCAGATCTGGTAATCATGGATGAGTTTCAGAGATTTAAGTTTCTTCTGTCATCCGATGACAGTGAGCTTGGTATTCTTGCCCACAGTTTCCTTAGCGGACATGATACAAGAGTGCTGTTATTGTCGGCTACACCATATAAATTGTATTCTACCCTTGAAGAGATAGATGAAAATCAGCTTGATGAGCATTATGCAGAGTTTTTTCAGGTTATGAACTTTCTATTTGATGATGAAGTCAAAGACATTAAATTCAAGGAAGTGTGGAAGAATTATTCCCATGCTCTAAGTGAGTTGAAAGCAGGAGATAGTGCAATTATCCGTATGAAGGAGCTGGCAGAAAATGCGATGTATCAGGGCGTCAGCAGGACAGAGCGTATATCTGTCATGGATTCCGGTGATTATACGGATGACAGCAGCGTGAAGCATCATTTGCAGATAGATGAAAATGACATAAACTCCTATATACAGATGTCACGATTGTTGTCAAAAACGGATTCAAATCATTCTTTACCGGTAGATTATGCAAAGAGCTGTCCGTATCTTATGTCCTTTATGAAGAAATATAAGATTAAAGAGCAGATTGAAAAATATTATATAAAACATCCAGATGAATTTGGAAGTGAAAGAGAACAATGTCTCTTGTGGCTGAATCGCAATAAAATCAATAAATATGATGAACTGCCGAAAACCAATGCAAGGCTTGAGGCACTGAAAGAAAAAGCATTTACCGGCGGTGCAGAAAAATATCTGTGGATTCCTCCATCACTGCCATATTATGAGATGCAGGGAGCATATAAAAACAGCAAAGGCTTTTCAAAAATACTTGTATTTTCTGCATGGGAGATGGTTCCACGAATGATAGGTGCGCTTGTTTCCTATGAGGCGGAAAGACTTACAGTTGGAAAACTGGTACATCAGATAAAGAATCAGGATAAGAAGAATACGGGGTATTTTGCGGAAGGTTCGAGACGATATCCGGTGGCAAGGCTCAGATTTAATGTTTCAAATGGAGAAGTAAGAGGCATGAGCCTGTTTGCACTGCTTTATCCTTCAAAGACACTTTCTGATATGTATTTACCGATTGAGTCATTGAATAATCATGAATCATTAGAAGTAATAGAGAAATCTGTACGGCTGAAACTGAAAGAGAAGCTTGCGATAATCGAAGAAAAGTATGGTGATTCGGGTAACAATAAGGAAGATGCCAGGTGGTATTATCTTGCACCGATGCTCATGGATGGAGTCATCTATGCAAAGCATTGGATAGAGGATATTGTGTGGGAAATGAATACAGACGAAGAGGATACAACATCTGAGGTCAGAAGCAGTTCAAAGGATAAGAGAAATAAGGGCTTTATTGCTCATATTGATAAGCTAAGAAGTTATTTGGATGCCCCGGAGGAGATTCATCTTGGAAGAAAGCCGGAGGATCTTCTGGAAACATTGGTAAATATGGTACTGGGGTCGCCAGCAATATGCATTTATCGTTCTAATGGAAGAAGCACAGCCAGAGCAACATCGCTTGCAAAGGTATTTGTCAATAATTTCAATTTGCCGGAGTCAACAGCTATCATTGATCTTGCTTATGGCAGATGCAGGGATGATAATTCCCATTGGCAGAATGTACTTAAATACTGTAAAGATGGCTGTTTTCAGGCAATGATTGATGAATATATCCATATGCTGAAAGAAACAGCAGGTTTTCAGTCGGATGGAAATCAGTATCAGATCGTGCATGACATGATGATGGATTCATTGAAAATACATACAGCCACCTATATCGCTGATACTTATCCTGATTTCAAAAAGCGTATTAATGGAGCTGACAGGAAGAGTGATGGATGTCGAATAAGGTCGAGTTATGCAGTTGGATTTACAAAGGATGCAGGAGATAATTCCAAGGTAGTCATGCGTAAAGAAAATATCAGAAATGCCTTTAACTCACCAATGCGTCCATTTGTGCTTGCCACAACATCAATCGGACAGGAAGGACTGGATTTTCATAATTACTGCCGAGTGATTATGCACTGGAATCTTCCAAGTAATCCCATCGACCTGGAACAAAGGGAAGGCAGAATCAATAGATTTAAGTGTCTGGCAATAAGACAGAATGTTGCTGATAAATATGGTAAGGTAGATGGTATCACATTTAAGCGAGACATATGGACAGAAATGTTTGAAGCTGCTAAAGCGGAAAAGCAGAATGACCAGTCAGAGCTTGTACCATTCTGGTGTTTCGGAAAAAATCAGAGTGTAAAAATAGAAAGGCTTGTGCCAATGTATCCTATGAGTAAGGATGAGGTTAATTATGAAAGGCTGATAAAGATTCTGTCTCTTTACCGGCTTACATTAGGGCAGGCAAGGCAGGAAGAACTTCTGGAGTATTTATTCAAGGAGTTCAAGGACACAAGTGGATTGAAGAAACTGTTTATCGACTTGAGTCCATTTTCAAAGGGAAAAGAAGGTTGATATGATGAGAATACTTTTTTGTAACATAGCGTGGATGAAGGAGTATCGAGGAAATGAAGATGGAAAGGATACTCCGTTAAACGGTGGAAGCTATGTTGATGAGACAGGAGATGCCCATGAAAAATATAATTTTACACCAGTGAATATGGAGGGTAGGGAAGGCTTATATTGTCTGGGATTTTTTGAGACAAAATCACATAATGGTAAAGATGTCAATCAAATGCGGATTGAGAATATTGCAGGTTGTGAACTATTAAAAAAAGAAGAATCAGTAGATGATGTGCTTGTTATTTATTGTGCAAAGCATCCGGCACATAAGTTTACAACGGTCGTGGGATGGTATAAACATGCTACAGTTTTCAGACATTATCAAGAGGCAGTGTTTGCTCCAGAAGATATACAATATTACAATGCAATTGCAAACTCATCTGATTGTGTCTTACTTCCTGCAGGAATCAGATCAAGAAAGGTACAATGGGAAGTCCCAAGAAAATCAAATGGTTGGGCTTATGGATTTGGACGGGCAAATGTGTGGTATGCAAGTGAAGAAGATAGCAGGTTACAAGATTATCTTACGAGATTAGTAAAACAGATTGATGAATATGATGGCGAAAATTGGATTGACAAGTACGCTGAGTAATGAGGTACACATATTATGGGAAACGAATCAGGTGAATGGATTATGCATGGCATGAAGTGGGACAACCCGGATTGCATCAATTCTGTAGATGAAGCAATCAAGTATATAAATGAATTTGGCTTTTTACCATTATTGATAGATAGTAATAGGTGGTTTTTATGGAACAACGGAGGCGATTAAGATGAAGTTTGGAATGAGAACACCCAGTATAAAGAAATCAATAAAGGCAAGAACAACCGGAAAAGCCAAGCGAGCTGTTAAGAAAGCTTTGATTCCAGAGTACGGAAAAAAAGGTGCAGGATGGATTAAGAATCAAGCAGACCTTGATGCATTCAAGAAAATGTATGGAATAGATGGTGAGATAGAGAAGGAATATTGAACAATGTATTTGATTAAGACGATAAAAGGTGACATAACAAAAGTAACAGATGTGCAGGCAATCGTGAATGCAGCAAACAATTCCCTTCTTGGCGGAGGTGGTGTAGATGGTGCGATTCACAGAGCAGCAGGACCGGAGCTTCTGGCAGAGTGCAGGACACTTCACGGATGTGAGACTGGAGAAGCAAAGATAACAAAAGCCTATAATTTGCCATGTGATTATGTGATACATACTGTAGGACCGATATGGAATGGTGGAAGGAATAGAGAAGAGGAACTTCTTGCTAACTGCTATTTTAATTCCATGAAGCTGGCAATGGATAATGGAATCAGGTCTATTGCATTTCCTTCTATATCAACGGGAGTATATAGTTTTCCGGTTGAGTTGGCAGCAAAGATTGCAGTACATACAGTAAATAGGTTCTTGCAGGATAATCCGGATTGTTTTGATCTGGTGGAGTGGGTGCTATTTGATACTCATACTGAATCGGTGTATGAATCTGAGGTTGATAAGATATACAACAAATAAAATGACAAAAGGGAGTTTTTATGTACGCTGAAAAAACAGATTATGATGATATTGAAATGTCGAGCAGGTTACGAAATGTTCTAAGAAGGAACGGATTTGAATCATTGGAAGGTTTGAGAGAATATCCAAAGGAATATTTTATAAAGTTTCGTAATATGGGGCAGGCAACACTGCAGGAATTATATCAGATTTGTGAAGAGCAAGGCATAAAGCTGCGCAGTGTAGAAGAACTGAATGATCGGGAGCATGGAGTCAGATTTGATGATTTCCTATGTATGGATGCGTTTAGAATGGGAATAAAAAGCAAAGATGATTTGAGAAGATACAGTCTTGAGGAACTTGAAAAGATGTGCCCGAAGGACAAGAGACTTTTTGTTCGATTAAAAAAACTGAAGACTGTTTATGGATGAAATAGGACATTTCTTCCTAAAAACAGTATGTTTATGGTATACTAGCTAGTAGTAATGCAGTTTCAACCGACATTACATATTATTATGAGAAATTAATGCAAAGGAGTTACAATCAAATGGATAACAATGAAGTAGTAACAGAAGAAGTGGCAGCAGTTGTTGAAAATAATACAGGTATTGAAATAGAGCCTTTATTTGAGG
>ENA-UOOD01001906-UOOD01001906.1-human-gut-metagenome-genome-assembly--contig:-CS67-NODE-1906-length-19791-cov-4.861725_pt1 | contig 19791 bp, 18 predicted proteins | sample MGYA00242464_ERZ724011 | MGnify/ENA metagenome assembly ERZ724011 | reverse complement strand
GGAAGTGTCTCCCCCCTTCATGCGCATTCTTACGAGAAAAAAGCTTGAAAACGCTCTACTTTATACCAAGCTGGAACGGTCTATAAAAAGAGAATATATAGCTGACAGCAAGCATATTATGTAAAAATCAACCTCAAAACATAGTGAGGGCATGAGAGTATAAGTGAAAGCAAATATTTTTACTATTGTCATATAAGTCATTTATAATTAACCTATTATACATGCAGTGAGGGCATGAGGGCATAAATACCCCCGAACTTTCTAGTGAGAAAGATAATACGTCAAGGACACTTTCCGAAATTGATCAGAGAACAAAATGATCTTTATAAAAGCTAAAGTCCGTTGCAGGTGAGTCTGGATATACTTAGATAAAATAATAAAAACACCCAATCTTTCTATATGTAAGATTGGGTGTTTTTATTATAACTCATTGATTTTCAATACTTATTGCGGAGAGACAGGGAACGATTAACTTTCATCTCCCCTACTCATTATCAGCATCTTACCAAAAGACTCTACTCCTATGACACCGAATAATTCACCGCGTATATGCTGCAACTTTCTTCCTGTTACACTCTTACTTTTACAAAAGTAGTAAAAAAGGGGCATAAATACAAATCAAACGCTTGATTTAACGAACATAACTTCTATAATTTTCTTCCAATAACAATTGCAATTTTGAAAGAGGATAAAGAAACTTACCACCTATGGCAGTATAAGCTATCCCCTTTTCATCACGCAACTTTTGCAAGGTTCTGCTCGATATATGCAACATGGCACATACTTGTTCACCAGTCATATAGACCTCATTGGCTACAGGAACAGGCAAATCCTGAATTGCAAAAATCTCCTTGGAGCATTTCTTGAGCATCTCCATCATCCCGATATACTCTTCTGACTGTTTTGTAATTACCCCATCCATATCCTATTTGCCTTTTTGAGTTAATATCCTAGCCAGATCACTTTCCTTGTACACATATTTTCCACCTATGAAAGAACACGGAATAATGCCATATTCCCTATAACTTTGCAAACTCCGCTTGGAAATATTCAGCACCAGACAGACTTCTTGGGCATCCATTCATTTTTCCTTTTCAACAGAGCCAAATTTCTTTTTAACGGCTTCAATCTGTGTGGACAAATCTTCAATCTGCTGTTTTAACCGCAAATACGCACTTTTTTCAATTACAACTAATTCCATAACAAATCTGATTTATAATTTTACTATTTGTGAAGCAAAGTAAAGCACATTTCCATGTCCGGAAAAGCCGCCGGAATCAAAGTCACCCATTGGCGCACATTGTCCCCCAAAACATACCAGAAAGTATTGCTATCCAATTTCTTTTCTCCATATTTACTCAAACCAAAAGATTTCAGAAGCCCAATATAGAAGTGAAAGGCGCACCACTTGCATCCGCTGGCAATGCGCCTTCCCCCCCTGCTTGTCTTCCATTGTCTTCTACATCTTTATACTTTTACTGTTCCGTAAAACTTCTTTTTCCTTAGTCGCCACTTTCTGCCATGTATTGGGGAAATGCTCACGCAACAGCTTTCCGGCCAGTTTTCTCGCCTTCTCCTGCATCTCGTCATAAATGTTCCATCTGTTCCGGCCCAGCAGTGCTCCTTCTATCTTTTCAAAATTTTCATGAAAACTGAAATTGTCCGGATACTCATTTGTCAGCCCTTCCATTGGATAACCCTTGTCCATAATATACAGCAATGTCATCCGGTCATAATTGTCCATGCTTCGGAGCAGGCCAAGCCCCTTCTCACTATCCGTCAGCCGGGCGTAATTCTCCCATGTGGGTGAAAGGTCATACACCTCTTTGTCCGTAATGCTTTTAAGAGCCGATTTATCAAGGAAGGCATCTGACGGAATCTTCTCCAATGGTAACAGGTTATCGTAATCATCATAACAACGGTTTATCTTCCCCGCCATCAACGAAGGCCATCCCCGAAGTTCATATACAGTCAGCGGCCTGCCTTCAAAATCCGGCTCAAAGAAATGCCTCTCGATATTCGCCTCCATAAAGGCCCCGTATTGGTGGTTTCCCTCATAATTCCGGCTGAAAAGCAATACCCCCTTGTCCGTCTCAACACCCGTATAGAACTTATTCCCGTGCTTCAAATCATCCAGCATATCCGCCACCGCTACGGGTGACGACTTTATTTCCGTCCATATCTTCGGCGTGAGCAGGCGGATATAAGTCTCATCCTTCGAAAACGGGTCTATTTCATTTCACAGGCAATACACCACTTCCGACAAGCGCTGGTATCTCTGCAATATGATTCCATGCTCGTCCATTGCCTTTTCCAGCCTTTTCAGGTAATCCTCATTGTCCCCTTCCTCCAATGGCGGCACGATACCCATATCGGGCACATTATAATACATCAGGCCCATAGCCGGCATTTCCCCGCTTTTCAATGCTTTCTCCACATCTTCCTGCATGAACTCCTGGTAACCCTCTTCTCCCGTACCCTTCATGCTGATATGCACGGGATTGAAAAATTTGTCCACAGTTATATATACGCTGCCGCCTTTTGTCGTTCCGTTCTGTTTATTCTCCATATATCAAAGAATTAAATGTTTATACCCTGTCCTTTCTTTTTAAATGGCATACTCGTCTTCACTTCCGTCTCCGGGAACCGTACATTATCCGGCCGTGTAACCAGCAGCGAGACAATCCGCTGCTGCTCCTTTGAGAGTGGCGCACGCATCAGTTGCAGGTTTCTCAGCCGGTTAAAGTTCCTCAGTGTGGGGGCCATATCGCACCGCTTCGTACAAATCCCGTATCGGAGTATATCCGGCGAAGTAGTCTTGCAGTCTCCGATTTCCGCCCGAAATTCCGCATCCAACGGTGCCACCTCATGGAATCTCAATTCCTCCGGCTTTCGTTTCCCGTCGAAAAAGTGTCCGGTCAAACCGTTCAGAAACTCTTCCAATGCCTTGTCCCCTTTGTTCGTTTTTCCCAGCAGCAACACCTTCTGTCCGTATTCCACTACTGTGCAAGTAGGAAAAACGGCCAGTCCGTTCCTTATCACATCCCCGTCCATTCCGAAACGGTGCCCCAACCGCTTGTAGTCATCATTTTCCAATAAGGCCGTATGTTCCGCCGATGATGACAGTTGCACGATGCCCCTTTCCTCACAGAATGCCGCATCCCTCAGTCTTACCACACCCGAAGGATGAATCCTTTCCCGTTCCAATACCGGCATGAGTCGTTCCAGATAATCCGCATTATCCGTTCCGAGTATGGGGGGAATCAGACTTTTGTCTCTGAAATCGAAACGGAACATTCAGTGGTCGGGTACAAATTCCCTGCTTGCGGTATGAAACCGTACGTTATTGCTGATATATCGGGAGAATCCTTCTTCTCCCTGTCCCCGCATACTTAAATAAACGGGGCGGTAAAAAGCATCCAGCGTCATATACAGGCTGCCGCTTTCCCCCGCTTGCATTTTCTTTTCTTCCATAAATCCTATATGATTAGCTGTTTCTTTTCCTTTTTATCGGGAGTAATGGAAGCAACATGCTTCGCTTGCCGCTGACTGTTATTCAGTGTCGGAATCTCTCGTATATGGTCTGCCCCGGAAGATTTACCCCTCTTTTGTTTTTGGGAATGTTGACAAGAGGTGGGGTGTATTCTTTCCGTTTTTTCCACCCGGTTGATACTTCCGCTCAACTTGAATTCTCCATCCGTTATATGGAACTCCGATTGCAAAATATCTCTTGCCATTGCTTTCGCTTCCATCTGCAAGGCTGCATAGCCGAAATCATGTGACGACATCGGTGCCGATTGCCGTGCCTTGATGCTGTCACCCAGTTTTTCTGCCAAGTCCCTGAACTCATATTCGTAACTGAACGGATGAAAATAGTCCGCCGCTACATGACCGGCATACCCGTTTTCCGAAATATAAAGCAGAGAGGCAACATCATAATTGCGTGGAGAAATGCCCAGATTGAAATCTCTGGTTAACCGGTCAAAGTTGTTGTAATCCGGTCTTAAGTCGTATTTGTCCGTACAGACAGCACCTTCCAGCATTTCTTTTCCTGCCAGTTTCTCAGAAGTGAAGCTGAACTCCGATTTGCGCAGTTGCGTACCGGCACTGCGCAAATCGCTTTTCGCCAGTTTGTCGATGCAGTTGTCCGCCAGTTCCGCCACTTGTCGGGAAGGTGTCTCCATCTCATACATTTTCAATGTTTCCGTCCCTTTGGCCATATTGAAAAATCCGTCTGCCAGATGTTGCAGATAGCTGTTACGTGCTTTCATTCCTTTTTCACTGTCCGAAAAAAACAGTACGCCCTCATCCGTTGCCACGGCATACACCCGCCCCTTTTCACCGGCCAGTCTTTCATTGTTTCAGCCTTTAGCCTCGTTATGCCGGATAAACTCTTTATATTGCTTGTCTTTTTGCAGTGCTGCGGATGATGCCCGGCGGCTGAACAGTTTCAACCCCGTTTTCAGCGTATAGGCCGCATCCCTCAAAGGAATCCGCCTTCCCGTCACTGCCTTATGTCTATGGATAGCCGGAACCAGAGTATGAAAATACCAGTTCGCCAGTTCTCCCCGTCGGGAAGGTATCTTCCCTTTATCTGCGAAATCCGCTTTTAGAATCGTTCAGCCGGGTAGGTAGCCCCGTTTGTCGAAGTTCCTCACCGTCTTCCCGATATAATCCTCATACGCTTTCGGTGTGGCATCACCCGTGCGTACATCCACCGGAGTATTCTTTTCGTCCAGTGTGATGAACACGCTGCCCGGTTCGGCCGCCTTGCCCGTAAGACGAACCAGCCAGCGCTTTGTCCAGTCATTCAATAGTCCCATAGCTTGATTTGTTTACTAAAGTTTTTGACTGCAAAGAAAACATTCCGGTCGTCAATCCACAACAAGACATGCTTGCAAGTCGCCCGTTGGCAGCTGTTGGCGGACAATCCTTACGCCAGCCGCTCGTCCAGCATCCTGATATAGCTTTTACGCAGGGAGTCGATGAAGGGCGTGGAATCCGTACAGCGGTCAAACACCTTGCCGCGTTTGGTATACAAGGCGTTTATCTTGATATTGAAGGCGTCCTCGAATACCCTGATGACATCCACAATGGTCAGTTTCTTTCCCTCCGCACAGTCCACCGATCCGGCTGCCATCAATGCGGCCACGAGTTCTATCAGGTCGCTGTCCGTACCGTTCCAGCGCAATGCGGATTTACGCTTGCAGCCCTGCGGGCGGATCTCCATTCCCATACCGGCATCATCTGTATAGTGACGCAAACACTCTTTCAGCATTTCTATCTCCGCATCCAGCAGGGAAAGGACCTTGTCGATGAACACGTCATAGAGCACGTGTCGTTTCTCCTTCAATACATCACTAGTCTGCCTCATGAAGGAAAGTTCTATTCTTGTGTAATTCAAGCGTCTTAATTGTCCTACCGTGTCCCCGTCCTGCGGCAAATTGGTAAGCAGTCCTACAAAATCATCATAGGCGGCAGGCAAGTTTCCCGGCATGAGCTCCGAACCTTCCACGTAAGAGGTGAACATTCCGAACAGCGGTGTATTTGTCAATGTTCTCATGGTATTGATATTTTAAAATTAAAACTGTTTCTGTTTTATTGTCCGTTATCATAACCATAAGTGCAAGAGATGTGCCATACCGGAACGTGTGAAGCAATCTTTTGAAAACGTGAATGTTATAATATCAGTGTATGATTGTGTGTCCATGTCCATAATCTCCCGTCGGACACGGTGTGTCCAGAAATGTGGACAGTTTCAAATCAGGCCGTACTTTTTCAATTTCAGATAAAGCGTGCTCCGGGATATGCCCAGCAGCCGTGCGGCTGCTTTCCGGTCATTACCTGTAATTTCCAGCGCCTTGTGTATCGCCTCCTGCTCCGTCCGCTCCATATCCAGTCTGTAATTATCCGAGGGGGATACATCCACCGGAAGGCTGATCTCCTTGAGAGTGATCCAGTCCCCCTGCGCCAGCACACATGCACGTCTCACCACATTTTTCAGCTCACGGATATTGCCGGGCCACGGATAGGACACGAAAGCCTCCCTGACGTCCCGGTCAAATCCCCTTATTTCCTTTTCCAGTTCCTCATTCGCGGAAGAGAGGAGGAATCCGGCCAGCGGCATGATGTCCTCCCCGCAGTCCTTCAGAGGCGGAACATGGAGCGGGAACTCGTTCAGCCGGTGGAAAAGGTCCTCCCTGAACCGTCCCTCGCTTATCGCCTGTTCCAGGTCCTCGTTGGTGGCCGCCAACAGCCGGACATCCGCATGCATCTCCTCCGTTCCACCGACAAGTCTGTAGCGCTTCTCCTGCAGGGCGCGCAACAGTTGTACCTGCGTCTCCATATTCAGGTTGCCGATCTCATCCAGAAACAATGTCCCGTGCTCGGCGGCAGCGAACACGCCGCTCTTGTCCTCCACCGCTCCGGTAAAAGCCCCCTTCTTATGCCCGAACAGTTCCGATGCGGCCAGTTCCCGTGGAAGGGCTCCGCAGTCCACTGCTACGAAAGGGGCGGCCGAACGCTTGCTGAAAGCGTGTATCTGCCGTGCCACCCGCTCCTTGCCCGTACCCGACGCCCCGCGTATCAGCACGGACAGACCGTCCGCAGGAGCCACCAGACGTACCATCTCCTGAAGTCTTACAGCCGGCGGGCTTTTGCAGATGTAGAAGTTCTGTTCCATCGTCCTTTTCCTCCCACGCCCCAACAGTCCGCGGATGACACCGAGCACCTTTTCCGTTTGCACGGGCTTGGGCAGATAATTGTCGGCCCCTTTCTTCACGGCCTCCACGGCACCGGATATGTCCCCATAACCCGTCATGACAAGAAAGGGCATACGGTAGCCGTGAGCCCTCATCCATTCGAGCAGTTCCACGCCGTTGCAGTCACCCAGACGGAAATCCGAGAGAACCAGAGCCGCTTCATGGCTGCCCAGAAACTCCTTTGCGGCGTCCGCCGAGAGCACGTAACGGGTGTCCATGCCGTTTCGAGCCAGCCAGTTGGCGGTGGCGCGTGCGTATGTACGGTCATCCTCCACTATGAGTATTGTCTCCATTCATTTTCTCCTTTAATGTTACGGCCTTCCTTACAGCATTCTCTACAGCCCTGACCAACCTTCCGATCCGCTCGTCCGACATACCGGCCCATTTTTCAGGCGGCAGAGAGCCCATATATGCCAGTTCCTGCAGGGGGATGTCTATCCGTATCGTCTCCCATACGGGGACGGCCTTGTGTATGATATTTCCGAGTTTTTTATAATCGCCCGAACTGACCGCATCGCGTATGCCGGCAAGTCCGGCCTCCGTGTCCTCGATGAAAATATCCAGCAGCTCGTCCGCGTGTTCCTCGCCCTCCATGACGGATGTAAAGTCAGGACGTTCCACACCCCGTGTGGCCGCCATCAGTTCGTCCCCAGAGAAGGGTTTGTGCAGGCATCCGGCAAAACCGGCCTCCCTGAAACGGGCGGCATCGCTGTCGACACGGGCGGTCACGGCCAGTACGGGGAGCGTTCCGGACTGGCCTATGTTACTGTTGCGGAGCAATGCCAGCACACCATAACCGTCCGTATCGGACATCCTCATGTCGGTCAGGACAAGGTCATGCCGGTTCCTCCGCAATGTCGTGACCATCCCGTCGATGTCCGTGCAGCAGTCACATTCGATGCCGTGACGGAGATACATCCTTCGGACGGCATCCAGCTGCATCCGGTCGTCATCAATGTACAATACCCTGATATTGAGCGGGAGGCCGTCACCGGAGGCCGCATCCCGCATATCCGGCATGTCGGCCTCACCGAGGGGGAGCCGGACCTCGAAAGTGCTTCCACGTCCCGGCGTACTCTCCACACGGATGTCTCCCCCGAGCAGGGAGACCAGTCTTGAGGTGACTGCCAGCCCCAGCCCGAAGCCGCCGTCCGTGGGGAAGCCGGCCTGTTCAAAGTCGGAGAATATCAGCTGCTGCCGCTCCTTGTCTATACCTGTGCCAGTGTCCCTCACGAACAGCAGGAGCCTGCCGTTTCCGTACGAGGCCCCCACATGGATGTAACCGGTACGCGTGAACTTGACCGCGTTTGACAGCAGGTTGCCGAGAATCCGGACAAGCCGTCCGGAATCGCCCCTGACAAGCACATCACACGATTTTATTTCCGTTGTCAGTCCGAGCCCCTTCTTTTCAGCGGAGGGAAGATAGACACGCACGGCATTCCCGATAGTCTGCCCCAGATGGAATACGGCATTCTCCGGCTGTTCCTTACCCTCTTCCAGCCTGTAGTAGTGCAGCAGGTTGTTGGCCAGTCCGATGACATGACGGGAGGCGTGCAGGATGTTGGCGGCGAACTCCCTTACAAGCCCGGCATCCTTCTCATGCTGCATCAGTTCCGCAAACTCGCAGACCGTACCGAGAGGCGCCCGCAGGTCATGGCTCACCGACAGCATCAGGTTACGGCGGGACACCAGCAGCTCTTCATTCCGGGAGCAGGCGGCCTCAAGTGTCATCCGGTACTTCTGCCTCTTTCTGATGTCGGCATGGATAAGAAGATAGAGCAGGATTATCAGAAGAACGGAAATGACGGCTATAGAAAGGATGATACGGAACGACTGCCTTCTCAATGCCGCCGTTTCTTCCATATCCTCCGTATATTGCATATCGGCTGCCCGTTCGAAATCATGTATCAGGCCGCTGATACGTGCGTCCAGTTCCCGGTTGCGGCACCGCAGGCTGTCCGAGCAGGCATCCAGTCTTTTCCGGTAGTCAGCATACTGGCTGTACATGTCCTTTTGCAGCCGGATGAACTCTCCGTTTACGGAGGACTGTCTTTTTCGGTTCCGCATCTCCTTCTCCTTCCGATTGGCATAAGCGGACTTCTTGTTCCTGCCTCCTATAAGAACATTGAGAAGGCCCCGGCCTTTCTTTGCCGACGGTGTATCCGGCTGTCCGGCATCCCGCACCTGCCGCACGATTCCGGGAGCCTTTCTCAGAAGAAGGCTGTCCGCACGGGGAAAACCGGAAAGGGTGTTCGTCAACTCATACAGCAGCCGCTCCTTTTCCAGCAGGAGCATGGATACGGTGTCTATGGCCGGATGCTGTTCTGCCGCATAATAAGGTTTCAGTCCGTTCAAGGCGTCCAGAGCCGCCGCACAACTGTTCCCGCATTCACGGATATCCGCACTGTCCTGCATCAGCAGGAAATGGTCATGGAAGGAGAATTCCAGCAGTTTTTCAAAGGTCCGGTTGACGGCCTTCCTTCTCATATTGGTCGAATGTTCCCTGGAATCCAGTTCCTCCATCTTTCCATGCTCCAGCCGGACAAGAAAAACCACAGCACAGAGCAATGCCAGCAGCAGAATGTATCCGCCGGCTATCTTCAACTGGAGTATGGAAAGAAAAGATCTCATCTTGGAATAGGCTAGTATCAATTAAAACAAATAACAATTGCGTGACACAATATTTGAAAATTAGTAGATAATATATGTACAGCTAAAAGTACGACCAACAAGCCGACATACACAACCGGGCAACAAATGAGTCACCCCATTATCACCCGGTCAGCCTCCATATCCCCCTTCACACTCCACTGTAAGCACTGAATCCGCCGTCAACAGGCAGTAATGCACCGGTTATAAAACTTGCCGCATCACTGCATAGGAACTGAACCGCACCGTTGAGTTCGGTAATGTCCCCAAAGCGTCCCATCGGGGTTTTGGCCAGTACCTTGCGGCTTCGTTCCGTCAAAGATCCGTCAGGATTAATTAATACCCTCCGGTTCTGGTCGCCGATAAAGAAACCGGGAGCGATGGCATTGACACGAATGCTGTCACCATATTTCAAAGCCATTTCAGAGGCAAGCCATTGGGTAAAATTAGCAACTGCAGATTTTGCAGCCGAATAGCCGGGTACACGGGTAATGGCACTATAAGCGGCCATCGAAGATACATTGACAATACAACCTTTCTTTTGTTCCGCCATCACTTTGCCGAAGACCATTGACGGATACACAGTACCGTTCATATTCAGGCCGGTCACCTTCTCCCAGCAGGCTATATCCATATCATAAAAGTGTTGCTCCGGTTCAAGTGTGGCTCCCGGCATATTCCCCCCTGCAATATTCAGAAGTATATCAATCTTCCCCCATTGAGAAAGTACTTGTCCGGCCAGTTTTCCCAGGCTTGCCACATCAAGTACGTCGCCAACAACGCCAATCACCTCATTTCCATATTGTTTCAGTTCGGAAACCCGCTTGTCCAGTTGTTCCTGACGGATATCAACTGCAACGACTTTTGCACCCTGCCGCATAAAATGTTTTGCGATATTACCGCCTAAAACTCCACCGGCTCCAGTGATAACGGCTACTTTTCCTGCAATTCCAAATAATTCATTCATTTCAATCGGCATATAATTTAATCGGTATAATCCATATTACTATTTAAAATCTCATTCGCTGTTCCTGCAATTCATCCTGCACAACGGACATCATCCCTTCCACTTGCGCCAATGCCAGCATACGTCCATGAAACGAATATCCCGGATTGTATCCAAGTTTCTCATCCCCAAGCATCATGCGGCCATGATCCACCCGCATGGGCAAGCCGGGATTTGAGGATTCGAAGACACGAATCAGTTCTATCAGATGTCCCCGGCCGGACAGGTGCGAACTCTCTATGAAATCCCCACCGGACAAAGTCTCTGTGCTGCGAAGATGGACAAAGCGGGTACGACCGGCAAACCTGCGTGCCAGCCCACGGGTGTCATTGTGTACACCGGCACTGAGTGAACCGGCACAGAATGTCAGCCCATTGTGTGGATTGTCCACGGCATCCAGAATCCAGGCAATATCCTCCTCACAGGTCACGATACGGGGAAGTCCAAGCATCTGAAAGGGTGGGTCATCGGGATGCACGCACATGTCAATGCCATATTTCTCACACACCGGCATGACGGCTGCAAGAAAATAACGCATATTCTCGCGCAACATGCCCTTGTCCACACCTTCATAAAGGGATAGAAGCCTCCTGAAAACCGAAACGGGCTCAGTCTCCCCTTCCCGTATATTTCCATTCACAAAACCTTGTGTCTTCACAATGACCGTATCTATCAGCTCCAGTTCTTCCTCCCCAGTGATGCGGCTGCCTAATTTTTCCACCTCCATCAGTTCCTTTTCGGAATAATCCTTTTCCGCATGTTTCCTTTTCAGGATTTTCAAGTCGAAATAGGCAAAACGTGTTTTATTGAAATAAAGTGATGTGGTGCCGTCCGGCCAGGGATGGTTCAAGTCCGTACGAATCCAGTCAATGACCGGCATAAAGTTGTAGCACACAGTTTTGATGCCCGCCTTGCCGAGGTTGGTAAGGCTTTGTATATAGTTTGTTATCAACCGGTCTCTGTCAGGGCCTGCATACTTGATTGCCTCACATACAGGCAAACTTTCCACCACCGACCAGCGAAGTCCGGCAGATTCTATATACTCTTTCATTTCCTTGACAGTTTCCAAGGGCCAGACTTCACCGTTAGGTACATCGTGCAAAGCAGTAACAATCCCTTCTACTCCTATCTGACGCAACATGGTAAGTGTAATCTCATCTTTCTTGCCAAACCATCTCCATGTTTTTTCCATCCGTTCTATGCAATATTAAAGTGGATAAACCGATACTTGATCCAGTATGACACCTTCATCAAGAGCCTTTATCACAAGTTTGTTTAGTTTCTTTTTCCGGGCAGGCAAAGCCACTCTTCTTATCGCCTGATTCCTGAGTACATTCTCTTTCCATTCCTCACTGCGTCCTTTAGTCTCGTAATGGATAGGCAGAGTTTCCTCCTTATCCAATGCAATAGTGAAACGCAACTGTGTCCCCTCCACGGGATGGGAAGGCAACAAACGGACTTCTACCTCTACAGAATCAGACGGACAGTCTGGCAATTCAAATGTGACCTCTTTCTCCTTAGGAATGACAGCCGCCTTCCCTTCATATCCCAAACCTTCACAAGGGACGAAATCCCCCTTTGCACATTCTACCGCATTCCAACGACGGATTGCCGCACGCTCTTCTTTCATGGGTTTCATCGTGACAGAACGGTCTACCGGTTCGAATACAGGTAACCGACGCGGCTGGTGATCCATCATACGATGCCATTTCCCATTATTCCTTATACCTGTATTATATATGCGAGTCAATGAAACGATGCTGTCGTAGGCCGCATCACTCCGCCCCCAGTCGGCTTCGCCATGACGGGCAAGTTGGGCGTAGAGCATCTTCTTGTTCATCTCAGCAGCAGCCTGTACGGGATATTTCACCAGTTGGAAATAAACATCTTCACGTCCATCACATATTTGCGCAGACAGCCGTTCAGCCTCATCCGAAACAGTCTGATAATCCGACAACCGTTGCAGGATATACTCTTTACTCCACGGCATATCCTTCACAATGCGGTAATCATTCGTATGATATTCCTCCTCCCGTGTATTCCCCATGAATTCCGGTTTGCGGATATGGGCAAGACAATAATGTTCCTGCATGACAGGGAGCAGTTCTCGACCAACCTTTTCACCAAATTCCCGACAAAGAAAATTGCTCAAATGAGCAGAAACTCCTTCTTTATTCACTTCTTCTATATTCCATGCCATATCCAAAAACAACTCCGTCTGATATTCTATCGGCTTTATGTCACCCACATTCAAAATCCATATCTTACGCACATCATGGTCATACGCCTGCTTCATCTGTTGATAGAGCAGATACGGGCTGAATGTACCTAACCAAAGATAATCGTGCGGACGTCCCCAGTACGAGACATGATAATAGATGCCGTTACCGCCTTTACGGGCACGTTCTGCTTCCGTCGGAAAATGCTTGATATAGCCGTAATTGTCATCACACCACATCAACGCAATATCTTCGGGCACCTCCAATCCGGCATTGTACACATCAAGTACTTCCTTATAAGGAATAAACACCTGTGGCACCTTTGTCACATCTTTGTTGACATATTGCTGCAATAAACTCCGTTGGTCGGCAAACACACGTTCGAGTACACGCTTCTGTTCTTCCACCGTTCTGGCACCATTCATCGCACCATCATGCACACCTCGCATACCTACCGTATATAAAATCTCCTGCCCGTCAACCTCTTTCACACGTTCTTCCCAGAAGTTACGGACTGAAGTACTGTTGTTCACATAATCATACTCCCCTTTTCCTCGGCGGCTCCATTCACCGGCGGTGCTCGAAGCCATCGGTTCACAGTGTGACCCTCCGATGTAAATGCCGAATTTCTTTGCTACCTCACGATTGCCTTTTGTCAGGAAGAAAGGTTGCGTGCATTCGTGCATTGCCGGCCAATAAGTGTTGGCACGCAAGCGGAGCAGCAATTCAAAAATACGTTCGTTGGTTTTAGGACCGATGCGTCCCGGCTTGTACCAAGGCTCGTAATGCAAACTGCTCCACGGCATCAGCCCCCAGTCCTCATCGTTGATAAAGATACCCCTATACTCCACGGACGGAGCCTGTACATTCCGATAACCGGAAGGCAACTCAAAAGATTTTCGTTTCATAGGAGTGGCATCCGCCCACCACTTCCAAGGAGACACGCCTATCAATCGCGAAAGTTCCATGATGCCGTATGCAGTACCATGACTGTCACTTCCGGCAATCAATAACCGCCCGTCAGGTAACACAGTCAGCAAAAAGGCTTCTCTCATACCTTTCAATCCAGAAAGATCGGCTTTAGATTGCTCAACCGCATTGTTTACTTCCAAAGTTCCAACAAGGATATTACCACGCGTTTCTTCGCAATGTAAAGAATCGGAGAAAACAGCCCGATAATCCCGTTGAAGCAATTCCAAGGCTGTATGCACCACCGGAGCTTCCGATTTGTCACAGTTCACTGTAACCGTCATACCTGAATGCACACGGAACTGTCCCCATGCCGTCTGTACGACAAGGAAGAGTAAAATTGTTAGGAATCCTATTTTCATATTATTTATCTTTTAGTTTTAATTATTACTGAAGCCGGAGAAAGTCCTTTTGACGCCACCTTCAGTTTGACTTTACCGTTTTGTTTCGTACTTCTGATTACAGCGATGGCACGACCTTTCCAGACCTTACGTATGGGAGCCGTATATGATTTTTCGTCTTTCAAATCCGCACTGCCCGTAGCCTCCAGCATACCGGTTCCACGAACGGAAAATTCCACTTCATTAGCAGCATCAGGTACTACGTTTCCATTTTTGTCCACGACCTCAATGATAACAAAAGCCAAATCTTGTCCGTCAGCCTTTATGGTTTGATCTTGAGTGGTAAGGCGTAGAGAAACAGGAGTTCCGGAAGTCTTTAACACTACGGTTTCCTGCTCTATACCGTTCTCATCCACACCTACCGCGCGCAGTGTACCTGCCTGATAGGGCAATGTAAAGACAGCCTTGAACTGTTGTACATAGCCTGCCGGGCGTTCGTCCACAAGTGAATCGTTCAAGAAAAGCCGCACACGGGGATAGCGGGAGCAGACCTCTACTTCTATCGGTTTTCCTTCATGCCCGCTCCAAGTCCAGCTTTCGCTGGTAGGCCATACACCCCAATCAGTTACTTTTATTTCTCCCCGGTAACCATTGGGTTCACGTACGGCCATATAGAGTTTCTTATCGGGGTTGTAGAGCATGTCACGATAATGGGATATGGGTTTTCGCAGCCCGGTCAGGTCGATGTCACCACAATAGGCACCATGCCAAGGATAGAGCTGCCCGGTATGGAAACCGTCTTTCTCCCTACCTTTGTAATAGGCACGCCCGATGCTCGATTCTCCCAGATAATCCAATGCCGTCCATACAAAGTCGCCGATGATATAGGGATGCTTGTTTACCAAATCCCAATTGCGGAAAGCATCGCGTGGATAGGATTCCGTCTGCATGATGATGCGGGAGGGGACACGTTCGTGGTCAGATTCTGCACGATGCAACTGGTAATTATAGCCTACAATGTCATGTACGGCTGCCAACGGGTCGAATATCTCCCAGTCTTTGTCCCAAGTAGTTAGTGCAGAAGTGACCGGACGTGAAGGATCCAACCGATGTACGTGTTCGGCAAGTCTCTTTGCCGTAGTGATTACTTCCAGTTTCTTGCGCTCTATCACCTCATTGCCGATGCTCCAGCAGAATACGGAGGGGTGGTTGCGGTCGCGAAGCACCATCGCTTCAATATCACGTTTCCACCACTTGTCAAAAAGCACGGAATAGTCATGTTTGTTCTTGGCATCACGCCATCCGTCAAAAGCCTCGTCGATAACGAGCAATCCTTGACGATCGCATTCATGCAGAAAGGCTTCCGAAGGCACATTGTGCGAGGTACGCACGGCATTGAAGCCAGCTTCTTTCAACAATCGCACCTTGCGTGCTTCGGCTGCATCGAAAGAACACGCACCTAATATGCCGTTGTCGTGATGCACGCATCCGCCATTCAGAAGTATAGGTTTACCATTCACAAACAAGCCTTTTTGACTGTCGAAAGTTATGTTTCGGAATCCGGTCATATTCGTTACCTCATCTACCACTTTGCCTCCAACAATCAGTTGCGTACATACCTTATAAAGATTTGGGGTATCCGGCGACCATAGTTTCGGATGACTTACAGAGAGCGATTGCTTCGTGTGTCCGCTTGCGGATGTTACTAGCACTCTGCCAGCCTCATCATAAATCGTATGCTTGATTTCCGGTTTTGTCCCGGTCCGGGCATTGTCTATATAGCGCATGGCAATGTCCAGATTCCAATCATCGCTGCCTTCTTTTTGAGTCGGGCGAATATAAACGCTCCAGTCATCAATGTATATCGCCTCTGTAGTCAGCAGCCACACGTGGCGATAGATGCCTGAACCACTATACCAACGACAGTTCTTCTGTTGGGAGTTATCCACACGTACGGCTACAATGTTCTCCTGCCCGAAATGCAGGTAAGGAGTAATGTCACAGAAATAGGATGAATAACCGTATGGATGCCCTCCAGCACGCTCTCCATTGACAAATACTTCCGAATTCATATAAACACCCTCAAAATAGAGGCGCAGTTCCTTACCCTCCATCACCTTATCTACGTGGAACTTCTTTCGGTACCATCCAATACCCGTAGGCAGATAGCCACCATCGTTTCCGGCAGGAACCTCCGCATCAAAATCGGCTTCAACACTCCAGTCATGAGGCAGATCCAAGCTTCGCCAACCGACATCGTTATATGCAAGTGAAGGGGCATCGGGTGTATCGCCGAGTTTAAAACGCCAATTGTCATCAAACAACTGTTTCCGCTCTGGCATAGCAGCCTCTACAAACAGAGGATAGCTGAACATTACAAACAGCCAGGTGAAGAAAGATATAGATATAAACTTTTTCATGAGAATTACTTATGATTTATACAATAGGTATTGAATGAATGGGGCTTTACCACTGTATTGAGGAACTTTTTTCCAAAGCCTATGGAGATGGATTGTTCCGCGTCACCAAAGTTACCGATGACCGTCACATAATCCTCTGCCGGAGTTTGCCATACCACAGTGTACAGCTTTTTCTCTTTCTGCGGATAGTAGTTTATCATCCGACTGCCCGGTATTACATAATGCGTAAAGTGCTTTACCGCATAATACTCCGCCGTATAGCGGAACTTGCGTGTTTTAGAGTCCACCTGAATCAAAGCATTTTGTTTCCATCCCCAGGGGCTGGTTCCATTGTCGGGCAGAAGGAAGTTCCAGTTGAACCATTCGTCGCATCCGTTGCCGGCATTGTCGCTGATCAGGAAAAAGGTGTGCTCGCCCGCTTTCCAGTCCATGCTGCCGTTGCCGCATTCGCTCTCCGAGCAGATGTAATGGTAATCGGGATATTGACGGCGTATTTCCGGCAATATCTCACGGCCTTCCCATTGGAAAGCGATGCCGTCTATGCTCTTACGCAACTCCCCGTCGGATAGTATCTTCTCCACATGGTCCCGACGATTGGTATTGAACGTACCCAAATAGAGTTTCACTTCAGGGTGACGTGAACGGAGTGTCGGAGCCAAATAATCCCGGTTGAAACATACGGTTCCCTCTGCCGTCCAGGCACAGCCCGGATAGGGCGTATAGCTATAAGCCTCGTTCTGGTAGATAATCATATCAATATTTACGCCCTGCTCTTTGTAAGCATCGATAAACTTGCAGAAATAGTTGGCGTATGCCTGTAAGTAACGCGGGTCTTGAATGAAATAGTCCTGCGTGGCAAGCCGACGCGGAAACTTACCTTTGCGTTCTCCCAAGAATTGCATTTCGTTTTCATCAATACCTTCCACGCTACCGTAAAGCAGATAGTCTATGTTCGGATTGGCATGATTATGACGGCTGCTCACCACCGGATAGTCATTGTTTATTTTCATCCAGCTTGGCGGACTCCAGGGAGAAGCCCAAAAGGTGAGAGCCGAATTGTACTTCTGTGCAGCACGAATCAAAGGGATGATACTACGCTTGTCGCGTTCAATGTTAAAATAGCGTAGTTCCAAGTCACCTTGCACTTCATCACAGCTATACCATGAACGGCCATAATCATTACAGTTCATAGAAATACGTCCACGTGTGAACTTCAAATCACCTTGTGGAGCGAAAAGATTGTACATAATTTCTTCCTGCTCGTCACGTGTCAGCATCAGCAACGCATCCCAATCCAGTTCATTAAAAGTCGTTCCCCATGCTTTCCATTCGGACCTTTTTCATTTCCCGTTATAGAGAATATTGGCGATACTTCCGCCGTGCTTTTCAACCTATCCTTAGACTGCTGCCAGACAGCCTTCTCGGTACTGCTGGTTCTTATTACAGACTGTCCCCAAAGCTGAAAACTTCCTACCCAAGCCACAGTTGCGACCACAACAAGCTTTCTTACATTAAAATAATCCAAAATCATAAATCTGCTTTAATTAAAAGATTTCATTCATACGATAAATTCATGACAAAAGTAATCATATTCACGATAAGATGCATCATTCCAGCTCTTTATATTGAAAATCAGTGAACTGTGCTTTCCCCTTGCCATATACGAACAGGCCGGGCAACACACTCTGAAAATCATCCAGCGTATTATGGTTGTAACCGGAAATTTCCATGCCGAATGTCTCTTTCATCCACTTTTTGCCATCGTAGCTGTAATAGCCGGTCACCACATGGTCTTCGTTGCGCAGTTTCAGCCAAAGAGCAGTGTAATCACCTTGTCCCGATCGGCCACGATACTTACCCCGTCGCCACTTGTGTCGGTTGTGCCGATCACACCCCGTGCCTACATAGAAGCGGTCATTATAGTAGAGGATAAGTCCGGCAACGGCAGCACTGTCGCACTCGATACGAGCACTGATTTCATACTTATGTGCTCCCGTAACGAACATCATGGGCGATGATTCCGCCGGATTACCACCTTGTGCTTGCAACACAAGCGTGTCGCCTTCCACACGTACACGTCTGGGTTGGTAACGCTTGTAGAATTTCCAGTCGAAGCCAATGCGAAACTCATCCAATCGTGCATGACGGTCTGCCGCACCGTTCAGTGACAAGGGGGAAGGTATTTCCTCTTCTACTTTCTTCTCCAAAGGAGCTTTCAGCCAACCGTCTTCCGTAATCTCTATCGGTTCCAACAAAGTTTGCCGCCCCAGCGTAAGATAATCCTTTTCGTAGGCATGATACACAGCCCACCATCTGCCATCGGGTGTGTCAACGAGCGAGGCATGCCCTTTCGACCACCATTGTTCCTCACCGCTGTAAGTGTGAATCAACGGATTGCAAGGGCTGTTTTCCCATGGTCCGTCTACCGATTTGGAGCGAGCTACCACCGCCATGTGGCTGGTGGGTGCCCCTGCAGTACCGCCCTGTGCATTCAGAAAATAGTAATATTCGCCAATCTTCTTCATCTTCGGACCTTCAAGTGCCATGCCTTCCACCGTCCAATGCTGTGGGATAGGCCAGCCATCATACACTTTCTCCAACTTTCCAGCTACAGACAGCCCGTCATCCGTCAATTTCACCCGATGCCCACCGCTAAGAAACAACCACCGCTGGCCAGTACTCTCATCCACTACATGACAAGGGTCTATCCAGTACCCAATCTTCAAGTCCACCGGTTCACTCCAAGGCCCCTCAGGTGAATCGGCATAAACCACATGATTGCTGAAGCGATCATTACCCTGTGACACAGTGAAATAAATGTAATACTTTCCCTGATACTTACAGATGTCCGGCGCCCATACAGAACCCAAATAACGGGTCAACGCTACACTAACAGGTTGCCAGTTTACAAGGTCGCGTGAGTGGAATATAGTCAGTCCGGGGAGATAGTTAAAGGCGGAGTGTGTCATATAGTAATCTTCTCCACTTCTGATGATAGTAGGATCCGGATAATCACCGCCAAGAATGGGATTCCTGAAAGTATATTTCACATCCGCCATCTCCTTGCTGTCCACCCAGAGATTCTCTACATCTTTGCCCACACGGAACAAAGGACGTTCCTCGGCCTTCTTCGGCGTAATGTGGATGTTTTTGAAATAGATATTCTGTGCATGGCGCACATAAAAACCGAATGCTGGCAAACCGTTCCGACGGAAATCCTGTGCATCGGGATAACCACCTTCCAATTCCGGCACTTCCAATGTTGCCATCTTTTGAGTGCCGCCACCCACAGTTTCAATATCCATGTTGCGAATGACAACGTTTTCTACCGGATATTCCTTGATACCCGAAATCAGCGAGCCTTGCAGACGGTTGTCCGTACCTTTGATGTTCTTGATTACCACGTTCTTCAAATATCCGGGATGC
>ENA-UOOD01001897-UOOD01001897.1-human-gut-metagenome-genome-assembly--contig:-CS67-NODE-1897-length-19875-cov-6.949798_pt1 | contig 19875 bp, 25 predicted proteins | sample MGYA00242464_ERZ724011 | MGnify/ENA metagenome assembly ERZ724011 | reverse complement strand
GCGGAGGCGGCGGCGGAAAAGGCGGACGCGGCGGAATAGATGCCGTGGACGGCGGCGACGGCGAGGATGGCGCGGCCAACACCGGCGGCGGAGCAGGCGGCGCGGGCGGCGGCTGGCACGAAGAACCGCATCAATCGCGGCCGGGCAAAGCGGGAAGCGGCGGTTCGGGCATCGTCATCATCCGGGGAACGCAGGACGACTACATCCCTGTGATCTTTAACGGAACACAGCTCGACAGGATCATCTACAACGGCGTGACGCTGACGAGCCTGATCTACAACGGCACGAAGCTCTATTGCAGAAAGTTCAGGCGGACTATAAAAAATCTAATAACTGCAAGTATTGCGGAGAGCAGAAAGAAGGCGGAATATGTATAACGGACGCGGCGTCGGTGTTTCTATCGACAAACAGGCGGACGCGGTTTCGGGGAGAACGGCTGCACTTCAAACGAGTATCAGCAGAGACCCGCGAGCGCTGGCGACTTGGCAGCAGATTCGAGAAACGGCAAAGCAAGTCGAAATTATGATGCAGCGGGTCATGCGCGTCGCAGATGAAGTTTCGCCGGGCGCGATGTCCGCCTATGTCACGGAGTTGTCCAAGAAAGCAGATCAAACGCTGCAACAAATGCAAAATCAAGCTGAACAGGCGTTAAACGAAGCGGCGGAAAACGTGAAGAACGAACTGAAAGCGCGAGCGGATGCAGGCGAATTTACAGGGCCGAGAGGGCCGCGTGGTTTAACGGGTGAGGAAGGCGAACCGGGGGCACCTGGTCCACAAGGTCCGCAAGGCCCGCAGGGAGAGAAAGGCGATCCGGGTAAAGACGGCGAACCGGGGGCGACTGGCTCACAAGGACCGCAGGGCGAGAAGGGCGATCCGGGTAAAGACGGCGAACCGGGGGCGACTGGCCCGCAAGGCCCGCAGGGAGAGAAGGGCGATCCGGGAAAGGACGCGCCGCAGGAAGCGGTACTGTATACGGCGCAGACGCTTGATGATGCGCAAAAGGCGCAGGCAAGGGAGAACATCGGGGCGGCAGATGCAGCCCGGCAGAACATCCTTGTGGGCAGCGAGACGGGCAACCCGATTGCCGTTGACGATGCCTTTGCCGCGCCGCTGCGCGGTCTGACCGTGTACGGCAAGAGCACGCAGGACGGCACACCCAGCCCGAATGCACCTGTACCTATCGTGAGCGCTGGTGACGGCGGGAGCGTGACCGTGAAGGTGACAGGAGCAAACATGCTAGAGGGCACTAAACCCGGTGTGAAATCGACCGTACACGGAATAACTTGCACTACCTATGAAAACGGTGTTTTAATTACTGGTACGGCTACCGACACCACTATCATAAACTTACACGACGATACGATACACCGTTTAACTCATGGTATTTACTACCTAACGACTAGGGGGCTAAGTCCTTCTGTCGTGCTCAACTTCTATTTCGTCGGAAAATTTTCCTCTGATATGCAAAACCAGAAAGTAACGCTTACCAAAGACGCGGAGTTTTCACTCCGCCTACAAATCTCAAAAGGTGCAACGTTAAATACTAATGTTCAAGTGTCTTTAACCGGAAGCAAATCCACCGCCTACTCCCCTTACCATGAACAGCTCCTCACCCTGCCCACACCTAACGGCCTACCCGGCATCCCTGTCACCTCTGGCGGTAACTACACTGACCCTAGCGGACAGCAGTGGGTGTGCGACGAGGTGGACCTGAAGAGAGAGGTGAAGGTACAGAGGATTGCGAGTTTCGTGATTGACGCTAAAAACGCAAACAAAATTTTTGTAACGAACATCTATACGCACGTTACTGTGGCCACAAATGCGCGTATTGCAACGCCACAAAAAATGAACAAAGATGTGCGATTAGAAAGATGTGTATTTTGCGAAGTGTTGCCGTGGGTGAAGAGTGCGTGGGCTAGCCATGTAAACGGAATTGGTGTTGCTGAAAACGACAGTGTTGACTTAACAATCGAAAACTCCTACTTAGGGCTAAGTGAAGCAAGCAGCGATGATGAACGAAAAACTGCACTGGTGAAATACTTTACAGATAAACCTTGCAAAGTTGTATACAGAATTGCCACCCCCATTGAAACCTCGCTCACCCCCGCTGAAATCGCCGCCTACAAAGCGCTGACTACCTACGCGCCCGACACCGTGGTGCAAGCGAGCGACGGCGCAGGGGTAAAGCTGGGATATCGAAAAGATGTGAACATCGCGACCAACTGGAAGCCGACGGTTAATCAGCTAAAGACCGATGTTGACGCTAAAATCAATCAATCTGACGCGCTGACATTAGAAGAAATTATGGCGAGCACGGGCTTGTCTAAAAAAGTCGCCAGCGCCGAAGCGGTTAAATCTATAAAAAATAATGTCGGCTCGATAAAGTCTGGTGGTTTTTACTCTGAAAAAAAACAAAGGGAATACGATGCCAGCTGACTATGGCGGCTTTATCCGGATTAGTGGCGGAAGCTGGCCGGGAAGTTATTATTCGGACACGTATTATGTGGGCGTTAGTTCTAGCAGCGAGGCGTTTTTGGGCATCCAAATAAACGGCGCTAAACAAATTACATGGGTACAAATATAAACCGAATAGGAACGGAATTGACTGTGAAAACGAGGATATGCAATGATTAAAATCAAGATAAACGCCTCGGACGAAATCCGGGAAGTAACGTTTTCGCGGCACAGTGAGCATGTTATTGAGCTTGGCGGTATCGCCGACGCTCCAACAACAGGCTTTACGACGTGGCGCATGGACGGCGTGACCCAGCTCGGCGATTTTAGCGATTACACGACCGTTTACCGCACCCTTGACAACGCGGTGCAGCTCTCCGACGACGGCAGTGTGTACGTCGAGCCAGCACCGGGAGAACCGAAGCCAACGCAGGAAGAGCGCATCAAGGCGCTGGAAGATAATCTTGCAAGCTGCGAAGTGGCTTATGCGGAAGGAGTGAATGAGGCATGAGCATGACTGACATTTTCAGGGGTCTTGGACGCTCCGATGCGCTCAAGCTGCGTGAGGAGGCGCACAGCCTGACTGGTACACAGATCATCGACCGGGAACATAGCGCCCCGGCATTTGACCCGACCAAGGATTACAGCACCTATCCTGTCGGCGCTCCTGTAACGGACGAAGGACAGGTATGGCTTCTTATCCAGCCGTACAATGCGGCGAACTACGCAGGAAGACCATCAACGCTCCGTGCGCTTTGGGGTCTTGCGCATACGACCAACCCCGCTAAGGCGAAGCCGTGGGTTGATCCCTACGGCACAAGCGGCATGTACATGGCTGGCGAAGTGTACAAGACAGAGGACGGCATGGTGTATCGCTGTCTGCTGGACAACACCGTGCATGATGTGACCGCATACCCTGACGGTTGGGAGTTAATCAGTTAAAGGAGACCTCGCCGCGCTACATCGGTTCCTGATGGGAGGCATGTGGCATTAGCCGTTTGTACCATCTGCTTATTTTATCTAAGTGCGCTATTGTCAAATAACTTGATTCTCAAATGTGTCGCTTTTTGTGCGCTTTTGAGAGCCAAGTTAAACATTTCGGCACAAAAAAGTTTGACTTGACCGAGAAGGGAGGCGGTCACAATGATTCAGGCGGAAGAAGCCTATATGTGTGACTTGATTTGAAGAGTCATCAACAAAAAGGCCGGCCGATTTTTCAATCGGTCGGTTTTTATATGCCGTAAAACGGAAAGAGGTGAAGAAAATGGGTTCGAGGAGCGATGGAAACTATGCAGCGCTTCGCGCGGCAGCCAGAATTTCGGGCGGCGAAATTCTGCGTGACGCGCGCGGAATGCCGGATTTTTTCGCGGAATTGAACGCATCTGACTTGACGGTGAACGGACAAAAGCTGGACAGGCTGCTGATGGGCAAGTATGAAGCCTGCGCACGGCTTGGCGGTCTATATGCCCTGCCGCTGGAATCGCCCAGAACGGGATTGACATTCGAAGCGGCAGCAGCGCTTGTCCTCGAAAAAGGACTGGGCTATCACCTTTTGACCCTTGCCGAGTGGGCGCTTTTGTGCAAAAGCGCCGAGGATGAGGGCGGCGGGTATGTCAACGCGGATGCGCCGATTTCGACGGGGAGCGGTGCATGGGCTTACGCGCACAATGGACGATGGACGGGCGTTTGGGACGCGGCGGGAAACGTCCGCGAATGGATTTGCGGGTACAGAACAGTGGACGGGGAAATCCAAATCATCCCGAATAATAACGCGGCAGGATGCGAGAAGGACGAGCTTGGCGCCGGATCGACCCTGTGGCGCGCCATCGACAAAAGCGGCAATCTCGTTGCGCCGGGCACGGCGGACACGCTGAAATGGCAGGGGAAGGCGGGACAGATCACGTTGAACACGACGACGGTAAAAGAAGACGTGTCGTACACAGCCAGCCTTGAAAGCGTATCGGTCGATGAGAGCGTACAGCAAACAGCGCTGAATCTGCTTGAAGTCTACGGTATCAAGCCGGGGATGAGGGGCGTATTGAGCATCAACACAAGCGGGGAGAGAATTGCGGCGGTTGGCGCATGCTACAAGGACAAATCGCCCGGCGCACGTGTGCTCTGCGGAACATATACGAGAGGCGACGCCCCGGAGGAAGTCGGTGTGCGCATCTGCTATGTGGAGGGATTGACATGACCATCATTCAGGCAAACGATCTGATTGCGCTGTTTAAGCGCATGGCACGAGAGCACTGGCGCTACGAATGGGGAAAGGCAAAAGAAGGAGCGGTCGATTGTTCTGGGGCTTTTGTGTATGCCTTTAAGGAACTGGGCGGGCTGACCCTGCCCCACGGAAGCAACGCGCTCGTGCGCGAATGGGGCGGCGAAATTGCGCCCGTGAAGCAAGCAAAACCCGGCTACATGGTGACAAAGTGGCGCGCTGACTTTACGGGAGATGATGCCGACAAACTGAGAAAAAAGTACGGGACGGATGGACTCGGAAATCACTATCACATCGGCCTGATGGGCGACGACGGCCTTGTTTATAACGCAAAAAGTGAAGGGGATGGATTCGTGGCCAGCGACGTCAAGGGCTGGAATTACTGCTTACCGATCAAAAAAGTCGCCTATGCCGAAGAGGAAGGGAATGCCGTGGCGCTTTACAAGGCGGTCGTCACAACCGAAAATGATCCGCTGAACGTGCGCAACGCGCCGAAAACGGGGTTGAAAATCGGCGTCGTCCCGCGTGGCGCGACGGTGGAAATTTTGAGCGAATCGTATTCCGGGTGGCCGAGGATTCGATTTGGGGAGCTGGTCGGCTATGCATCCGCAGATTTTCTTTCCCCCGTCGAAGAAAACGACACGGAAGAGGACAGCGAAGGTGAAGAGGAAACCGGGAAGAAGATGATCCCTGTTTCCCAAGAAGCGCTGCTGGCGCTGGCAGATGCGACCGATGCGCTCCGCTTTGAATCTGCCGCCTTTGCCGAATGGACGGAAAAAATCAATAGAATGCAGGAGGCGGCAGAAGCGGTCCTGGCCTACCTGAAAGGGGACGACTAACATGGACACAGAACGCATGAAAACGTCGCTTGTTGCCCTCGGCGGCATGGCTGGCGCATTAACCGCCATTTGGGGCGCGGCAAAACTGATCGTTATCGTACCGGAGGCCATCAAAAAGCGGCTTAATGCCAGACGGGAGCGCAAGGAGGCCACCATGCGGGAACTGATCCGTCGGCTGGACGAACAGTGGAAGATGCTTGAAAACATCACGCGCAGGACGGACGCGATGGAAAAGGCGTTTGAAACCCTGAACAAGGCCACGGAGAGAATCGAAAAAAACGTGGAAACCCTCGATAAATCCATCGCGACGCTCCAATGTGATAGGCTGAATCAAGCCTATGTATACTATGTGGATCGCGGCAACCCCTGTCCGATGGATGTGAAAATGAGCCTGACGAGCATGTGTAAACAATATCGCGCGCGTGGGCACAATCACCTAAGCCAAAGCTACATCGAAAGGCTTGAGCAATGCCCGACAAAATGAAACAGCCGGAAGAATGCGTCTTCTGGCGATGTGAGGGCATGAGCAGCCCATTTCTGAACGACCATCAGAGAAAAAAAGACGAAATCGGCCAATGCATGCCTAGAAAAATGCCGTGCGAACTGGAAACGAAGAACAAACACGGTTGCGGAATGTTTTTAAGCAGGCATCCCCGCTGTCAGACAGACGGCGATGCGAAATAAAAACCTGAAAAACGAAAGCGAGGAAAACCATGATGAACGAAGTGCTGAATGCAATCCCCCCGATGATTTACATCATCATCATCCTGATCGGCTTTTGCGCCTTGTTCGGCGCGGCCTACTATGCCTTGAAAAACGGCAAACTGTCCAGTGAAGCGCTCGAAGTCGGGACGACAATGCTTGAGGGCATGAGGCAGAGCGCAGAGGCGTTAGCTAAGGCGACCGGAAACGGGGCGATCTCCGTTGCGGCGTTTATCCTTGACGCGGGCACAAGAGCCGCACATGCAGCAGAACAGATGTATAAAACAGGCGAAATTGACAAAGCCGAGCGAAACAAAACTGCAAAGAAAATCGCCGAGGATCTGCTTAATCTTGCGGGAATTGACGTGACGGAGGACAGAAAGACAGCGCTTGCCGTAGCCATTGAGGCAGAGTGCGACGCGATGGGTCATGCGATGATGCTTTCCGGCACGGCGACTTTGAAAGGCACACCGGAGGAAATCAAGACGATGCTGACCGAAGAGAAAAAAACAGAGACGATCAACGCCGAGGTGGGCAGTCTGGCGCGTGGATATGAGACACCGGAATGCCAGGGCGACGGAAAAACCTATGTTTGCGTGAAAGAAGAGGACGGCGGCTTTGGGTGGAAACAGGTTACGGATTGCACGGACGATGAGCTGAACACGGCAATTCACGCGCATCTGCCCAAGGAAAACTACGGAGACATGACGCGCGAGGACAAAATCTCGCTGATCGAAGCGCTGACAGAAGACAAAGAGCAGGATTAACACAAAAGCCCTCCCGCGATTGGGAGGGCTTTTCTCTTTGGACACGAGTTTGACATAAATAGAAAGAGGGTAAACCGAATGAAGGTTGTACAGCCGATTCGCGACAAAGCGGTTTTGACGCGATGCTTCGAAATTGCGCGGGCACACGATGCACAACGCAAGGAAGAGGACAAGCTGAGTTGGGAACTGCTGCTGGTCGTAGGATTTAACACAAGTTTTCGCATCAGCGACCTTGTGCGGCTCAAGGTCAAGGATGTTCGCGGTCAGGATTTTGTGCGCGTGACGGCCCAGAAGACCGGCAAAGAGGCGAGAATTGCGATGAACGGAAGTGTGCGCGCAACCATTAACCGGCTGACGGCGGGGCGCGGCGCGGGCGAGTGGCTTTTTCTCTCGCGGCAGAAGGACGGAAAGACGATGGGGCCGCGCGCGATATCGAGGCAGAGAGCATATCAAATTTTGAATGCGGTCTGCCGCGCGGCGGGCGTGAAGGAAAGAATCGGCTGCCACACGACCAGAAAGACATTTGGCTATCACTTTTACAAGCAATATCACGATCTCGTGAAGCTCCAACGGATTCTTGGGCACTCTTCCACGCGCGATACGCTGGTGTATATTGGCATGATCGACGACGAAGTAGACGAGAGCTTGCGGCACTTTAAGCTGCTGGGGGAGTAAGGCGGCAAAAAAGGCCATAATACAAAGAAAAGGCGACAAAAATATAAAAAAATTGTAATTTACGCGACATCGCCGTATGTCGCGCAAATTACAATTTTAAGCGAAATGTGTTAATCGGGATTACGGCTGGCCGCCTTTGACCGGGTGAATGTTGACGATATCTGCGGAGGCACCGCCGACAAAGACAGGCGGTATCCATTTGAGCACCAGACAGCGTTCGGCAGATTCGCGCGCGCCCGTCCAGTAGTGGTGCCAGTGTGACATAATATCACTGTCGTAAACTCGTGAAAAGAAACGTCCCTCAAAGCGCCCTATATATATAGAAGCGTTTTTTGTCCAATGAGTTTAACACTCCATTGCACTATGACAAACTCGTTCTATCTGTATCATAGCGCATCAGGCGGCGCGCGTCAAGGATGAACCCTGCGGCGGGCGGCGACGGTGGAGGGGCGCGGCCTCGGCAGACGGGGGAAGCTCGGGCGTTTTCTCTTCTTCGGGGCGCGGCAGGGGGAACGTGGCAGACCAACGCAACAGACGATAGGCGGCCACAACGCAGAGCAGCGAAAAGACGAACCAGAAGCAGGCAGACATGGTTATTCCTCCTTGAGCATAGAATCAAGCTGGGGGAGCAGGGATGACAGCGCGCGGCGGGCGTTATCGGTCAACTGGCGCTGCCATGCGTGGCAGGAAGGAGCATAGCGGAAACCGTTTTGCTTGAGCAGGGCGCGAACCTCTGCGGACGGCACAGCCTCAAAGAGGAGCTGGAGGCGCATGGTTTCCACGTTTTCGACCACTTCCAGGCCGCACGGGTTTTCAAATTCGGACGCGGAATTTTTTTGATTTTCGCGCGCGGCCTTCAAATTCGACAGGCTGTTCATACGATCCCGAAGACGGGTGATATTTGCGGCATTGTTGCGCAGCGCCCAAGGCTCAAAGGGGACGGGGGATTTACAGCCCCGCGCTACTTCCTCTGCAAGAACGTCGTCTATCTTCAGCGCGGCAGAAGCGGAAAGATCGGGACAGCCCAGCGCGGTTCCGTGGCCGCGATACCATGCGTTCACGCGCTTCATGCGCTCCTGCGCGGCGGTCAGATAATCAAGGCGGGCTTGCAGCTTTTCGAGCGCCAGCGGGTCGCCGGAAGCGATGGGATCATCACAGCCATTGGCGTAGGCTTCGATCTGCCGCGCGGGGGAAACAAGCCGCGCCAGTTGATTGGCGGTATGATCGAGATAAGCGGTCATCTTCGCGGCAAACGATTCTTCCGCGCGCCGCTCGGCGTCAAGCTGTTTTTGCGCGCGGGCGAAATTATAGTTTGACCGACCGGCAACCAGCCAAGAAACAAACTCGGAACGCCGTTTCAGCCGGTCAGAATAGGCTTTAAAAACAAGGTCTTGCCAGCCTTCAAGACGGGTTGTCAGATACTCTTTTTGAGCATCTTCAAGGTTTTCGGTCAACGGAAAGCGGGAGGAGAAGCGGGAAAGCGCTTCGAGATATTCTTGATTGACCAAGTTTCCACCACCGCCGGAAAATGAAACCTGATTCGCGCGCTCGATTAAAACAGGGTCAAGATTTCGCATGGAGAAAAGCTCCTTTCTTTTTTTGCGTTTTGCTGCTGGGGCTTTATAGACTGTCGGCGATCCGGCAGTCTGAAAACCTCAGCGCTTATAGACGCAGCCGGTGTAGGTCATGCAGGTTGTGCCGTTGCAGGTCGAGCCGAACGCCTTACAGGTCTTGCACATGGGGTTGACCTCGGCGCGCTGCTTGTCCTCATACCCTTTGAGCGTTTCGGCGGTTTCGCTGGCGCGAACGTCGAAAGTCTCAAGCGCGGAGGAAACCGCGTTGCGGCAGGCGTAAACCGCCTCGGAAATGGGGTCGCCCTCGAAAGCGCCATCCTCGACGAGCGAAAGAAAGCTGTCCAGATGGGTCAGAAGGTCGGCGGCAGAACGCTTGACGGTTTCAGCCTCGGCGGAAACGGAGACGTTCAAACGGGTGTTCTTGATTTCGATGGTAGACATAGATTTTTCCTTTCTGCTGCTTGGCGGTCGATGTTATTTTGTTGGATGCACTGGAAGCTCGCTCAGTGCGTCGTATATACTATGGTTTTTCCGTCCAGCCTCCGGACCTGGAAGACTGCGCCGGGGTAAGTGGCGGCGGCCATGTCGAGCCATTTTTTGAGCTGATCCAGCTGCTCTTTGCTGTAGCGCGGAGCGTAAAACTTTCCTAGCCCGACGGTGCCGCGCGCTAGATCGGTGAGGGCAAAGCGCCTTTCACCAGCCGGACGAGAGTAGATATAAAAATCAAAGGATTGTGCGTTTCCCATGTCTGCGGCCTCCTCTGTCAAAGTGCGATCTGTCTTGCGCGCATCGCGTCGCGAAAGTCCTCTTGCATTGTTCGCCGCCAGTCTTCCGCCCAGCAGATCACGGCGTTCTGGACCCAATACGGGACAGCCAGACGATCCAGCGCGTTAAAGATGGCGCGGATGGTGTCGCCCGTGCGGCGCTCCTCGTACTCGTCCAGCTTTCCACGCTCGCGGCTCCATGCCCTATCTGATACCCAGTAGGCCAGCCCCTCCAAATTGTCGCGCTGTTCGCGCGTTGCGGCGAAAGTCATCATGCTGTGATCCCCTTTCAATTTCGGTTTTGTCGCCTGCCATCATCAGCGCCGGGCGGCGATTCCCGGCGGACGCGCACCCCGAAGGGGGGCGGCGTTTCGGCTTACTCGGCTTTTTTGTCGGCCTTTTCTGCGTGGCGCTCGATGTAGCGCACCGCGCAGTCATGGAGATAGGAGCAGCGCCAGCCTTCCGGCGTGTGGAGGGGGCAGGCGTCGCACGAACTGCAACGCTCGTATGCGGCGATGATGGCCTTTGCGTGTTCAAGATCGCGGATATAATAGGTATTCATATTTTCCTCACTTTCTGCCGCTCTTGCGGCATTCCGTTGATTGTGTTATAATATAAGTGCGGTGGCTGGCAGGACAGCCGCCCGCGTGGTGGATTCCCTCGGCGTTGCTGGTCAGCAACTATGCGCCGGGGGTTTCCTTTTTTTTAGTCGGCCTTTTCGGTCAACCTGCGCTCAAGCTCGTTGATACGTTGCTTGAGCTGCTCGATCTCGATGCGCTGGCGTTCGTTTTCACGCGCCAGCCGCTCGATGATCTCGCCTGCGTTCGGCATCTCGTCCATGTCCTTTCTACCTCCTGCGGTTTATTCAGCTCGGTTTCCCTTGCTGTGGCTATAGTATATGCTAGCATAGACGTGGAATCAATACCGGAATGTCACACAAATATAAGCTAGCATAGACAGCGGCTTTTTGTGCATTATGTCTATATTGGCATAGACTGCGCTATGTGATATACTTTTTATGTGGAGGTGATCGCATGGGCAGACCGACATCTGACGCACAAAGAAAGGCCGTGCTCGCCTATCAAAAAAGGCAAGACTCTATAATGTTGCGCCCACCAAAGGACGACGGCGCGCAGATACGTGCAGCGGCTGCGGCGGCAGGGATGAGCATGCAAGCGTGGATTCTGACAGCTTGCGCCGAAAAGATGCAGCGCGACGGCTTCACGCTGCCAGAACCGCCGAAGGAAGGAGAATCGCAAAATGGCGCTGTCTAAAAGTCAACGTGTCGCAAATGACAAATACATCCAAAAAAATTATGATCGTTTGCCTTTGAGCTATCCAAAGGATTTTTGTTCAAGCGTTCGTGCGGCCGCGTCAGAAGCAGGGGAGAGCCTTGCAGGATATGTCAAAAAAGCAATCGAATATCGCATGCAGCGCGACGGCGTAGAACCGCCAAAGGGAAAAGAAAAGAACGGAAATGGAATAGAACAGGCGGAACCGTGAAGGTTCCGCCTGTTTTTCACAGGCTGGTATACATGCCTGTTACATGGGTAAAAAGGGCTTGGAGCTGGTCAAAATATACGCCGTCGTAGGTTTGCACGATTTCATTGATCGCTTTTGTCTGGTAGCATTTCCCGTTCCGGATGGAGAAACATTCATCGCGATAGCGCCGGAACTCCATGCGGTAGGTGTCATCAGGCTCCAGGGTGATTTCAAGGCGATTCGCGCGCGATGCGTTGCGCGGGATTGTCATGCTCAAAGATTTTTTATCGCCGAGAAGGTGATGGCAACCCGTCATCACCAAAAAGTGATTGCCGCCGAGCTGGTCAAGGATAATTTCTGGGACAGATTTTTCAACCATGGTCTGATCTCCTTTCAAAATCGCGCGGGGCCTTCCGGTGGGTCCCGCTGTTTGTGCTGGGTCAATCCATCTGGGAGTATGTCAGCGCGTCATAGCCTGCCGCGGCAAGGCTCGCCGTCATCGCTTCCGCCTGTCGGGTGCGATCATTGCCCTGCGGGCCGGCAACCGGGACATTAAAAACCCAAAGACGCTGACTGTACAAGCGCCAGACGAAAACGGTCGTCCCTGCCGCCTTTGCGCAGGCTTTAACCTGCTTCTCGGTCATATGAGGGAGTGAGAGCGCCGGAGAATCAAAGTTGCACGCGCCGCCATCCTCCCCGGTCAGCGCAGCGCGTCCGGCCTCGGCGGCTGATTTCAGCGCGGCGACAAGGCGCAGCATGGCGGGCGTCATGGCGGTTTCGGCGACGTGGGCATAGCGGTCCGCCATCTGGGCATACACCGCGCGCGCCTCGGCCTCGGTCGCCACTCGCACCAGCTCGACCTCCTCGCCGCGGGGGCGCATGGTGATGACCTCATAGAGATCATCGGAGAGCTGACAAGCATCGACGATCAAGCGGGTTTTGCCGCTCCCGTATTCGGCGCGGCAACCCTTAACGGGGCGGGGAAATTGAGCAAAATCTGACATGACAAGATCCTCCTTTTGTTTAAGCTGGGGCTTTGTAGACTGTCGGCGATCCGGCAGTCTGAAAACCTCAAACCGTAGCGGCAACGATATCCTGACGGTTGGCGGCGTTGATTGCCACGCTGCCATATTTGCCGCGGATGTAGTCGATGCTATGATTGTGGCGGTTAAATCGCCGCGCAGCCTCAGCAGGCCGCCAATACCACATGGATTTTTTAGCAGACCAGCGCAGGCCGGCCGCTTTCAGGGCGTCTTTATGGGCGCGGGTTTCACCGCTGACCCAAAGCCACGCCCCGCAAAGCTCGATTTCGAGCCCTGCAAGGTGGATGATCTGCATGATAACCGCGCGGTATGCGTCGGCGTCGGCTCTGGCCTGCTCGGCCTGCTCGGCGGTCGCCTCAGTACGACCGTCGGCGGCGACGTGAGAAAGCCGCTCGGACAGCCGCTCAAACTGGGCGTTTAACTCCTTCATGGGTTCATCGCCCAATTCCGGATGCAGATCCGGGTGAAGTTCCTTCGCCATGATGCGGTAACGCGCTTTCAGCGCGTCAAGAGTAAAACAACCTTCGAAATAGTTCTTCATAATCTTTTCTCCTTTTTTCTGTCTGCCGCGCCGGTCTGCGGCGGCGGTTGGTGTTGCTTTGCTTGATGGGCATATATTAGCACTAATATTTTCGGACGTCAAGCCCCATTTTGAAAATTTTTATTTTTTTGAGTTAGGTATCAAAAAACGAGATATTGCAAGAAAAATCTGAAAGGAAACGAAGAAATATTGATATGAAGCAATAAAAGAAATACTATCGGCAGGGTAAACCCTGCCGAAAAAAGGAATCAGTGCAGATGCAGCGCTGCCAGTTTGCAGGACACGTCATAGGCCGCGCGCTCTGCCTTTCGGGTGATCCGACGCTGCCAGCATTTGAGGGACGGGGACCAGTAAAAACCAGCATCCTTGACGATCTGCCGCGCCTCGACCGGGGGAAAGCGACGGAAGACGATCTGCACGCGGTCGGCGGGGCCGTTGAACTCGACGTCGTACCACGTTCCGACGATATCGGCGGGGAGATCGTCGGCGGAGCGCTGCGGCTTGTCTTTGCCGCTCGCGTGATCGAGTACCTGCCGCCAGTCGGTCATTGTCGCCAGCGTGGCCGCGCTGGTCTTTGCGATGCGATCACAGACCTTTTCGGCCCACTTGCAGGCGGCGTCAAAATCAGGGGAGGCAATGCCGCGCCGCTGCATTTCTTCGTACAGGGCGGGCGTGTCGAGAGAGGAAAAGGCGGTCATCGCTTCGCTGCGGGTCAGGGTTGCGCTCCATTTCAGCCGCGCCGATCCGCGGCGGCGGCGGTCGGTGGTTTGGCTGGCCGTGGCGGCCTCGCCGGTTGATGGGCACATCATAGCACAGACGGCGGAGGCCGTGGGAAAAAGCGCCGCCCTTCAAAAAAGCCCCTACGGGGCTTTTTTGAAAATTTTTTCCACGCAGGCGCGCACGCTGCGCGCGCACTCCATGAAGCAATCCCTATGGGATTGCTTTTATTCCGCGCGCGTGATAAAATAAAAACCGGGGATGGATGCTGGGCAGAATCAAGATCATCCATCCCCGGAAATCGACGCGGCTTACTAGGTTGTGGCGTCGATTTTTTTATTGCGCTTCTTGAGCGTCAAGGCTCTTTTTCAGCTCGGACAATTCGGCTTTGAGTGCCGCATTGTCTTTTTCGAGCTGGCCGATCTTGATTTTCAAATGTTCACGCAAGAGAAAGCACCATCAAGCAAAGCACCGGGGAGAACGACGATCACCACGCACGATAAAAGACTTGTCTGTGCCTCAGATTGGAGATCGGGGATCGCCCCAGCGCCTTTGTTTCGCAGGGCAACAGGGCTAAAGCTCAGGACCAGGCAGAGGAACACCGAACGGGAGATAAGGGGGGAGAGATCAAGCAAAGGTCAGGAGGTGGAGAGAAAACGAGATCCCTTGCGGCGAACCGATCGCGCATCAGAAACCGCATAGCACAAAGCACAGAACCGAAGATCACGCGCGCGCATTCCAGGAAGAAACCCCTAACGGGGTTTCTTTTATCGCGCGTACCGCGCAACGCGGGACTAAGTAAGTTGCTAAGTAGGTTTAAGATGGGGAGAAGGTAAGAGAGTAAGAGAAGCTCTTGTCTCGTTATTTGGAGTAGAATGTAGGAAGAGATAAGTAAGAGAGTAAGTGGTTATCTGTTTGAAGGGAGTATGTAGAGATAAGCGGAGATATTAAGAAGATAATATAGTTACTCTTTGTTGTTACTATTGCTAAGTAAGTTGCTTAGGCTCTTTCACAGTACCGTAGGTACTGTGAAAGAGGTGGCGGGCGGGCGGGCGCTCTGAGCCCGATTGTTGCCTAGTTTTGATTTTTCGAATTTTCGTTTCCTTCTCACACAGTCGCGTGTGCGCGCCCGCGCGCGCGAAGGATTAGAAACGATTTTCTTTATAGCCGTGGCGAAAAAAACTAGAAATGTGAAATAAGAAAATCCGCATATTTCACACTCTTCGTTCAGAAGGCAGGGCAAAAAAAGAGCTTACTTCGTGTGAGAAGTAAGCTCAGGACTGATCGGCTCTTTTTGATTCACGAACGTCTGCGAATAGGGGTTATTGGAGGTGGCAACAAATCTGGCAACAAATTCGGCAACAAATTAAAGGGTAAACCGGACGGCGCGAAATTTTTTTGTAACAAAAAAGTCTTGATTTTACTAGGAAAATCAAGACCGATTTGGTCGGAGTGGCGAGATTCGAACTCGCGGCCTCTTGAACCCCATTCAAGCACGCTACCAAGCTGCGCTACACCCCGATTGAAGACATATCTTCAAGCAAAGAACATTATACCACAGCGGCAGGATTTGTCAAGGGTTTATTTTGGACTTACGGCGTGGCGGCGGGAGCAGGCGACGCGCCCGCGTATTCCCGCTTGGCCAGCCAGACCATCAGCACGGTGACGTCTCCGGGGGAGACGCCGGAAATGCGGCTGGCTTCGCCGAGGGAGCGCGGCTGATGGGCGGTGAGCTTCTGGCGCGCTTCGATGCGCAGGCCGTCGAGGGTCATGTAATCAAAGCCCTGCGGGAGCAGCTTGTCCTCCGCCTGACGGAAGGCTTCCACCTGACGGCGCTCCTTGTCGATGTAGCCCGCATAGCGCAGGGAGATGTTGACCTGTTCGCTGACGGCGGACGGAAGCCGGACGTAACGCGGGTCGATTTTGGCCAAATCATCATAGAAGATGCCGGGGCGGCGGAGGAGGTCGGCTGCGCAGACGCTGCCGGCTGCGGCCTGCTGACCGTGGGCGAGCAGCCAGCAATCCAGCGCGTCGGACTTGGGCAGCCACGTCTTTTGCAGGCGGGCGACGGTTTCCTCGGTGAGGGCGCGCTTTTGCCGCATGCGCGCAAGGCGCTCGTCGCTGGCCAGACCGACGGCGTGGCCGATTTCGGTCAAGCGGAAATCGGCGTTATCCTGACGCAGCAGCAGGCGGTATTCGCAGCGGCTGGTCATCATGCGGTAGGGTTCGTTGGTGCCTTTGGTCGTCAGATCGTCCACGAGCACGCCGATATACGCCTGATCGCGTCCCAGCGTGACGGACGGCTTGCCCTGCACAAAGCGCGCGGCGTTGATCCCCGCGAGGATACCCTGCGCGGCGGCCTCCTCATAACCGCTGGTGCCGTTGATCTGTCCGGCAAAATACATGCCCGGAACGGCGCGGAGGGAGAGGTCTGCGCGCAGTTGGAGGGGGTCGATGCACTCGTATTCGATGGCATAGGCGAGGCGGAGCACCCGCGCGCGGCGCAGGCCGGGAATGGTATGCAGCATTTCGAGCTGCACGTCCTCCGGCATGGAGGTGGAAAGCCCCTGCACATACCATTCGACGGTATCCAGCCCTTCCGGCTCAAGGAAAAGCTGGTGGCGATCCTTATCCGCAAAGCGCATGATCTTATCTTCGATGGAGGGGCAGTAGCGCGCGCCCGTGCCGTGGATGGTTCCGGCGTACATCGGGGCGCGGTGGATGTTTTCGCGGATGATGCGGTGGGTGTCCTCGTTGGTATAGGTCAGGTAGCATTTGGCGCGGTTTTGAAGCACGCCGTCGGTCAGGAAGGAGAAGGGCGTGATGGTTTCGTCGCCGGGCTGCGGCTCCATTTCGTCAAAATCAATGGAGGATTCCTCGACGCGGGGCGGTGTGCCGGTTTTGAAGCGGCGCAGCTCGATGTTCAGCGCGCGCAGCGCGTTTGCCAGATGCGACGAGGAAAGCAGCCCCTGCGGCCCGCCCATCCAACTGCACTCGCCGATGATGATGCGGCTATCCATATATACGCCGGAGCAGACGACGACCGCGCGGCAGGCGACGGATGCGCCGGTGGTTGTCTCGATGCCGCAGACTGCGCCGTTTTCGGTCAGAAACCGGCCGCATTCGCCCTGACGAACGGTCAGGCGCGGTTCGGCGAAGAGCGCCTGCTTCATCCGCTGCTGATAGGCGCGTTTATCCGCCTGCGCGCGGAGGGAATGGACGGCCGGCCCCTTGCCGGTGTTGAGCATGCGGGACTGGATGAACGTATCGTCGATGGCGCGGCCCATTTCGCCGCCGAGCGCGTCGATCTCGCGGACGAGATGCCCCTTGCCCGTGCCGCCGATGGCGGGATTGCAGGGCATGAGGGCGATGGAATCCAGATTGAGCGTGAGCAGCAGGGTATCAAGCCCCATGCGCGCGCAGGCCAGCGCCGCCTCGCAGCCCGCGTGCCCCGCGCCGATGACGGCAATATCAAAACGATCCATAAATCACGAAACCTCCGGGAAGAATCCTGAAACTTCCGCCATTATAACACAATCGCGGAAAGCGGAAAACACAAAATTGCGCGGGAACTTGATCTTTTATGCAAAACTGTGTACAATCGACGGAGAACGCAGGCACGGCGGGCGCGCCGTCCGCCGCTTTGACGGGGAAACCCGGAAGGGGCGGCCTTTTGAACCGAAGACGGAAGCGGGAGAGAACGTGAAAAAAGAGTTATTGAAGCAATATGCGCAGTTGGTGGCCGGGGTCGGCATCAACGTACAGAAGGGGCAGACCGTCGTGGTGCGCTGCCCGGTGGATTGCGCCGATTTCGGGCGGGCGCTCTGCGCGGCCTGCTTTGAGCTGGGCGCGAAGGACGTTGTGATGGAGTGGCGCGACGACGTTTGCAGCCGGGAGCATTGGCTGCACGCGGACGACAGCGTATTCGACGCGATGTATCCGTGGGACATTGAAAAGAACGTGCAGCTTGGGCGGGAAGGCGCGGGCTTCATTTCCGTTTCGGCGAGCGACCCGGAGAATCTGCGCGGGGTATCGACGGACAGGCTCCGCCGCTGGGAAGCGGCGACGGGGCGCGACCAGAAGGAATTCCATCGCACGATGATTGCGAACGGCTTCCCATGGTGCGTGGTCAGTGTGCCGGTGCTGAATTGGGCGAAGAAGGTCTTTCCGAACGACGCGGACGACGCGGCGATGGAAAAGCTGTGGGATGCGATTTTCAGCGCGATTCACGTCACCGAGGGCGGCGACGCGGTGGAAGCGTGGCGCGCGCACTGCGCGTATTTGGAGGAAATGGCGGGCAGGCTGAACGCCCTGCAGCTCAGGCAGGTGCGATACAAAAACGCGCTGGGGACGGATGTTGTCGTCGGGCTGCCGGATGAGCATGTCTGGATGGCGGGCGCGGACACGGCGAAGAGCGGCGTCCGCTTCGTGGCGAACATGCCGACCGAAGAAATCTTTTCCGCGCCGAAGCGCGACGCGGTGGACGGCGTGCTGGCTGCTTCCAAGCCGCTGGCGCTGAACGGCAACGTGATCGAGGGCATCCGGCTGACGCTGGAGCACGGGCGCATCGTCGGCATCCATGCGGATACGAACGAGGAAGTGCTGCGGCAGGCCATCGAGACGGACGAGGGCGCGCACTATCTGGGTGAAATCGCGCTGGTGCCGGTCGATTCGCCGATCGCACAGAGCGGGCTTCTCTTCTATAATACGCTGTTTGACGAGAACGCCGCGTGTCACTTCGCCTTCGGGCAGGCATATCCGGCGTGTGTGCCCGGCGGAGACGATCTGCCCGAGGAGGAGCTTGTGCGGCGCGGCATCAATGTCGTGAGCACCATGCACGTGGATTTCATGGTCGGAACGGAGGATCTATCCATCATCGGCACGACGAAGGACGGGCGCGAGGTGACCGTCTTTGAAAACGGACGGTTTGCGCTGTAATCAAAACAGACAAAAAGACAAGAGGAAACGACAAGGTGAAACGTGAATTTGAATTCGATCAGCGGGTGGAGCGGAGCATCCTGACCACATATCGCAAGGAGCTTTGGAAGCCGTTTATTCTGGCTGTGAAGCGCTACGAGCTGATTCAGGAGGGCGACAGGATCGCCGTGTGCATCTCCGGCGGCAAGGATTCCATGCTGCTGGCCAAGCTCATGCAGGAATTGCAGCGCCACAGCAAGGTGCATTTTGAGACGGCGTTTTTGGTGATGGATCCCGGCTATAACGAGCTCAACCGTCGGAAAATCGAACAGAACGCCGCGCTGCTGAACGTGCCGATCCAGATTTTTGAAACGGATGTGTTCAACGTGGCCAACAGCAGCGAGCACAACCCGTGCTATCTCTGCGCGCGGATGCGCCGGGGCTACCTGTACAGCAAGGCCAAGGAGCTGGGATGCAACAAGATTGCGCTGGGGCATCACTTCAATGACGTCATCGAGACGACGGTGATGGCGATGTTCTACGGTGCGCAGCTTCAGGCCATGCTGCCCAAGCTGCACAGCAGCAACTTCGAGGGGATGGAGCTGATCCGCCCGATGTACTGCATCCATGAGGAGGATATCATCCGCTGGAAGAATGCGCACGGGCTGGAATTTATTCAGTGCGCCTGTCGGTTCACGGAGAATTGCGCGGCGAGCGAAGACGGAAGCGGCAATTCCAAGCGGCAGGAGGTCAAGCTGCTGCTCAAGCGGCTGAAAAAGGATAACCCGGATATCGAAAAGAGCGTCTTCAATAGTATTCATTCTGTCTGTTTGGATACCATGCCGGGCTGGAAGACCAAAGGGGAGACGCATAGCTTTCTGGAGAATTACGACAGAGAATAGATAGAGAATAGGGGGAAGACAAAGAATAGAAACGACACGCCAACACGCCGCAAGGCGTGTTTTTTAACGGATGGGAAAGCGCGAAAAATCGCCCGCGTGAGCAAGAGCTTGACGCATTGCGGACTTTGGCGGAGGGGGAAGACGGGCTCAGCCCGTGTTTTTCTTGCGCCAGCAAGAAAAAATGACGTTTTGAGGGTGGCGAAATTCGAAAAGAGATGAAAAAGATTCAAAAAGTGTCAAAAAAAGTTCGAAAAAGGTATTGACAGAAGGGCGGGACTGC
>ENA-UOOD01001883-UOOD01001883.1-human-gut-metagenome-genome-assembly--contig:-CS67-NODE-1883-length-19973-cov-4.638518_pt1 | contig 19973 bp, 28 predicted proteins | sample MGYA00242464_ERZ724011 | MGnify/ENA metagenome assembly ERZ724011 | reverse complement strand
GGGGCGTTCCCGGCGAAAAAACGAACGCTCCCCCGCGGTGCGGGGCGGCTGGCGGAATATTGCCCTTCCGCTCACCCTATCGTTTCTCAGTTTGCATTATAGCACGGAAAAAGTCAAATGTAAAGTGTGTTGATTTGTCAAACGTTTTTCATAAGTTTTTAGAAAATTCTTTGATAATTTTTTATACCGCGTAACTTCCGAACGAAAAACGCGGCAATATTGCCGCTTGAAGTGTGGGATAAGTATAACATTTTTGCCGTAAAAGGTCAAGTATATGATTGCACGGCGCGGCAAATCTCGGCGGCTCGACGGAGAGCCGCCGCCCGACCTTTCCGCCGTTCGGCTTTCCGCTATTTATTCTTTATAAATCGTATATGCGGCGCGTCCTCGTCCTCGCGTAATAGTTCGATCAACTGCTCGCGTTTTTGCAACGGTGTAAGCCACGCACGCTTGCCCTCTTTGTTTCGCAACGACGAGTGCGGGCGATTGTTGTACCGCACCACCCACGCCGCCATTTTTTCTTTTAATTCCTCGTAGGTTTCAAACGTCAATGTTTTATAGAAAAACTCCGAGTCGGTACGGTGCGACCGCTCCACTTTCCCGTTGTGGCGCGGCGTATAAACGCGTATGAGTTGGTGTCTTATTCCGAGGCGGTCAAGCAAGATGTCGAGCGCGTGTTTCTTTCCCTCCCCCGTCCCTTTCGGGTTTGTAAATTCCGTTCCGTTGTCCGTCTGTATAGTCTGCGGTGCATAACCGAAGTACACGATTGCACGCTTTACAAAATCGACCGTCGAATATCCGCTCTTTTCTTTGTACGGAAATAAAAACCTTTCGCGGGTTGCCTCGTCAATGATTGTATATTGATATATCCACTCTTTGGCAAACTTCCCGCAATTGCACGCGCGCGGGACGTACTTAACGTCCATTTGCCATTTTACGCCGATGTGTTCGGGTGTTTCGTATGGTTGCGGTATGTATTCCTCGGTTTGCTTTACGGGAGTGCCGCGGAGGTGGTTTTTGACAACGTACCGATAAAAGCCGCCGTATGTGCGCTTGTATGCGTGTTCCGTCCGAAGTATTCCCAACGCCTCGGTATAACTGATGTCGGGGTGTTCAGTAAAGATCGCCACTATCGCCGCGCGCTCGCTTTCGGTGTGCGACAACTTATGCGGCGTTATCGGGCGGGACGATCGGTTTGCAAGACTTTCAAGCGTGCCGTTGTACTGCGCCTTCCACCGCCACAAACTGCGCTCCGTACATCTGCTCTTTTTGCAAACGTAAAAAATGTCTTTCTTTTCCACAAGCCACATTTTCAACGCCTTTTCTTTTTCTTTCGCGCTAAATTTTAGCCCTCTCATATATTGCCTCCGTAAAACAAATGGGCGAGCTACCCAAAAGCAACCCGCCCAAACTCCGCAATCCTTATTGTTTTTGCCTTTTTTCCAACTCGCCGACCGCCCACCGCAAAAACTCGGCTTTGCCCATTCCCGCCGCCTTTATCGCGGCGCAAATGCTGGCGCATTCTTCGCGTTTAAGGTTTACGACAAAATGCTCATACTGATCTTGCGTCTTTTCTCGATACCGCTTATCGGCGGCTTTCTGCGCCTCGCTCCTTGCCATATCCGCCGCCTCCCTTAAAATAAATCGCTTTCGGCGACATACGCCTTCAAGTCGTCAAACGTCGGGCTATCCACTTTTGGTACGTTGTACACCAAAGACACGCGCCCAAATTTGATTGATACCGTCCACGAGTTTTTATTCTCGCGTACCGTGTACACCTTGCCGTTTTTTTCAATCGTCATTTTATACCTCCTTTCGGGCGGAATAGCCGCCGCCCGCGCGGCGTTTTTAATCTTGATTACAACACAATTATTATTGCGTCGCCTTCGCGCCAATAGTCCTTTACCGTCTTTTCCCAATAGGGAGCGAGGGCTTTTTTATACGGCGCAATATTACTCGTCCTTAATTCCGTGCCGTGATCGCGGATAATAACAATATCCCGCTCCGTGCATTCCGCCACAATGTGTTTTACCTGTTTCAATTTTTGCGTCCTCCTTATTTGACATTATTTTTTGTTTGTGCTACAATAGGACTTACGAGGGGGCGGTTGCGCCCGCCCCGCTCTGCCTATCGACGATTACTTATCGTCGTCGGGTTTGCCCTTTCGGGCTTTGGCTTTTGAGCAGTTGCCGTTCGGTTTCAAGGTAATAACGATTTTGTCCGTCGCGGGATTTGAAATCGCTATCTTGACAAGTTCGAGCAACTGTTCTTTTTCTTTGTCCGTCATACGCTCACCTCCTTTGTTTTTTGTAATTATATTATATCACGTTATACAAGATATGTCAACCATTTACACGCATTTTTTCAATGAAAAATAAAAAATTTTTCACGCCAAAAAACGCCTCGCATTTGCGGGGCGTTCTCGTTATGCCGATATAATTTTATAGCCGCGCTTATTGACTTCCTCTCGGTCGTTTGGTATAATAATTTTGCTACAAACCTTATACCCGCGGCGAAAGTCTGCCAAATAAGCACGGCTAACGGATACCGAGCAACCTTTTTATCGGTGCGCCGACAACCTTGCATTTATTATATATCGGTTGACCGATAAAGTCAAGACTTCTTTGCCGCGAAAAGCAATTTTTCAACGGGCAAAGGAGTCTTTTTGTGTCTATTGCGGAAAGAATATTTGCACTTTTAGATCGGCAAGGAAAACGACAAAGCGATCTTGCGCGGTTTCTGCAAGTGCGCCCGACGACGGTTTCCGAGTGGGTACACGGCAAGCGCGAGCCTTCGGGCGTTCATTACGAACGCATTGCGGATTTTTTCGGCGTGTCCCTTGATTACCTTATTGCGGGACGCGAGCCGCCGCCCGCGGCGGTACAACAAATTATCGGGAATAGTAACAACAATAATACCGTCAACATATCAAGCGGCGGTGCGAGCGACCTATCGGAATACGACCGCGAATTGCTGAAGGTAAGCACACACCTCGATATGCGACGAAAAAATGCGTTACTTTCCTATGCGTATGAGTTGGAAAAATCTATAAAAACGGAGGATTGTTAAAAATGAAATGGTTTTACTCTTTGAAAAAGCCCTTGCGCATTGTGATCGCGGTTTGCGCGTGGTTGCCGCTCGTTGTCTTTGCCGCCGCCATAAGCGGCACGATCGGGGCGGACGGTGAAGGTATGCAACCGTGGCAAGCCGTTGTTACCCTGCTATTGCTTGCCGTCGGCGTATTCTTTACCGTGTTTGCGGTTATCGCAAGCAAGCGCGAAAAGGCGGCAAAGCCGTCCGAGAGCCACACACCGACGCACCCGCAACCGATATATACCGCCGCCCCGCCGCCTGTTACGGCGCGAGTTTCGCGCCCTGCCGTTCGGTATAATACCGCCCCCGCGTTTGTCTGCAAGTTGATAAAAAACGGCAATACGGAAATGCAAGATAATATCGAGTGTTGCAACGAAGGCGACGAAGTGATCGCCGATTATGACCCCGACACGGATTTATACGTTTGCTCGCACGATGTCGGTGACATCGGATACTTCCCCGAAAAATACGGCAACCAATTGACGGGGCAATATCGCATTGAAATAGCCGACATTACGGAAAACGAAAACGGCAAATTTTCCGTCGAGGTTGCCGTCTATATGCAAGCCGACGGCGGCGTATCCTTGCCCGCCTTTACAAAGGTTGTCGGCGTGTCGTTCGACGATCGGCAAGCACGCATAAAGGAAAGCCGCGAGGGTGATCCGCTGATTATCAAGCACATACCGACAAGCGAGTACCCGAACGCCGCGGCGGTCATAAATGCCCGCACGGGGCAAATGCTCGGACACATCAATAAAGACTTTGCCGCGTCCCTGCTGTCGTCGTTCGACAATGGTTTCGCGCTTGAAGGCGTTATCAAAGACATCACGGGCGGCACGCCCGACGCGCCTCACCTCGGTTGCAACATCGAAATAACACGTTGCAAGTAAGTATCAAACGAATTGTAAAAGGGCTATCGCAAAACGCGGTAGCCCTTTTATTTTACTTAAAATGTTTTTCGCCGAGCGCGCTCGCCCACGCCTCAAACCATATCGAATTGTAAGGCGGCAACACCGCGCCGCGGCGGGCTTTGTATTTCCGCCACCAATACCGAACGACGGACGGTATGCTTATCACGAACGGCATAAACACGCCGAGCATAATGTTTTGCAACCCGTGTCCGCTTTCGTGCTGTTTCGTAGAAAGCGCGGCGTTGCGGTTTACAACAAACACGCCGCCGAGGCTAAAACCGCCCCACCCTGCGCCAACCTCGAAATATACGAAGTAATGAAAACGGCGCGGGCGGTGTCCCGTAACAAGGAGCGCAAGCGCGACGATCAACCCCGCCGCCGTTATGAGTATGCCCCAAGTGCAAGACGCGAGCCAAAAGCCTATACCTTTAAGCACTCGCATTTGCCACCTCCGACGGCTTGTTTTTCAAGTCGTAAATTGCCGCCTCGATCTGCGTTATAATCCATTTGTCAAGGTCGCCGAAGTTGGATTGTATGTACTTTTGCACGTCGCCCGACAACTGCGCCTTCGTCGTTTTCAACGCGGCGGCGAGGGCGTTTTTCTGCGCGTCCTCCGTCCAAAAGTCCGTGCCTTTGATATTTTCCACATACGTTTGGTATGTCTGTTTTACAGCACTTGCAACCACCGTTACGGCGGAGTTGAGATACCCTTTAAGTTTGGTATCCTTTACCTTCGTGTTGATGTAGGTTGTGATCTTCGACACGACCCACGACGCAAGCGCGGTTACAATCGCGCTTATGACCGTAATTACGATCTCTTGCCAATTCATATTACACCTCCGTTTTATTGTTTTCGTTCGATACCGTCAATCCTGTGGTGCGCGGATTTGACGCTTGCCTCCAACGCGGCGATCTTCGGCGGGATTGTGGCGAGGTCTGCGTCCTCGACAATTTGCTCAATGCGCGACAAGCGGATATTTTGCCCGTCAAGTTTCGTCGTGATTTGGTGATTGCCTTGCAAAAGACTTTCGTTTTGCAATTTAATCGTTTCAAGACTCGCATTTATGCGCGCCTCCTTTGCCCCGTCGTCGCGCTGTTTCTGCTTGCGCGAAGTTACAAACGCGATAATGCTCGTTATACCCGATATGCCGCCGACAATGGATATAACAAGTGCAATTGTTTCCGCCGTCATTGTGTGCCTTCCTCCAAAAATAATTTATTGTACAACGCGTCGGTATTTACCGTTGTTCGGTATGCGTCGCAATGTTTTATATGCCCTTTCCACGATATATACGATGTCCGTATATCCTCGATCGCTATTTTCCCCTCGGCAAGCCAACGTTTGAACGTCCTTAACTTATGCCGCATTTTCGTTATGCCTTTTCGGGCGGGCTTGATTATAACTCCTCCCGTATCGGTCAAAATGAAATGCCGCTTTAAGAAATTCAACCCGCGGGAAAGTTTGACGATCTGTGTCTTTTTCGCATTGAGTTTGATACTCAACTCGGCGCAAATACGTCGTATTTCCTGCAAGCACTTTTGCAAGTGTTCCTTGCTTTCGTGTATAAGGTATCCGTCGTCCATATACCGCCCGTAATGCTTTATGCGCAAAACTTCCTTGATATAGTGGTCGAGCCTGTTCGGGTACATCAATGCGGACACTTGCGAGATTTGACTACCCAAACCAAGCCCAACCTCGCCGAAGTCGTCGATAAATCCGTTTACAAGCCGAGTAATGCGTTGGTCTGTAAATGTCTTATCGACAATCCGCTTTAACGGCTCGTGTTGGATATTATCGAAGTACCGTGAAAAGTCGAATACCAACGCATAGCCGTTTGTTCCGTGTTTTCGGAAATGTCTTTGCAAGTGGCACACGAGCCGCCGCGCCGCAAAGTCAATCCCTTTGTGTTCCATACACGCGCCGTTGTCGTATATGAAAGATTTGCTAAACATCGGCACGAGCGCATTGTCGCAAAGGCAACGTTGCACGACCCTTTCGGATATATGCACGCTCTTTATGTGCCGAGGTTTACCGCGCTCCACGAGGTCAAATTCGTAAAAGCCGCGGCTTTTATATGTTCCATTACGCAAGGAGTTGAAAGCGTCGTTGATGTTCTGCAAGGCGTTCGCTTTGTAGCGTTGCGTGCTTGCTTTCCACCCGACTCCGCGACAACACTTTTTGAAGGCACAATAAAGATTATCGAACGTAAATACCTTGTCAAAGTCGCCGTATTGTCCGTTTCGCTCCTGTTTACGCCGTAAGCGTTTTTCTTTTCTGCGCTGATACCTCGCCTCGTGTCGTTCCTTGCTGTTCATTTCGATAGAAAATACCCCGTACAATCTTATTATCGTTGTGGAGTTCGGATTGCCCGTAGTACCAACCATTAAACCGCCATACCACAATAGACGGCAATGCAAGTAGCGTCCGATTGACTACATCGGGGTATTTATTTATCCGTTTTACGGAAAGGTTGCACACCCCTTTTGCAAAAGCATTGATTTCGCCCACACGCGGGTTACTTTGTCGAGCCTATATATAAATGCAAAAGCCGAAGGACACGCCGTAGGTGTTGCTCGCGTTGTTGTTGTTGACATTGCCCGTCGAGTTGATATACCGAAAGTTGGTACTATTGCTGACGTTCGGCGAGCGCAACCACCAATTGTTGGCAGAGCCGCCGCGACGATACTTTGCGGCGTGCAACCTATTCAAGCAAGGTTTTATAACGTTCTTTGTCTTTGTTTTTTAACGCCGAAAGCAACTTTGCCTCTGTCGTTATAAGGTCAAGCCACGTTTGCCAAACCCTGCTATTTATCGGTTTGTTGCCGTCGGTGTTTCGCACAAATTCGCGGGCAATATCCAATTGCGATATAAGGCATTGCAACTCGCAATTTGCGGCAATGATATAGTTTTTACGCAACTGCACCTCGGCGGCGTTTGTCGGGTAAACGCTGTTTGCCGCCTTGACATTGTTATATACTGCTTTTGCGAGCGCGACAATGTCCTTCGTTATCAAAAACATAAACCGCTTTGGAAATCTTGCGCATTGCTTTATTGTGTATATTTCCAATTCGCGGGCGGTTTCGATAAATTGCATTGCGCTTTCACCACGTTTTGATTTTAATACCGACATCGCCTCGTTTTATTCTCCCGCCTCTTCCGTTGTTTCGTCCGCCTGTTTGAGCGCGTTCCACGCGTCCGTATTTTCCACGTCAACGCTTTCAAGTTCGATCGTCGGGCTTGCCCCCGCGCCGAGGAAAATGTCGTCGCACGTCTTGATATTTCGCGCATACCACCCAACGGGCGAGCCTTCGGGTTTATAGACGTAATGCGCCGCGTTGCCCTTGATGTGTATGCGCCCGTTTTCGGCATACACAACGCCGTTGAGCGCGGTTGCAATAAGTCCGTCGCCGCCGTTCGGCACGGCGGGCGTTGCCTTAAATCCGTATGTCATAGTTCACCTCCTGTTATTGTAGTACCTCACGCGCCCATATAAGGGCGCGGATTGTCTGATGTTTTGATTAAACGCAAAAGCCGAAGGACACGCCGTAGGTGTAGCTCGCGTTGCTGCTGCCGACAGTGCCCGTCGAGGTGACATACCGAAAGGTGGCACTATTGCTGACGTTCGGCGAGCGCAACCACCAATTGCTGGCAGAGCCGCCGCCGTTGGATAAATATTTTATCCTATCGGCGGCAACCGTTCCGTCTTTTATTGTTTTCCAATACTCGTATTGTTCCCCTTCGTCGGCGTATCCCGCTGTCGTAGTACCGTCAATTTCCACTTCGGAGAAAAGAAAAAGTTTATCGCTCGATGTGGTTATCGTTGTGGACGCGCCGCCCGCTGTCGCTTTTTTGTTTACTTGTTTTATCGAATTTCGCAAATCGGAAGGTAACTGTGCCAAAAGCGTTTGCATTGTTTCCGTGCGCATTTTGCTTTGATCCCAACCGCCCGCGTTGGTGTTTGACGAGTTCATAGCGTATCGTGTTGCGAGAAGGTTTTTCATACCGATCGTTATTCCCGCTTTCCCGCCGCTTGCAAGATCGTCGTGATTAAAACCAAGAATTACGAGCGTAATCTCTTCGCCTGTTGTAAGTTCGATCGTTTTTTCGTCGCCCACGGAAAAATATTTGCTCGCACTTCCACCCTCGGAAAGCGCGGCAATTTGTCCCCACGACGCTTTGGAAAAACTTAAATCGGTTGTTGCGAAAAACGGCAATGCTTTCCACGGCGTAGAGCCGTCGCCAATTTTTGTTACCTTGCTCGTTGTGTCGTAACCAATTTCACCTTCTGCGAGTACATAGTTTGTACTTTCCCACTCTGCCGCCGTCGCCCTGCGGTGTTTGATCGTTGCGGGTACTGTCTTGTTTGCCATTTTAACCTCCTTAATTAAACTCCGCCGCCGTTTATAATGATTGTATCCGTATAGCGCATAAGATCGTCGCTATCGGAAAGCCCCGTCGAAGTTTTTATAATATCCGACGAGTTTGCCTTTGCGTCGAGCGCGGTTTTTACGCCGCCCGATGTTACGGGGTTTGTACTCCCTGCCGTCGGCGTTGTGTCGAACGTAAGCGCGTTTTGCTTTGCGTTCCACGTTGCCTTTTCGGTATCCGTTACGGTGCGGTGTGTTGAGTCCGTTGTTGCGTCGGAAAGTTTACCCGACTTTGCGATCGCGGCGAGGTCTGCGTCGTTTGCCTTTGCGTCGAGCGCGGTTTTTACGCCGCCCGATGTTACGGGGTTTGTACTCCCTGCCGTCGGCGTTGTGTCGAACGTAAGCGCGTTTTGCTTTGCGTTCCACGTTGCCTTTTCGGTATCCGTTACGGTGCGGTGTGTTGAGTCCGTTGTTGCGTCGGAAAGTTTACCCGACTTTGCGATCGCGGCGAGTTCCGACTCTTCAACGTATGCGCTCAAATCAATAGAGCCGCCGAGCGCGTCCCATTCCGTGCCGTTCCACGCAAAGTTTGTCCCTGCGGGATAATCTCCGTATGCCGCAACGACGTTGTACACATCGCCGACATCGTGCGTCGAGGGAAGTTCGGCGTATGTAGCCACCGAGCCTTTGTAGCGGTAAATCTGCGATGTTTTCTGATTGACGTAACTCTCGGTTGCAAACTTATCCGTGCCGTTTTCGCCGTCGTTCGTCAAGTCGCTTGTTTTGGTAGGGATTTGTCCTTCGATACCCGCCGCCGCGTTCCACGTTGCCTTTTCCTCGTCGGTAACGGTACGGTGGCTTGCGTCCTCGGTTGCGTCGGAAAGTTTACCCGACTTCGCAATTGTGGCGAGGTCTGCGTCGTTCGCTTTCGCGTCGAGCGCGGTTTTGATACCGCTCGATTTTACGGGGTTGTTACTGCCCGCCGCGGGCGCGTCATCGAACGTAAGCGCGTTTTGCTTTGCGTTCCACGTTGCCTTTTCGGTATCCGTTACGGTGCGGTGTGTTGAGTCCTGCGCAAGGTCGGCAAGTTCGTCCGTTGTCGCGTATGGTAAATCATTCCACGGCGTAGAGCCGTCGCCAATCTTAAATTTACGACGACCGTCCGCCATTTCTTCAACACAAAACTCGCGGTTTTTCGGAGTCGGGTTTACACTCTCCCACGCCGCCGTTGTACCACCTCTCGCAAGAATTGTTACAATTTTTTCTTTGTCTGCCATTAAGGTTGACCTCCGTTTATTATTTTAATATTTTCAATATCGCTCACACGCGCCGTTAAATCTTGCAATACGGACGGATATTTTTCCGTAATTGTTTCGTCCGCCTCGATCGCCCGCGATAATGTAACATTGATAATTTCCGTTTGCCACACAACACAATCCCCACTATCCTCCTTCTCGAATTGCAATTGCATTTCAAACGCGGGGTGTGATGTCGTTTTACGGCGTAAACGGTATATAAGACGCAATTTTGTTTCCGTTATTTCGACTGTAATTTTTCCGTCTTTGTCAATGTAGCCGTCCTTTTCATTCTGTATCTTGACATACGGCGTAAACTCCGATAAATCAACACCTTCAGAAGTAATACGATCTACGCAAAAAACAATCTCGTCCACAAGATTATTATTTTTTACGCCGATGTGGAGATATTTTATCGGGCAAGCCGTCCCGTTAAAACATATTTCAATATCAAACGTCGCCTCCGTCAAGTGTAATTGTATCCGTGGTTTCAATCACGTTATCAACTTCGTAAATCGCAAGAGCCTCTCCGTTTCTTTTTACGGTTGTGCCGCCGTCCGCAATTGCTTGCGCAAGTTCTTCGATTTCCGCCGTCATCTGTTCGTGTTCTTGCTGTACCGTTTCTGCCGTTGCGTCGGCTGTGTTTTTTGCTATATTCGCGGTAGACACCGCCGCGTCCGCTTTACCGTCCGCCGTTTCTGCCGTTTCTGCCGCCTCGTTCGCCGTATCGACCGCCAATTGCGCTTTGGTTTCCGCGCTTTGCGCCGTGCCGAGTGCGGACTGCGCCGTTGATAGCGCGGATACAACAGTTTGATTTATTTTCGCGTAATCTTCAACCGCCGATATTACTTTTTGCAAATTTGTAATTGTTCCGTTTGAAATCGCAAAAGAGTAAATCGGGAGTTCATACGCTTTGTTAACCGTTTCCGACTCTGCGCTGTAAATATCGTCTTTGACAAGCGGTATCGCGTCAAGGCTTGTCCCCACATACGCGACAAACGAGCAATTTTCCTCGTCGGACGGGTGATATGTTTCAATACGCGCAACGACATATCCGACATAACCGTTTGTCATTTGCGGCGTTACTGTTTCCGCCGCCGTTACCTCGTTCATACGTCCTTGCACGACAAACGCGCCCGTACCAATTCGGATTGACTGCCCGACGATTGTTGCGGAAAGTTCGTCGCCGTACCCTTTGTAATAGCCGTCCGCCTTGCTTTGGTCGATAAACCTTGATTTGACTTCGAGCGCATACAAATTTGCTTTGAAATTGAAAACGCCTTGATATGTTACGGGTTTTATCAATGTTGCCGCCCTCCTTAACCTTTAATGATCTCGGTTAAAAGAATTTTCTTAAAACCGAGTTTTATTTGCGTATTTTCACCGCTACCGTCAAGCGTCGTTATTTTCTCGCTTATCGGCAACGTTTTGTATAACTTGCCGCCGTAATACAACTTTACCTTCGTGTAAAGCGGATACACGGAAAAGTCGATCGGGTCAATCGTGATGTTGTTGTCGATCACGATATTATCGACGTACCGCGCGTTGGCAAGTTCGTACACGGCGTTAAACTGTGCGTCGGCAAGATATTCCGCCTCAAACCATTTTGTTTTGACGGGGTAAATCCGCCCCGAAATACCTCCCACTGCGTCCGACTGCACAATGTTGTTATCCTTGTCGCGGTAATAATACTTCGTCGCAATCGTGGACGGGCGCGGTTTGTATTGCGGGATATATACGGGGTTTCCTTCATCGTCAACGACGGGGTCGCCCTCGTCGTCCACCTCCTGCACGTCCGTATAAATGATGTTGCCGTCCGCGTCCGTTTCGGGCGTTTCAACGTCGTATTTTATGGTTGCAACCGTCTTGTTTGTCGCCGACGATGTTGTCGTCAACTCGTGGATAAAGTCGCTTAAATCGACCGATAAAACGGTTGTACATTTTACAAACGTGAAAATGATTTTACCCGCCGCGATGTCGTACCTCGTTTCGATGTTGTACTCGTAATATTTGAGGTATCCCTTCAAAAACGTATAGGCGTTGACGAGTTGGTATGTCCCTTGCAAATCGCCGTAAACGTCCGTCGTGTCCGTGTTGTCCGTCGGGATAATTACCTCGACGGGGATTTTGCCGACCGCCGCGTCGGCGACATCGAACACCGCCGCCCGCACTTTCTCAAATATCGCCGATAACTTGCCGTCAAAACTGTTTTGCGGCGTGTAATCGAGTAAAATTTCCGTATCCCACAAAGTTTTGAAGTCAAGCCCTTTGATCGTCCGCTTGTTGTATTCGGGCGTTACTGTATCGGCAAAGCACGCGTATTTATAGTTGCCCGCGTCGTCGTTCACAACGGCGATCTTTGCGTCGTTCACGTCCTCGGCGCAAACGCCCTCGCCGCTGAAGGAGTCGTTGTCGTAAACGCGGGTCGTCAAATCATACGTTGTGTTGTCAACGTTCGTGATGTGATTTCGGTTTTCGTCGTATAACGCAATGTACACCGCGCACCTCCTTTAATCGAATAAATACCGCTTGATCGCAATATCTATTTCGCCCGTGTCCTCGTCCTCCATATTCGAGGTGATGTAGTAATCGCCTTGCGGAAGGTATAAAAACGATTGCTTTGTTTTGTCCGTCAACCCGTATCCGTTGACTGTTTCGCCGTCCGTCGTAACGGTGATTTTTTTGTTTGTCGGCTCGATCACGATTACCGTGCCTTCGGTGTTGTTGGTCGAGAGCGATATTTCCCCGACGACGTTTTCGTCCGTGTCCTCGATACGCAAATCAATGTTGTTTTTGATGTTGCCCGAAATGGTAATCGTGATCGGTGCGTCGATAAAAAACTTGTTGGATATGAGCCGCCGTTTCACAAACACTTGCCCCGCAAACCCAAACGGAAAGCCAAGCGGGAAAGCCGTTGACTCTTCCGATGTGTGTTTTAAGGAAAACGACTCCTCAACGCGCTCGTACCAATACGTTTGACGTTCAAACGTGAAAGTTTCGACAAAAAGCCCGTCCTCGGATATTTCGCTTTTCGTGTTCGACTGCAACACCACATCGCAAAACTTATCCGTTACGCCGTCGTTATACTCGAATAAAAACGCCGACGTGCCGCACTCTGCCAAGAATTGCAAAAGCCCCTTATAGTTCGCATATCCGTTTGTACCGTCCGCATTGAAGTATATCTTCAATGTGATAGGCTCGAAAGACGGCGTAACATTGACAAGGTGTTTGCCTTTTTCGCTTTCCTTATAGGATAACGAAAAGGCATTGCCAAGTCCCGACGGCTCTGCCGCAAGAGCGGAGGTGCCGTTCAAATCAAATGATTTTGACTTGTTGTATGTGTGCAAAATAAATTTTCGCATTTACATCGCCTCCGCAAGTTTTATGTTTATTTCCCGCACGAGCGCGTCAACGTCCACCTCTTCGGCATAGTTCTGTATTGTAACCGTTACGTTTTGCGTCGTGTTGTTGGTACTGTAATCGTTGTTTATGATGTCGCCCGACGTTCCGCCCGCGCCGATGTCGTCATATATCGTGCCGCCGCCCGTGGGCGTTCCGCCGTCGGACGTTACGGGCGGTGTCGTGTCGATAATCGCGTTTACATCGTTCATATCGTCGATCGCGGTTGTATCAATGCGCAACTTGACCTCCGCAATGCGGTCGATGTGTACGCCGAGCCAACCGAGCGCGCCGTTTACGCCGTCGATAAGCCCGTTTATAATTCCGATAACGAAATTAACCGCGTCCTCGATCGCTCCGACAACGATGTTGATTATGCTCACCACGCCCGAAAAAATCTTTGATACGATGTTGCCGAACGTTTGAAAGAGCGGCGCAAGCCAACCGAGCAATTGTCCTATGACCTGTAAAGGCACTTGCAACGCCGACAATGCGACTTGTAACGGAATAAGCGCGACCTCGATTAACGGTTGCAACAATTGAAAAATCAAATTGAGCATATCGAAAAACGGCGAAAGCGCGCTTACAACCATATTGACGACAAGCGCAAGTATGTTTCCGACCAATTCAATAATCGGCGACAATAGCCCGATAAGCGTATTAAGCGTGTTCATTATCACGTCGAGGACGGGTTGCAACGCCGTACCCAAAAGCCCGACGAGATTGTTTATGCTTTCACGGAAAGCCTCGCATTGTGTGTAAAGCACAAGCAAGATCGCCGCGACCGCCGCAATTATCAAAATGATCGGGTGCGCCGCAAGCGCGGACAACCCCGCTTGAAGTTGAGGTATTGCCTGTATCAATCCCCCGACGGTCGTTACCAATTTACCAATGCCGAGCGTAAGCGGCGCAAGCGCGGCAACAACCAAAAGTGCCTTCGCGGCAAATTCCTGTTGCTCCAACGTAAGCGAATTAAACCACTCCGCAAGGGCTTGTAAGCGCGGCACGAGCGAGTTGTTGATTACGTTTGCAAGGGACTGTAAAAGCGGTTGCAACGACGCTCCGATTTGCAAGCCGACGTATTGCAACGACTGTTTTAACAAATTGATCGTGTCGTCAAGCGTGGCAAGCGCGGATACTTGCTCGTCGGTAAGACTGCTCATACCCGCAAACTCTTCCTTAAATTTTGCAATTTCTTCCGTCCCTGCGTTAAGGTACGGCAACATTTGGTTTGCAATGCGGTCGCCGAAAATTTCGTTTGCATACGCCGCTTGCAACGTTTCGTCCTCCATACCCGCGAGCGCGTTCATTACGCCGTCGAACATTTCCTCGTAGGAGTCAAACTGCGACATTTCAAGCCCAAGCGCGGAAAGAGCCTCCGTCGCCGCGCTTGTCTTGCCCGACGAAAGATCAAGCATTGCCGCGCGGACACGAATTAACGCGCGGTTAAAATATTCCACATCAACGCCGAGTTGCGACGCGACGTACTGCCACTCTTGTATGGTTTCCGCGGATACGCCAAAACGGTTTGATAAGTCGTCGATTTCTGCGCCCGTTGCCGCCGCGCTTACGCCGAGCGCACCGAGTCCCGTTATAGCACCCGCCGCCGCGGCGGAAAACGGCGTTAAGGTACGCCCCACCGTCGATATTGCACCGCCAACCTCGGATACATTTTTTGCGATAGCGTCAAACTTGATCTTGTTGATTTTGTCGAGTTGCTCTTCAAGTTGTTTTGCGCGCAATTCCGTTTGCGCCAACTCGGTTTGCAATTTTTTGTATGCCGTGGTGTCTGCGTTGCCGCTTTGTTCCAAAAACGCCAAACGCGCCCGCAAGGTTTCCGCGGATTTGGCGGTTTCGTCAATCGCCTGTTGGGCTACCTTTTGCGCGCGCTCGAAAGTGGCACTATCAAATTTAAGTTCCAAACTCTTTTGGAGTGCGTTCAATTCGGATTGCGACGACTTTGCCTCGGAGCGCAATTCACGCATTTGTTTGTTGAACGTGGTTGCGTCCGCGGATATTTCAACCGTTAAGCCGCGTATGTTGTCCGCCATATTGTCCGCCTCCTTTTAAGAATTTGACCGCCTCCGTTTGCGATATATCGCGCACTTCGACGTTTCGCTTTTTGTTTTTGTCCGCCGCCCTTTGCCTTAACGCCGCTTTGATATTTGCAATATCAAGAGCGTAAAGCAATATGCAAAGGTCGGTAAAATGCGTGTTGCGGATAAAACAATCTTGTATTTTATGCTCGACGCACTTTTGCATTAACGTTATATACCGCGGCACAATCAAGTCGTTTTTGCGGTTGCGCGATTTCCTCGGATTGATTTTCTCGTACAACCGCAAAAGTTCTTGACTGTGCGCTATGAGTTTTTTGCCGTACCCGTGCTACCGTTCAAAACGACCTCAAAAACAAACTTGATTTTTTCGATAAGTTCGTTAAGATATTCGCCGTCGGCGAGGTCGAAAAGTTGACAAAACGATTTGAAATCGGGTATATCGTCCCCCTCCATAAAGCAATAAAGGGCTTTAAGGTTGGAAAGGATATACGCCTTGTTTTCAATCGTACCCGCCGCCTTCATTCGCTCGATGTATGCAAAAAGCGTTTCTCTTTTGGCGTTGTGCGGAAAGTTCTGCTCCCACCGCTCCTCGGCAAACAACGACGTGTCGATTGCCACGTTGATGTTTTTCTTGTTTACGGCAAGTTTGCCTTCCGCGTCAATTTGCTTTTCGACAACGGGCAACGTTGTTTTTATCATAGCCCGCCTCCCTTACTCCGTCGCGGGCATTTCGGGCAATACAACCTCGTCGCCGAACGTAGCAAACCCTTCGTCGGCTGGCGTTACGGTCATCTGCCAAACGATCACGTCCTGCCCCGTTTTTTCGTCCTTGTACACCGTGCCGTCGGAATTTTTGAGCGGCACGCCCGCGATTTCGAGCGCGGTTTCAAACGACGACTCGTTGATGTCGTCCGTCGTCTGGTCGAACGACTCGGAAGGGCGCGTCGGCGACGTTACGCCGTAGAGCCACGTTTTGGCAATAGGCATACCGCCCTCCTCGTCAATGCCGCACGTTTCAAAATAGATCGCGTGCGACACGAGGCGTTGCTGTTTGATGTCCGCAAGCCCGTTTGCCGTCTTGATCTTGCGCCCCATTGCGATCTCGTAATCGTTGCTTACGTTGTTCGTCCCCATTGTCCCCGTCTTGCCGCGCTCGTTGACAATCGAGCAAATGCGGCGACCGTCGCCGTAAATGACTTTGGTTGCGGAGTCGGGTTCTAACGCCATAGAGCGCGCCGTTCCGTACGCAACGGGGGTCGCATATCCGCCCTCACCGTCGGGCAAAGCATATTTGATGTTTTGCACGTTAAAACGGACAAGTGTTTTTTTATCCATTATTGTTTACCTCCATTGTCGAGTGTTTTTTTGATAGCCGCAAAAATTTGCGGCTCTGTGCTGTCAAAGCAACGGCGTATAAAGCCGTAATGCGGGCTTTTCTCGCTGTACTCCAACACGTTTGAAAGTGGCACGCCTTCGCGCGCTTCACCTTTCGACCCGTCTTTTGTTTTGCGATGTACAACCCCTTTTGCAACACGCGTGTTGCCGATATATCGGCGGTCTTTGTACTTTGTCTTGATTTTCCAAGAGCGCGCCATTTCGCCCGTGTCGATCGGTGTTGCGCTTTCAACCGCCGACTTGAACACTTCCGCGCCCGCTTGCAACGCCTCTTGCCGCGTATCAAACATCGCGCTTTGGTATTCCGTCAATATCTGCTCTAACGCGTCGGGCAATTCTTCAAGCGAAAAACGGCTTGTTGTAATCTTATCCGCCACGCTTCACCACCTCCACATACAAAAACTCGACGTTTATGCCGCGATACGGATTGTCGATGTCGTAAATATCGCTCTCGCCGTTCGCAACGCAAAAATGTTTGTCAGTCTTAAACTCTGCGATAATCTGCTTTATGCGTTTTTCCGCGTCCACAAACCGAGCGTCGGTCTTTTCGTATGCGTAATAATAATTTACATCGACGTAATAGCGGACAATTTGCGCGCGCCCGTCGCCGTGCGCCCCGCCTTTGCTTGATACGACACGGTAAACAACGTACTCGTCTTGATTGACTTTCACGGTCGAGCCGCTGATTTTATCAACCTCAACGCGGCGGATATGGTGCGATCAAATACCGTAAGGCAAATGCACTTTATCCAACTTCGTTTGTACCGTCTGTCGTACACTCATTACCGCACCTCGTACTTCTTGACTTGAAATTCAAGCATTTTGTTTTGCTCGATATAGTTATCCGCCGCGGACGCAAGCCCGAACGTGTGCGCGTCGTCCGCTATGCCGTGTAAGTAAATGCGCACGTCCGACGTAATGAGTGCGTCATATACACGCTTAACAAACGGCATACGCACGCGTGCGGGGCGGATAACGCCGTCGGACTGCTGTTGTATCGCCGTCGCCCCATAAGAGCCGAGCCATTCGCAATAAAAACAATCCGTCATTATCGGCACACCGCTCTCGTCCGTCCCGATCTGCGCCTGTATAGGTTTCCACGATGTGGTTGCCCCTTTGCCTTCCTCGTATTCCGTGCTTTGCACGGCAAACTTTATGAGCGTTCTTTTGCGTTTTACGCGTTGATCTGCCATACGCTACCTCCGCAACTGCGAGATAAGCGCGACGATCATACCGTCCTTTTTGATAAGTTTTTCGTCGTCGCCCTTGTCCCGATAGTCCGCCCAAATGGATTTGATGGCATAGGCGCGTTGCGTTGTCAACCTTTCGTTTGGCACGCCGCTTTCGAGCATAAATTCCGCCGCCTCGTCGATGTAACCTTGCACCTCTTGTTTTTTGTGCGGGTCGCTGTCAAGATAGCCCAACTTGAAAAGTATTTTATCAACTTCTTGCATTTGATAACCTCCGATCGTTTACCGATTATGTATCGCCACTTCGGCGACCCGCACGCAAAATTTGTTGTTACTGTCCGTTGCCGGTGCTTGCCGCCGCCTTCTGCACGCTTGCAAAGCCGTTCCACATCGCGGGCGAGCCGCCGACAAAGCCGACAACCTTAAACGCGATCACGCCTTCCTTAAACTTGTAGTCGGTGGACTTTTCGACATCGAGCGCGGTGAAGTAGGCGAGTTCATAGCCCTTCGGTTTGCCGTAAAGCATATAGGGCTTGCCCGCCTCCACATTGCCGAACGCCGCAAGGCGGCTCGTGCATACAAACGGAATACCGTTGATTGTACCCGAATTTCCGCGCACGACGATTTCGTATGCGCGCTTTTTGTCCGTGCCCTTGACTTTTGCAAACTCTTTGAGGGTGAGTTTGTTAAGGATAAGGGTTGCGTCGCCCTCGACCTCTTCGTCGCCGCCGTAGTCGAAAACGATGTTGTCGAGCGTGTTTTCGTCGATCGTGGCGATCGTCTTGCGCTGTGCCGCCTCGATCACCTTTGCGGGCGCGTTCACAATGCCGACGAGTTCGCCCGTGCCGTTACCGTTGACGATCTGCGAAATGAGTTTTTTGCGCCACGCGCCGACGACCGCCGCGTCCACTTCTGCCATATAGTTGGCGGAGGGGAGTTTTTCGACCTCTTCGTTGACTTCGGCATACGCAACGATTTTCACTTTGTTGATGTCGGCGTAATCGAAGGTAGGCTCGGCGGACGTTGTGGGGGCTTTTCCTTCTTCGGTGATTACACCCTCGCCGTAAGCCTTGACAAACGGCTTTTTGTAACTTTCCGCGCCCGCGCCTTCGAGGTGTACGACGTTGACGAGCGTGTCAAGCGTTCCGACCTGTTCAAACGCGGGGTTGAGCGTTCCGCTCGTAGCCACGCCAAGGGCGGTACTGCCCGACGCGACGGCGGCGCGCATTTCGATAGCGACCTTTTCACCGTTTTTGAGTGCTTTTGCGCGCTTTTCGGTTTCTTCTTTTTCCGCGGCGCGCTTTTCCTCGGTCTGCACCTTGCCTTGATCGAAAATCACGCCGTCCTTGTTGGGAAGTCTTGCGGCGCGAGCGTCTGCCTCTTCCGCCGCCTTTCTTTCCTCTTCGGCGCGCTTGTCGCTGTCGTCCTTTCTGATCTGCTCGATCGTGAAATTGATCTTGTCAACTTCGGAGCGGATTTCCGCAAAGCGTTCCGCCGTGGTTTCGGGTTTCTGCAATTCCGCCAAGAGGGCGGCGCGCTTTTCCAAAAGTTCTTTGATGTTCATAACTGCTTTTGCTCCTCCAAAAATAAAAATTTTTCGATTTCAAGCCGTAAAGCCGCTTGCGCTTTTTGCCGCTCCTCTTTTTCGTTATCCAACGCGGCGGCGCGGGCGTTATCCAACGCCCTTTTTTCGTTATCCAACGCGCTCGCCGAGCGGGCATATATCGAGGTTTGCGGGTATGCGCCGTCGTTGACTGCGGACACCTCAAAAACCCTTGATATTTTTGTAATGCGTCTTGTCGGCATTTCGCTTTCAAGATCGCTCCACTCTGCGCCCGATACAACGATACCGAACGCAAAAGACATATCCTCGATGTCGCCGCGCGTAACCGCCGAGCATAGTTCGCGGGCGGTCGCGTTGTTTTCGATGTCGAGGGTTGTCTTGATGTGCATACCGACGTTATCGACGGAAATATCCATTGTCGAACGCTTGCCGCGCCTGTGTCGCGCAAGCGGTATCATTCCGTCGTCGTGGTTTACCATAAATTTGATGTCGGACAAGTCCGCGCCGTCGAGCGCGTGCGCGTCGATTACCTCGTAAAAGTAATTGCCGATCGCGGTGCGCTGTTCAAAGACAATCGGGCAACCTTCGATTATGCCTTTAAGCGGGTCAACCGTCGCCCCTTGCCCTTCACCCGCACGCCGAAAGATTGTTGCGGGCGCGGTGATTTGTTCGATATACTTTTCGAGCATTATTCCTCCTCC
>ENA-UOOD01001871-UOOD01001871.1-human-gut-metagenome-genome-assembly--contig:-CS67-NODE-1871-length-20026-cov-5.803715_pt1 | contig 20026 bp, 19 predicted proteins | sample MGYA00242464_ERZ724011 | MGnify/ENA metagenome assembly ERZ724011 | reverse complement strand
CTGCAGTATCAGGTTTTCTTCACCGTTCCTGTATTTATCTTGTCACTTTCTTTCCACCTATTATGAGAATATTGCCCGAAGTACCGCTCTCGTACATTTTAAATTCTTTGGATTTCATTTTGTCTTCGATTATTGTTTTAATAATTCAATAATTTCATCCTGCGCCTCTCTACCTTCTCTAAAAAATCTTAAAAGTGGATAACAGTGGCACATTCCTTCACCCACAATTATTTCGTATGGAGCCTTGTATTTTTCCATTGCCCTTTTAAAGTATTCTGCAAAAGCATAAAGACATTCATTTCCTCCGTAATAGAAATAAGTTTTTGGAAAGTCTGAAAAATCGCCCTTTGTTCCGTCTAACATATATTCAGGTAAGTCTGCATCTCCTTTTGCAATTTCTCTTGCAGTTTTAATATATGTAGGTTCAATCATGATGTCTTTGTGATTAAGTTCATTTACTCTTCTCCATACTTCTTTATTTTCATCAAGAGTTACATCTGGAATTCCGCCAGGAGATACTGATATTATTTTCCCAGCCATTGGTAAAGGTCTGCCTAATGCATTATTCTGCAAGAAAATTCCGATAGATAGGCTGGCACCTGATGAAAATCCAAGGACACTTATGTTTTCTGCCTTATATGTTTGGGTCATCAGCCTATAGGTTTCAAAGGAGACTTCATATGTCTTATCTATCTTTATATCTTCTGAACAAAGAGGGTAAAATAAAAACCAAACATCTTTGCCGGTTTGTTCCATTATTCTTTCCGACAAATTAAAATCCAATTTGTCCGGTTGTGTAATCATTCCTCCGCCGAAGAAATATAGCACCGCTCCCTCTGCATGATTTTTATTTTTTTGATAGGAAAGTAGCCTGTAACCCATAACGTCTCTGTCTATAAGATAGTAATTTTTTCTCTCGGCTCTCTTCCTTGCCTTATCTAAATCAAATACCGCCTTTGCGTTTTCTCCCTTAGCATACTCAAGCATCTCTTCCTTGTTCTTTAAAAACATTTTTTTGACACCAGCAAGTTTTACTATTGTCGATGCTATTTTATAAGTTAAACTCACCTTATCTCTCATTTTGCATGCCCCTTCATTTTTCTATTTTTTTTACGCTAATTCATATATGATTTCATTGTTTTTTCCCAAAAAGAAGAGTTGAGCCAGAAAGTCCTAACGATAAAGCTTCTTTGTGGTATAAGCCGCAATGGGTTTTGCTAACGTGTTTTGTGGCGATTTGTGGTAGTACATGATTTGCGCGGTTCACGTCCGCCGCCTTTGTCATCGTGTCTAAATGTCATCTTCTTGTTCCCACAGCACCACCTTGCCTTGCTGAAGCGATAGTGGTACGTTGATGAGGCGTTGGTTGCTACTGCCACGGAAGATCAGGTCAGGATCTTTGAGCTTTTCCACAAACGGACCGTCTACCAACACGTCTATCCATTCGAGGAGTTGGCGTTGTTGCGGATTCTTGATGAGCGCCTCGAAGGTAAAGCCCGTGTAGCACCATATTGTCTTGTTGGTGCGTGCCTTTATGGCGTGTGCCAATTCTGCGAATCCTTCGGCTTGAAACATGGGATCACCTCCCGAGAAGGTGACGTTGGCAAAGGGGTCGGCTTCTATCACACGCATGATGTCCTCCACTTGCATCCACTGTCCATTGTGGATGTCCCATGTCTGTGGGTTATGACAACCCGGACAGGCGTTAGGGCATCCTGCACAGTAGACGGTGGTGCGAAAGCCCGGTCCGTCTACCGTGGTATCTTCGAGAATGGATAGGATGGATAGCATCTTTTCACTCGTGCGTCACCCTGTCGTTGAGCTCTGCTAACTTGCCAGCATTCCAGCGGTCGGTAGTTCCTACGAGGTAGCCTGTGATGCGTTGCAGACGGTCGATGTGATGACTGCCGCACTTAGGACAGGTGTCGAGGTGTGCGTCAGCGTTCTCGTATCCGCAGTCCATGCAGCGGTTGCGGTTGTGGTTCACGCTGCCGTAGCCCAAATTGTAACGATCCATCATGTCTACCACGTTCATGATGACTTGTGGGTTGTGCGTGGCATCTCCGTCTATCTCCACGTAGAAGATGTGACCACCACGGGTCAGGTCGTGGTAGGGAGCTTCTATCTCAGCCTTGTGGCGTGCGCTGCACTTGTAGTACACGGGCACATGGTTAGAGTTGGTGTAATAGTCACGGTCGGTGATGCCTGGCAGTGCGCCAAACTCCTTGCGGTCTTTCTTGGTGAACTTTCCAGCCAGTCCTTCGGCAGGTGTGGCGAGGATGCTGTAGTTGTGTTGGTACTGCTCGCAGAAGTCTTTGGAGCGGTCGCGCATGTAGGTCACAATTTTGATACCCAACGCTTGCGCTTCTTCCGACTCTCCGTGGTGTTTTCCTACGAGTGCCACGAGACATTCTGCCAATCCGATGAACCCAATGCCCAAGGTGCCTTGGTTGATGACGCTCTCTATGGTGTCGTTTGGTTCCAGCTGTTCGCAGCCGCCCCACAGTTTTGACATCAGCAAGGGGAACTGCTTGGCGAAGGCTGTCTTTTGGAACTGGAAGCGGTCGTCGAGTTGCTTGGCGGTGATTTCCAGCATGTCATCGAGCTTGGCAAAGAACTTGGCGATGCGTTGCTCTTTGTCTTTGATGTCCATGCACTCAATGGCGAGTCGCACGATGTTGATGGTGGAGAACGATAGGTTGCCCCTGCCCACGCAGGTTTTCATGCCGTATCTGTTTTCAAACACACGGGTGCGACATCCCATGGTTGCCATTTCGTAGATATATCGCTTGGGGTCGTCGGCGCGCCACAGCTCATGTTGGTTGAAGGTGGCATCAAGGTTCAGGAAGTTGGGGAAGAATCTCCGTGCCGTCACCTTGCACGCCAAACAGTACAGGTCGTAGTTGCGGTCATTGGGCAGATAGCTCACGCCTCGTTTCTTCTTCCAAATCTGTATGGGGAAGATGGCAGTCTCACCGTTGCCCACACCTTGGTAGGTGCTGTTGAGCAATTCGCGTATCACGCAACGCCCTTCGGCAGAGGTGTCCGTACCGTAGTTGATGGACGAGAACACTACTTGGTTTCCTCCACGTGAGTGGATGGTGTTCATGTTGTGGATGAAGGCTTCCATCGATTGGTGAACGCGCGCCACGGTGCGGTTGATGGCATGTTGCTTGATGCGTGCATCGCCTTTCAGTCCGTTGAGTGGGCGTTCGATGTAGTCGTCTATCTCGGTTTGGTACAGGTGTTGGAAGTTGTCACCATAGAGATTTTCCAGATTTTTCACCTCTTCTATATACGAGGAGCGCACGAAGGGGGCGAGATAGAAGTCGAAGGCAGGGATGGCTTGTCCGCCGTGCATCTCGTTTTGTGCGCACTCCAAGGAGATGCACGCCAGCACAGCGGCTGTCTCGATGCGCTTGGCTGGTCTGGAAGAGCCGTGCCCAGCGGTGAACCCATGTTGCAGGATGTGATCCAATGGGTGTTGGCAGCAGGTGAGCGACTTGGTGGGGTAGTAGTCTTTGTCGTGTATGTGCAGCAGGTTGTGTGCCACCGCCTCACGACTTTGTTCTGACAGCAGATAGTCGTCTACAAAAGGTTTGGTGGTTTCCGAGGCGAACTTCATCATCATGCCTGCTGGCGTGTCAGCGTTCATGTTGGCGTTCTCGCGTGTCACGTCGTTGTTCTTGATGTTCACAATGTCTAAGAACACGTCGCGTGTCTTTGCCTTGCGTGCAATGCTGCGCTGGTTGCGATAGGCGATGTACTTCTGTGCCACGTCTTTGCGGGCACTCTTCATGAGTTCCATTTCTACAGCGTCTTGGATGTCCTCTACCGACATTTGCGGTTTTCCGTGCACTGAGATGTGGTCGGTGATTTGCTGTATGAGTCGTTCGTCTTCACCTTTTTCGGTGTGTAGCATGGCTTTTCGGATGGCAGCCATGATTTTTTGGTCGTTGAAGCCTACTATGCGTCCGTCGCGCTTCACTATGGTTTGAATCATGTGTTTAGTTTTTTAGTTGACGAGTTGACAAGTTAACGAGTTTTTTTTAGTTAACGAGTTAGCGAGTTAACAAGTTGACAAGTTTTTTTTCTAAGATTTCTAGGATTTCTAGGGTTTCTATGTTTTCCTATGTTTTCTATGTTTTCCTATGTTTCCTAGGGATTCCTAGGAATTCCTAGTTTTTCCTAGTATTCCTAGTTTTTCCAAGGATTTCTACTTTCTAATTTCCAAGAAAGCTCTTTTTTTTGAAAATCTTGTGCTTGCTTGCTATCTCATTGATTTCTTTGCAAAGATAATAATTATTTCATTGAAAAATTATTTTGGAAAACTTTTTGCGAGTTAATAAAAGTTAATCGTCAAATAGTCAATGAGTTACAAAAAGTTTTGGAAAATTTTTGTTTTATTTCCGTTATCTTTATTTCTTCTTTTGCTTATCTCGGATAAGATAATTGTGCATCTTGTTATCCAATAATGACAACAAAAGCGTGCCACCACTTGTCCCTCCGATACCAAAACAAGGGTGGCATCGGCAGTTTACAAGCAGTGGCACGCTTTTATCTTTTCAAAGGAAATGCGCTTTTTATATTGTTAAGCGATTTTGCCTTTTATATTTTCAAGGAAATGCGCTTTTTATATTTTCAAGCGATAGTGCTATTATTATTTTGCGATAGTGCTTATATATTGTCAAGCAATTTTGCCTGTCACACCACTTCGGTGAGTTCTCCTGTCAGCGAATCTATCATGAATCCCCTCACGACAAAGTTGCGGGGCATGAGCGGATGTTGCTTGATAGCCTCGACCATGCGTTGCACATCAGCTTCGATGTCGTCGAAGCCGTGGAGGAACTCGTCGAGGTTGACAAACTGTGCTGCTTGTTCTAAGGCTTCGTCTGTCACCCCTTTTTCTCTCATGAGCTCCTCGAAATGGTGCGCCTCCATGTGACACAGTCCACAATCGGAGTGATGCACCACCATGATTTCCTCGCATCCTAATTCGTACACTGCCACCAAGAGCGACCGCATCACCGAGTCGTAGTGCGAAATCATAGTGCCGCCTGCCACCTTGATAATCTTGGCATCGCCGTTTTTCAATCCCATTGACTTGGGCAAGAGTTCGGTGAGACGGGTGTCCATGCAGGTGAGCACCGCCAACTTCCGATTGGGCTGCCCAGATGTGATATACTCTTCGTATCGCTTTTCTGCCACGAACTGTTTGTTAAATGTTAAAATGTCGTCTATCATATTGCTTTCTTTACGAGCTGCCTCCTTAGTATCTTAAATAAGGTGGTGGGGGAGCAGTTTTCTGTTGATATGAAGACAAATTTAACGATTTTTCTGAAATAAACAAAGTTCATGCGCGCAAAAATAGAAAAATATATTTGCTTCAATTTTTGAGATTATCAAACAAAAGTGAATTTCTTCACACTCTTTCACTATACCTTGGAAATATCAGTTCAAAAAGAAAATAGTGTGCGATTGATAACTTCTTGAAACAGGGCGCATTGTGCTTTGTGTTTCAAAGTTCTGCATGAAGTTTGTGGGCGAAGTAGCTGATGAGGGTAGACTTTGAATATTATTTAAGGTTTAACGGACTTAATCTCTGTAAATGGAACTGATGTTGCCTTTTTGCTTTGTATCTTTGCGTTAGTTTAATTCGAAAAAAAATAATAAGACCATGGAAATTACACAGAAAGAGGCAAAGGATGCCATGAAAAACACGTTTTGTAGGTTGATGCTGTTACCCGCAGCAGGCGAGGTGCGATGGTTGGGTACTGTGTCAGATTTGGTAGAGCTGGTACACATGATGTGGTACGACGGCTTAACAATCGATGAACACGGACAGGTGCTCAACTTCTCCACCTCGGTCAACCGACTTTGTGAGCGTTTGGGACTGCGTGCACCGCGCAAGCCCAACACCGTGATGAACAACATCAGAAACCGCAAGAACTACGATCGCATGCTCATTGTGCGTTGTCAGCACCTCATGGAACAGGGCGAAGAGCCGTTGGCAAGATTCATCAAGGAAGAAGAGGCTTTTTAATTACCATGAAAGCATATCTTAAATTAGAATTGAATTTTTTCGAGGCACCCTTGTACATGGAGATGCGTGCCATCGAAGGGTGTACCGGTGAAGGATGCGTGTTGGCCCTGATGCGGTATCTGCGCACCTGTCCCAAGGGAACGGGGTACCTTGCTGCGTTGAAAAATATCGCACACGACTGCCGTAAGTCAAAAACGTATTTGATGCACATCATTTCCGACTATAAAATCTTCGAAATCGTGGATCAAAAATTCTTTTATTGTCCCTACTTGGAGCATTCATTATTCGTTCAACATTCAACGAACAATCAATTTACCCCCTCGCAAGTGCTTGTTAATCAAGGGGCACCCTTATATACTAATAATACTGATAATACTAATAATACTGATAATACTAATCATCCGACGACGATGCGCGCAAGAGACGACGCCGACGACGAGAAGAATAAAAATCATATCCCTCAGCCCACGCCACAACAAACCGCTGCCCCCATGCCTCCCTCGCCACCGAAGCAAGCTATCGCTGCACCGAAGCAAACTGCCAGCGCAAACGAGCAGCCTGTCTCGCCACCGAATCAAACGGTCTCGCCATCGAATGATTCGCCACGTCCTGCCACAACACCACCGTCTGCTGCCGATTGTCAACATGAGTTAAGGCGACTAAATGCATGTAATAAGCCCGTTAAAGCAATGACTTTGAACGCTTATCCACATGCTTCAACCTCCCAAGAAGTAGCCGAAAAGATGGCGAAGTTGCAAAAATGCGAGCAAGATATTTTGAACCATTTGTACGGAGATGCCACTTTCATGATGAGCTTGCAGAGTCTCACGGGACTTTGTGTGTATCGCAGTGCCAAGACCCGATATTACTGTTTGCAGTGGTTTCGCATGATTCGGCATTCGCAGGGGAAACCCATTGTGGATGAGGAGGATGCAAAAAGGCACCTTCTGGCATTGCTCCAGAAGGGCCGAAAGACGCGCAACGATTTTCATCGCTGGCACAACGATCAGTTGCAGCCTTAGCTGCGAGTGGTGTTAAGCACGCAGATGTCGCAGTGCCATGTGTCGATTTTGCGCCTTGTTGGGCTTGCAACTCACGTGTAGCCAGATGACACCAAACTTGCTGTGTTCGAAGAGCAATTGGTCGAAGTTGCAGTGTGTCAGGATGAAATCGAAGTAAGCCTGCCCCTGTTGCTCACTCTTCAGACGGATGTCGGCAGCCTGTCCATACAAATGTTGCGAGTTGCCCACACCGTGGAGCAGCTGGTTGAGGAGCGGACAGCGATAGTCACTGTTGATGAAGATAGGACCAAACTCCTTGCGCAAGGGTTCTAAGACCTCTTGGCAAAGGATGCGCAGGTTTCGCATCGTGGCGCCGTAAGGCATGTTGTTGATGTGATACTTGTCGGCAGTTGCCGAGCTTACGAGTTCATGGAGCGAGAAATGCTCGCTCAGTTGTTGTGTTTTCATGGTTTCTTTGAGTTTTTAATATCAACTCAAAGGTAGTGTTTTCCTGATAGCTGAGAGAACGAAATCAATAGGCTTCGCAGATGAAAATGAAGGGTAGGGCAAGACACGGAAAAAACCGTAAATCACAGTTGCAAACTCAAGCTGCCTCAATGCCATGAAGCCGCATCAATGCCATGAAGCTGCATCAATGTCATTAGCCCACATCAATGTCATGAAGCCGCATCAATGTCATGAAGCTGCATCAATGCCATAAAGCTGCATCAGAAAGAAAAAAGTCTCATCAGCTCCGTAGAGCGAATGAGACTGATGGGAGTATTCTCTTCGGCTTGCTTAATATTCGTCTACTTTCAGCTTTTTGCGATAGTTGTCGAGTTTTCGTTGCAGTTGTTTTTTCACCTTGGCATAGCGTGGGTCGTCAATGAGGTTGTGATGCTCCAGTGGGTCGGTTTGCAGGTCGTACAGTTCATCGTAATTGATGTCGGGGTCGTTGCCGATGTATCCACTGTGCAACATGCCCATGTATCCGTTGTATTCGCGTGTGCCCGGTATGCGCTGGTATTTGTTTTCTGCCACTGCCCGTTCACTTCCTTTTCCGTAGAAGTGCACCAATTTGTAGCGTTCGGTGCGCACACCGTCGTGCTTGCGCACCATGTGCCATGCGGGGTAGTCGTAATAATGGTAGTACAGGTCGTGCCGCCAACGGGTGGAGTCGGCTCTGAAGAGCGGTTTGAGCGAGCGTCCCGGCATTTCCTTAGGCTTCTTTACGCCAGCATAATCGAGGAAGGTGGGAGCGTAGTCAATGTTCTGCACAAGTTGATGCGACACGCTACCGGGTTTTATCTCCTTGGGGTAGCGCACAACGAGGGGTGTTCGGAAACTTTCTTCGTACATGAAGCGTTTGTCGAACCAGCCGTGTTCGCCCATGTAGAAGCCTTGGTCGGAGGTGTACACCACGATGGTGTTGTCGAGCAGTCCGTTTCGGTCAAGATAGTTGAGCAGCTCGCCCACACTTTCGTCTACAGAGTGTATCACTGCCATGTAGTCGCGCAGGTAGGTTTGGTATTTCCATTGTCTGAGGGCTTCGCCTTGCAGATTGGCGGCAGCAAAGTCGCGACTTCGCTGTGTGTAGTATTGTTGTATGGCAGGCTTCTGTTCCTCGTTCAGTCGGTACCATTCTCCGAACACTCTACTACCGTCGGGGTTGTCCAAGTGCTTGGTGTCTACCTTGAGGTCTGACTGTAGGGTCATGTCTCGCCCAATGTCCATGCGCTGTGTTCGGGTGGCACTACCACGGGTACTGAAGTCGTCGTTCCATGAGTGTGGCAAAGGGAAGGTGACGTTGTCGTACATTCCCATGTTTTGTATGGCAGGCATCCAGTTGCGGTGGGGTGCTTTGTGATGCACCATGAGACAGAAGGGCTTTTGCTTGTCTCGGCTGTCGAGCCATTCAATGGCGTGCTTGGTAATCAGTTCTGTGGTGTATCCCTGTTCGCGAACATATTTATTATGGGTGCGGTTGCTACGGAAATCGGGGTTGAAGTAGGGACCTTGATCATCGAGGATTTGGTAATAGTCAAAGCCTTTCGGGTTGCATATCATGTGCCACTTTCCCACTACTGCGATCTGATAACCAACTTGTTGCAGCAGTTCGCTAAAGAATGTCTTTGTGGTGTCTATGCCTTCCGCCAATTGTCGCTGTCCGTTTTGGTGGCTATAGAGTCCGGTGATGAGGCAGGCTCTGGACGGGGTAGAGATGGAGTTTTCTACAAATGCCCTGTCAAAGCGCATACCTTCACGAGCAATGCGGTCGATGTTGGGCGTTGGTGTTTGGCGGAACACCTTGCTACCGTAGGCGCTGATGCATTGGTAGGCGTGGTCATCGCTCATGATGTAGAGGATGTTGGGGCGTTGATGATTTTGTGCGGTGGCATGCAGTGCAAGAAGGAGCAGCGAGCCGGGGAGAGAGTAGTTGGTGGACATTAGTTTTTTAGTTGACGAGTTGACAAGTTGACGAGTTGACAAGTTTTTTTTGAGTTTTTGAGTTTTTTAGATTTATAGTTTTCTATATTTCTAATTTAATCCAGCTGCAAATATACTAAAAACACGTTAAAGATGAGCTATTTTTTTTCAAAAACATATACCTTTGCAAAATGTATATTTTTTAGATAAATAGTTATGGAGAAAAATTTGAAACGGGCAACCCTCTGTATTCGTGGGGGTTGGGAACCAAAAAATGGCGAGCCAGTAGAGCCGCCTATCGTGCAGAGTACCACCTTTAAATATGATAATAGCGAGGAGATGGCGCAGTTGTTTGACTTGAAAAAGGAGGGCTATTTCTACAGCAGGTTACAAAATCCTACCAACGATGTGGTGGCAAAGAAGATTGCACAGTTGGAAGGGGGCGTAGGATGCTTGCTCACTTCGAGCGGACAGGCTGCCAACTTCTTTGCTGTCTTCAATATCTGTGAGGCAGGGAGTCATATTGTAGCTTCTACCGAGATTTATGGTGGCACGTACAATCTGTTTGGTGTGACGATGAAGAAGATGGGCATCGACTGTACCTTCGTCAATCCCGAGGCATCGGACGAGGAAATACAGCAAGCCTTCCGTCCCAATACGCGTGTGATGTTTGGCGAAACGATTTCCAACCCGGGCTGTCATGTCTTGGATATCGAGAAGTTTGCCCGCATAGCCCATCGCAATGGGGTGCCACTGATTGTCGACAATACTTTCGCTACCCCTGTGAACTGTCGTCCTTTTGAGTGGGGATGTGACATCGTGACGCACTCTACTACCAAATATTTAGACGGGCATGCTGCCACTGTTGGCGGTGCTGTGGTAGACAGCGGACAGTTTGACTGGATGGCGCATGCGGAGAAGTATCCCGGACTTTGCACCCCCGATGCGTCGTATCATGGACTGACGTACACAAAGGCGTTTGGCAAGATGGGGTATCTCACAAAATTGGTGGCACAGCTGATGCGCGACCTTGGGTCGATACCATCGCCACACAACTCGTATTTGCTCAACTTGGGATTGGAGTCGTTGCACCTACGCATGGCACAGCACTGTCGTAATGCGCAGCAGATTGCCGAATACTTGGAGCAACAGGAGCAGGTGGCATGGATTCACTATTGCGGACTGAAGAACGATGCACACTATGCACGGGGTCAGAAATATCTGCCCAATGGCTCGTGTGGAGTGATTGCCTTCGGCTTGAAGGGCAATCGGGACACCGCTATTCGCTTCATGGATTCGCTTCGGCTCATCAACATCGCTACCCATGTTGCCGATAGCAGGACGTGCGTGCTGCATCCAGCCAGTCATACGCACCGACAACTCACCGACGAGCAGTTGCGTGCCTCGGGCATCGACCCCACACTGATTCGATTGTCAGTGGGCATCGAAGATGTGACCGATTTGTTGGCAGACATCCAACAGGCATTGGCGAAATGCTAAAAACGTATTTCATAAGCATTTGATGACGATGTGCGGTGGTAATTTATAGAACCAGCCAAAATAACATAGAACACCGAAAAACCCAGCTAACCCCTTGTATCTTTCAGGGTTAGTTGGGTTCTTTCGTTCTTGTCACAAGGAGTTGCAAGCATGGCTCCCTGTCTGTTTGGTGCTACTTCTTTTGTTCTACCAATTGGAGATACAGTCCGTGACGGAACTCGGCTTTCAGTTGTCCGTCCACTCTCACCGCACCACCAACGAGTTGTGCCAAGAAGCGTTTTTTGCCAACCTCATACACACCAGCCGCTCCACGCACGTTGAAGTAGAATAACACCTCAATCTTGCTTTGTTTGCCCTTTTCCTCTACCTTATATTCGAGTATTTTGGGTTGCATCACAAACGCAACAGGCATGAGACTGTAGAATCCGATGTTGCACTTCAAGTCTTGTGGTTTTGCCTTCATCAGCAAGTTTTTCACATCATTGTCCTGCACGCTTGGCACGAAAGCCTTGGCAGGCACTTGTTTAATGAGCAGCGTAGAGTCGCTCGTTACGTCCCATGAAATATCGAGCGAGTCGGTTTTGGTGCTTGCTGTCAATGGGTAACTCAAAGGAAACACCAACTTACCCGTGTGTGCGCCTGCCACAGTGCGATATGCCTGTTGCACCTCTTCTTTGGTAATCCTTTTCGTGTTGTCTTCGTTGTCGTTCAGACAAGCTGTTAAACTGAAAGCAAGACATCCTACAACGAAGAGTGATGCCCATGATGTTTTGAAATACTTTTTCATTTTTTTGATTTTAATGGATTAAATTTGAAATATTCTTTGTCTTATAAACACCAAATTCCTATGATTCTTGCATCTCTCCGAAGTTAAAAAATATTAACAACTTAGAGGGTGTGTTATTAGTGATAAATCGTTACAGATTGATTATCAATCATATAAACTTTTTGTTCTTACATTTCGGGATCATCTATCATGGAGACGGATAAAATTTTCTTTCAAAAAGGATTGTGATGTATGGAGAATTTAGTTATCTTTGAGAAAATAATCTAATTGGCGAGAAAAGTACCTTGATGAAAAACAACATCATTTCATAAAAGCAAGCTTGGAGGTATTGTGCATCACTGTGTCTGGTCAAGTTCGTAAGGATACTTGTCTTGTCGGTGCGCACTCGTTCGCATCTCGCAGCAGGTCATCGTGCGGACAGTTTCGCATCTCGTAGCAGGTTATTGTGCGGACAGTTTCGCATCTCGCAGCAGGTCATCGTGTGGACAGTTTCGTAGATCGTAGCAGGTCATCGTGCGGACAGTTTCGCATCTAACGACAAACCGACAAATAAGTGCTGTGTTCTACACACCTCTTTTATATTGGGTATGGTTATTCTAACGGTAAGAAGATCGTTCAAGGTAACACCCACTCCCTTCCTCTCTGCTCCATACTCATTGCGTTATGCTGAATAAAGAGAGGGGGGAGATTTTTTTTTAGTGTGTAGAGATTAGAGTTTAGTGTTGAGTTTTATATGTTCTTGCAATAACAAAAGTTTTAATATTTAAGTCTTACAACTTTAACGATAATTCTTCCTTTATAATCGTGTTCAACTAATGAGTAATGTTCAAAATTAATGAACAAGAGATAATTAATGAACATTAGATTTGGAATTAACAAAAATGTTCATTATATTTGAAGCGTTCAATACGAATGAACACTGTTAAATGAGTGAACTATATGAATAAAAACAAAGCTATAATTTCAGATGCCATTGACCATTTGAGAGGTTTGGCTAAGTTAAACAAGGTTGTTTATAAAAAATCTCCTATAGGAAATGACTTCTACGATATTCAGATAGAAGGACAAGACTTTCTTTGCATTGTTCAAAACAATGTTATAAAGGCAAACTTATCTATAGTTTTGCAGGCAATGCAGCAGGTACGACCACAAACTGATAAGCCTTTATTACTAATATCGCAATATGTACAACCTGATCTTTATAACTTGATACAGCAAGAAAATATCAACATAGTAGAGCGAAGTGGTAATTGTAGAATCATTGCCCCTCCGTTATTTGTCCACATCAGCGGTCAAAAAAGATTTGAGCAGAAGGAAAAAAGAGGAAAAGCTTTTCATGAAGCTGGTATTAAATTGATATTTTTCTTTTTACAAGATGAAACTAATGTTTCCAAACCCTATCGCCAGATTTGCGACCAGACAGGCTTATCGCTGGGAACAATAAAGAATGTTGTGGAAGAACTGGTTGAGGAGCATTTTATTGTAACGATGGCTTCTAAACGTGTATTGAAGAATCGAGAACAACTGATTGACCTATGGCAAGTGTACTATAACAGGACGTTGAAGCCGAAATTATTGATAAAAGAATTTGAATTAGTGGATAAGCAAGATTGGAAACAACTCAAACTTCCTAACAATATGTATTGGGGAGGAGAAAGTGGAGCTTATTTACATGATGGCTTTCTTATTCCCGAACAATTTGAAATATATGCAGATGCGCCCATCAGCAATCTTTTGCTAACTCACAAAGTAAGAATCCAAGATAATGGAAACATCAAGGTTTATCAGAAATTCTGGAAAGATAGTACGAATAGCAATTTGGTTCCTAATTTTCTTATCTACGCAGATTTAATAGGAAGCGGGAACAGTCGTTGTATCGAAGCAGCACAAAAACTGAAGGCGTATGGCATATAAATTGACCAAGGAAGGATTAGGAAACGACCTTTTATTCTCCATCTTACAGGAATTGGAGACATTGGTAAATCTTCCAAATGATGATGCTTCAGCCATTAAAATAAGTCTCTAACCTCTGTTTTTTAAGTTTCTCAAAAAAAGTTTTAAAACTCGTGCAGTCTTTTAGCCATAATCTGCTCCTTTTAATAAAAAGGAAAAGTATATCTATGAAAGTAGATGTTGATATAGACGCATGCAAACGGGGAGAAAGAGAAGCTCTCGGAAATTTATATAAGGCATATTCTGACAGATTGTTGCGGATATGCCTGCACTATGTGACAGATGAAAGCACGGCAGAAGATATTCTGCATGATGCTTTTATTATTATCTTCACCTCCATCAAGTCGCTGAAAGACAACTCAAAATTGGAGGGATGGATGATAACTATAGTAAGGAACCTGTGCCTAAGATTCCTGCAAAGTACAGAAAAAGACGATATTCCTCTATCCAGTCTGGGCCTTGAACTCTTGAGCGAGGAAGATGAGGAGGAAAAGAATATTGACATAAAACTATTGTTGGAGGCGATAGAGTCGTTACCGGATGGGAACAGGGAGGTGTTCAAACTTTCTGTTTTGGATGGTCTTTCTCACAAGGAAATCGGAGAACTGCTTGGTATCAATCCTCACAGTTCTTCTTCACAGTTGTTTAGGGCAAAGAAAATGCTACGCACCATACTGATTAATTATTGGATGCTCTTCTTGCTTCCTATTCTTATACCAGTCTATATCTATTTCGTAACGAAGGACGAGTCTGCCAGCACTTCTGATGACAAGCCAACAGCAGTAAACACTCATAAGGAACTTCCAAGACGGGCTCAAAAAGGCACAGCCCCTCAAAAGAAAGCGCAACCAAACTATTCAATCCCATCAACTACCAACTTGAATGATGATCATATTTTGGCAAAAATAGTTGTTTCTGCTGAAGAGATTTCTTCACAAATAATAACTGATAGTGTAAAATCTGGACAGCAGACAGTACCAATCTGTGTAGATTCCTTACAAAAACATCTGGCAGTAAAGGATATCAGCATAGAAGACTCTGTGTTCCGTATTCCACAAATTCCAGAAGAAAGAATGATGGCATTGAACGAAAGAATGTCGCCTGATGTCCGCAATAAGAAGAAATACCCATGGACATTTAACTTCGGTTATTCTTCCAATGCCGGAGCAAATGGAGCCATGTCCAACCTGAACTACCTGTCGGTAGTAGATTACGCTAACGGTGGGGCTGCGGCAAAACTATATACATGGGATGATTATGCAAACTATCTCGCCCGGAACAATGCCTTGATGGATTCTGTCGAGATGGCAAAAATGTCATGGATAGCACTCAACAATGCAACAGATGGCAACGCATCCTTAGGTGAAAAAGCGCATCACTACCGCCCAATAACATTTGGATTATCGCTTAATAAGCAATTAAGTTCGCATTGGACTTTTAGCACGGGTTTGACCTATACAAGGTTGAAGTCTGATTTTGAGAGCGAGTTTAATGGTGCAACCTTGTTGAAAACCCAAAAGATTGATTATGTGGGCATTCCTTTGCGATTGACCTATCCTATCTGGAGCAAGGGGCGTTTAAATGCCTATACAACCGGTGGTGTGACATTCGAGATGCCTGTCCACAGTTCGCTTGACAAGAAGTATATCATAACGTCTGACTCGTCATACACGCTGAGGGGTGACATCAAGGCCCGCTATCAGTGGTCTATAAACTTAGGCATGGGTGTGCAGTACAAGCTATTCAAGCCGTTCAGCCTGTATTTGGAACCAAATATGTTCTATTACTTTAGGAATGGTAGCGGGCTTGAAACCTATCGCACGGAGCATCCGTTCATCATAACGGTGCCATTCGGCCTGAGGCTTACTTGGTAGATAGATGAAAAAAGGATAAGAAAGAAAAGTCATAAATATAGTGCAGTCTTTTTATAGATTTCCGCTCTTTATAGTAAAGACAAAACTCAAAAGAAAGAATGTATAGTATTTATGACTACATCTATAACGGAATAGTATTTGTCAATAATGTAGTACGCAGACAGCACAAGGAACTCACCTCTTTGATGATATATTCCACTACTAACTGTCAGTCACGTTGCAAGCACTGTTCCATTTGGAAGAAACCTACGGAAAATATAAGTTTAGAGGACATCATCAAGATAATGAACAGCAAATGTGTAACAAAGCGCACAATGGTCGGTTTGGAGGGAGGCGAGTTTATCCTTCATCCTGAAGCCGACAAGATATTGGGATGGTTCGACATTCATCATCCCAACTATACTTTGCTGTCTAATTGCCTCGCAGTGGATAAGGTTATTTCGTCTGTGAAGAATCATCACCCCAAGCATCTGTATGTTTCACTCGACGGCAATAGGGAAACCTATCGCTATATGCGTGGCAGGGATGGATATGATAAGGTTATTGAAGTCATAGAGGCGTGCAGAGACATTGTTCCCATATCCCTGATGTTCTGTCTTTCTCCTTGGAATTCTTTTGGAGACATGGAATATGTGATAGATGTAGCCAAAAGATATGGCATAGACGTGCGTATTGGCATATACAGTACAATGTCATTTTTTGACACGACCAAGGACTTGATGGAAGCTGATGATGCGGATTTCATCGGTCAGATACCATCCTCCATACATCAAACGGACGAAAACTTTGACTTTGTTGCCTTATATGACGAGTGGAAGAATAACAGGTTGAAACTTCGGTGTCACAGTATTTTCAGCGAGTTGGTCATCCATTCCAATGGTGATGTTCCTTTGTGCCAACATTTGGATGTAATCTTGGGCAACATCCATGAGAATACGCTCGATGAGATTTTCAACTCAAAGAAAGCAGGGAAGATTCAGTGCCAACACTCCAAAGAATGTAATCAATGTTGGATCAACTATCATCGGAAGTATGATATTATCCTGTTGAGGAATCTGGAAAAAATACTGCCCAAACGACTGATAGAGTTGTTTTACGGGAAATACCAATGGACAGATGACAGGCATACCACCTATAAGAAGCATTTTAAGAAAATAACCGCATAACGAATGAACATGGGATATTATTTAGATAACATCATTGGTAGATACAAGAATATGCGCAGCATCAGGGAACTGAGACATACCTACACACAGCAATACGCTCTTGTGGGTATTGGAAATCATTGTGTCAGCAACCTGTTGCCTGTCATACAGTATCTGCAACTGCCACTGAAATACATCTGCTGCACCTCGGAGAAAAAAGCCAAGTTGATTTCTCAAAAATACAAGGGGATTAAAGGAACTACTTCCTTACAGCACATCTTGAACGATGATACGGTTTCTGGAGTCTTTGTGGCTACCAATCCACATGCACATTCGCAGATTGCAAGTGAAGTCATTAAAGCCAGGAAATCTTTATTTATAGAGAAACCGCCATGCGAGAACGAAAGGGAACTGAACTCCCTGATAGATACGGTCAAATTGTATGGGGCACAACATATCGTTGTCGGACTGCAAAGACGATTTGCCCCTGCAACCCAAATCTTGCAAAACCGATTGAGAAGTGAGGGTAAACGACACTATCATTATCGCTATCTTACGGGATTATACCCGGAGGGAGATGCCCTGCTCGACCTCTTCATCCATCCTCTTGACTATGTTACATTCCTCTTTGGCGAAGCAAAGATAAAGTTGGTAGAAACAATGACCAGTAAGGATGGCGGACAGACCTTGTTTCTTATGTTGGAGCATCAAAATATAACGGGGATGCTGGAACTATCAACAGATTACTCTTGGCAGGATGCACAGGAACAATTAAGTATCAGTACAGATAATGGACAATATCTATTGGATAGAATGGAAAGACTTGATTTTGCTCCAAGACACTCTGCGATATTGGGAATCCCCTTGGAAAAAATCTTCCAAAACAAAGCAACCATTGTAAATCTCTACGGAAGGAATGGTTTTGTTCCAACCATTGGGAATAATCAAATCATCTCACAAGGTTTCTTCTCCGAAATTCAGGTGTTTGCTGACATGGTTGAAAACAAGCGTGATGATGATCATGCCTTTAATCTGGAAAGTGTCAAGCATGTTTATACGCTCATGTCAAAAATACATAATTGCACAAGCAAGAAATAGCGAATAATCACGTTTATATAAAACAGTATTCTAAATCCATACATTTATGAAAAAAGTATTTTACTGTCTGATTTGCCTCATTGGGTTATCAGCATGCTCGTCAGAGAATGTCGTACTTGAGACATTAAGAGTTTATGATGTGGCAAACTCCACTTGCAAGTTAAATCTCTCTCCAACAGAAACCCGTCTAGATTTCTATTTGGAAAATGATGCAAAACCTGCAACCCTTAGCATTGAATTGGGAAAAGACGGCATTGCCCAATGCGCACTCGAAGATGTGAAAGCCAACTGCGCCGTGAGAAATATTTATGTGAACATCGCTAATCAGGATAATCAGATTACCCTTGTTGTGTATCACAATGTCCTTGATGCGCTTGCAGATTGCATTTGCAAATATGATGTCAATTTTAAGATGAGCAAAGTAATCCCCGGGAATTATCAACTGAAAGTGTACTATGCCAAACCAAATATGAAATATGAAGCTTCCGATATTGCATATAATGGGCAAGTCAATCTCGTGCAGAATAAGAAGGCATATATAACTCTCAATGCTGACAAGGTGTTGCCGGAAATGGAAAGCTTACTTTTGAAAGAATCATAATAACAAGATAAAACCAACTAAAATAATATTGATATGAAAAAAGGTTTATATGTACTACAAGTGCTCATTTTATCGTTGTTATTTATTGGTTGCAACAGCGAAGATGAACAAACGTCAACTCCTATAGTACAAGGAGCGAAAACGGCATTGTTTGCCGTTGGGACAACTCGCATAACAAGGGCTGCTGCAAAGCCCTATCTTTTTACGCTTGAGAATATCAACTCTTTCAATGTGCAGACTCGTGAGATTGTCTTCCAAGATTTTGAGCCTACAAGTCAACTCTTTCCGATTTACCGTAATATAGAAGTACATTCGTATGGCAAGGTGCTGCTTCACATCACAACCTTTGTATCTTCGCTCAATAGTCAAATATTTACAGATTTATCATTGGTCTCGGAATCAGGTAAGTTTTATCTTAGCGACTGCTACCCACGAAACATCGAGAACGACAGTCACTATGCCAAAGATAACAAGGTTATTGCGGAATCACGAGAAAAACGAGCAACAGAATGGGGAGAGTTTCTCTCAATACTCAGAAAACATGGAAAGTTGATAGAATAGTGAATAACGCAAACATATCTATCTAAAGGAGTATGTCTTTATCACGACTTTTAGCCCTTTTTGGTCATCGAGATCAAAAAGGGCTAAAATCATATTTAAGGGATTGTAATATCCTTATTATAACTTATTTCCGCTTCCTTTTGCGCGTACCTATATTTATATCCGTTGTGTGTGTGAACAAGGGATAGGTGATAAGTGATAGCTTTTGCAGCATTGAAGCCTATCATGAATTATTGACATGCGGAGACAAATGTTGTATCTTTGCATCGTCAGTCAGAGAGATGACTGATTTACATTTATCATATTAACCCTAAAAACACACAAAATTATGGCAGTAATGTACAAGTTGTATCAGAACAACAGAAAAGATTCTAAGACTAAAGGTAAGTGGTACGCACGCGCCATTCATACCCAAATGACAGAAACGGATGTGCTGGCAGAACGCATTCAGCGCAACTGTACTGTAAAACGCAGTGATGTACTCGCAGTACTTTCTGAATTGGTAGAGGTGATGCAAGACGAATTGCAAGCCAGTCACGTAGTGAAGTTGAATGGTTTTGGCTTGTTCAAAATAGGTATGCGCACCAAACCCGCCGATACCGCAGCTAAGTTCAACGTCAGCGAGAACGTGGTGAACTTCCGCGTGAACTTCATCCCCGAGATGAAGGGTGGTGGCAAGGGAATGAAACGCAGTCGCAAATTCTTGGACAAGCTTAGTGTACAAGAAGCACCGAAGAACGCTGTGGACACCACCAAACCAGTAACCCCCGCCTCTCCATCGACCAACGGATAAGCGAGTATAGAGAAAGGAAAGAACCATGAAAAACACCAACTGGAAACTCATCATTAAATTGATTATCACGATTGCCACAGCCGTATTAGGCATTCTTAGTCAACAAGATCACGACGTCACAGACGAACGCTGAAGAGCCAACGAGTCTGTGAGTCCTTTAGCCAAACAATTGGCTGTTTGGAATGTCTATTTACGGTTTTGTATCAACATTCTTCTCTTGGCAGCAGCGATAGTAGCCATTCT
>ENA-UOOD01001858-UOOD01001858.1-human-gut-metagenome-genome-assembly--contig:-CS67-NODE-1858-length-20118-cov-6.170064_pt1 | contig 20118 bp, 13 predicted proteins | sample MGYA00242464_ERZ724011 | MGnify/ENA metagenome assembly ERZ724011 | reverse complement strand
GCCTGCGGCGACACCTCCCTCGAAGAGGGAGGTCAAGGGGGGACGAACGCCTTCCGTCGCCTACGGCGACACCTCCCTCGGGGAGGAAGGCAGGGATGATTGAAATCGACACCGAGGAGGATATATCCATGAACAAGACCCAGCTCAAAAATTTCGCCGTCGCCGCGCGCGTGGCGCTCATCGAGCGCGTGAAGGATCGCGCGCGGGGGTTCGGCATTGACGAAAAGACCTGCGCGGGCGGCGCGGTCATCCCCTCCAAAATGGTTCAGACGCTCGGCGGGGCGCTGCTCTCGCAGACGGAAATCAACCAGCGCGACGCGCTGCTGGCGCGCATCCAAAGCCGCGGCTACGATCAGGTGATGGAGGAAACCGCCTACACGTGGTTCAACCGCTTCATCGCGCTGCGCTATATGCAGGAGCATAACCTGCTGCCCGTCTCCGTGCGCGTGCTGCCGGATGCGCCCGGCGCGCTGCCTGAATTGGTGCGGCAGGCGCAGAACGTCGAGCTGGACGGCGTGGATTTTTCCCACGTCGTCGAGCTGCTGGAGGGCAACCGAACCGAAACGCTCTATACCGAACTGCTGATCGCGCTGTGCAATCAGCTTTCGGACGTGCTGCCGCAGATGTTCGAGCCCATCAGCGATTACACGGAGCTGCTCTTCCCCGACGGGCTGCTGCGGGAGGATTCCGTGCTGGCGATGCTGGCGGCGGTGGACGCGGAAAATTGGGCGGATATTCAGGTGATCGGATGGCTGTATCAGTATTACATCAGCCAAAAGCATGATGAAATCGTCGATATCAACGGCGGGGCGATTCAGAAAAACGATATTCCGGCCGCAACGTGTTTGTATACAACGGATTGGGTTGTTCAGTATATGGTTGAAAACAGCCTTGGCCGCGTATGGCTGGAAGGACATCCTGACGACACGCTTCGCAGACAGTGGCGTTTTTACATGGATGAAATGCCGCAAGACGAACAGACAGAAGCGGAATTGGCGAAACTGCGCGCGGAAAACCAAAAACTCACGCCCGAACAGCTTTCAATCTTTGATCCCTGTATGGGTTCTAGCCATATTTTGGACTATGCGTTCGATGTGCTGATGGATATTTACCGCACACAGGGCTATACGGACAGGGACGCCACGTCGTCGATTGTCGAAAACAACCTTTTCGGTTTGGATATCGACAGTCGCGCGGCTCAAATGGCCTCGTTTTGCATTATGATGCAGGCGTGTAAGTATGATAGGCGTTTTTTAAGGCGCGGAATTCATCCGAACGTTTACGAAATCGCGGAGTGGCCGGAAAATGAGGAATTGCACATTTCCGCTACATGGTCTGCGGAAGAAAAACGCGCGGCGCAGCTCCTGAAAGATACGTTTGTAAACGCCAAAGAATTTGGTTCGATGATAGCGATTTGTCCTGAACTTTGCGACCTGCTGGAAAAACTGCCTGCAAATGCGTTTGAAGAAAGGGAACAGGCAACGTTAAACGACCAGTCGATTATTTTGGCGCAACTGCTTAAACAGGCGAAGCTCCTTGCAGGCAAATATCATGCGGTGGTTTCCAACCCGCCGTATATGAACAAATTCAGCAAGGAAATGAAGAAGTTTATTCAGGAAAATTATAACGAGTACAAATCAGACTTGTTTGCGGTGTTTATGTATCGCAATTTTAGTTTTTGTAAAGCGGGCGGTTTCTCCGCGTTTATGAGTCCGTTTGTCTGGATGTTTATAAAGAGCTATGAAAGTCTGCGCGCCTATATTTTGAAATATAAGAGCATTACGACGCTGATTCAGATGGAGTATTCCGCATTTGAAGAAGCAACCGTGCCGATTTGCACGTTCGTGCTGAGGAACGCGCCTATCCATTATACGGGCAACTATTTGCGTTTGTCCGATTTCAAGGGCGGTATGGATGTGCAGAGACAGAAGGTTCTTGAAGCACAGGAAACGGAAAAATGCGCCTATCGCTTCTCCGCGCGGCAGGATAATTTTGAGAAGATTCCGGGGGCACCGGTGGCGTATTGGGTGAGCGAAGCATATAGGAAAATATATGAAACAGATAAAAAAATAAATGATTATGCGACAGTTTTTGAAGGACTGAAAACGAGAGATAATGATAGATTTCTAAGACTATGGTATGAAGTATATGGTGAAAAATGGAAGTATTATGCGAAAGGCGGTTCCTTTAGAAAATGGTATGGAAATTGTGAATATGTTGTAGATTGGTCTGGCAATGGAGAAACGGTAAGAGCATTTAAGAAATCGAGTGGCGGAAATTTTGCATATTATTTTCTTCCGACTATTACTTATTCGGCAATTACATCTTATAAATGTTCTGGTCGTCATATTGAAAACCAAATTTTTGGCGGTGGCGGTGGAGGAATAACAAATACTAATTACGAAATGAGTATATTGGCATTTGTCAACTCTAGTGTGTTTTTTTATATGTTAAATGCAATAAGTCCAACATTAAATTTTGAGGTGGGACAAATAGGGACTCAACCATTAAGAAAAGAGAAAATAGAAAAAACAAACGCTAGTGAATTGGCAAAGAATAACATCGAAATTTCAAAAGAAGATTGGGATTCTTTTGAAACGAGCTGGGATTTCAAGAGGCATCCATTGGTATGAATAAAGAAAACTGTGTTATTGCAAATAATGATGAGTGGCTACAAACACCATCTCCGTTTGATGTGATTGATGAAGATATGAAAATCATCATCATTTTCTTTGTATTTCACATACCAGTGGAAGGTGTAAGCGCAAGAGGAAAGTCATTGAAAGAATATGGATGGGGAAAGAAAAGCAAAGCGAATGATTTTAAGGAACTAAAGAGACGCTTGATAGAGTTTGGAGAGATGAACGAAAAATATTTTGTTTGTGAGGATAACTTTGAAAAGTTAAAAAATGCATTAACAGAAAATCAACTTAGTGATTTTCCCGAAGATATAGAAAACCAAAAGGTGGTTTTTAAGAAAGACAACAGCAGTATGATTGACAGTTTAATATTTCATATAAGAAATGCTTTTGCACATGGAAGGATAGCCCTTTATAAAAATGGTCAGTATATAGTAATGGAAGATATAAATCCCAAAAATAAAGTCGTATCGGCAAGAATGATACTGAAAAAAGAAACGCTTATGAATTGGATTTATATTATCAGAAAAGGGCCTTTTGCAGAAGAAAATGAGCTAAAAAAAGAACTGAAAATGGAGTGAAATACATGTCCCGCCTGATTTCCGACAAATACCGCGAATACCAGCAAACCTGCCAAAACCGCTTTGATACCCTCAAAGCCAACGAAGAAGAACTCAACCGCATTTTTATCGACATTTACGGCTTGCAGGAAGAACTCACGCCCGACGTGGCCGATAAGGATGTAACGGTCTACCGCATCATCGACGAGCCAAGCGACGAGGAGCGCAAAATGCGCTATGTGCTTTCCATGCGCGATGAGATCGTCAGCCTGCTGTCGTATATCGTCGGCTGTATCCTCGGCCGATACTCGCCCTATGTGGACGGCCTGCTTTTCGCGGGCGGCGAATGGGACGACGCGCAGATTCGCGCGCGCATCGAGGAAGGCGCGAAGGCCTGCGATTTCGCCGACCCGTCGCTCGGGCTTTTTTACCCGGACAGCGACGGCATTGTGCCGATCACCGACGAGGCGTATTTTTCGGATGATATCGCCGAGCGCACCGTCGAGTTTATCCGCAAGGTCTACGGCGAGGAAACGCTGGAGGAAAACCTTGCGTTTGTCGCGTCCGCCCTCGGCGGCAGGGGCGAAACCCCGCGCGAGGTCATCCGCAATTATTACCTGAACGATTTTTATGCCGATCACCTCAAAACCTATCAAAAGCGGCCGATTTACTGGCTTTGCGACAGCGGCAAGGCGGGGGCATTCCGCGCGCTGTTTTATCTGCACCGCTATGACCGCGATACCGTCGGACGCATCCGCATGGATTATGTGCATGAATTGCAGGATCGCCTGCGCGTGCAGCTCGACGACGCGCGCCGCGCGCAGGAGAGCGGCGAGGGGCGCGCCAAGGCGCAGGCGGGCAAGCGCGCGCAGAAGCTGGAAAAGCAGCTCATCGAGCTGGGGCAGTACGAGGAACAGGCGCACCATCTGGCGGATATGCGCATCCCGCTCGACCTTGACGACGGCGTGAAGGTCAATTACGCCAAGCTCGGCGCGATACTCGGCAAAATCAAGTGACGGAGGGGAAGACGATGGATGTACGGCAGGAATTGCTGCGGCGGTTTGCCGCGCCCCTTCCGGAATACTACATGCGGCGCATCGTCGTGTTCGAGGATGACCAGGGCGGTTTCGCCGCCGACGTGGAGCAGATGGAGCTGCCCGGCGTGCGCATCCTCGTCATGCGGGAGGACGAGTGGTTCACCCTGCGGCGGCAGATCGAGAGCGATTACGCGGCGGAGGACATTCTGCTCTACTGCCCGAAGACGTTTGCGCGCTGGCAGGATAACTGGCTGGCGGATGTGTTCAAATACAGCGAGATATTCCGCGCGGATTACTGGTCGCTGCTCTTTGAGGAACTGCACATCGCCGACGGCGTGGATATGCGGCGCTATGCGCGGAAGGTGGGGCGCTTTTTCGCCAGCCGGGACCGCGTGGCGAAGCTGGGCGCGCTCGGGAAGGATTACCGCAGCGAGCAGGAGCTGGAAATCGGCGTGATGAGCGTGCTCTGCGGGCTGAAAAGCGCGTCGCTTTCGGGCGTGCTCGGCGCGGCGGTGCTCGGCGCGCACGAGGAAGAAAACGAGAAGCTGAAAGCCATCGAAAAGTTCTGCGGGGCGGACGCATTTTGGCTGCTGGCCGAAAAGGCGATCGGCTATACCGGCAATCGGGACGCGGCGGAGCTGGCCTGCTATCTGCTGACGAGCGCGGCGCTGCTGAACGCGCCGGAGGATGCGTTCGCGGGGCTGCCGGGCGCGGCGGCCTACGCGCAGCAGGCGTATGCGCTGGTCAGCAAGTGGCTGCACGAGGACAGAGAAGCCATGCTGGAAACCTGCCGCGCGGTGGAGGAACGCTACCCCGTCATGGCGCGGCTGCAAAAGCTCGACCGGGCGTCGCTGCTGCGCGTCTCGGTCTACCCCTGCGCGGACGCGCTGCTGATCCGTGCGGCGCTGACGGCGTTCGCGCGGGACGGCATGAACGTGGACGAGGTGCAGGGCATGATGCAGGCGCGGCGGGAGCTGCCGTGGTGGGGGCTGTACGCGCCGTATGCGGATGCGCTGGGCGCGCTGTGCGAGATGCAGCTCTTCATCCGGGCGTATCGGGACGGCTTCCATTTCACCGACGCGGAGGAGATGTTCGCGGCGTATGCCTCGCGCCTGTGCCGGATGGATACGGCGTATCGCCACCTGTGCGCGGCGGCGGATCGGGCGCTGGCGCTGGGGCTGTTCGCGCTGGAGGACGAATTGAAGGCGGCCGTGCAGGCGGCGGAGCGGCTGTATAAAAACGGCTGCATCGCGCCGCTGGGCGTGTGCTGGTCGGCACTGCTGGCGGGGCAGACGCTGGAAACCGCGCTGGCGATTGTGCCGCGGCAGGAGCGGTTTTATGCGGATCATGTGCGCGGGGAGGACGCGCGCACGTTCGTCATTGTCTCCGACGCGCTGCGCTACGAGGTCGCGCAGGAGCTGACCGAGCGGCTGCACGGCAGGCTTTCGGGCAACACGGTCTGCACGGCGATGGTCGGAACGATCCCGACGATCACGCCGGTGGGGATGGCGGCGCTTCTGCCGCACAAAAAGCTGACGCTCACGGAGGAGTTGAGCGTGCTCTGCGACGGCATGCGCACCGACGCGAGCCAGCGCGAGGCCGTTTTGCGGGCGGCGTGCCCGCAGAGCGCCGCGCTGGAGCTGGGCGTGTTTCGGCGGATGACGCGCGCTCAGCGGCAGGAAATCGCGCGGGAGGCGAAGGTCGTCTATCTCTATCAGGATGTGATCGACCGCGCGGGCGAAAGCGACGGCGACGTGTTCGCCGCGTGCGAAACCGCGATGAGCGAAATCGAGCAGGCGATGCGCATGCTGGTCAGCGAGCTGAGCGCCGCGTGCATCTATGTCACGGCGGATCACGGGTTCATCTACACCCGCTCGCCGCTGGAGGAGACGGATAAGGCGGAGCGGGAGCTTGCGGCGGGCGACGTGCTCTGCTATAAGCGGCGCTATGCGGTTGTGCGGGAGAACGTCAGCGACGAGCGGACGCTTTCCATGCCGCTGACGATGCTCGGCCGGCCGGAATGGGCCTGCGTCACGCCGCGCGGCGATCTGCGCTTTAAGCAGCAGGGCGGCGCGTCGCCGTATATGCACGGCGGGCTTTCCCTTCAGGAGCTGGTCGTCCCGCTCATCGCGTATCGCAACAGGAAGGCGGGGCAGAAGGGCTACCGCGCGATCACCAAGGCGGACATTGTGCTGCTCGGCGAGAATCGAACCATCAGCAACGGCATTTTCACGCTGGTGTTTTATCAGCAGGAGGCCTGCGGCGGCAAGGTGCAGCCGCGCACGGTCAACGCGCGCTTTGTGGATCGGCGCGGGCAGCCCGTCAGCGACAGCCACCGCATCATCGGCGACAGCGCCGCGGCGGAGAACAACGACCGCACAACGCGCGTCACCTTCCGCCTGCTGGGCAGCAATTACGATAAAAACGAACGTTACGACCTCGTGCTGACCGATGAAGACGATCAAACCGAACTCGCGCGGGTTCCGTTTACCATCGACATCGTGTTCGGCATGGACTTTGATTTTTAAGGAGGCGGGAACATGGATGCACTGGATCGAAAGATCAACGAGGTGTTTCCGGGAAAGGTCGTCCGAAAGGATTTGACGGCGCTGCTTCGCCGCGGCGCGAACGTGCCGACCTTCGTGCTGGAATATCTGCTCGGCATGTATTGCGCGACCGACGATGAAACGGCCATCGCCGAGGGCGTGGAAAAAATCCGCAAAATTCTCGCGGAAAACTATGTCCGCCCGGAAGAAAGCGAAAAGGTGAAATCGCTCATCCGCGAGCGCGGGGAATACACCGTCATCGACAAGGTCAGCGCCGTGCTGGATGAATACAAGGATATCTACGTCGCGCGGTTTTCCAATCTGGAAATCGAGCCGTTCGTCCTGCAAAGCGATTACGCCGTGAAATACACCAAAATCTTGATGGGCGGCATCTGGTGCATCGCGCGCATCGGCTATACCTATCAGCAGGATTCGATGGAGGACGAGAAGAAGCGCCGCAAAAAGCGCGGGCCGGAGGATTCGCCTTTCCGTATTCTCGGCCTCAAGCCGATTCAGCTCCCCAACCTCGACGCGGCGGAGATGATCGACAAGCGGAAGGAATTTACCACCGAGGAATGGATCGCGATGCTGCTCCGCTCGGAGGGCATGGAGCCGGACGCGCTGAGCGAAAAAGAAAAGCTGCATTTCATCGAGCGTATGGTGCCGCTGGCCGAGCACAATTACAACCTTTGCGAACTTGGCCCGCGCGGCACGGGCAAGAGCCATCTGTATAAAGAGATCTCGCCATATTCCATTCTGATGAGCGGCGGACAGACGACCACGGCGAACCTGTTCTACTCCATGGCGGCGCACAGGGTCGGGCTGGTCGGCCATTGGGACTGCGTGGCCTTTGACGAGGTGGCGGGCATGCGTTTCCGCGATCTGGACGCGATTCAGATTATGAAGGATTACATGGCCTCCGGCTCGTTTGCCCGCGGGCGGGACATGATTAATGCGGATGCGTCGATGGTCTTTGTCGGCAACATCAACGACAGCGTGCAGAATCTGCTCAAGGTTGCGCACCTGTTTGAGCCGTTCCCGCCCGAATTCAACAACGACAGCGCGTTTTTTGACCGGATTCATTATTACCTGCCCGGCTGGGAAATTCCGAAAATGCGTTCGGAGCTGCTGACGGAAAAATACGGCCTGATTACGGATTGTCTGGCCGAGCTGACGCGGGAGCTGCGCAAAAAGGACTGCACGCATCTGCTCGACGTCTATTTCCGCCTGAATAACAAATTCAATAAGCGCGACGAAATCGCCGTGCGCAAGACCATGTCCGGCCTGATTAAGCTGATTTTCCCGGATGAAAACGTGACGGAAGACGAGATGCGCCGACTGCTGGAATACGCGATTGAGGGACGGCGGCGCGTGAAGGAACAGCTCAAGCTCATGGCCGGGGTGGAATTTGCGGACGTCGCGCTGGGCTATGTGGATGAATACGGCAGCGAAACCGTCGTCTCCGTGCCGGAACAGGCTTCCAATACGCTGATTCCCGCCGAGAAGCTTCCGGCAGGCCACGTGTTTGCGCTCGGCGCAAATCAGATTGACGGCGAAGTGGCGGTCTATCGGCTGGAAAACAAGGTCATTCGCGGCAACGGCAAGATGGAGACGCAGGGCATCGGCGGCAATCGCGCCGTGAACGAATGTGTTGACGCGGCCTGGTATTATTTCATGGACAAGGCGAGAAGCATCCTGCCCGGCACGACGCTTTCGGATCACGATTATCTGCTCTATTATGCCGATCCGCAGAGCAAGGGGCTGAGCACGGAGGTATCCGTGGCGGAATTGGTCGGCCTTTGCAGCGCGGTGGCGAACCGCCCCGTGATGGAGGCGACGGCGGTAATCGGCGAAATCAAACTGTCCGGCACGATGGGCGAAATCAAAAATCTGGAGAACATCGTCCGCGTGGCGAAGAACGCGGGCGCGAAGCAGCTATTGCTCCCGATTCAAAGCATGCAGGAGCTGATGCACGTTCCGGGCGAGCTGCTGACGGCGGTTCAGCCGATTTTTTACAGCGATCCGATTGAAGCCGTGAAAAAGGCGATTGAGCTGGCATAAAACGGGGAGGGAGAAACGATGCGCTTTATCTGCGCCGCGTGCGGAAAAACGCTGGATTTGGAAGGGGAAGAAGCGAGGTTTTGCCCGTTTTGCGGCAGGGCATACGCCGCGGCTGTCATGGATGGCGCGCGGGCGGACGCTGTGCAGGCCAAGTATTGGCAGATGACGCGGGCGGCTTATGGGGCGGCCTTGCGCGATATGGCGGACTTTCAGGGCAGACAAAGCCCAAAAAAGGGCTTTCGCCTTGAGCGTCTGACGGACGCGACGAGCAAGAAACAAGCCCGGCAGGAAATCGAGCGCTGTCTGGCGATGCTGGCCAAGCAGTTGGACGCGCCGAAGGAGACGGAACAGCGCGCGCCGGACGACGCAATCGACACGTTCGGCAGGCAGTTGGCGCGGATTTTGGGCGGGGAAATTCCCGAAAGTGCGCCGCCTAAAGAGGACGAAAAGCCGGAAGAAAAGAAAAAGCAATACGACGAGGCCAAAAAACTGCTCGATGTGCTGACGCGAACGCAGGCGACGCTCAACCGGCTGATGGATGAAAACGGCACATTTATTTTTGCCGATGCGGCGGAGGCGAAAAAGGCGAAGCAGCCGATGAACGAGCAGGCCGAGAAGCTGATTGCGCTTTCGCAGAAGGATTACGATCCGATTTTTGGCGAATCGTATGAGCTGTTTGTCGCCGCATATATGCAGGCCATGGCGGCTGTCGCCGAGCTGGTTCGGCCGAAAGAGAAGGACGCATCCGCCGACGCGAAGGCGTGGGCGGAAAAGCTCGACTTCTTGCTCGATCAGGCGTATCAAAATCGGAAGGACATGATGGCCGTCTGGCGGGAGACGGACGCGGTATGCGCCGCATTTGAAAAACGGCTGGAGGAAGAACGGAAAAAGGACGAGTGAGACGGAGGAGGAAAAGAGATGGATATGCCGTTTGCGTTTGACGATAAACTGCTGTTTAATCTGCCGGAAGGATACGAAGGAATTTGGGAATCGGATGAATCGGAAGAAAACGATGACGACATTGAACCGGTCGAATGGAAAGAACCTGTCTGTAAGATTGTCCTTTCTGATTATGAACGCGGCAAGCGGGAGTATCAGTTTTCGTGCAGCGTCAATCATACTGAACGGGATATTTCCGATTATCCGGATGATGTGAATGAAAGCAATTTCCTTGAATATGAAGCGGAGCGAGAGCAAAACACATATATCGAAGTTTGCAGCCAGCCTAAGATTCTTGTAGAGTACAGCGGGAAGATTGCCGAAATATTTGGTATAAAAATGTGTTTTCAGTTTCTGCAGGCATATATTGCAGAAGAAGGATATGCGTTTTATTCGGTCATGACCAGTATCGACAACACCTCCCCGGAAACGGAAAAGAGAACATATGAGCAATTCTGCGATGTGCTGAAAAGTATGGAGTATAACTACGACAGCACGTTGTTATCCTGGCTGACGTCGGATGAACTGTATGAAAAACTGGGCGGAAAATGCGTTTACAAAGAACAAATTACTCGGGCAAACGATATGACCCGAAATGTTCAAACAAAAATCAACGTTCGCCCAAGGGAAGAACAGTATCCGCACCTGAAAGAGCTTCAGGGGATGCGGAGCGTTTTGCAGGGGATGACTGAGGGAACAGGGGCTTCTTTCACGATTAATGCAACCGGCATGGAGTATCAGTTTATCCCTTTGGAGGCCTTAAAGGATGAAAATGACGAGGACTGGGATGCTGATGAATCTGATGAGGAAGAAGAAAACGATGAGCAGCGGGAAGTGCTTGAACGCATCATTTGCGCGGATACGCCGGATGATGATCTGTATCAAAAGGCCGAAGAAATCAGACCCATGTTCCGCGTGAGTCCGGATGACTTTGATCCCAATTCGGATCAGGAATGCGAAATCGAAAAAGGCTATATCCATTCGGTGCGCATCTTTCATGCGCTTCGCTCGTTTGCGTGGACGTTGTGCTGCTATGCGGAGTTAAAGGGATGTCAGCCGGAAGAAATAACGGACATGGCCGATGTAGAGGCTGTGGTCAAGTTGATTTTGTCGAGAAATTTTTTGAATTATGGGGATAACTATTGCCATGGCCTTTGCGCGGGCAGCGATTTGCACGTGTATTATGTGCCGGATAAAGCACTTCAGGCGGATAAAGACTGGCTCGATGAAACCCAAAAGGCATACAGCCCGAACTCGATTCGCAACAGCGTCTGCTCGCTGGATGAATTGAGAAGCGATTTGCGGAGAATTTATCCGGCGATACAGACGCTGGTGAACCATGAAAAGCCCCAAAGGCATGAGCACCCGCGCTGGGAAACCGTTGGCGGCTGGATTGTTTATGCGTGGTGCGTTTTGGCCAGAGCGGCAAGAGAGCCGTTTTATATAGAGGATGGGCCGGGCTTCTGCCAGTTTACGCAGATCACGGACGAACAGGATTTTACAATCCGAAACGGTGTGTTGGAGAGATACGCAGGCGATGATAGAATAGTTGCGATTCCGGAGGGCGTGACGTGTATAGGAGAAGGCGCATTTTGGGGATGCAGCAAATTGAGACGCGTAACCATTCCGGAGAGTGTGACGAGCATTGGAAAGAACGCATTTTGGGGATGCAGCAGCTTGAAGGATATCAATATACCGAAGGGCGTGACGAGCATACCGGCAAGTGCGTTCATGAATTGCCCAAACTTAACGGATATCGGCATCATAGAAGAAGTGGAGCTTGTCGGAACGCAGTATGAAGGGCGCATAGAGCGCATTGAGCATGTTCAAAAGGGAGACACGGTTACTTTAGTGCGAGAACGTGACAACCCCTATGACGCCAATGCAATCGATGTTCGCAGCGCAGAAGGCTCTTTGGGGCATATAGGCGGTGAATTCACAGCCAGATATGCTCAGCTCCTTGAAAGCGGCAAGATAAAGAGCGAGGGACAAATTGCCGAAGTAACGCCGCTGTCGAAGCGCTCTGCAAGGTGTAAAAATGCCTTGGTGACAATCAGCGTGTATCCGCAGACGCTGTCTATGCGCCCGAAGACCGTTCAGACGCTGAAAGCTGTTGTAAAACCGACGCCCGAAGCGGCCATAAAGTCGGCACCCAAAGCGGCCGCAAGACCGAAATGGGCGGATGAGTACAAAACCCTGATTGAAAAAGATCCCCAAATCACATTTCGGGGCAAGGTATTCACCATTCCGATTACGGTGAAAACGATCAAACAGGAAGGCGACGAAATCAACCTCGAAGGGGCAGTCCACCAGTTGGGCGGAAAGGTTCAGGGCAGGGTAACGGACAAAACAGATTATCTGGTTTACGATTATGCGTGCAGCAGCGCGGCTCCGGTGAAATCGGCTGCAGCTCAGCGGGAAAGCGGACGGGATGTGCGGATGATTCTGCTGGAGGATTTTCTGAAGGCGATTCGGGCAAGCGGCTATCAGAAGCCGAAGCCGGTTATTCCGACGATTCCGTCTATTCCCAGACCGATTGTCGAAGAACCCAAGCCGCCGGAGAGGTTTGTCATTGAAAATGGGGATACGCTTGTCAAATACAACGGCGACAATGAAACCATTGTGCTTCCAGAGGGAATCAAAAAAATCGGATTTGAAGCGTTTGGAAAGAGGGAACCCGGAAAAAGCAAGTTGGAAGTGGTTATTTTGCCCGATGGATTGGAAGAAATCGGGATGTCTGCATTTGCTTTTTGTGATCAGCTGCAATCCGTGTATTTGCCCGGATCGCTGGTAAAAATTGGCGACAAGGCGTTTTGGAACTGCAAAAAGCTGATCGAGATTCGAATTCCGGAAAGTGTAGAGTATATCGGGGAGAGCGTATTTGAAAACTGCGAGGCACTGCTGAATATTTATGCGCCTGATTATATAAAAGAAGTCGGACCGTTCGCTTTTGATACGGGCAATATCGCGACGAAACTCCATGTAACGCCGGGCAGCACCATGGATGTCGTGTATCAGCCAAATAAGGAGCTGAAAAAGAAATTGGCAGAGCAGCAGACCGAGCCCGCAAAGAGAAGACGAGCGGCCCAAACGAATGAAGCGCAGGCTGCGCCCGAAGCGCCTAAGAAAAAGGAGGGCTGCTATATTGCCACGGCAGTCTACGGCTCGTATGACGCGCCGGAAGTGCGGACATTGCGGCGCTTCCGCGACGAAACGCTGAAAAAGTCAGCTGCGGGAAGAATGTTTATCCGTGTATACTATCGTTTTAGCCCGCCGATTGCACAGCGGTTGAAGAATGCGACGAAAGTTAACCGTTTGGTTCGCAGGATGCTGGATGGGTTTGTCGAAAAATTGAATGAAAAGAAATCCTGATAAACAGGATAATGCCTCAAGCCGGGCAGACGGCGTTCTACGGGTTAAAACAAGGGTCATCTTCCGCAAATCGGAAGATGACCCTTGCCCTATTGGTTAGGAATGGCGCTTTGCGCTCTCCCACGCATGGAGCGCTCGGCGTGCTCGATCAGGCGCTTCAGCATATGGATTGTGTGTTCATTGTATTCCGCGCATCCTTGTGGTGTCGGTTATAAAGTGCTTTCTGCAACTATCGGAATGATCCCGATCCGTCTCCTTTCATTTGTTTTGCTTATCACACCACAATACTTGAGATAAAAAAAGAAATCCGAACCATCCCCAACTGGGATGATGTTCGGATTTCTTGGGTTTGGTGGAGCATAGGAGATTCGAACTCCTGACCCCAACACTGCCAGTGTTGTGCGCTACCAACTGCGCTAATGCCCCGTCAACGTTGCATATTATATCGCAGAATTTTGCCTGCGTCAAGCCCCTTTTTCAACTTTTTTGCATGAAACGGCAAAAAATGCATCGCATGGGCTGACCTCAAAGGGGAAGCGCTTGCTTTTGGTTTGCGAAATGGGTATAATAACGAAAAAAGACAGGCGCGGAGGGATGACATGGCTCAAAAATATACGCGAAACATGATTCGCAACGTGTTTATCGAAATGCTGGATGAACGCCCCTTCGACGAGATCACCGTGACCGATCTGGTGACGCGGTGCGAGATCAACCGCAAGACGTTTTACTATTATTATCAGGATTTATATGCCGTGCTGACGGAGATTTTCGAATCGGAGCTGGAAACCGTGCTCGGCGGCGTGAAGGAGCATGTCACGTGGGAGGAGGGCATCGCACAGGCGATGCAGATTGCCCTGCGGCATAAGCGCGCCGTCTACCACGTGTATCACTCCATGCAGCGCGAGTCGCTGGAAAAATACCTCTACAACGTCGCGGGCGAGGTCATGCGCCGCTATGTCGAGCGGCAGAGCGAGGGGATTCACGCCAGTCAGGGGGATAAGGATATCATCGCCCAGTTTTATCAGAGCGCGCTGACCGAAATGGTGCTCAACTGGATCGGGCAGGGCATGAAGGAGGACGGGCTGGAGATGATTATCCGCATCGGCCAGCTCTTCGACGGCAATATCCGCGCGTCGCTCAAGCGCAGCGAGAATCTGCCGGTTCGCCCGTGGAAGGGCGGTATAAATGCCTGAAGAGGCTGTTGAGCTCAAACCAGACATTTCAAGAATCAAAAACCAGTATTTTCATCTTCTGGATGTGGAGCTTTGCCCCACCGCCCCACCAAAGGGCTTTCGTTTTCGATTGTTTGTTTCTGCCACTGGCAGCAACAACCGAAAACCTCTTTGGAAACCTTCGGGCAAAAATACTTAGTTTCTCTTGAAATGTTGGTTTTATTAGCTTAACAGCATTTCATATAATGTAATCAAACCCCGCGTCGTCGCTTTTCATCAAATCCGCGAGGGTATAGCTGTCCAGATAGTCGCAGATCAGCTTGCTGAGCCCCTGCCACATGGGGTAGGTTCGGCAGTTCGCCATCCTCGCGCAGGGCTCGTGCGGCTCGCACAGGCAGGCCACCGGCGCGAGCGAGCCCTCCGTGATTTCCAGAATCCGGCGGACGGTGAATTGATCCGGCGTGCCGTTCAGGCGATAACCGCCGCCCTTGCCGCGCACGCCGATGAGCACGTTATTCTGCACGAGCAGCTTGACGATGCTTTCCAGATATTTTTCGGAAATCTCCTGTCGGGCGGCGATCTCTTTGAGGGGCACGTAGCCGCCCCCGCGCTCGTGCTCGGCCATATCCACCAGCATGCGCAGCGCATAGCGGCCTTTGGTTGAAATCATCATCGGGTTGTGTGCCTCCTTCGTCCCCGGCCATATGCGGTCGGGGGCGTTTTTTGATGGATGGGAATTGCATAAAATCGCCCGCGTCTGCATGGCTTCGATGCCTTGCAGACTTCGGCGGAGAGGAAGGCGGGCGCGACCCGCTTTTGATTACCCATTATACCACGGGGTAAATAAAAAATTCAAGAAAAGGGTGCAAAAACGCTTGACATCCGCCGAACATGGGATTATAATTCCGCAAACCGACCGGAAAGGTGGGTTGTAAACGCCAAAAGGAGGAATTTGCCGTGAGCAGGATCTATACCGGTGCCGATCAACTGATCGGCCACACCCCGCTGCTGGAGCTGACCCACATCGAGAAGAAGGAGGGGCTGAACGCCCGAATCCTCGCCAAGCTGGAATATTTCAACCCCGCCGGTTCCGTGAAGGATCGGATCGCAAAGGGGATGATTGACGATGCGGAGGCCGCGGGCGCGCTGAAACCCGGCAGCGTCATCATTGAGCCGACGTCGGGCAACACCGGCATCGGCCTGGCATCCGTCGCGGCGGCGCGCGGCTACCGCATCATCATCGTCATGCCGGAGACGATGAGCGTCGAGCGCCGCCAACTGATGAAGGCGTATGGCGCGGAGCTGGTGCTCAGCGACGGCGCGAAGGGCATGAAGGGCGCGATTGCCAAGGCGAACGAGCTGGCGGCGGAAATTCCGAACAGCTTCATCCCCGGTCAGTTTGTGAACCCAGCGAACCCGGCGGTGCACAGGGCGAGCACCGGCCCGGAAATCTGGGCGGATACCGATGGTGCGGTGGATATCTTCGTGGCGGGCGTCGGCACGGGCGGCACGATCACCGGCGTGGGCGAATATCTCAAGGCGCAGAACCCGAACGTGCGGGTGGTCGCGGTGGAACCGGCGTCCTCCCCGGTGTTGAGCCGCGGCGTTGCGGGCGCGCACAAAATTCAGGACATCGGCGCGGGCTTTGTGCCGGAGGTGCTGAACACGAAGGTCTACGACGAGGTAATCGCGGTGGAGAACGAGGATGCGTTCGCGACCGGCCGCGAGATTGGCCGCAGCGAGGGCGTGCTGGTGGGCATTTCCTCCGGCGCGGCGGTCTATGCGGCGATTCAGCTGGCGAAGCGCCCGGAAAACGCGGGCAAGAACATCGTCGTGCTTCTGCCGGATACGGGCGACCGCTATCTGTCCACGCCGCTGTTTGCGGAATAACGGGGGAACGCCGGGGCTTTGCCCCGACCCCTGCCGAAGGACGGCGCTTTGCGATTCGGAGCAAAATATCATAGACGGAGCATGCTTAAAGCGATTTAAGCGTGCTTTTTTAACGCATGGAAAATCTCAGTAAATGAGCAAATCCGAAATTATGCGCAAATTCTTATAACGGGCGCGCGATGCGCGCCCCAACAACGTTGCAAAAAAGTAACCGCATACCCGTAGGGGCGCGCATTGCGCGCCCGCGTTTTGTGCAACATTCGCTTTTTGCTCAATGATTGAAAATTCCATAAAATCGTCCGCAAAGGCGATGCTCTATATCGGTTTAACCGAGGAAAGAGGCTGAACCATAGGATGAAACTATGACAGGCGGCAGGAAACGGGGATTTGACCTTTACGGTCTCTGCCCGTATAATACAGTCACCGGATCGGAAAACGATCATCCAAAACGAAACAGGAGGATTTGAACATGCTGTTTCATCCGGGCGGGAGCAGAAGCCGAATGTGCTGAGCGCCGAACCCCGCCGCCAAACATCATTTTGATATCATAAAGGAGATTGCATCATATGAATCGCATTGCTAAGAGCATTGTTACGCTGGCCGCGACGGCCGCGCTCGCCCTGACCTCTGCCGCCGCGCTGGCGGCCGCCCCGCTCCAGCTCGGTGTGCCGGACGACGGCACGAACCTCTCCCGCGGTATCAAGCTGCTGGAAGCCGCAGGCTTCATCGAGGTTGATCCGGCGGCGGGCTACACCCCGGAAATCAAGGACATCACCAAGTACCTCTACAACGTGGAGGTGACCCCGATTGCGGCGAACACGCTGCCCTCCACGCTGGGCGATTTCGCCGCCTCCACCATCAACGGCACCTACGCCGTGCCCTACGGCCTGATCCCCTCGCGCGACGCGCTGCTCATCGAGAAGCAGGACGAGAACGGCGAAAACCCGTATGTGAACGTGGTCGTCGCCCGCACCGCGGATAAGGACAACGAGGTTTACAAGAAGGTCGTCGAGGCTTATCAGACCCAGCTTGTCGCGGAGTTCCTGCTGGTCAATTACCACGAGACGTTCTTCCCGGCTTTCCCGTATGACGAAGGCGCGACGTTTGCCGTGACCGAGGACAACGTTTCCGAGATTTCCGGCTACAAGTCTTCCAAAGAGGGCAAGACCGTCGTGAAGATCGGCGTGTGCGGCGGCGTGAACAACAACGAGCAGTGGATCGCGACCCAGAAGGTGCTCGACGACGAGGGCGCGAACATCTACATCGAGCTGGTGGAGTTCGACGCATACAACCTGCCCAACGAGGCGCTCAACAGCGGCGACATCGACTTGAACGCCTTCCAGCATAAGGCCTACCTCGCCAAGGACTGCGGCGCGAACGGCTATGATCTCACCGTCATCGGCGATACCCTGATCGCCCCGCTGTGCATCTACTCCGAGAAGTACGATTCCATCGACGCGATCAAGGACGCGGCCGGCGTGAAGTAAGCAAAGGGCACCCTTTCAAGGGGCTGTCAAGCTAACAACACCGATATTTCAAGAGTAAAACTAGGTATTTTCGCCCGAAGGTTTCCAAAGGGCGACCGGAAAGCCCTTTGGTGGGGCGATGGGGCAAGGCCCCATATCTTCAAATGCTTAGACATCTGTTTCTTGAAATGTTTGGTTTAAGCCTGACAGCTCCCTTTTCCTGTTTATCATTGATAAAGCGAGGTATCCCCATGATTCAAATCGGGCACATGAACAAGGTGTTTCACCTCAAGAGCGGCGACGTGACCGCGCTGGACAACGTGACCCTCAACATCGAGGACGGCATGATTTACGGCGTGATCGGCTATTCCGGCGCGGGCAAATCGACGCTGGTGCGCTGCCTGAATCTGCTGGAAACGCCGGACGACGGCACGCTGAGCGTCGGCGATTCCGGCGTGATTATGCTCAGGGGCGGCAAGGCCTACGACGCGCAGGGAAGGAAGCTGACCGAAAGAAAGCTCGGCGCGATGCGGCGGGGCATCGGCATGATCTTCCAGCATTTCAACCTGCTGGATCGTTCGACCGTGTTTGAAAACATCGCCTATCCGCTGCGCTACACCGGCATGAAGAAGGCCGATATGGAGGCGCGCGTGTTTGAGCTGCTGGATTTGGTTGATCTGCGCGACAAGGCGGACGTGTACCCCTCCCAGCTTTCCGGCGGGCAGAAGCAGCGCGTCGCCATCGCCCGCGCGCTGGCGAACAAGCCGCGGGTGCTGCTCTCCGACGAGGCGACCAGCGCCCTCGATCCGGACGCGACGGAGGCCATTTTGAACCTGCTCCGCGATTTGAACCGCAAGCTCGGGCTGACCATCGTGCTCATCACGCACGAGATGGCGGTCATCAAATCCATCTGCCGGCGCGTGGCGGTGATGGAGAACGGGCGCGTTGTCGAGAAGGGCGACGTATACGACGTGTTCGCGCACCCGCGCGCGGCGATCACTCGCCGGTTCGTCGCCTCTGCGTCCGCGCTGAGCAAGGTGGATAAGCTCATCGAAGAGGGGAGCGCGCTGGTCAAACCCGCCGTCGACGAGAAGCTCGTCCGCCTGACCTTCCATAAGGACTGCGTGGGCGAGCATGTGATCTCCACCGTCTCCCGCGAATTCGGCGTGGACATCAACATTGTGCTGGCCAACGTCGAGGTGATCGAGGATAATCCGCTGGGCGGCATGGTCGCCCTGCTCGGCGGCGGGGAAAAGCAGGTGGCCGCCGCGCTCCATTACCTGAACGAAAACCATGTGTATACGGAGGTCATTGCCGATGGAAGCATTTGAAACGCTGATTGAGCGGATTGCGCCGAATCTGTACGCCTATCGGGATCGTTTTTTCACCAGCTTCGCGGCGACGTTTGAGATGTTCGGCAAGGCGGGGCTGATCGCGTTTGTCGTCGGCCTGTTCTTCGGCGTGCTGCTGGTGGTGACGCGCAAGGGCGGCGTGCGCGAGAATCTGCTCGTCTATCAGGTCGTGAACATCGTCATCAATGTGTTTCGCTCGATTCCGTTTATCATCCTGCTGATTTTCCTCATTCCGCTGACGCGCGCGGTGGTCGGCTCGGCCATCGGCGTGAAAGGCGCGATTCTGCCGCTGGTGTTCGGCACGGTGCCGTTTTATACGCGCCAGGTCGAGGTCGCGCTGGCCGGTGTGAACGAGGGCAAGGTCGAGGCCGCGCGCAGCATGGGCTCGGGCACGCTGGGGCTGATCTTCCGCGTGTATCTGCACGAAGCCGTGCCGGAGCTGATTCGTGTGACGACGGTGACGGCCATCAGCCTCATCGGCCTGACGACGATGGCCGGTGCGGTCGGCGCGGGCGGCATCGGCAGCTTTGCCATCAACTACGGCCAAAACCAGAACCATCAGGATATCGTCAACGTCTGCGTGGTGGTGCTGCTGATCGTCGTGTTCATTTTGCAGAGCCTGGGCAATGCGCTGGCGCGGCGCACGACGAATAGGGGATTGTTTAGGAAGGTGCATAAGTAAATTCCGCGTTTCGCGGCTCCTGCCCCCGGACACGCCCCGCAGGGCGGTTTGTCCGGGACGTGAAGCCCCCGTTCCCGGGTGCAGGGTGTCCCTGCTCGTTTTAAGGGGTGTGGGGGTCAAGGGGGCGAAGGGGGAAATCGAAATCCCCCTAAGCTCCCCTTGCCTGCGGAGCACGTCTTTGCATCGTCCGCAGACGATGCTCTTCTAATCGGCGATAGCTATCTTTTATTGATGCTTTTGGGGAAAACGCGCTCCGCTAGGCCTAGGGGATTAGGGGGAAATTTCGATTTTTACCCCATAAATACCCTAGGAACCCCAAAAACCCCAATTAAAAGAGCAGGGTTTCGACCCATCACCCGGGGTTTTATAAGAAAAATTGAAATGGCGCGCGAAAAACCAAAC
>ENA-UOOD01001857-UOOD01001857.1-human-gut-metagenome-genome-assembly--contig:-CS67-NODE-1857-length-20121-cov-8.983704_pt1 | contig 20121 bp, 17 predicted proteins | sample MGYA00242464_ERZ724011 | MGnify/ENA metagenome assembly ERZ724011 | reverse complement strand
ACCCTCGGCCTGAAAGGCCGTCAAACTTAAGAACCCTCCGGCCGTCAGGCCGGTCCATCTTAAGAACCCTCACACCGAAGGTGTGTCCAAGGGCGATACCGCAACCCTCGGGGCTAAAGGCACCGTCAGACTTACGAACCCTTGGGGCCCAAGGGCCCATCCATCTTAAGAACCTTTTTTCCGCAATCCTTCTATACAAACTGCCTGCGTCAGCAGGCCATAACCTTCGGGCCGCAGGCCCGTCCACTCTCTGAACCTTCCGAGACCTGCGGTCTCGGCCCCTTTGGTACTGCGTACCACCTTTCCGCTCGCAAGCAGTGGCACAATAAGGATTTCAAATTTCTACTTCACCCTTTAGATGTAAACTTTTTAAAATAGATATTTTTTATTCTTTTTTGTTAAATATATTGACGAGAAATGTAAAATTATTTATGATGATACAAGCAAGTACCGGTATATAGGAGGAAATGCAAAGATGGCAAAGGGAGATATGGTGCGCATTACTTATGTGGAACTATGGAATTTTAAAAATGTCAGACATGGAAGCATTAACTTATTATTGCAGCCCGAAGGCTTTAAGTCCTCTGTGCTGGGCATTTTTGGACAAAATGGTTCCGGAAAGACAGCATTCATAGATTCACTGAATATTTTGAAGCAGGCGCTGTCTGGGAGAATCTTAGATAATCAATATGCAGGATACATTATGTATGGTGCTGAGTGTGCTGTCCTGTCATTTCATTTCATAGTATCAGCAGGCAATATACATTACAGGGTAAAATATACATTTAAATTAAGAAAAGAGGCCGCACTGCCGGATTCCAATGTAGAGGCTTTTAGCGAGACCGAGGAAGACACAGTACAGTATCGCCCTGTGATTTTTGATGAAGAATTGAAATGCGCGGTAGAAACGGAATCTTTAAAATGTCCTATGACCACCGTCATGAATACAAAATCAAATAAAGCCGTATTTCTGCCCAAAGCTAAATATGACCTTCTCATTGACGATAAAACTGCCTATATACAGCTCATGGGGGATAAAGGGATGGCATTGAAGCTGGGGAAATCCTTCCTTTTCTCTTCAGAACTTCTTTCCTTCATACGTAAAAATAAAAATGCCGAAATTTATCGGTTATTGCTTGACTCCCTGGTGCGATTTGGAAACTTCGAGTTATTTGTCATGAAAACAGATATGAACGGGATCATCAGTTTATCCGGGCTTCCCTTTGCATTCCATCTGGAAGGAAGCGCCATTGGGCAAACACTGCTTCCGATAAATAAACCGCCGGTCATTCCAAAAGATATGTTTCGTGTCCTATCTGAAATGATTGGTTATATGAACATCGTCCTCCAGACGCTCATCCCTGGATTGACCATAGGAGTTCACGATTTGGGCACTGCCTTTGTGGGTAAAACGCATATGGAAGGAATCAGGATAGGGCTGACCTCCTGCCGCAATGGCCGAGAAATTCCGTTGGTTTATGAATCGGATGGTATTAAGAAAATCGTCTCCGTCCTGCAGCTCTTTATAGAAATTTATAATAGACCGTCTATGACCGTGGCAGTGGATGAATTGGATTCCGGTATCTTTGAATACCTTTTGGGGGAGCTCCTGTCCATCATTCAGGAAAGAGGAAAAGGCCAGCTGATTTTTACATCCCATAACCTGAGGCCTCTGGAAACCCTGCCGACTCTGTGCACCGCTTTTACCACAACAGATCCCGATGAGCGATATATTCGAATCAGAAATATGAAACGCTCCAATAACCTGCGCAGCAGCTATTACAGAAATATTATTTTAGGAAACGATCATTACACATTATATGATGAAACAGAAAATTATAAAATTGCAGCAGCATTCCACAAGGCCGGAATGCAGGAAGAAGAACGCAGGTTAAATCCCAAAGGGGGCAAACCCAATGCGTAAAAAAGCCATGATTTTCATTTTGGAAGGCCCTTCAGACGATACATCACTTGCCGGCTCCTTAAAGTATATTTTTTCATCCAGCCGGATAGAACCCCTGGTTATGCATGGAGATATCACATCGGATAGGACCATCACAAACAGGAATATAATCAAAAGGCTTCATGAAGAAATCAGAGCATTTTGTAACACAAAATTTCTTACGAAAAGCAACATCCTTAGAATCGTCCATATTATTGATACGGATGGAGCCTTTATTCCCGACGATTTAGTTCAAGAAGCCCCTGACTGCAGTCAGATTGTTTATTCAGAAGATAACATCAGATGCAGCTCAAAACAAAACCTCTGCCGAAGAAACCATATAAAGCAACAAAATGTCCAAAAACTGCTTGATACTCATAATATAGGAGGATTATCCTACAGCGTATACTATATGTCATCAAACCTCGAACACGTCCTTCATAATCGCATCAATCTGTCAGATGATGAAAAAGAACAATTATCCTATGATTTTGCAGAACACTGTATGAACGAACCGGAATACTTTATCCAATTAATGACATCCAAAGCTGTTTATATAGATGAATCATATAGAAAAAGCTGGGATTTTATCAAAAGCGGAAAGCATTCACTGGAACGTCACTCCAATCTGGCCTTATGCTTCCACGGCTCATTCGGCTACGAGAGTATAAATAGTCAATAAAGACGAGCCACTTATGGTAAAAACCATTAAAACCGCCTCAAGGGGCGAGGGGAAAACCGCAAAACCGGACTTCGTCCGCTGGAAATACACCCCTTTTGGTGCTAACGCACCACCTTTCCCCCGGAGGGGGCACTTTTACCGGCGCTATGCCTTGCGTTGCTTATGAGGGCAAATACTGAGTGGAGAGCAAACTTCCCCCTCCGGGTGGAAGTACCGCGCAGCGGGGATAGGGGTGCATTTCCTACAGGCGCAGCCTGGTCGGCATGTTTTCCTTTCGCGCCAAAGGCGCGGTTGTATGATTTTACCAAAAGAGGCGGCCCTCTATGATTGTAAAGGCCGCCCACGAAAGGCCCGAAGGGCCCGTCTGAAGTCTGATTGCCTGACCGTCTGACGGCTCCCGTCTGATTGTCTCTACATCCTCAAACCTCAAACCTCAAATCTCTTCCTCGTCTATCATCTATCGTCTGACGGCTTGCGCCGTCTCCCCCTTTTGGTACTGCGTACCACCTTTCCGCCCGCAGTTCGGTGGGGCGGCAAAAGGAAAGCGCCTTAATGGGCAGGCTAGGCGCCTTACTTCGCCCCACTTGGAGGTCCTATGCAGGACCTCCACAGTGGCACAACAAAACGCCCCGTCATTTCGAGCGAAGCGAAGCGGAGTCGAGAAATCTCCCCGCACAATGGCTCTTGCCGTAAGTAGGGGATACGTTTCCCGCCGCAATGCCAGTCTGACGTCTGACCGTCTGACATCTTCTCTCTCATTGTCTCTACTTCCTCAAATCTCAAATCTCAAATCTCTTTCCTCCTCCTTCCTCAATTGTGATATAATATCTACATTCACTAAGAATAGACTAGACATAGAGAATAATCCGGGGGAATTTATGGATCATCATATACATGAAGCGAAGCAGAATGCAGACGGGAGACTGATACCGTCTCTTATTTTTGCCTTGGGCGACTATGCCGCCCTGGCAGCGGCGGGGATACTGGTAGTGTATATCAGGAACTGCATCATGACCTACAGCACCTTTCAGGTGTCTGAGGGCTATCTTTTCCTGTGGCTGCCGCTGGTTTTTATGTTTTTCAATTTCTATAGCGGACTCTATGGAAGACGCATGCTCATCTATCGTATGGTGGAGCGTCTCTTTTTTGCGTGCCTGGAGGGCACGGTGCTGGGCATCATCCTCATGTTCTTTGCCCAGGTCTCGGGGCAGGTATCCCGCCTCTTTGTGGTTCTCTACACCATCCTTGCCTTTACGCTGATGGCAGTGCTGCGTGTGGTATTAAGCAAAGTGATGAAGCGGGTGAAAGCTTTCCAGATTCCCGTACTTATCGTAGGCGCCGGAAAGACGGCGGAGCTGGTGGTACAGCAGATCCTTCGTGACTCCGGTATGCGCTATCGGGTGGTGGGATTTCTGGAAGACCGGCATCCCGTCAACATTCCCCTCCATGGATTTCCTGTGCTGGGTGGATTTGATGATATGGAAAAAGTCATTCAGGAAACAGGGGTCCGCACGGTACTCATCGCAGCGCCGGGGCTTCCCCAGGATGACCTGTCAGACCTCATCTACCGCGCCCAGTCTCTGGTGAAACAGGTAGACGTGGTTCCAAATCTGGTGGCTGTCCCCATGTCCAATGTGACAGCAGAATCCTTCTTCGATGCGAAAATCATGGTCCTCCATATCCGGAATAACCTGGCCAGCCCCTGGAACCAGCTGCTGAAACGGATCTTCGATATCGTGGCCACCATCTGCGGCGGCATCCTCATATCACCCATCCTTCTGGCCATTGCCATCTGGGTCTATCACGACTCTCCGGGTCCCGTCATTTTCAAGAATAAAAGAATTGGCTTAAATGGGGAAGAATTTAACTGCTATAAGTTTCGCAGTATGTATATGAATAATCAGGAAATTTTGGCAAGATATCTTTCTAATCACCCCATGTTACAGAAAGAATGGGATACATATAGGAAACTTCGAGGCTTTGACCCTAGAATTACTCCAGTCGGAAGGATTTTAAGAAAATATAGTTTGGATGAACTTCCACAACTCCTTAATGTACTAAAAGGAGAAATGTCGCTTGTCGGTCCTCGGCCCTATCTTCCTGAAGAAATTCCGATGATGGGGGAAAATTCGAGAGTGGTACTAATGGCTAAACCAGGAATAACAGGTTATTGGCAAGTTAGTGGCCGAAACGATGTTACCTTCGATGAAAGAGTTGATATGGAATCCTGGTACGTCTATAATTGGTCTGTGTGGATTGATTTTTTATTTCTTTGGAAGACGATTAAAGTTGTTTTTTCGCATGAGGGTGCTTATTGAAGGACGGATTTTTAGTAATCTAAGAAATATATGTAAGGGGTAAATGGCATGAAGGTACTACATGTAGCGGAATATATAGCGGCGCCTTTCTCAGACAAAACCAGCCTCGACAAACTTCCCCAGCTCTGGAACGTGCTGAAAGGGGAAATGAGCCTCGTAGGCCCCGGCCTATTGTGCAGGCGGAAGTGGAACGATATGACAAGTTTATTAAAGAATATTATTCTGTCCTTCCCGGCATCACCGGCATGTGGCAGACCAGCGGCAGAAGCGATATAGATTATCCCGAAAGAGTCCAGATGGACAGCTGGTACGTCCACAACTGGAGTGTCTGGCTGGATATGGTACTGCGGTGGAGAACCGTGGCGGTGGTAGTAAAACATAAAGGGGCGTATTGAAGTACGTACCTTAAAAAGTCTAAAAATTATATTTTAGGAGTAAATGCTATGAAAGTACTACATGTGGGAGAATATGTACAGGGCGGTGTGGCAACCTATATTCGTACATTATTAGACCATCCTGATCATCCTGAAATAGAAGATTACTTGGTCTGCTCAGATTACAATTCCGATCATAATTGGAAACTCTCGGAGGATCGCATTTACTATTATCCATATAAAAGAACATTGGGAAATATTCCGAATGCTATCAAAGCTATTTATCGTGTGGTTAAGCATGTAAAACCCGATGTCATTTATTGCCACAGTACTTGGGCAGGCTTGTTTGTCCGTTTGCCTTTATTCTTTTTGCCTAAACATTGCCGTATCATTTACAATGCTCATGGATGGGCTTTTTTGAGGGACACGACAAATTTAAAAAAGGCATTATACGCCTTAATAGAGAGAGTATTGTCTATTCGCACAGATGCCATTGTTAATGTGTCTGATTATGAATATAGAGCAGCAAAAAACGCAGGGATAAGTAAAAAAAGGCTTCGGCTTATTTTTAGCGGTATTTCTTCTGTAAAAGGAGAAACGCCACCTGTTGAGCTTCCAAAAGGGGTTATTAATCTGCTTTTCGTAGGCAGGTTTGATGCACCGAAAGGGATAGATTATCTTCTCGAGCACTTCAGCAAATGTAAACGAAAAGATATTCATTTATTTGTTATCGGCGACAATGTTGTGGGAGATAGTGAAAAAATCCCTATGATTGATACAGAAAAAGTCACTTTCTGTGGCTGGATTCCACATGATAAGCTGGATGGATACTATAAGAGCTGCGATGCAGTGATTATGCCTTCTCGCTGGGAAGCTTTTGGACTTGTGGGAGTGGAGGCAATGAAGTATGGTAAACCAATTATTGTGAGCAATCGTGGCGCCCTGCCGGAGTTAGTGAAAGATGGAGAAAATGGCTATATTTTTGATTTTGAGCATCCGGAAAGTTTGATTCATATTCTGGAAGCACTGAATAAGAAAGAGCTGCACTATAAGGGGGAAAAAGCGGAAGTGGTTTTCTGGCAGTGTTATGACCGCAGAAAGATGCTGGATAAAACGATTTTGATATATAGGGGGGAATAGAAATTGAATCCTGAAATTAGTGTTGTTGTTCCTGTATACAAAGTTGAACGTTATCTACCTCTATGCATGAAAAGTCTGCTGGCTCAAACCTACAAAAATTTTGAAATCATTCTGGTGGATGATGGCTCACCGGATCAATGTCCCAGGATATGTGATGAATATGAAGAAAAATATTCCAATATTCATGTATTTCATAAAAAAAATGGTGGGCAAGGTTCTGCTCGAAATTTTGGAGTATCAAAGGCTAGAGGGAAGTTTATCTGTTTTGTTGATAGTGATGATACTGTAGATTCAAGATATCTAGAAGTATTATTGCAGGGCATTATACAGACTGGATCGGATATTTCAGCTGTGGATTTCATAAAAGTCTATGAAGGGAAACAGCATAAACCGGTTAATAATAAAGAAATCATACTTCATAAGTATGATGCATCAGACGCATTGTTGGAAATCCTTTATCAGAACTTTCGGGATGTGGCGCCATGGGGGATGCTGGTACCTAAAGAGATTGTCCTTCAGAATCCGTTCCCGGAAGGAAGGCTTTATGAGGACTACTTTGTAACTTACAAATATTTTCTGCAGGTTAGAAAAGTGGCTTTTATCCACAATTCCTTGTACTTTTATCTTATCCGAGGTGACAGTACGATGGCTCTCCGTGATGATCGGTTCATAAAAGATTTAATGGAAGCAGCAGATTCGGTTATTAAAGGATGTCACGGAAACCGTATGCTGCTGAAAGCTGCTAAGTGCAAACAGTTCAGCAACTATTGCCGCCTCATTCTTCAGCCTTCTGATTTAAAAAAGAAATATCCGGATCAGTATCAACATATTGTGGCGACACTAAAGAAAGAACGGATGACAGTTCTTATGGATAGTAGGGCAAGAATGAAGAATCGGTTGGCGGCACTGGCTCTTTTTGGAGGCGTTACAGGACTTAAGATTGCTTTTAAACTTTGCGGGAAATAATTAAAGCAAAAGACTAATTTTATCCTTATTTTCTATTTAGCGTTTCATAATAAGACCCTGAAGCGCAGGCAAGGTTTCTTTTTTCGATAAATATTCATAATGTAACTGCATGAACGGCTATGTGCCGAAAGAATTTGCATGGGAATGAGGAAAGAATATACTATGATTGATTTAAGTCGGATTTTTTTTCCAAATGCTAGACGGCGTATGGAAAATTTGCAGAACGATTCGGATTTGAAACTTGTTCATTACACGTCTGCATCCGCCGGTCTCAGTATTCTTCAGAACAAACAGCTGTGGATGAGAAATGTTCTTTGTATGAATGATTATAGTGAAGTAAATTATCCATACCAGCTCTTTAAAATTTTTTTCCATTCAGAGAGCTTGTTAAGAAAGCGTTTTCATGATGCTTTTCAGATTGCAGACGAAGATTATGATTTTTTCTTTATGAAGCATATGGATGAATTGGCTGGATTTAATCGTTTCCAGTTGTTTGTGACATGTTTCTCTGAACATTCTATAAAGAATGATGCCAATGGTAAGCTTTCCATGTGGAGAGGATATGGGAAAAATGGAGGAGTAGCATTCGTCTTGAATAAAGAAATATTCTGCTCTGATTTTTCTGCTCTGGAACCAATTTATACAACACCTGTGGAATATCTGAATGAGGAAGGATTTAGAAACAAAATTCAGGAGTTTATTTTTTCTGTTGAATCGTCTAAATCTGAACTGGAAGAGGCGATACAGTCAGGCAAGCTAAATAAAAATATTTTGGAGGGCTGGATTAGTGAAGTATTGATGTATGCGCTGATATCTATCAAACACCCGGGATTCAGAGAAGAAAAAGAATGGAGAGTGATTTGCCCATATCAAAATCAAAAAATTCAGGGAGAATACAGGGATGTTAATGGTGTTCCTCAAATAATTAAGTTGATTCCTTTGACCAAGAACAAAAAGTCAGGCAATGATGGATTTTCTATTTGTGAAATTCTCGACCATATCTTGATTGGGCCAACACCTTATGCATATGCTGAAAAGCAGGCATTCGTGCAGCTGTTGACTGATTATGGGGTAGCAAATGCTACGGAGAAGGTAGTCATTTCTAATATACCCTATCGGGCGTGAGAGATAATTTTTTTATGGACAAAGAGGAAAGATAAAGCATATTTGCTTTTCTATATTTGTGATTTTAAATTCAATCAAAATCAAAGGTGGTGACGAGATGGCAACAAAGATTTCACGCAGCGGATATATTGGAATTATTGCGTTATTAGTTATGCTACTTATAGTTTTGCTATTTACTGCTGATAATTATAATAGTATTTTATTTTCGGACTTTATCTATTCCTGCAAGGTCTGCGCTGCGGTTATTACGGTATCAGGTATTATTCTTATAAGTTTACAGAATAATATATTCACAATTGCTAATATTTCATATGCATTTTTCGTGATGTTCCAATTTGGAATTCCATTTCTGTATGCTATAAACCCTGATTACTATAATTTTTATACTACACTTTTTGATGAAAAGATATTAAATAACAGTGTGATATACACAACACTCTGCATATTATTTTGGTGCATGGGAATTATAGTTTGTATATCAAACTGTGATTCCAGAAGGTATAAAATTTTATTTTCTCGATTTCCTATTATGAATGATGCACAGTATATAAGGCGTATACTTAAGTATCTTATTGTGATAACCGGATTGATTGTTATTCCCCTTTATACATACTATGCTTTTCTGACTTTGCAAAATGGGTTTTCTCAGGAAATAAGAAGGATGCTTTCCTCGAATGCCCTATTTCGATTTGGTAATGCTTTTTTTTTGCCGGCATGTATTTTGTATCGATGCTATTCCACACGTATGTATTGTCGAATTATCAAAGCAATAGATATTCCTTTTTTATACATTTGCGGAGCTTCGCTTATAATCGGTGACCGAACGACTGGCATCAGTTGGCTCTTGGTATTTTTCTATGATATTTATTCTAATTATCAAGGGAAAAGGAATAAAGTAATTCTTGATATTTTATTATGTTTGGGGATTTTTCTTGTAGGAATAATTTCTGCTTTCATTGCATATAATAGGGTGGCGTCAACTGGGGAGCAGATGGGGATTTTGGAAATCATGAGAGCAGGTATTTTTACACGAATTATTGAAGAGTTAGGCTTTAATTTTTATTCAATTTCTTTTGTCAATTTGTTCGTACCATCGTCATATGATTATCAGTACGGTCTTTCCTATATTTATTCTTTTCTGAGCCTTATCCCCAGTACTTTTGATTTTTGGGGAGTTAAAGAAAATATAGTTAATCCAACCCAATGGCTTCTCCTGGCAAATCATAGTGAATTTGGCTCTTTGCTTGACTTTGGGACGGGATTTTCTTTTATAGCAGAAACTTATATGAATTTTTCCTGGCTTGGTTGTGTTGTTTCATTCATTATGCCGCTCTTCTTGCGCAATATATTTGGGCCGTATATCGTTTCAAATAATTGGGAAAGATATGTTCGTTTAATCTTTATCTTTATACTTATAACTTTTCCACGGCGATCATTGGTTGAAAGCCTTGTTGTAGTTGAGTATGCTATTTTCTTTTTAGGTTTATATTTTATTATTACATGGCAAATTTTTGGACGTCATAAAAAGGATAATCATTGAAGGAGCGTCTCTGTCTAATAACAGTTTTACCGTATTTTATCGTATTTTATCGTGAAGAAAGGCTTCAGATAAGAATTTTTGTGAGGAATTAATATGAAAATAGCTATGGTATTTGATGGATTACAAATAGGTGGTATTGAGAGGGTTGGCGCAGACTATGCTAAGATTTTAACATCTGCAGGTCATGATGTAACTATCATTAATCTCAGGCCTCATTTGACTGACTTGGAACAGGAATTTCCCTCGTCATGCCACATGGTATATTTCAACTATAGCAGAAAATTAACGCCGGAACAGTACAATAAGGCCATTCGTATGTGGAACTGGGGAAAATATGCTTATCCAATAATGTCAATGGCACTGTTTCCTCTTAATATTGCACTGAGGATGAAGAGCAGAATGCGGATAAAAAAACAGTATGATTTAACGATTGCATTTTCAGGGCATTTCAATGATTTGACTTTTGTAGCCGATGGTTTTGTAAAATCGAAGCATAAGCTTTGCTGGCTGCATGGCGCTTTGTACAGCTATTTGCTGTTGTCGGACGGTTTTTTGAATTTATATAGGAAAATAAAGAACTTGGTTGTGCTTGTTGAGACAGGACAGCATGAGGTCTTTGAATATAATAAATATCTTCATTTAAATATACATCAGTTATATAACCCTTCCTTTATTGCAGAAAAGCAGGTAAATGATAGAGAAGCTCAAAGACTTAAAGAAAAGTATGGCAAATATATTGTTATGGTATCCCGAATTGAGACCCCCCCAAAAAACCCCTATACATTGATTGATGCGTTTTCACTTGTGCTTAAGAAACATAAAGATTTAAATCTAGTGTTTGTCGGTGATGGGCCGGATAGAGTTAAAGCGATTGAATATGCGAAGCAAAAGGGAGATGACATATCAGGCCATATCTTTTTTGAGGGGGCAAAGACTAATGTACAGGATTATTACTCATCCGCTTTTATGATGGTCCAATCCAGTGAATTTGAAGGATTGCCTACGACGCTTATCGAGGCCTTGTACTTTAATCTCCCCATTGTAGCAACGGACTGTCCTACGGGGCCCAGAGAGATATTAGGTAATAACGATTTTGGACTTCTTTGCAAAGTCCACGATGCAAGTGATATGGCAAGGCAGATTAACTTGTTGTATGAAGATGAAGAATTGTATAATCATTATAGGCAGGAAAGCAGTAAACGGATACAGGCCTTTATGCCGGAAACAATCAAAGGCAAACTCTTAGAAATCCTGAATTCGATTACGGAGGAATATAAATGAGATTTATTACTTGTGCAAGTTATTTTGGAACCGGCTCCAGCGCGGTTACCGATTATGTGTCTGAGTTTAACTCTGTTTATTCATTTACGAATGAAGAGTTCCGTTTTATCCAGGATCCGGATGGTATTTCTGATTTGGAGTTTAATCTGGTAGAGTGCTTTAATCGACATAATTCCGGACACGCCTTGAAGAGATATAAAAAATTAGTCGATTTTTACTGCGGAAATGCATTAAGCCGTAAATATACCGTTTTTTTTGGAAATAAGTGGAAGCAGTACTCATATGATTATATTAATGCCCTCACAGATTTTACATACCATGGGTGGTGGATGTATGATCTTTACGATAGAGGAGAATTCTTTTATTTCAGGAAAAGAATTCTTAACAAGCTGCTCCATATGACGATATGGAGAGGGCAAATTGATAGGCAGTATAATTCCATGAAGGATGAAATTACTTATGGGAGCCATCCTTCTGAGGAAAAGTTTTTGAAATGCACACAAGATTATATCCATAATCTTTTCCAGTCGGTGGTACCAAAGGATATAGAAATCCTGATGGTTGATCAGCTTCTGCCCCCTATGAATTTACCGAGATATCTGAGATATTTCAAGGACCCCATTCAGGTGGTTGTGGTTGACCGAGATCCTCGTGATGTGTTCGTTTTGGATAAATATGTGTGGAAAGATGGTATTTTACCTAATGATGTGGAAACATTCTGCAAATGGTTCAAATATACCAGAGCACATCGTAAGGAAGAAAATCTGAACACCCGAAATATTCGCTTTATTCGTTTTGAAGATTTGATTTACAAATATGAAGATACGACAAGCCGGCTTAGAGACTGGCTTGGGCTTTCAGAGAAGCACCATAAAAGAGCAGGGCAGATTTTTAATCCTAATATTTCCAAAAGTAATACGCAGACATGGAAAGATTTGCCACAAAGCAAGAATGAAATTGAATATATAGAAGCTAATTTGAGCGAGTATTTATATAAATTTCCTGACTTTTAAATAAATAGTGAACTTGCATATTGATTTTTGCGTATTAGCTGCTGTGCGAGTTTATGAATTAACATCACGATTCTATAATATTATATGAGTTATTTTATTATTGGTTACTGTATAAATAGACGTACCTAAGTGAGTACGCATCGTTTCATGACATTTAAAGGAAGGAGGATAGATTATGGTAAAGCGTCAGATTGTTAAGAATATTTCTTTTTCTTTTTGTGCCAATCTTCTGTCCTTCTTGGTTTCTATTTTCATGGTAATGTTTGTCCCAAAATTTCTATCAATAGATGAATATGGAAAATGGCAGTTGTTTTTATTTTACATGACTTATTTAGGGGTGTTTACGTTTGGATGGAGAGATGGGATTTATCTGCGTTATGCAGGAGATAAGCTGGAGAACTTAAATAAAAGTTGTTTCTCCGGGCAGATATATAGTTATGTATTACTTATGATTATGGTATCTTTATGCATGACTCTTTTGAACGTTAACTTTATACGAGATCCAGTAAAAAAAGAAATTCTTTTAGGTGTTGCGGTTATATTACCACTTTATAATTTTGAGGGTCTTTGCAGCTCTATTTTACAAATGACCAATTGCATTAAAAAGTATGCAGGTCTCATTGCTGTGGAGAGAGGAACACTGCTTCTATTGATTTTAGTATTCCTGTTCCTGGGAGCAAGAGATTATGAGTCTATGTATTCATCAAACCTAATTGCGTTGGCAATAGCATCTACTTTTGGCGTTTTTGCGTGTCATGTATTATTCACAACTCATTTGCCAACTTCAAAGCTGGTTGCTATGGAAGCTTTAGAAAATATTAAAGTTGGAATCCAATTGTTAACGGCGAATATTGTAGGTTTCTTTATTATTGGAATTGTACGTTTTGGGATTTCTGCAGAGTGGGATGTATCGACATTTGGTAAAGTGTCTTTAGTTTTAAGCTTATCTAACTTTTTAATGGTCTTTATCGATTCTGTTAGTGTTGTATTTTTCCCTTTGCTAAAACACATTGACTTAAAAAAATTGGGTGCTGTTTATATTAAGGGAAGGTTATTTTTGTCAGTCATTGTGCTTGGGATATTGCTTTTTTATTACCCGGCTAAATTGATACTTTTGTTTTGGCTTCCTCAGTATGCAGAATCTTTTGAATATATGGCTATACTTTTTCCGGTATGCGTATATGAGAGTAGGTTTAGCCTCCTTATAAATACATATTTAAAAGCTATCAGAAGAGAAGGCCTGATTTTAAAGATTAATATTATTAGCATTGTTGTCAGCTGTTTATTTACCATGATGACAGTATATGTGATGCACAATATACGCTTGGCAATTATATCTGTTATCTTTCTATATGCATTCAGGTGTGAACTTGCAGAAAACTATCTAATGGGGATTCTTAAAATAAACATATTACGAGATTTAATAGGTGATAATCTCCTAGTTTTGATTTTCATATTAACTGGATTTTTTATAAATAGCTGGGGGTGTACAGTAGTTTATGGATGTGTTTATTTTATATATCTGTTATTTAAAAAGAAATATATTATAAAATTAATAAGAGAGATTCGCCTTAAAGAATAAATTCCATTAAAGAAGGGAAGAGGGAAATATTATGATTTTCAAACAAAGTAAAGAGACTGGAAGTATTGTAATTGATATCGGGGATTTTTTAGATTTATTTTGGAAACTTAAATATATATATTGCTTGTTTATAATTATAGGTTTAATAGTTGGATATGCTATAAGTTACATGTTAAAACCCACATATTTAAATACAATTCAAATTAGGCTTCCTGAGTATACTTCGGTAAATACAGGGAATACGATTGCAAAAATCGCAAAATCATCTGGATTCGTTTCTGATATTTTGAATGAACAACATAATAAAGGACGCTCGATTGCAATTGAGACTAAAATGATTAGAGATACATCCATCCTTCAAATAGTTATCTCAAGTCAGGATAAGCCCACCCTTGATCAGTTTATGAAAGAATATAAGAAACAGGTTATAGATGAAATAGAACCTGTTGCGAATGAAGTTATCAAAAGGGACTTAGAAGAGCATAATCTTATGGGGGGGAATCCCTTAACGATGCAGGAAATAACACAAAGCCAAGTGATAGTAAAGCCGCAAATAGTTAATACATCAGATACTATAATTAAGGTCACTAGATATAAAAGGAGCATAATTGGCGGTATTTCTGGATTTTTGCTGGCTTTTATCTATATGATCATTAGATATGCAAGAAAACGATATTGATTTGTCTTTAATGCTAAAAGTCCGTCAGATATGAGATGAGGTACTACTCATACCTGATGGGCTTGCATTGATTGTTTATCATTAGATACAGAATGGGAGCTCTACGGGCAAGATTTACAGTTCGGCATATACTACAGGCAAGGATTATCCCTGTCGTTCGGAAGTTTTTCAAAGTTTTGAAAGACATAGGTTTGAAGATGCTGAATTTCTTATTCCGTGCAGGTGGGATGAATATCTGACGGCTATGTTTGGTGACTACATGAAACTTCCGCCTGTTGAAGAGCGAGAAAATCGACATACGATTCTTAATCTTGATTTTTGGGAAAAATAAAATCATCGTGGCTTGCGTTGTAGCATGACGCTTTTGTTTCTTTAAGATATAAGCAGGTGAAGTTTAAATGGTTTTATCGCGTTATCAGTTTGAGTTATTATCCTTTGTGGCTGAAAATATGCCATTGAAAATAAATAAGCGTTTTATGGCGGATATGCTTCTTTTATCTGACAGCTGTGTCATGAGGGAGTATCTAACTTCATTAGAAGAGGGCTGGTTGGTAGAGAAGAATGGTTATGTTTATATAAAGGACAAAGGGCTGAAGGTTTTGGAGCCATTTCGTGTAAAACGTGCGGTTATTCTGGCTGCCGGATTTGGTTCAAGAATGATGCCGGCTACAGCGGACAGACCGAAACCTTTGGTAAAGGTAAATGGGAAACGGATTATAGATACGCTTCTGGATGCTTTGACCGGAGTGGGAATTCAGCATATTACAATTGTCCGTGGGTATCACAAAGAAAAGTTTGATGAACTGCTTGAAAAATATCCTTTTTTAAATTTTCTTGATAATGATGATTATGAAAGAACCAATAATATTTCATCAGCCGTTTTACTTAGTGACGATTTTAAAGGCGGCTCTTATTTATGTGAAGCGGATTTATATATTACGAATCCTGCAGTTATTCGTAAGTATCAGTATGCCAGCAACATTCTCGGATCCTATTCTTTGGAATCTGATGATTGGAGCTATACCATGGATGAGGAGGGGCATATTCGGAATTATAAAAAAGGGAATCGTTTTTGCTGGAATTATTATGGAATTTCGTATTGGACACCAAAGGATTGCGAAAAACTTAATCATGACTGGGCAGAGGTATACAAGAAAGATAAAGATGTTTTCTGGGAGCAGGTGCCTCTGCAGCTGAAGAGGGATGATTATGCTGTTGAAGTCAGACCTTGTCAGAAGCAGGATATTATGGAAATTGATAATTATTATGAGCTGTGTATGCTGGATGCATCATACCCTATGAAGTAGGAGTGTTTACGATGAATCGTATGGAATTTGTGGCTCTGAATCAGGCATACAATGCATCTCAAGGCCGGGCCGGAATCACTGGAGATGTAGAACTGAATCGGATTGTCAAGAACTCACAGGTGTTCAAATGTCTGCAGGAAAAAGGATATCTTGATGGAAATGGTTGCATGGTCGACAAGGGATTGGCCGCATTGAAATCTTACAAGGTGGATAATGCGGTTATTCTGGCTGCCGGGTCTGCTTCTCGCTTTATCCCTCTTTCTTTAGAGCAGCCGAAGGGACTTTATGAAGTGAAGGGGGAGCCGCTGATTGAACGTCAGATTCAGCAGCTTTTTGATGCTGGTATTCGGGATATTACAATTGTTGTGGGCTATAAGAAGGAGATGTTCGCATATCTCCAGAATAAATATTCGGTAAAACTTATATTTAATCCATTGTATAATGTTAAAAATAATATAGAGAGTTTGTACGTGGCCCGTCATTTGCTGAAAAATACTTATATCTGCGTCTGTGACAGTTATTTCACGGAAAACCCTTTCAATGCCTATGAATATGAGTCCTTTTATGCAGGCTATAAGTCACAGTCTGCTGAAGAGGAAATGTATGCAGTTTGTGATGGCAACAATAGGATTCTGGATATGAAGAAAGGTCTTCCTAGTGGAAATGTTTTGCTTGGGCATTCTTTTTGGACGCAAGATTTTTCGAAAGAATTCATCCGGTTGATGGAAGAAGACAGATCGGTAGGAAAATATAATCAGAGCTTTTGGGAATGGCTTGTGAAGGATCACTTAAACCAGCTTCCACCATACTATTTCAAGGAATATGACCGGAACATGATTCATGAATTTGATTATTTCGATCAGTTGCGTGCATTTGATAACCGGTATGTAGAGCATAGTCATAGTGAGATTATCCGAAATATAAAATTGATATTTCGCTGCGACGAAGAGGATATAGTTGATTTTCGCCCTGTAACAGAGGGAATGACTAATACTTCTTTTATTTTTAGAATTCATGGTGTAGATTACATATATCGCTATCCGGGAGAGGGAACGGAAAAGATTATTAACAGGCAAAATGAAAAACATACATTGATTCTGGCAAAGAAGTTTGATATCGATCCAACCTATATTTATATGGATGTGGATGAAGGATGGAAGGTATCCAGATATGTGCATCATTTCCGAGAACCCGATTATGGCAGCTTTGAGGATTCTAAGAGGGTACTATCAGTTTTGCGCAAGCTTCATCATATCCCGGTCAAGGTTGATTATGGTATGAGGCCATGGGAAGATGCATTACAGATGGAGTCAATGCTGCGGGTCAAGGACGATGGTTGTTTTAAGCCTTTTGAAAACTTGAAAGATAAAGTCTTTCGGCTTTATGAAAAAACGAAGCAGGATGATGTGAATCCGTGTTTCTGTCATGGTGATACTTATAAGCATAACTGGATGATTCGAGAGGATGGATCGGTTATACTTATTGACTGGGAGTATGCCGGATATTCCGATCCTGGAATTGATGTAGGGTATTATATTGTGGATGCCATGTATGATTTTAAAGACGCAAATCGCTTTATCCTTGAGTATTTAGGCGAAACAGCAACACTGGAGAGGATTTTCCATTTCATGGCTTATATTGCAATTATTGCATACTATTGGTTTGTGTGGGCTATGTATCGTAAATCCTGTGGCGCTGATGTGGGAGACTCGATGAAGGCCTGGCATCTTATGGCCATGAAGTATGCTGATCATTTATGCGGTAATGATTAAACAATGGGGAGGAAAATTTATCCATGGAGGAGAAAAGTAGTAAAGGTCTGGTTCGCGTACTTGGCTTAAAAGAGGCCATTAGTATGACCATTGGTACAGTGGTGGGGGTAGGGCTGTTTACCTGTGGCTCCTCGCAAATTGGCCTTGTGGGCCCATGGATTATTTTATTTACGACATTGGCCTTATTAATTTCTATTTGGCCCTGTCTTTTATATGGTGAAATGGCGGCGGCTTTGCCTTTTGCCGGTGGCACTTATGTCTATGCCAGACTGGGAATTAATCGTGTATGGGCAAATCTGGCAGGGTGGCATTATATCATGTCTGTTGTTGCAATTAGTGCCGGCGAAACTTTGGCATTTGCCAATTATTTTACGATATTGCTGGAACAGTTCGGCATTGACATAACATGGATAGATCCTCGAATGATAGCTGTCTTATTGGTGGCGTTATTTCTTGTACTAAATTGGCACGGCATTGAGCAGTCCGGCAGGCTTCAGACGGCATTTATGTTTTTCTTTTGGGGCTGTTCAATCCTGTGGTTTCTATATATGATTCCTCAAATACATGTGGCGTACTTTGGTGGATTTGCAATGAATTCACTCCCGTCATTCCATGAAATGATGTATATTTTTGGCCTTATCTGGTGGTGTTATACCGGATTTGAAACATGTGTGTCCATGGGGGCAGAAGTGAGGTTCCCACAGTACACTCTGCCTCGTGCGCTGAAATTGTCAATTTTTCTTATTTTCTCGGTCAATGCTCTTTTCCAGTGGTTTCTTGTCGGTTTAGTTCCCGCAGAGTTTTATGGAATCTTAGCTACGGCAGATGCTCCTTATGCAGAAGGGCTCAAGGCAGTAGGCCTTGTAGGGCCGCCGATCATCCTTCTTTGTATTGGGATTGCCTTTGGAGGAGACCTGTCTACTATAAATCCCGGAATTGCGGCTCCGTCAAGATATATTTATACGATGGCAGAAGATCATGCACTGCCGTATTTTTTGGGGCGTATTCATACAAAGTATCGTACACCTCATGTGGCGGTTTTATTAGTTGGTATTATTAATTTCGTGCTGATTGTTACAAATTCTATAGAATATATCGCGTCGATTTCATTAATTTCCTTGGCTATCTGTTATATGATAGGATGTCTTGCTTATCTGGGCCTGAAGAAGAAATGCCCGGAGATGAATCGTCCTTATCGAGCACCTTGGGGAAAATTTGGGTGCTATTTCACTATTGGGGCTTATATCTTTATGCTCCTGTTCGCTGATAGGACTGCTCTGCTGACTGCAGGTATAGTTACAGTGCTATGTTTGTTATTTTATGTTTTTTTTACTAAGCGTGTAGATGGAGGAGAAGTAGTGTTCGATGATAGGGGCGTATCTGAACCTGATGCCACAGAAAAGTTGGCATTAGATAAGGAATATGCTGGATGGAAGTATGTTACCGCCATTGTTACGCTTGTTGCCTTAGGTGTTTATATCATTCCAATGTTCTATTTTTAACGAAAGGAATTATCAGATATAAAAGTCTTGGATTTTGAAGCTATCCGTAAAGCCACTAAATCAATGAATCCCTCAATTTGGTATGATTGGGTAGATGAGGCATTGCGCCATAAAGATGATTTTATTTGCCCACCCAAACCACGTATGAGTCAGATTGATGGTGATTACTTCAATGTAATGCCGGCTATGTATGAAAAAAACAATGTAGCTATGGTTAAAATGATTGGCCGCCACAGCATAAAGAGGGCTGAAAAGCGTTCAACAATGATGGGGAATATTTTGTTGTATGAAGCGGATACAGGAATATTGAAAGCATTAATGGATGCCGAATATATTACGACTTTGAGAACCGGTGCAGTGGCAGCACATTCCGCTTTCCAGTTCATTCGTTCCGGGGAGGAGGTACTCTCGGATTAATCGGACTGGGCAACATAATGACTGTCTTTTTCATGACGCTTCTCAGCAAGCGCTATGATAAAGGTATCCATCGGCTATTAACGGTTAAGTTGTATAAACATCATGACCAGGAAGTCAGGTTTGCAGAACGATTTAAGGATACTGACAATGTATCCTTTGTTTTTTGTGATACCTATAAGGATGTTATCCGTGGTTCTGATCTGGTTGTTTCTGCAGTTATGAGGGCAACTGAAAATTTTGCATCAGATGACTGCTATAAACCTGGAGTGACGGTTATCCCTGTTTGCACATTAGGATTTCAGAACTGTGATTTGTTCTTTGATCAGGTATTTACAGATGAAATTGAACAGATCAGAGGATTCAAATATTTTGATAAGTTTAAGTCTGTTCATAATGTGACAGATGTTTTATTGGGAAGCGTACCAGCTTAGTGTAAAATTTTACTCGGTAGGGAAATTTTTCCAGAAACAATAAAAAAGGA
>ENA-UOOD01001847-UOOD01001847.1-human-gut-metagenome-genome-assembly--contig:-CS67-NODE-1847-length-20188-cov-5.589530_pt1 | contig 20188 bp, 19 predicted proteins | sample MGYA00242464_ERZ724011 | MGnify/ENA metagenome assembly ERZ724011 | reverse complement strand
CATGTATTTTGTGTATAGCTTATTTTTGTATTTGGTACAGTGATAAAAATTTTTATGCATTTTCACTATCGTATGCTTCTTTTACTGCAACGGCAAGCTGGTCCGGACAGGATGTTGGTTTAAAACCACATCTTATACCTTTAAGTTTACTTTCAATCTGTTCTACGGTAAGACCGTCAACGAGTGATGATATACCCTGAAGATTTCCATTGCATCCGCCTGTAAATTCTACATTTGATACAATGTCTCCGTTTAAATCAAATTCAATCTGTGTTGAACAAGTTCCTTTTGTTCTGTATGTGTGTTTCATAAGTGTTCCTCCTTGTATCTTAAATAAGTAATGTTTAAATTTGTGAAAATACTTCACCAAGACCACACTGTAACAACAAATCTGCATTGCTGTCAAGAGGTGTTGAAGATTTGTTTATGAGTACCAGATGTCTGCCCTTAAAATATTGTATAAGACCGGCTGCCGGATAAACGGCAAGAGATGTACCGCCTACAATAAGCATGTCGGCATTTGATATGGCATTGACGGCTGCGCTGACGGTTATATCGTCAAGACCTTCCTCATACAAAACCACATCAGGTTTGATGATACCACCGCATTCGCAGAGAGGAACGCCCTGACTGTTTTTGATATAATCTGCGTCGTAGAATTTGTGACATTTTTCGCAATAATTTCTGAGAGTAGAGCCGTGAAGCTCATAAACCTTCGTGCTGCCCGCTGCCTGATGAAGACCGTCAATATTTTGGGTGACAACAGCGGAAAGTTTGCCGGATTTTTCAAGTTCTGCAAGTTTTATATGTGTTATATTAGGCTTTGCATTTTCAACAAGCATCTTGTCTTTGTAAAACTTGTAAAATTCCTTTGTATTTCTGATAAAAAAAGAATGACTTAAAATAGTCTCGGGAGGATAATCATACTTCTGATGATAAAGTCCGTCTACACTTCTGAAATCAGGGATACCGCTTTCGGTAGAGACACCGGCACCGCCGAAGAATACTATATTATTACTTTCGTCTATCCATTTTTTAAATAAATCCAAGTCTTTTTTATCAGGCTGCATAAATGTTCCTCCTTTATAAAAACGGACATCTGTTACAGATGCCCGCTCGTTAGTATTCAATTTGACAGTGCTAAACCTGCCAGATTTGCCATTTCAATAATTGATTTTTTTGAAACTTTTTTTCCGCAATATTCAATAAGGTCATCTTTTGAACCGTTGAATATGTCAACCGGTTCATATTTTGTCAGGATAATCATATCATCCTTTACTGAAATTTCAAGAGAATCTCTTTCAGCAATGTTTAAAGTTCTGCGAAGTTCAATTGGCAGTGTAATTCTGCCGAGTTCATCTAATTTCCTTACTATACCTGTTTCCTTCATGTTGCTCTCTCCTTCCTAGTCAAGTGTTGTATGAATGTGTATTTGTATAACAAGCGCATACAACTGCAATTATGTCTTTAAGCAATGTTTTCTGGTTGAAATATAGTTTGTATAATATGCAGTAGTATTAAATGGAAACTGCATGCTATATTGATTTTGAATATAGCACATATTACAAAAATTGGCAATATATTATAAAAATTAGGGAAAATAATTCTTTGGGCTTAAAGCTTGATTTTATAAATATGATATAATAAAATATCTGTAATGAAGTAATTGGTAAATTTAAGCAAATCTGAATTTTTGAACCGCTTGGCAGATTTGTTTAATATAAAGTGGTTCAGGAAAGAGGCGAATGATGAAGATAACAAATATTTCAGATATCAACGAATTTTTCAAAGTAGTTGATAAATGCAAAGGTCGTGTGGAGCTTACATCATCAGAGGGAGACAGAATCAATCTTAAGAGTAAACTTACACAGTTTGTAGCGATGGCTCAGCTCATGAATACAACATATGTAAAGGAACTTGAGATTGTAGCATCAGAACCGGAAGATGCCAGCAGAATTCTTGACTATATGATGAGTGGAAAAGTCTGATAAAAAGTCTCATATTATATTTGGGATAAAAAACGGAGAATATGCATAAGATAAATTTTATTTATACTGCATATTCTCTGTTTAATTTTGGTTTAAATTTTTATAATATTATCAAATAAACTGTCAATAGTTTTTTCGTTTGAATTTGCCGAGTTCGAGTGGGAAATGATTAAAGTGCGGAATACACAATATCTCGTATAACTTGTATATCTCTGTAACCATTGCCGCCGCATTTCTGTATGACATATATTATTGCAAGGTTTTCTTTTGGGTCCATGGCAACATAGCTTCCAAGCCATCCGTCCCATCCGTATTCTCCTTCTGAGCCAAAACTCTGGCTTGCGGGAACATCCATCATAACACGCATAAGGTTTCCGTAGCCGTATCCTTTCAATGTATCCCAATCATACATTGAAAGCTGTTTTGGTGTGAGATTGTTCCTTGTCATGATTTCAACTGTTTTTCTTCCAAGTATGCGTACATTACCGAGAGTTCCTTTGTTTAACATCATATTTACAAATTTTGAATAATCGTCGATTGTTGAGACAAGTCCGGCACCTCCCGATTCAAAAAGAGGTTTCTTTTTGTGCATATATGTAAGACCTAAATGCTGCCATGTACATGGTTCCATGGTTTGAGTTTCAGGCATATACTGATAATTCTGCATAAAACGGCTTTGTTTTTCTTCAGGAACGAAAAAGTCAGTATCATCCATGCCAAGTGGTTTAAATATTGTTTCTTTGAGATAATCACTGTATTTTTTGCCTGTTATAACTTCGATTACGGCACCGAGAACATCGGCACAGAAGCTATAGCGCCAGCCCTCGCCGGGATGAAATTCAAGAGGCTGTTCGCCAATCAGTACGGCAAGGTCATATGTAGATGTAGGCTTACCGGCTTCAACATCAGCGTAATATTTATCAATCATATCCTGCATTGCTTTTCCGGCAGGAAAAGAAGCGTCCGGATATGTAAGACCTGCTGTCATATTGAGAAGATCCTGTATAACAACTTCTCTTTTTGCGGGAACATATCCTTTTTCAGTAAGCACCGTTTGATTTTTGAAACTTGGAATAAAATTGCTTACAGGGTCAGAGAGAGCGATAAGTCCTTTTTCGACAAGGGTCATAACAGCGACTGAAGTAACCGGTTTTGTCATGGAATAGCATCTGAAAATAGAATTTTTTTCCATGGGAATGTGTTTTTCTTTATCGGCTTCACCGTATTCATTTCGATATACTTCTTTGCCGTCTTTTATAATGCATATAGATGCACCTACATTACAATCCGGATTTTCTGATTTACCTATAAGTGTAGATGAAATGGCATCATCAAGTCTTTTTAATATATCAGTGTTCATACTTTCCCTCGATTCGTATTTTTTGTATTATATGGTGCAAGGGTCAAAATACCTTTTGACCCCAACATCATTATATATAATAGATTAACACACTGAAATGGAAAAAAATACTGCATTTTTGGTAGTTCAATAGTAGTATAAGTTAGATAAAAAAATACATACTATCATATAGAAAGCTGCATGAATTAAAAATCATTGTTACTGAGTTACTGACAGTATCACAGGTGTAAATGACAGCATATTACTTATTGCAATTACAAAGGAGGTTCATATGATGGGAACAGGTATGAATCATTTTCAGGTTTATCTGATAATGTTTTTGACAGGTGGTTTTCTTTATTGTGGTATAGAAATTTTGTATCGTGGATATTCACATATATCCATGTTATTTGCAGGCGGTTTATGTTTTGTACTTGTAGGAGCAGTTGAAAATATTCTGGGTGACGGTGCTTCACTTATAGGACAAATGATAATATGCGGATTGATGATAACGGGAGTTGAGTTTATTGTCGGCATGATAGTAAACAGGCAGATGCATTTAAATGTGTGGGATTATTCAGGACAGCAATATAATTTTAAGGGGCAGGTATGTCTGCTATATACAAATTTGTGGATTTTGTTGTCGTGTCCGGTAATAGTATTACATGATTACATGGAATATATTCTTTTGGGAAGTCAGCTGCCTAATTATAAAATATGGTAATAAATTATTTATGCACAAAAAACGTATGCAGAAATGAGGGGTAATATGGAAAATATTGTGACTAATGCATTTAAAATAAGAAAGACAGATGAATACGAGAAAAATATACCTTTTAATTATTTGGCAGCATTTCCGGATAAAAGTTTTAAGATACCTATTGTTGATGTATTTAAAAAAGGAAAAATATTTGGGAGCAGCATTGATTTCTCGAAAATAGTTTTTATGCCTATAGGTGCAACGTCTTATTCTGATGCATTAAACATGGGGCAAAAAATAGTAACAGAAATTAAGAAAAGAATCAGATATAAGACAATGTCGTCTATTGAAGAAAATAATGCAATTTTAACAAGGGATGTAAGAGGTTATCTTTATGATATTTTTGATGTGTTTGAAATGATGACTGCTGCAATAAAAAGCTGTGGATATGAGGTAGGGAAGGATATAGTGTTTATGCTTGATGCGGATGCGGGAAAGTTATACAGGAAAGAATCGGATATGTATTATTTTCCAGGGGAAACATTTAAGAGGAAAGAGAAAATAAATTCTCAGGGAAATACGGAGGAGAAATGGCAGAACTATATCGAAAAAGAAGTTGGATGTCAGTGTGAGGGTGTTGAGTACAGGACATGCTGTGATAGTCCGGCATTTAGCATGGAAAGCCAGTGTGACAGGGAGTTGCCTGAATTTGAAAGTGGTGTTGACAGAGCTTTCTATCCGATTGTTTCGATGTATGAGCAGGAGAGTGATAAAATATTCGACGATTTGCTGCCGGAAACACCTGATACAAAATCTGTATCTGTACTTCGTTCATCTTCCGAGATGGCAGATTATTATAAGCAGCTATGTGACCGTTTTCCGATAATAGGAATTTCCGGTGCCCTTGCAGTAAATGATAAAAAGGGATGGGATATTCTTGACGACAGTCTTGGTGACAGCGTTGTGTTTTTGGATGAGGGAGCATTTTAAATAAAACAGAACAATAAGGTAATGAATATATAAAAAGTAATAAATTTAAGGTTTTATTTTTGCCAAAGATATATTATCATGGACACTACAGATAAAATTATGGAGGAAATATATGTTTGAATTAAATCAGAAAAATTATGCACAGGTTGCCAGGAGAGCTGCGGCAGAGGGATGTGTGCTGCTTAAAAATGACGAAAAGATACTGCCGCTAAAAAAAGGTACAAAAGCAGCCGTTTTTGGTATCGGTGCATTTTATTATTACAAGGGCGGTCTCGGTTCGGGAGGACTTGTAAATACAAAGTATGTTGTGAGCATTCTTGATGCATTAAAAGAAAGTGACTGTATTGAAGTAGATGACGGTATTCTTGAAATCTACGAGAAGTGGATTAAAGAAAATCCTTTTGACGAGGGAAACGGATGGGGAAGTGTTCCATGGTCACAAAAGGAAATGCCGTTGTCAAAGGAGATTATAAGTGAGGCTGAAAAAAGAAATGATACAGCCATTGTTATCATAGGAAGAACAGCAGGAGAAGATCAGGATAACAAAGCAGATGCGGGAAGTTATTATCTGACACAGGCAGAGAGAGAACTTATAAAAAATGTTACAGATACATTTGAAAAAAGTATTGTTCTTCTGAATGTCGGAAATATCATAGATATGAAGTGGACAGACGAATATAAACCATCTGCTGTTATGTATGTATGGCAGGGAGGACAGGAAGGCGGAAACGGTGTTCTTGATGTAATTACGGGTAAGACGGCGCCAAGCGGAAAGCTGACTGATACAATCTGTTATAATATAGAAGATTACCCTTCAGCTCCATATTTCGGTGATGCTGATAAGAATTATTATGTTGAAGATATATATGTAGGATATAAGTATTTTCAGACGGCTGCAGCGGATAAAGTGATGTATCCGTTTGGATTTGGTATGTCATATACTGATTTTGAGATAACAGGTTCGGTTAAAAATGTTGATGAAAACAGTGTAATTGTTGATACAGCAGTAAAAAATACAGGTGATTGTTCAGGAAAAGAGGTTGTACAGGTTTATATCGAAGCACCACAGGGAAAACTTGGAAAACCTGCACGTACTTTTGTCGGATATGCAAAGACCGTTGAGCTTGCGGCTCAGGATAGCCAGAAACTTACAATATCTTGTCCTAAATCATATTTTGCGTCATATGACGATTCAGGAATTACAGGTCATAAATCTGCATTTATTCTGGAAGAGGGAGAATACAAAGTATATGCAGGAAACAATGTTGCGGAGGCTGAATATATCGGAAGTTTTTCACAGGAATTTCAGGTGATAGAGCAGCTTGAAGAAGCACTTGCACCTATAGAAGAATTTGAGAGAATGCATCCGGTTTCAGCTGATAAAGCAGATGATTCTGAAAAAGACAGCGGAGATAATACAGGAAATTCAGGTCTATATGAGATGGAATTTCAAAAAGTTCCTACAAGAACAGTAAATCTTTCTGAGAGAATTGAGAGTGAGATGCCGGAGGATATACCTCTTACGGGTGATGAGGGATACACTCTTAAAGACGTTGCGGATGGAAAGATTGATATTGACAAATTTATAGGACAGCTTTCAGATGATGACCTTATGTGTCTTATGAGAGGTGAGGGAATGTGCAGTATGAAAGTGACGCCCGGAACTGCTGCCGCATTTGGAGGACTTACTCCTTCACTTGAAAGATTTGAAATACCTGCACTTTGCTGTGCTGATGGGCCTTCCGGAATAAGAATGGATTGCGGAACCAAGGCGTTTTTACTTCCGATAGGAACATTGCTTGGTGCTACATTTAATGATGAACTTATCGAGGAACTTTTTGAATATTTTGGCGCAGAGATGAAATATAACCGTATTGACACTATTTTAGGACCGGGAATGAATATACACAGGCATCCTCTTAATGGAAGAAATTATGAATATATTTCAGAGGACACGATTCTTACCGGAAAAATATGTGCGGCAGAACTCAGAGGACTGCATAAAGCGGGCGTAGAGGGAACAGTAAAACATTTTTGTGCAAACAATCAGGAATTTCGCCGTGCAGATGCGATGGGCGTGATTTCAGAGAGAGCACTCAGGGAAATTTATCTAAAATGCTTTGAAATAGTGGTAAAAGAAACGGGATGCAGTTCTGTAATGACTACATACGGACCATTTAACGGTCTTTGGACATCGGGAAATTATGACCTTTGTACAACGGTGCTTAGAAAAGAATGGGGATTTGAAGGAATCGTAATGACTGACTGGTGGGCAGTTGCAAACTGGGAAGGAGAAGCACAGGACAGAAGAAACAGGGCGGCAATGGTTCAGGCACAGAATGATATATTTATGGTGTGTCCTGATACGGAAAGAGAGAACGCTCTTGACAATATCAAAGCAGAGTATACGATAGGAAAGATAACAAGAGGGCAGTTCCAGAGAAATGCAAAGAATGTACTTAAATTTGCACTTAACAGTCTTGCAATGCAGATAAAACTTGGAAAAGTAACTCTTGAAGAATACGCACCTGAGTGGGATACAAGCTACAGACCTGAGGGTGAACTGGAGACAGTTGCGGCAGAGAACGGTTCTTTTGTTGTATCAGATGAGCTTGCATTAAAAATGCTTGAAGATGACGGAATGTATTTCAATGCAGTTGATGCAGTGGAAGGAAATTACAGTGTAAAAATAAATATTACGTCACAGCACAATGAATATACACAGATACCTATATCTTTGTTCGTTGACAATGATTATCGTGGAACGCTTTCATTCCAGGGAACAAATGGAAAAGCTGACGAGAAAGATATGCCTATTGGAAAGATTGGAGTGGGAGAGCATTATATAAGAGTGGCATACAGACCACATGGCATAACGATGAATGAGTTTGTGATTGAAAAGGAAAATACACTGTCATAGAGAATAGGTGTGATTAAAAATGACACGGCTGCTAAGTTTTGTTTAACAGCCGTGTTTTTGTATATGCAGGTTTTAATGCAAGATTACATAGTAATGCAAGATTACATAGTAATGTAAAATTACATAGAAATAATAATCTGTATGCATTTCCCGTCATCGCTTTTGGCGTGAATAGTACCGCCGTGAAGAGAAACAATGGTTTTGGCAACGGAAAGACCTATTCCGGAGCCGCCTGTTGAGGAGTTTCTTGACGCGTCTGTTCTGTAAAATCTGTCAAAGAGCATATCAAGATTTCCCTCGAAGATGTTGTCACTTTCATTTTCAAATACAATAATATTTTTTCTGCCTTTTCTTTTTACCGAGATTTTGAAGATACTGTTTTCTGTTGCATATTTTGCTACATTGTCTATAAGTATCTCAAATAACTGTCTGACAAGTTTTTCGTCTCCTGAAACAAATGCCTCCTTTTCAAGAGCTGTGTTAATTTCAATATTTTTTGATGAGAATATAACCTCAAAGGGTTCAAGGCTTTCCGTCAATATAGTATTTAGTGGAAGATGGGTTTTATGAAAGTTCGCGTTCTTTTCTTCCATTTTTGAGAGAGTGATAAACTGCTGAACCATTGTTGTAAGTCTTGCTATCTGGTTTTGAATGCTCTTTGTCCATTGGCTTTCTCCATTTTCCATTTCTATAACTTCAATGTTGGCATCAATGATTGTAAGAGGTGTTTTTAATTCGTGGCCTGCATCTGTTATAAACTGGCGCTGTTTCTGATAGCTTTGCACGACGGGGCGAAGCACTATCTTTGAAAATATTATGACAAGAATGAGAACCGCAATAAAACCGATACCGGACATTAAAAGGCTTGTGAAAAGGGTGTTTTTAAAGGTTGACAGGCTCTGATTGCAGTCTACGAAAATATAAAGTGTATATGAGTCTGCCGTATATTTTTTATAGCGGAACTGTCTGTAAAATCCGGTGTCGGATTTTTTTGATTTTATGGCAGATATGTAGCTGTCAAGGTCATCGGTTGTCACTGATGCTATACTTTCAAGATTAGAGTCCGTAATTGTTCCTTTATTGTTTATTTTAACGGAAAAATATCTTGTCGAAAAAGGTGTTTCGGCATCTATCTGTCCGTTAGGAATTTTTGGTGGGTTTGCATTATCCGGATTATTTTTTTCGGGTGGAGTTTTATTGTCGTCAGGAGCAGGAGCCGGTTCATTATTATTTTTGCTTTGTGGGAATTTACCGTCATTTTCGCATATCATGCGTGTCATTGTATCTGCCTGGCTTTTTAACTTGTCAAAATTAAGTATGTTCATACCGCCTATCATGGACAGAAGAACGATAAGTGTGGAAAGCATTGCAACAAGTATAAAGCGTTTTCTTAGTTTTTGTACCATAGATTATCCTTTCATATTATTTTTTTGTCAGGATATAGCCTTGATTTCGCATTGCTTTTATACATATGTCGGCACCAAGTGAGGTAAGCTTTTTTCTAAGTGTTGAGATGTTTACCCAAACAACATTTGTTTCCGTATCACTTTCATATCCCCATATTCTTTCAAAAAGTCTGTCAACGGATATAATTGTTTCCGGTGCCGATAAAAACATTTCCATCATTTGAAATTCTTTGTTTGTGAGGCGTATGGAAGTATCGGAACCGTTAGCTGACAAGGCAGCAGTTGTCTGCTCGAGACTTGTGTTTCCGTAGGTTAATACGGTGCTTGCATTTTCTGTTTTGCGGCGTGTTATGGAGCGTATTCTTGCAAGCAGTTCTTTCATGGCGAATGGTTTTGTAAGGTAATCATCTGCACCAAGGTCAAGTCCGAGTACCCTGTCATCAATTTCTGATTTTGCAGTCAGAAAGAGAACGGGAACATTATTCCCGCTCTCTCTGAGCTCTTTTATGACTTCAATACCGTCTTTTTTTGGCATCATTATGTCTAAGATGACACCGTCATATTCTTCTACCGAAAGATATTCTATTGCCGCCTGTCCGTCGTAGACAGCATCAACCGTATAGTGATTGTGTTGTAATATCGCTGTAAGTGCATTTGAAAGTTCTACTTCATCTTCAGCCAGCAATAGTTTCATAGTATCTGTCCTCCGCGTCTGTTATTTAAGCTTTTTAACTGAGCTCCATTTACTGTAATATTTCTTTTTGTTTACTGTTTTGTATGTTCTTACTTTAATATAATATACATTCTTTTTGGTTAAATTGGAAATAGTAATTTTAGTTTTTTTACTATTTACTGTTTTTGTGGCAGTATTAAATGATTTTGAAGTTGAATAGCTTATCTGATAACCTGTAATATCATTTACGCTCTTTACTTTTACGACAGCTTTTGTGCGTTTTTTGCTTCTCTTAGCACTCTGTACTTTTGAAGCTTTGACTGTTACTGTTGAATCTGTTGGTGTAGCAGTAGCAGAAGGTGTTTCTGTGGCATCAGGTGTAGCTGTAGGTGCCGGAGTTGAAGTAGTGCTGTCACTGTCATTACTGCTGTTATCTGAAGAGTTGCTGTTGTCAGAAGAGTTGCTGTTGTCAGAAGAACTGTCAGAGTATTTGGCTGCTTTATAATCTGACCAGCTTGTTGTTTTTGAGGCTCCTGAGAGGTCTGCACTGTCGCTGTATTCAGATACTGTTACTGTAACAGAAGAAGTTCCCTGTACATATATAGTACCGTCAGTTCCTTTGATTGTGACAGTATTACCGTCTTTATCTGCAACTTTTCCTTCACATGAAAGTTTTGAAAGAGTGCTGTCTTTAGTTACTATCCATGTAGAGTCGTTTGAAATATAAACATTTGCATAACCGCTTCCGACTGAACCTGCACATGTTTCATCATCAATGAGAGCACCTGTGAGTGTGCTGCCGTTTGTCATATAGAAATCAAGTTTGCTGATTGAATCCCAGATAACATCGCCTTCCATTTCCTGTGAGTCGGCGGTAAAGAGACAGTCAGCACCGTTGCTGCCCGATGTACCCCAGCCTCTCTGGTTGTTATTTCCTGTGCAGCGGAGGAAGAAATCATTGTCATCGGCATATTTAATATTTACATTTGAAAGAATAAATGTAGACTCTGTATTTGTTGTATAGAACATGCCGCCATTTTTAGCAGTAAGTGTTCCGCCGTTCATCTCAAATGTACTGTTTCCTTCCTGTGAGTCACCTGACATACTCTGATAAAGTATTACATTCCATGTACAGTCATTCTGGCTGTCATCACTCATATTTCCTGTGAGTGAAGTATCAAAAAGACGAAGTGAATTAAGTCCTTCAATACATACGGCTTCTGAACCGTTTGCAGTAAGTTTTGCAGTGTTTACAGCAATATCAGCGGTGCTGTAAACAGCAGGAGAACCAACACCGTTACTTGTGTATGTTCCGCCGTCAACTACCATTGTGCCGCCGCCTCTGTCACTTCTTATTGCAGCGGAAGACTGGCCGCTTGTAGTTGCTGTTACATCCCATGCATATAAAGTACCGCCGCCTGCTACATGTATTCCGCCTGATGTGTCTTTGTTTGTAGTTATTGTTGTATCTGAGACATAAGTTACACCTTTGTTATAAGAGAATACACCTGCACCTCCGGCAGCATCAGTTGTTATTGTACTGTTTGTGATGTTTGCTGTACCTTCCGTGTTGAGGATGGCGGCACCGACACCGTAAAAGCTTGAGTTATCACCGCCTGTGCTTGAAGATGAAGTCCTTGTTATTGTTGAATTGTCAATTGTTGCTGTGGCACCGTTTGATATGTTTATGGCATTTTCATCTGTGCCTGTCGATTCGATTGTTTCACCTGAGATGGAAGTATCAGATGTAATGGAGTTTACTGAGTCATAACTTGTAACGGCACTTGATGAGCCGCCCGGAGCAGAACCGCTGGGTTTTCCGCTTGTATCTCCGTCCGGTTTTGCAGGAGGTGTTCCTTCCGGCATGCCGCTTGGAGGAGTCATATTGTCACTCGAGTTATCTATTGTTTCAGCATTTGCACTTTTTACATTTTGTTCAGGAATGAGTTGTGCAGCACTGATAACTAAAGCTGCTGACAATCCCATTGCTAATACACCTTTCCAATTTCTCATAAAAATCACAACCTTTCATATTACTTACTTTTAAAAATATTTGTTTTAAATATTTGCTTTGTTTTTGTTTACATCTGCATAATAAAACACGAACTTAAAATGAAACTTAAATTATGTGTGATTTTTAAAATTGTTTGTAATAAAATATTATTTACTATATAATGAATTATGCAGAGAAAAGTACAGATATAATGAGTGTACTGTTTGGGAGAAAACAGATGTTTTATGTACAGAAAGGGGATAAATAAATGAAATTAAGCACTAAAATCGGGATTATATTTAGCATTATAATTATACTGCTTGTATATGTAATAGGTACTGAGTCTTGCATGTACAGTTATAATTCTACAATTGAACTTGTCAGAAAAAATTCAAAATCGGCAGCAAAGACAACATCAGATGATTTGGAGGTATTATTAAATACTTATAAAAATATTGCTGCGGCATCGGGCAAAGACATGATACTGACTGGAAATGTTCCGGATGAAGCAAGAGTATCCAAGGTAGAGCAGCTGGCAAAGCAATATGGTTTTACAAGTGGGAATGTATTAAATGAAAAAGGAATCAGCATTAAAGACGGAACTGATTTCAGTGACAGAAGTTATGTAAAAAAGGCCTTACAGGGAAAAACAAATATTTCAGATGTTACATTGAGCAAATATACGGGAACTTACGGACTTAGTATAGCTGCTCCTCGTATTTCATCAGGCAGGATAGTTGGAGTTGTATATTTTAGAATTGATGTTGATTTTATGAATGATATGGTAAAGCATATATCAGTAGGAGACGGAAGCTTTGCATATATTCTTGATGAAAAAAATAATGTGATTGCTCATAAAAATTCAAAATATATTATGAATGAAGAATATATGGGCAATGTTCCGGATGAGTTGACAAAAAGCAGCAGTAACTCAGATAATGGAGGTTTTACCTATGAAATTGATTCCAAAAAATATATTTGCGGATATTCTAAAATAGGAAATACTGATAATTGGCGTGTGGTGATGGTTTCTCCGACAACGGCATATGAGTCAGAGGTGCTTATGTTTGTAAAGAGACTTGTTATAAGTGACATATTTGCGTTAATTATAGCAATATTGGCAGCTGCTTTTATAGCAAGAAGTATCAGCAGACCTATCATAAGAGTGAAAAATGTTCTTTCAGGCATGGCAGATGGAGATTTATCAAAACACATAGAGAAAACAGGAAGAAAAGATGAACTTGGTATTCTTCAGAATAGTGCAGCTTCATTAACAAATACATTGTCGCAAATACTTGGAGAAGCGGCCTATATACTTGAAAGTATGGCAGCTTATGATCTTACGGCAGCAGACATGAAAGAATATCCGGGTGAATTTAATAATCTTGCGGTTTCAATAAATTCGATTAAGTCTATTTTGAAAAATATGATAATAAATATACAGACATCGTCGGTGAATGTTGAAGGTGGTTCAAGACAGCTTGCACAGGCGGCAGGCATGGTTTCAGATGGAACAGTAGCACAGGCAGCGTCTTTACAGAAGCTGGTTGCAGATGTTGACAATGTTGTTGAAAGTATCAATAGAAACTCACAGAAGGTCAATGTTGTAAATGAAAGTCTTTTAAATCTTGACATTGAAATAAAAGATGGTGACGATAAAATGCATGCATTATTAAGTGTTGTGAAAGAAGTAGAGGAAATGTCTGAGGATATTAAAAAGATTGTAAAAACAATAGATTCAATTGCGTTTCAGACAAATATATTATCACTTAATGCTTCAGTGGAAGCTGCGCGTGCAGGAGATACAGGAAAAGGTTTTGCAGTTGTGGCACAGGAGATAGGAACATTGGCAGCAAAAAGCAGTGAAGCATCAAAGAAAACTGCCGGACTTATCGAAAAATGTCTTAATGGTATTTCAGGTGCAAAGGAATATGCGGTTGTGACTTCTGAGACATTTAAAAATATTGTTGATGATTCCGAAAAAATTGCAGGAGCATTTAAAGAAATTTCAAAAGATAATGAAATACAGACAAAAAATGCAAATAATATTAAATGTGAAATTGAAAATATATCAGATGTCGTGCAGGCAAATACAGCAACAGCAGAACAGACGGCTGCGTCTACAGAGGTTTTATCCGGTCAGGCAATATCACTTAAAGAAATGACGGAAAGATTTAAAGCAGATTGATTTATATTCAGACGGAGGTTTATCTGTGAAAGAAATGACAGATTTGGAAAAATATTATAACAAATTTAATGAGGATAAAAGACTGACAAGGCGGCACGGACAGGTGGAATTTATTACATCAATGAAATATATTCATGAATGTATAGGTGACAGGAAATGTGTAAAAATACTTGATATAGGTGCAGGAACGGGAAGATATTCCGTTGCACTTGCAAAATGAAGGCCATGATGTGACAGCAGTTGAACTTGTCAAATATAATCTTGGAATACTGAAATCGAAAAAAAGCACAGTAAAAGCGATGCAGGGTAATGCATTAAAACTTTCAAAACTTGCGGATAATACCTTTGATGTTACACTCTTGTTTGGACCGATGTATCATCTGTTTGGTTTTGATGACAAGATAAAAGCGTTAAATGAGGCGAAAAGAGTTACAAAACCGGGAGGAAAGATACTTGTTGCATATTGCATGAATGAGTACAGCATCCTTACATACGGATTTAAACAAAATCACATAAAGGAAGTGGTTGAGGCAGGAAAAGTTACAAAAGATTTTCACTGTATTCCTGAGCCGAAAGATTTGTACGATTATGTAAGAATAGAAGATATAGATAAAGTGCGTGATGCAGCAGACTTGAAAAGGATAAAGCTTATTTCGGCAGATGGACAGGCGGATTTGATGAGACCGGTTTTAAATGCGATGGATGAGGAAACATTTAAGCTTTTTGTAGAGTATCATCTGGCAACCTGCGAGAGACAGGAACTTGTAGGTGCGGGAGCACATACGGTAGATATTTTGGAAAAAAAGAACTTATAGAAATAAAGCTGAATCGGTCTTGTAATAAAAGTCTGTGGGATGTATAATTGTCTGTGCGTCAAAAAAATGATAAATCAAAGTTACTGTGCAAAAAAGGTGTGGACAGTAATAAATCATAAGCATGAATATGGAGGAATAAGTTATGTACAATATATTAAGCGGTTGCTTAAATCCAAATCAGATAACAATGATAGGTATTCTTGCAGCATTTTTGCTGACATTTATCTGTCTTAAATTTCCATTCCCGTTTCTTCCGGTAGATCAGGGCAGGGAATTTGCAGTAAACGGTGCCTTGTCAAAAGGAAAAACAAGAGGTGTTGGACTTACATTTGTAATAGCATTTATTATATGCTCATTGCTTTTTATGCCTATAACAAGAGAGTTTATCATATATTGCATATTGTTATTTGCAATCATGTTAAGCGGATATCTTGACGATGCCGCAGAGACACCGTGGCAGGATTATAAAAAAGGTGCAATTGACCTTGTTTTGTCAATTGTTACAATGTGGACATTTTTAAATTTCAACAATTCAACAATCCATATAGGAAGTAATGTATTTGAGCTTCCGGTACCGGTTTATTTTGTACTCGGAATAATTCTTATCTGGGTTTCAATCAATGTAACAAACTGTACAGATGGAGTGGACGGGCTTTCAGGAAGCCTTTGCTGTGTTGTTATTTCAGCATTTACGGTAATATTTGCAAATGAACTTGGTTATTATGTAATTGCAGATTTTATTTTTGTTGCAACACTTTTAGCATATCTGTATTTTAATTCAAAGCCTAGCAGTATGCTTATGGGGGATGCAGGTTCGAGGGCACTTGGTTTTTATATTGCGATTATCGCAATGAAAACAGGACATCCTATAAGCTACATAATACTTGCAATTGTGCTTATAGTTGACGGCGGACTTGGACTTGTGAAGATATTTTTAAAGAGATTTCTCAAAATTTCAATACTTGTAAATACGAGAACACCGCTTCATGACCATGCAAGAAAAAATAAGGGATGGTCAGATACACAGGTAGTATTCAGATTTATTATAATGCAGATTGTAGCTGCAATGATTGGTTATATTATTATAACTATTTTGTAAAGACGTGATATGAAAAAAATATGTGGTCATGCACAAAGTATTGTTATTTAGCATAGTATATAAATGATAATATTTTGAGGTGCTTGCGGTGCAATCCTTTCCAAAACCAATGAGTGCAAAAGAAGAGGAAGAATGCATCATAAGATACCAGGCGGGAGACAAGAGTGCGAGACAGCTTCTTATTGAAAAAAACCTGCGTTTAGTCGCATATATAGTGAAAAAATATAATACATCTGACAGAGAACTTGATGATTTGCTTTCAATAGGGACAATAGGTTTGATAAAAGGTGTTGATTCATTTGACGGTTCAAAAAAAATCAGACTTGCAACGTATTGTGCAAGATGTATTGAAAACGAAATTCTTATGTATATCCGGACGGAAAAGAAAAGTTCAAAGAATGTGTATTTATATGATTCAATCGGTTCCGATAAAGAAGGAAATGAAATAAATCTTATAGATGTAATAGAATATGAAGATGATGATGTTGTAGAAAAGATTACGCAGGATGAGAGAATCAGAAGGCTTACTGATAAGGTAGAAAGTGTTTTGAGCAGACGTGAGCAGGATATAATCAGAAAGAGATATGGAATAGAGGGATATGATATAAAGACGCAGAGGGAGATAGCAGCAGAATACGGAATATCGAGGTCTTATATATCGAGAATAGAAAAATCAGCACTTTTGAAGCTGAGAAAAAGTTATGAAAATGATTGTTTATAAACTGCTCTTGTGCTAATATATTTAATATATTGTGCAGAAATTTAGGAGGATATATATAAATGAAAGTACTTTTAGTAGATGATGCGGCATTTGTGCGTATGTCGTTAAAAAAGATTCTTGATGATATGGCTTTGGGTTTCGAGTATATAGAAGCAGGAGACGGAGAAGATGCCATAGAAAAATATAAAATATATTCGCCGGATTTGGTTATTATGGATATTACGATGCCTAAAATGGATGGAATCACAGCGGTAGGCAGGATAAAGGAAATTGATGACAATGCAAAGATTATCATGTGTTCATCAATGGGATATCAGGAAAAAGTTTTGGATGCCATTACAGCAGGGGCAAAAGATTTTATAATAAAACCTTATGAGGCAGCTAAGGTCGCTAAATCGATAAAAGCAGTATTAAAGTTAGGCGAGGAATAAAATGACATATTTAGAAGAGTATAAAGAGGGAAATAAATTTTCAGGGATTTATTTGTGCAAATCCAAACAGATATTAAAAACTAAGGCAGGAAAAACATATTATTCACTGATTCTTCAGGACAAAACCGGAACTATTGACGGAAAAGTCTGGGAGTTAAATGCCGGTATAGCAGAATTTGAGAGTATGGATTTTATTATGACGGATGGTACCGTTACTTCATTTCAGGGTGCACGTCAGGTAAACATAAATCGTATAAGAAAGGCGCAGGAGGGAGAATATGACCCTAAGGAGTACATTCCTGCAACAAAGTATGATATTGAAGAGATGTATTCGGAACTTAAAGGTATTATAGCTACCATTAAAGAGCCGCACCTTAGACAGCTTACGGAAGAGTGTTTTATAAATGACAGGGAATTTGTAAAAGAATTTAAAGTTCATTCGGCAGCAAAATCGGTGCATCATGGATTTATCGGAGGACTTTTGCAGCATACACTTGCAGTCACAAAGATGTGCGTATTTCTTGCAGACAATTATCCTATACTTGACAGAGATTTGCTTGTCACAGCAGCAATTTTTCATGATATAGGAAAAGTCACTGAATTATCAGATTTTCCGATGAATGATTATACAGATGACGGGCAGCTTCTTGGACATATATTTATAGGAGCTGAACTAATCGGAAATAAGATACGCCAGATAAGCGGATTTCCGCCTGTGCTTGCAACAGAACTTCGCCACTGCATACTTGCACATCATGGAGAACTTGAATATGGTTCACCGAAAAAGCCTGCTATAGCGGAGGCGATGGCACTTAATTTTGCGGACAATACAGACGCAAAACTTGAAACCATGACTGAGATATATGACAAGGCAAATCCGACAACGGAGTGGCTTGGCTTCAACAGATTTGTCGATTCAAACATCAGACAGAGTACAGGTAGTGTGGCAAAGAGAAAATGATTAAAAAAGAAAAAGCTGAGAAGCTGATTATTTTGTTTATAATTGGTTTGTCGGCTTTTGTTGATATTTTGCGGATATTTTAAAGAGGTTTTATAGAGGAAAAAATATTATGAATAAGGAAAAAAAATTTGTGTGTAATAAGAATGACGAGTTCGAGCTTGAGATTACCGACCTTGGCAGTACAGGGGAGGGAATAGGTAAGATTGACGGATACACACTTTTTGTAAAAGATGCTCTTATCGGAGACAAAGTAAGAGTTAAAGTTATGAAAACGAAGAAAAATTACGGATATGCGAGAATGCTTGAAATAATAGAGCCGTCTGAATACAGAGTTGAGTCTGAATGTCCGGTGGCAAGGCAGTGCGGAGGATGCCAGCTGCAGCATTGTTCATACGAAAAGCAGCTTTCATGGAAAGAAGAGAAAGTAGCTAACTGTCTTAGAAGAATAGGCGGTGTTCCTGTTTACACAGAGGAGAAATATAGGAAATATAAAAATGCGGAAGAACAGCAAAATGCAGAAAACACTGCTGAAAGCAAGACTCCGATAATAATGGAGCCTATTCTTAGGATGGACAAACCTGTTCATTACAGAAATAAAGCACAATTTCCGGTTGGGTATGATAAAGACGGTAATCCTGTTGCAGGGTTTTATGCGGGAAGAACACACAGCATTATACCTCAGACGGACTGCCTTATACAGCATGAATGTAACAAACAGATTGTAGAAACTGTTCTTGAATTTATGAAGAAATATAATGTTACGGCATATGACGAAAAGAAGAACAGAGGGATAGTACGACATATACTTACAAGGGTAGGAAAAGCAACCGGTGAAGTTATGGTATGTCTTGTTATAAATGCCAAAAAGCTGCCATATTCAGAAGAATTTGTTGAAATGATAAAAAATTGTGGAATTAACCTTGAGATAAAGAGCATCACTGTTAATATAAATCGTGAAAATACGAATGTTATTTTGGGAGAAAAAGTAGAGACACTTTACGGACAGTCATATATAGAGGACTATATAGGTGATATAAAATATCGTATATCGCCGCTTTCGTTTTATCAGGTGAATCCTGAGCAGACAAAAAAACTTTACCAGACGGCTCTTGAATTTGCAGATATAAAAGAGGGCGAAGTGGTATGGGATTTGTATTGCGGAATAGGAACAATATCACTTTTCATGGCGAGAGAGGCAGCGAAAGTATGCGGAGTTGAGATAGTACCGCAGGCAATAGAGGACGCAAAGCAGAATGCCAAGTTAAACAATATAACAAATGCGGAATTTTTTGTCGGGGCAGCAGAGGATGTTGTTCCCACGCAGTATGAAAAGAGTGGCGGCAGACTGAGAGCAGATGTAGTAACACTTGATCCGCCAAGAAAAGGCTGTGATGAGAAACTGATTGATACAGTTGTTAAGATGGCACCGTCGAGGATAGTTTATGTAAGCTGTGACCCGGGAACGCTTGCAAGGGATGTAAAGGTGCTTACGGATAAAGGATATGAGGTAAAAAGAGTCAGAGCATGTGATATGTTTGGCGGAAGTTTTCATGTGGAGACAGTTGTTCTTTTGTCCCAATTGAAACAGAAGCCGGATGATTATATTAATGTCACGATTGAACTTGATAATGTGGATATAACATCTGCAGAGACTAAGGCAACATATGATGAGATAAAGAAGTATGTGGCTGAACATAATGCCGGCATGAAGGTTTCCAATCTGTATATCTCACAGGTAAAGAGAAAATGTGGAATTGAGGTTGGAAAGAATTATAATTTACCTAAAAATGAAGATAGCAGGCAGCCGCAGTGTCCAGAAGATAAAGAGAGCGCAATTGTGGAGGCATTGAAGCATTTTAAAATGATTCAGAAGAACTAAAAAGAGTCTGATAAATCGGAATTGACAGAGGTAATGAAATGTTTGAAGAATTAGGAATTAGTTTTGGCACAGCACTAATCGTCTT
>ENA-UOOD01001833-UOOD01001833.1-human-gut-metagenome-genome-assembly--contig:-CS67-NODE-1833-length-20328-cov-9.002762_pt1 | contig 20328 bp, 16 predicted proteins | sample MGYA00242464_ERZ724011 | MGnify/ENA metagenome assembly ERZ724011 | reverse complement strand
AGACAATCCCGGTCGATTGGCCGTACTGCATTCCCTACGGCCTGATTTTCACGCAAACGCCTTCCGAAAAGGTGAAGCGCTTTGTGCAGGCCGTGCAGCGCTATGATACCGAAAGGTAAATGCCTGTTTCTAAATCGGTCATTCCTCTTTTGGAGACATTGATGTATAATTGTCAATGCAAAGGGCGAAAGGCGCATGAAGAAGCGAATTTTTCGATAAAATCGTCGAAAAAAGGAGGCTGAACGCCTGCGCCGTGTCGTCAAAATAACAATTATGATTTTCGAAAGGGGAAAAGAACATGAAAAATACGCGTAGATTGCTGACCGGCATGGCCGCGATGGTCATGGCCGCCGCGAGCGCGGTTTCCGCTGTCGGCGTCGCTGAGGAAATGGAGTGGCCGGATGCGTACAGCCACGCGACGGATGCTTCCTCCAAGGAAGTGCTCTCCGGCGAGCAGCTGGACGAGGCGCTCCAGTTCCTTATGGATTCCTCTCACTATTGGTACATCAACCGCGCCACGCCGTACTATGGCAACTTCACCAAGTACCCGGAGACGGGCTTTGATACCCAGTGGCGCTCCCCGGTGAATGGACGCGGCTATCGCGGCCCGTACTACGATCCGCTGACCCGCTCGGTCAACTGGCTGAGCACCAACCCCAACGGCGGCATCAACAGCTCCGTCGGCTCTTACTGGGCCTGCATCGCGCCGAACACCGATCTGACCATCGAAAACAACGAGGTTCAGGGCTACGAGAAATCCGACAAGTGGCAGATGATCAGCGTCATGTCTCCGGGACAGACGGTGGATAACTACATCCGTAACGGCCGCGGTTCGTTCTACATCGACGCTTCTCTGGCCAGCAACTACGGCATTGATCCCGCGTGGGAGTATCGCAACATCCTGATGGTCGAGGTTGAGCTGGATCACTATGTGCCGCGCGCCTGCACGCCGCAGGAATACTACGACGGCGAGCTGCCCACCACGTCCAGCTGGCTGCTGGCGGGCCGCATGGCTGCGCTGGAAAACTGGAAGGATAAGTTCCTCTCCATCCCGCAGTATTGGGGCTGCGCGACCGGCGACGCCGCGGCCAAGAACCTGACCACGGACGAGGAGCGCGCGGCGTATATCGAAACGCTGAACGCCGACCCGGACGTGATTGAGGCCATGACCGGCGTTTGCTACTACATGCACTTCAACATTCTCCAGATTGTCAACAACAAGCAGGAGCTGGGCTTTGACTTCGAGCAGGCCAGCGGCAAGGTCAACGCGATTGACATGGATCACGACGGTCTGCTGGATCGCTACCCGGAGGGCAGCGACAAGGCGGGTCAGTTGATTCTCCAGAACGCGGATGCGGCCATGCTCCCGGATTGGGCGTATGCGCTGAATCAGGATCTGGATTGGTGGGTTTCCGGCACGGGCGATCTGATCAACGCCGAGGGCAAGAAGCTGGTTGGCGCGAATGCGGACGGCAGCTACATCCTCGAAGGCGATGCGAACGCGCCGGTGGCCGAAACGGCTGAAGAAGCGCCCGCCGAGCCCGCCGCCGAGCTGGCCGAGAACGAGAAGCTCGGCACGGCGAAGGGCATGGGCGGCGACGTGACCGTGAAGGTGACGATGGATGGCGACAAGATCGCCGCCGTCGAGGTCGTTTCTCAGAACGAAACCGCGGGTATCTCCGACCCGGCGCTTGAAAAGGTGCCTGCCGCGATCGTCGAAGCGAACAGCGCCGACGTGGACGGCGTGGCCGGTGCGACCGTGACCTCCGACGCCATCAAGAACGCCGTGAAGGACGCGCTCTCCAAGTAAAACTCAAGATTCAAAAGGGACGTTTCCGAGGAAACGCCCCTTTTTTCTGCATTTTCTCGGCCGGGCTTGACGGAAAGCCGGAAATTCTCTACAATGAACAGAAAAGAACAGAAAAGAACGCAAAAGAACGGCAAGGGGGGAACGAGGCCATGCTTGAATCCGAAGCGATGGCGATTCTGGTCGGCGCGGGCGTGAGCTATGGCCGCCGGGAGGCGGCGCTGCGCGCGGCGGGGAGCGCGCTGGCGATTTTGGCCGAGCCGGGGCTGTACGCGGCGCAGCTTCAGGAAAAGGGGCTGGCGCTGCTCCGGCACGCGCTTGCGGATGAAGCGCGCCTGCTTGGCGGCCTGGCGAAAAAGAAGATGGCGCTCGTCCTGCGCGAGAACACGCAGTATCCGCCGCTGCTTCGGCAGATCGCCCACCCGCCGCACCTGCTCTATGTCTACGGCGAAACGGATTTGACGGATCGCTTCCCCGTCGCCGTGGTCGGCACGCGGCGGGCGAGCGCCTACGGCCTGACGCACACGCGGGAAATCGCCGCCGAGCTGGCGCAAACCGGCGTCTGCGTCGTTTCCGGTCTGGCGCTGGGCATCGACGCGGCGGCGCATACGGGTGCGCTGGATGGCGGCGGGCGAACCGTCGCCGTGCTGGGCAGCGCGCTGGATAAGCCCTATCCGCAGGAGAACGATCCGCTGATGCGGCGGATTTTGGAAAGCGGCGGGAGCGTCGTCAGCGAATACGCGCCGGGAACGCCGCCAAGCCGATACAGCTTTTTGCAGCGCAACCGCATCATCGCGGGCATGTGTCTGGGCACGCTGGTCACGGAGGGGCCGCGGCGCAGCGGCGCGCTGAATACCGCGACGCGGACGCTGGAAAACGGGCGCGAGGTGTTCGCCCTGCCCGGCAATGTGGACAGCCCCGGCGCGCAGCTGCCCAACATGCTCATCAGCGAGGGCGCGCGGCTGGTGACGGGCGCGGCGGACATTCTCTCCGCGCTGGTGATCGAGCCGAAGGACGCGCCGAAGGCCGCGCAGGCGGCGGTTGCGCCGATAGAAGCGCCGGCGGAAAAGAAACCGCACATCCCCGGCGGGCTGGATGAAACGCAGCGGGCGATCTGCGCCGCGCTTCTGGCGGGCGAGGCGGATTTTGACGCGCTCTGCGCGGTCAGCGGGCTGGAGAGCGACGAGCTGGGCGCGCTGCTCATCGAGATGGAAATGGATGGGCTGGTCACGCCGCTGGCCGGAACGAGATACGCGCCGGGGACGCAGATGACGGGCTGAAAACGCGCATAAAACCGCATACTAATGAAGAAACTTCCTGCGAAATTCAAATTGCGGCCTTGACAGATTCAAAAAGGGCTGGTATCCTTTTTGACGTTTGGCAGTTGCCTTGAGCCGCGTTTATCCCGCCGCCGGCGGGGTGAAAAGCGGGGATTTTCCCGCGCTTGGCTCAGGCACGTGTGTTTTGAAGCGTGAAGAGAATACGGCGGTTTTTCCGCCGCGTTGGAGGAATTGGATTTGAACAGTCGTAAGCCCGCATACAAGCTGGTTATCGTGGAGTCGCCCGCGAAGGCGCGCACCATTTCGAAATTTTTAGGCCGAAACTACAAGGTGGAGGCCTCGCAGGGGCACGTTCGGGATTTGCCCAAATCCCAGCTTGGCGTGGACGTCGAGCACGATTTTGAACCGAAGTACATCACCATTCGCGGACGGGGCGAGGTGCTCGAGCGCATCCGCAAAGAGGCGAAGGGCGCGAAATCCATCATCCTCGCGACGGACCCTGACCGCGAGGGCGAGGCGATTTCGTGGCATCTGGCGACCATTCTGGGCATCGACCCGGAAAGCGAATGCCGCGTGGAATTCAACGAGATCACGGAAAAGACGGTCAAGAGCGCGATCAAGCAGCCGCGCGCGGTGAATATGCAGCTCGTCAACGCCCAGCAGGCGCGCCGTCTGCTCGACCGGCTGGTGGGCTACAAGATCAGCCCGCTGCTCTGGGTGAAGATCAAGAAGGGGCTGTCCGCGGGGCGCGTGCAGTCCGTCGCCACGCGCATGGTGGTTGACCGCGAGCACGAGATCGAGCAGTTTGAGCCGGAGGAATACTGGTTTGTGGACGCGGAGCTGCGCGCGGGCGGCAAACAGCTCCATGCGCGGCTGATCGCGCTGGACGGCGAGCGCGTGAGCCTTTCCGATCAGGCGCAGGCGGACGCGGCGAAGGCGCGCGTGGAACAGGGCGGCTTTGTCATCCGCAGCGTGAAGCGCGGCGAAAAGCGCAAGCATCCCGCCCCGCCGTTCACGACCTCCAATTTGCAGCAGGAGGCCAGCCGAAAGCTCGGCTTCACCACGGCCAAGACGATGCAGATCGCCCAGCAGCTCTACGAGGGCGTGGACATCGAGGGGCGCGGCACGCTGGGCCTGATTTCCTACATCCGTACCGACAGCGTCCGCCTGAGCGACGAGGCGGTGGCCGCCGCGCGCGAGGCGATTGCGGCGCGTTACGGCGCGGAATATGTGCCGGAGAAGCCGAACGTCTACAAGGGGCGCAAGAGCGCGCAGGACGCGCACGAGGCCATCCGCCCGGCGAACATCGACCTGCGGCCGGAGGAGATCAAGGCCTCGCTGACCAAGGATCAGTTTAACCTGTACAAGCTGGTGTATCTGCGCTTTGTCGCCTGCCAGATGGCGGACGCGCTGTATGAAACCCAGCAGATTGAAATCGCCTCCGAGAGCGGCGCGGTTCTGCGTTCGAGCGCCGAGCGGCTGAAATTCGCGGGCTTCACGGCGGTGTATGAAGAAGGCACGGACGACGCGCCCGCGCAGGACGAGGCGCAGGCCGGCGCGATGGCGGACGTGAACGAGGGCGACAAGGCGGAGCTGCTGGGCGACGAGGCCACGCAGCACTTCACGCAGGCGCCGCCGCGCTACACGGAGGCTTCGCTGGTGCGCGCGCTGGAGGAAAAGGGTATCGGCCGCCCGTCCACCTACGCGCCGACGATCTCCACCATTTTGGCGCGCGGATACGTCATGCGCGAAAAGAAGCAGCTCTTCCCGACCGAGCTGGGCATTATGATTACCAACATGATGGAGGAGTATTTCGCGGATATCGTGGATATCGCCTTCACCGCCGGCATGGAGGAGCAGCTCGACGAGGTGGAAGAGGGCAAGCTGGATTGGCACAAGGTGCTTTCCGATTTCTACGGCCCGTTTGAAAAGACGCTGGAAAACGCGGAGGCCAAGATCGAAAAGGTCGAAATCAAGGACGAGGTTTCCGATGTGCCCTGCGACAAGTGCGGCGCGATGATGGTCTACAAGCTGGGGCGCTACGGCCGGTTTTTGGCCTGCCCAAACTTCCCGGACTGCCGCAACACGAAGGCGATTCAGATTGAAATCGACGCGCCCTGCCCGAAGTGCGGCGGCAAGCTCTTGCAGAAGACCTCGCGCAAGGGACGCAAGTTCTACGGCTGCGAGCGCTACCCGGAATGCGATTTCGTCTCCTGGGAGATGCCGGTTCGGGAGAAGTGCCCGAAGTGCGGAAGCTACATGACGCTTTCCCGCACGAAAAAGGGCGATTTCTACGTCTGTGCGAACGAAACCTGCCGCGAGCGCATTCCCGCGCCGCAGGAAGAGAACGAATGATGGAAAGAGCGATTGTGATCGGCGCGGGGCTGGCGGGGTGCGAGGCGGCGTGGCAGCTTGCCCAGCGCGGCGTGCCCGTGACCCTGCACGAAATGAAGCCCCACGCCTTTACGCCTGCGCACCACAGCGCGGGCTTTGCCGAATTGGTTTGCTCCAATTCGCTCAGAAGCGACCAGCTGACCAACGCCGTCGGCCTGCTCAAGGAGGAGATGCGCCAGCTCGGCAGCCTCATCCTCAAGGCGGCGGACGCGACGCGCGTGCCCGCGGGCGGCGCGCTGGCGGTGGATCGCGAAAAGTTTTCGGATTATGTGACGCAGGCCGTGCGCAGCCATCCGCTGATTGAGGTCGTCCTCCGCGAGGCGGATGAGCTGCCGCAGACCAACGCCGTCATCGCCACGGGGCCGCTGACCAGCGATAAGCTGGCGGAGAAAATCGCGGCGCTTCCGGGGCTGCAAACGCTGAATTTTTACGACGCGGCCGCGCCGATCGTCTCCGGCGAATCGCTGGATATGACGAAGGTGTTCCGGCAGGGGCGATACGGCCGCGGCGACGATTACCTCAACTGCCCGATGAACCGCGAGGAATACGAGGCGTTTTATCAGGCGCTGCTGACCGCCGAAAAGGCCGATGTGCACGGGTTTGACGGCACGCAGGTCTTCGAGGGCTGCATGCCCATCGAGGTGATGGCCGCGCGCGGGGAAATGGTGATGGCGTTCGGGCCGATGAAGCCCGTCGGCCTCGTCGATCCCCGAACCGGGCGCGAGCCCTACGCCGCCGTGCAGCTCCGCGCGGAGAACAGCGCGGGGACGATGTATAACCTCGTCGGCTTCCAGACGCGGCTCAAGTGGGGCGAGCAGAAGCGCGTCTTCTCCATGATCCCCGGCCTTGAAAACGCGGAGTTCCTGCGCTACGGCGTGATGCACCGCAACACGTTCCTCCATTCGCCGGGCTTCCTCGACGCGCAATACGGCATGATTGGCCGCCCCGGCCTGTATTTCGCCGGGCAGATGACCGGCGTGGAGGGCTATGTGGAGAGCGCTTCCAGCGGCCTCGTCGCGGGCATTTCGCTGGCGCGGCGCATGCTCGGCCTGCCGCCGGTCGATTTCACGACGCGCACGGCCATCGGCGCGCTGGCGCACCATGTTTCCGGCGCGACGGCCGATTTCCAGCCGATGAACGCCAATTTCGGCCTGATTGATTCCTGTGAAAAGCGCATCCGCAACAAGCAGGAGCGTTATGCCCACGTCGCGGCGCGCGCGCTGGATACCATCGAGGCCATCCGCAGCAATCCGCTGGCCTGCGATTTCGACCGGACGCTTCAAAATTGACTCCCCGCACGCCGCCCTGTTCAAAATCGGGACGGCGTGTTATAATAAGAAAACGAACTCCTTCAGTCGGTTTCCTCAAAGAGGAAACCGCTGAGGCAGAGATGCGGCTCAAAAGAAGTTTTTGAGCGGAATGGAAGCATATACGAAGCGCCTCCCTCCTAGAGGGAGGTGGATGCCGAAGGCAGACGGAAGGAGTTGACGGGACAGCGTCCCGGCATAACCCAGTGTAACGTATCGGAGGTAAACATAGATGACACTCAAGGGCACCACCATCTGCGCCGTCAGGAAGGACGGCAAAATCGCCGTCGCGGGCGACGGTCAGGTGACGATGGGCGAAAGCACCATCTTCAAGGCGACCGCGCACAAGGTTCGCCGCATCTACGGCGGCAAGGTCGTCACCGGCTTTGCCGGAACGGTTTCGGACGCCTTTGCGCTCTGCGACCGCTTTGAGGCGAAGCTGGAGCAGTATTCCGGCAATCTGGAGCGCGCCGCCGTCGAGCTGGCGCAGGAATGGCGCAGCGACAAGGCCATGCGCAAGCTGGAGGCCATGCTGATCGTCGCCAGCGGCGAAACGCTGATGATCGTCTCCGGCACGGGCGAGGTCATCGAGCCGGATGACGGCGTCGCGGCCGTAGGCTCCGGCGGCAACTATGCGATGGCCGCCGCGCGCGCACTCAAGGAGAACACCGATCTTTCCGCGCATGAAATCGCCGAAAAGGCGCTGCATATCGCGGCGGATATCTGCGTGTTCACCAACCATAACGTGATTGTGGAGGATGCCTGATATGGAATTGACGCCGAAACAGGTTGTTCGCGAGCTGGATCGCTATATCATTGGTCAGGACGAGGCCAAGCGCGCCGTCGCCGTCGCCCTGCGCAACCGCTATCGCCGCGCACAGCTTCCGGAGGAAATCCGGGATGAAATCGTGCCCAAAAACATCCTGATGGTCGGCCCGACGGGCGTGGGCAAGACCGAAATCGCCCGCCGTCTGGCCAAGCTGGTGGACGCGCCGTTTGTCAAGGTTGAGGCGACGAAATTCACCGAGGTCGGCTATGTCGGCCGCGACGTGGAGAGCATCATCCGCGATCTGGTCGAGGCCAGCGTGCGGATCTGCAAGGAGAAGGCCAGCCAGAAGGTCAAGGCGCGCGCGACCGTGCTCGCCGAGGAGCGCATCATCGACCTGATTCTGCACCCGAACCGCAAGCCGGTCAACCCGATTGACGTGCTGCTGGGCAACAAACCCAAGCAGCCGGAGCTGCCCGCCGAGGAGAAGCAGCGCATCGCCCAGAAGGCGGACGAGCTGCGCGCCCAGCTTCAGCGCGGCGAGCTGGAGGACGTGGAGATCGAGGTCGAGGTGGAGGACGCGCCGAAGGACGTGGAGATCAACGGCGCGAGCGTGAACATCGGCTCGATGATGGGCGACATGATGCCCAAAAAGACCAAGATGCGCCGCATGAAGGTCGCCGACGCGCGCCGTCTGCTGGTCGCCGAGGAAGAGGATAAGCTGATCGACATGGACGCGGTGACGGAGGAAGCCCTGCGCCGCGCCGAGCAGGACGGCATCATCTTCATCGACGAGATCGACAAGGTGGCCGGGCGCTCCGCCAACGGCCCGGATGTGAGCCGCGAGGGCGTTCAGCGCGACATCCTGCCGATCGTCGAGGGCAGCACGGTGAACACCAAATACGGCGTGGTCAAGACGGATTACATGCTCTTTATCGCGGCGGGCGCGTTCCATGTGGCGAAGGTGACGGATCTCATTCCCGAATTGCAGGGGCGTTTCCCGGTGCGTGTGAATTTGAAGCCGCTGACCCGCGAGGATTTCAAGGCGATTCTGAGCCAGACGGATAACGCGCTGACCCGCCAATACGAGGCGCTGCTGGCCGTCGATCACGTGCATCTGCACTTTGAGGAATCCGCGCTGGACGCGCTGGCGCAGGCCGCGCAGCAGGAAAACGAAACCCGCGAGGATATCGGCGCGCGCCGCCTGCATACGCTGTTTGAAAAGATGCTGGAGGATATCTCCTTCAACGCGGGCGGCGATATGCCGGACGTGGATGTGACGATCAACGGCGATTATGTGGCCGAACACCTCGGAGGAGACGGTAAAAAGCTGGACATGAGGCAGTATATCCTGTAAAATAGAATAGAAATCGCGAGCCGCTGATTTCAGCGGCTCTTTTGCGTTTGAAAAACGGTATGACAATAATTGAGCAAAAAAGCAAGTTCCGGACAAAACGCGGGCGCGCAATGCGCGCCCCTACAACGTTGCGGAAAAAAGCAACCGCTCATTATGCCGCCGTACCCGTAGGGGCGCGCATCGCGCGCCCGTTGCCGAAATTTGTGCATAATTTCGGATTTGCTCACTTACTGGTATGATTGAAAAAGGCGGGAGGGACAGGAACCTCGGGTTCCTGTTGGGTGTTTGAGGGCAAAGCCCTCAACGTACCCCCGGAAAGGATGAAACCATGCAGGCGTTTGTCATCACGGCTTATAAGGATTATGAGGCGCTCAAAACGCTGACGCTGGCGCTGAGCCGAAGGGGGCTCTGCGTGATCCACGCGGACGCGCAGGGGGCGATTACGGCGCGGCAGGTGGACGAACTGAACGCGCTGCCCAATGTGCGCGCGATTCGTAAATATAAGGTCAACTGGGGCAGCGTCTGCCACCTCTACGCGCTGCTCGACCTGTGCCGCATGGCGCTTGAGGATGAGCGCGTGGATTATCTGCACCTGATGAGCGCGCAGGATGTGCCGCTGCTCTGCGCGGACGAGATGGAGCGGCGGTTTGCGGGCGAGACGCGCCTGTTCATGCAGCGGCTGAGCACGGCGGAAAACCCGGAGCTGGCGCACCGCTACGAGCATTATCACTTCATGCATTGGCTCAACTACCGCGATCCGTCGGAGAGGACGCAGAACTGGGTCGGCCGCATCGACCGCTGGCAGGATAAGCTGCACATCCGGCGCAGGCTGGCGCTGCCGTATAAGGGTATGGTCTGGCTGAGCCTGCCGCGCGACGCGGCGCAGTACGCCGTCTCCGGCCGCGAGGGGAAGAAGCTGCTGCGCAGGCTCCGCACGACGTATATCCCGGAGGAATTCTATTTTCAGAATGTGTTTTCCGGCACGGCGTTTGAGCCGCGGATCGTCAACCGGGAGCTGCATTTTTCCATCTGGAACGAGCCGGAACGCGGCCTGCCTGCCGTGCTGAACATGGGCGATTTGGAAAAAATGAGCGCCTCGGATTGCTGCTTTGCCCGCAAGGTGGACGTTGACAGCGAACTGGGGCGGGCGCTGCTGAAAAGGTGGAACGGATGAAAAAAGAAATCCGTTGACAACCCGGCGAAAACCGCCTATAATAATCCACGTATATGAGATTCCCGTTGAAAAAGAGGAGTACGCGCGTGCCGCCGTCAGAGAGAATCGCCCATGGGCTGCAAGGCGATTCGGAGAGAGCGCGCGCGGAAGGTCGCTTTGGAGGGACAGGGTGCGCCCGATACAGCGCAAAGAGGCATCCTTTTGGGTGTAAATGAAGGTGGTACCACGCAGAGCGCTGCGTCCTTTGGGGCGAGGCGGTCTGCGTTTTTTTACTCCTTCCGTCACAAGGGAGACATGCGTATGAATTTTCAGGCGGGTATGATTCCGGGAATTTGCGCCCTGGCGGTCGGCGCGCTGCTGACGTTTTTCAGCGACAAGCTCTGCCACAGGGAGAAGAACGTGCCGCAGATGAAGCTGCTCGGCGTGGCGCTGGCCGTCGTCGGCGCGTTGATGGTGTTTACCGTTTAATGGAGCATAGAGAGAAAGGAAACGACTATGGAAAACAAAGCCGCTCAGATGGACAAGGTGTATAACCCGCAGGCCATCGAAGGAGAGCTCTACAAGGAGTGGGAGGAGACCGGCGCGTTCGTGGCGCACCGCGTGGAGGGCAAGCAGCCCTTTACCATCGTGATGCCGCCGCCGAACATCACCGGCCAGCTTCACATGGGTCACGCGATGGACGGCGTGCTTCAGGACAGCCTGACGCGCTACCACCGCATGAAGGGCGACCCGACGCTCTGGCTGCCCGGCACGGATCACGCCTCCATCGCCACGGAGGTGAAGATCGTCGAGGCCATGCGCAAGGAAGGGCTCGACAAGCACGACGTCGGCCGCGAGGAATTCCTGCGCCGCGCGTGGGCATGGAAGAACGAATACGGCGGACGCATCGTCCGCCAGACCCGCCGCATGGGCAATAGCTGCGACTGGAGCCGCGAGCGCTTCACCATGGACGAGGGATGCAGCAAGGCCGTCACCGAGGTCTTCAACAGCCTCTACGAAAAGGGGCTGATCTACCGCGGCAACCGCATGGTCAACTGGTGTCCGTGCTGCAACACCTCCATTTCCGACGCGGAGGTGGAGTATCAGGAGCAGGAGGGTCACTTCTGGCACCTGCTCTACACCGTCAAGGAGACGGGCGAGCAGCTTGAACTGGCGACGACCCGCCCGGAGACGATGCTGGGCGATACCGCCGTGGCCATCAACGAAAACGACCCGCGCTATGCGCATCTGCACGGCTGCCACGTCATCCTGCCGCTGATGAACGTCGAAATCCCGATCGTCTGCGACGAGCACGCCGACATGGAAAAGGGCACCGGCGTGGTGAAGATCACCCCGGCGCACGACCCGAACGACTTTGAGGTCGGCCAGCGCCACAACCTGCCCATCGTCCGCGTGTTCACCTACGACGGCCGCATGACCGGCGCGAAGGAGAAGGCGGAAAACGACGCGCTCTTTGCCAGCGGCAAGGCGACCGTCGGCGAGCCGCGCGTGATCGACTGCGGCAAGTACGCGGGCATGACGACGATGGAAGCCCGCAAGGCCATCGTCAAGGATCTGGAAGCGGGCGGCTATCTCAAGCGCGTCGAGCCGCTGGCGCACGAGGTCGGCACGTGCTACCGCTGCCACACGACCATCGAGCCGATGGTTTCCAAGCAGTGGTTTGTGAAGATGGCGCCGCTGGCCAAGCCGGCCGTCGAGTGCGTCAGAAGCGGCGAGGTTCGCTTTGTGCCGGAGCGCTTCGCAAAGAATTACATGACGTGGATGGAGAACATCCGCGACTGGTGCATCTCCCGCCAGCTCTGGTGGGGTCACCGCATCCCGGCGTGGTACTGCGACGACTGCGGCGAGGTCATCGTCGCGCGCGAAACGCCGACCGTCTGCCCGAAGTGCGGCTGCACGCACCTTGCGCAGGATGAGGACGTGCTGGATACCTGGTTCTCCTCCGCGCTTTGGCCGTTCTCCACGCTCGGCTGGCCGGAGCAGACCGCCGATCTGTCGTATTTCTATCCGACCAGCGTGCTGGTGACGGGCTACGACATCATCTTCTTCTGGGTCGCCCGCATGATCTTCTCGGGCATCGAGCAGATGGGCAAGCCGCCCTTCCACACCGTGCTGATTCACGGCCTTGTGCGCGACGCGCAGGGGCGCAAGATGAGCAAGTCGCTGGGCAACGGCGTCGATCCGCTGGAGATCATCGACCAGTACGGCGCAGACGCGCTGCGCTTCTCGCTGGTCATGGGCGTCAGCCCCGGAAACGACATGCGCTTCTCCACGGACAAGGTCGAATCCGCCCGCAACTTCGCCAACAAGATCTGGAACGCGAGCCGCTTTGTGCTGATGAACATGGGCGACGAGGCGGAGACGCTGGAGGGCAAGACGCTCTGCGCCGCCGACCAGTGGATTCTCACCCGCCTGAACGACACCATCCGCGAGGTCAGCGCGCACTTTGAGGATTATGACCTCGGTTTGGCCGCGCAGAAGATTTATGATTTCGCGTGGAGCGAGTTCTGCGACTGGTACATCGAGCTGGCGAAGGTCAGCCTGAACGGCGAGGGCCGCGCGGCGACGCTGGCCGTGCTGCGCCATGTGCTCATCTGCCTGCTCAAGATGCTTCACCCGTTCATGCCGTTCATCACCGACGAGGTGTATCGCTACATCCCCGGCACGGAGGGCACGATCATGCTTTCCGACTGGCCGAAGGTTGACGACGCGATGAATTTCCCGCAGGAAGCGCACGAGATGGAGGGCGTGATGGACGTGATCCGCGCCGTCCGCAACCTCCGCGCGGAGATGAACGTTTCCGTCGGCCGCCGCGCGCACCTGATTGTCCGCCCGAAGGCGGGCTGGGAGCACGCCATGGCGGGCGCGGGCGAGTACTTCGGCCGCCTCGCGTGGGCGAGCGGCATGCAGCTCCTCGCGCAGGATGAGGAAGCCCCGGCCAAGACGGTTTCCGCCGTCAGCGAAGCGGCCGAGCTGTTCATCCCGCTGGGCGACCTTGTGGACGTGGCCAAGGAGACCGCGCGCCTGACCAAGGAGCGCGACAGCGTGCAGCGCGACATCGAACGCGGCGAAGCGAAGCTGAATAACCCCGGCTTCACGGGCAAGGCCCCGGCGCAGCTCGTCGAGCAGGAGCGCGAAAAGCTGGCCGTCGCCCGCGACAAGCTGGACAAGCTGAACGCGCGCATCGAGGATCTCGCAAATATGTAAATCTCATACTAATTCTTGTTAAAATGGCTTAATCCGCGCACCATCTTTTTCGCTCTGACTTTGCCTCGTTCCGTTCAACGTACCTCCAGTACGCCTCACTTCACTTGGCTTCGTCAGAACAAAAAATCTGATGCGCTCTGTTAAGCATTTTAACTGCGAATTCGTATCAAAGGGCTGTCAGGACGATTCGGGCTTGACAACCCTTCTTTTATGGCTTATAAAAAAGGATGAAAGGGGGGATTCCCCATGACGGAAAAAGAAGCGATTGAAAAGATTCACAGCGTTTACCCGACCGGCTGCAAAAACGGCCTTGAAAATATGCGCGCGCTGATGGGCAGGCTCGGCAATCCGCAGGAAAAGCTGACCATGGTGCACGTCGCCGGAACGAACGGCAAGGGCTCCTGCTGCGCGATGATCGAGCGCATGCTCCGCGCGGCGGGATACAAGACCGGGCTGTATACCTCGCCGTATATCGAGGTATACAACGAGCGCATCCGCATCAACGGCGAACCGATTGCGGGCGACAAGCTGGCCGCGCTGGTGGAAAGCGTATGGCCTGCGGTGGAGGCATGCGAAAAGGACGGCGTGCAGATCACCGAGTTCGAACTGGGCACGGCGCTCGCGTTTTGCTGCTTCGCGAAGGAAAAGGTCAATGTCGCGGTGATCGAGGTCGGTCTCGGCGGCCGGCTCGACCCGACGAATATCATCACCCCGGCGGTCAGCGTCATCACCGAGGTCGGCATGGATCACATGCAGTTCCTCGGCGACACGATCGAGCAGATCGCGCTGGAAAAGGCGGGGATTATGAAGCCCGGCGTGCCCGTCGTGCTGGGGCGGCAGGAGAAGGCCGCGCGCGGCGTGCTGCTGGCGGCGGCGAAGGGCAAGGAGCTGCCCATCCTTTCCCTGACGGCGGAAAACGTCAGGGAAGAGCGCACGCGGATCACGTTCGACGTGGCTTTCGGCGGCGAGCGGCTCAAAGCGCTGACCGTCTCCCTCTGCGGCCGTCATCAGGCGGATAACGCCTGCGCGGCGCTGGGCGCGCTGCTGGCGCTCAAGAAAAAGGGCTTCAAAATTCCGACAAGCGCCGTTCGCGCGGGGCTGGCGGACGTGCATTGGCCGGGTCGGCTGGAATACTTCGGGCGCGTGCTGCTCGACGGCGCGCACAACGACCCCGGCGTTCGCGCGCTCTGCGGCTACCTCGACCGGTGGATGCCGAAGGAGAACACCGTGCTCATCAGCGCGATGATGCGCGACAAGGAGACGGAAAAGATGTGCCAGCGCCTCGCCGCGCGCGTGCGCTGCGTCGTCTGCACCCAGCCGAATAACCCGCGCGCCATGCCCGCCGGGGAGCTGGCGAAGGAGTTTGAGGCGCAGGGGATCCGCGCCTACGCCTTTGCCCATGTGAAGGACGCGCTGGAAGAGGCACGGCGGCTGGCCGGGCCGGAGGGCAATGTCGTCTGCGCGGGCTCACTGTATCTGATCGGCGAGATGAGAACGGTGCTGAGGGAAGAAAGGGACAAGCGATGAATTTTGAACATGTGAGCGTGATGCTCATGCCCACGGTGGATATGCTCGACGTGCGCGAGGGCGGCGTCTATGTGGACGGCACGCTGGGCGGCGGCGGCCACAGCGCGGAGATTCTGCGTCGGCTGAACGGCACGGGGCACCTCTACGGCATCGACCGCGACAACGACGCGCTGGCGGCGGCGACGGAGCGCCTCGGCGCGGCGGGCAACTTCACCGCCGTCAAGGGCAATTTTCACGACGTCAAGGCGCTGCTGGCTGAGCGCGGCGTGGAAAAAATCGACGGCATGATGATCGACCTCGGCGTGAGCAGCCATCAGCTCGACACCGCCGAGCGCGGCTTCTCCTACCACGCGGACGCGCCGCTGGACATGCGCATGGATCAGGATCAGCCGCTGACGGCGCGGGAGATCGTCAACACGTGGAGCACGGCGGAGATCACCCGCATTCTGCGCGATTACTCGGAGGAGAAATGGGCGGCGCGCATCGCGCAGATCATTTGCGAGCACCGCGCGCAGAAGCCGCTGGAGACGACGGGCGATCTGGTGGCGTGCGTGGACGCGGCCATCCCCAAAAAGGTGCGCATGCAGGACAACGGCCACAGCGCGCGCCGCACGTTTCAGGCGCTGCGCATCGCGGTCAACGACGAGCTGGACCCGCTCAAAAAGGCGCTGGAGGACATGGTGGAGCTGCTGAACCCAGGCGGCCATCTGGCGGTGCTGACGTTCCACTCGCTGGAGGATCGCATCGTCAAGCAGACGTTCCGGCGGCTGGCGAATCCCTGCACCTGCCCGCCGAAAATCCCGGTGTGCATCTGCGGCAAAAAGCCGGTCGTGCGCGTTTTGGGCGGCGGCGGAATCAAGCCGGACGCGCAGGAGGTCGAGCGCAATCCGCGTGCCAGAAGCGCGATGCTGCGCGGCTGCGAGAAGCTGGAGACGCAGGGATAACGCCGCGCGGGCAATCAAGAGAGCCATTCTTCCGAAACGGAAGAATGGCTCCTTGCCTATGGCGGAAAAAATAAGAAAACGGGGAATATCCCGCTTTTCCTGATCTCCATCGGCGGGGCGATGGCGGGCGACCTGCGCATGGTCTCCGCGGCGCTGAAGATGACGACGGACATGGAGCGCATCGGCGACCACGCGACCAACATCGCGCAATGGGCGATTTTCGCCATGACCGGGGAAATGCCGAAGGATTGAGGTTCGCGAGGGAAGAAACCCATTTTTCCCGCTTAACTCAAATTTTACACAGTGTTGTTTGCCGTTTTACAATGGATTGTTAAGATGGGAATGACCACAACGTTGTGATAATAGAGGAGAGAAAAGCGGATGGGTATGACTAACGCGCTGAATTTACTCTGCGGCCTTGCGCTGTTTTTGTATGGTATGCACGTGATGGGCGAGGGGCTGACCCGCGCTTCCGGCGGCAGGCTGGAGGGAATTCTGGAAAGCCTGACCAAGAGCAAGATCAAGGCCGTGCTGCTGGGCGCGGGCGTGACGGCGGTGATCCAGTCTTCGTCGGCGACGACGGTGATGGTGGTCGGCTTCGTCAATTCCGGCATCATGCGCCTCTCGCAGGCAGCGGGCGTGATTATGGGCGCAAACATCGGCACGACGATCACGAGCTGGATTCTGTCGCTGACGGGGCTTCAGGGCGACAGCCTGCTGCTGACGCTGTGCAAACCGGCGACGTTCACGCCGGCGCTGGCGTTTATCGGCGTGTGCCTGCTGCTCTTTGCCAAGGGCGATAAAAAGCACGACGCGGGCAGCATTATGATCGGCTTCGCCGTGCTGATGACCGGCATGGAGATGATGAGCAGCGCGGTCAAGCCGCTGGCGAACGTGCCGGAATTTACGAACCTGCTGCTGATGTTCACCAACCCGATTCTGGGCGTGATTGCGGGCGCGCTGCTGACGGCGATCATCCAGTCGTCCTCCGCCTCTGTCGGCATTTTGCAGGCGCTGTGCGTGACGGGCGCGGTGAAATACAGCGCGGCGCTGCCGATCATCATGGGTCAGAACATCGGCACCTGCGTGACGGCGCTGATTTCTTCCGTCGGCGCGAGCAAGAACGCCAAGCGCGCGGCGCTGATTCACCTGTATTTCAACATCATCGGCACGGTGCTGTTCATGGTCGTGTTCTACGCCATCAACGCGGTGTTCCCGTTTGCGTTTATGGATAGCGCGGCGAACGCGGCGGGCATTGCCGTCATCCATACGACCTTCAACATCATCGCCACGGTGGTGCTGCTGCCGTTCTCCGGTACACTGGAAAAGCTGGCGACGCTCACCGTGCGCGACAACGACACGGTGGAGCGCATCGACGACTTCCAGCTTCTTGACGAGCGCTTCCTCTCCAACCCGGCGTTTGCGGTGGAGCAATGCAAGGTCGTCACCGACCGCATGGCCGAGCTGACCCGCGAGGCGATTTTTGACGCGATTAACCTGATTGACGGCGGCGCATATACGCAGGAGATGGCGGATCGCGTCGAGGCGCTGGAAACCAAGATCGACCGCTACGAGGATAAGCTGGGCACGTACATGGTCAAGCTTTCCCGCGCCAAGCTCTCCCGGAAGGACGGCCACACGCTCTCCCTGCTGCTGCACAGCATCAGCGATTTCGAGCGCATCAGCGACCACGCGGTCAACCTGATGGATTCCGTGCAGGAGATGCACGACAAGAAAATGAGCTTTTCCAGCGCGGCGGCGGGCGAATTGCACGTTTTTGCCGACGCGGTGCGCGATATTGTCAATCGTTCATTTGACAGCTTCCTGCATGATGATGTAAAATTGGCAAAGACGGTGGAGCCGCTGGAGGCGTGCATCGACGACATCAACGTGAACGTCAAATCCCGCCACATCGAGCGTCTGACCACCGGCCAGTGCACCATCGAGCTGGGCTTCGTGCTGACCGATATTTCCACCAACTTCGAGCGCGTATCCGACCACTGCTCCAACATCGCGGTGTATCAGATTCAGGTGCCGAAGGACGAATACGACACACACGAATACCTGCAAAACGTCAAGCATCAGGAGCACGCGGAATTTGACCGCGAGGAAATGGCCTACGAAAAGCGGTATCGCCTGCCGGACGTGGCCAAAGCGCAGACGGCTGAGGCCGGAGAATAAAAAAGATGATTTACATTGTCGAGGATGACCGCAACATTCAGGAAATCGAGCTTTTTGCGCTCAAAAACAGCGGCTATCAGGCCGTCGGTTTTGAAACGGCCAAGGATTTTTACAAGGCTCTTTCCGAAAAGCTGCCGGAGCTGATTCTGCTGGATATCATGCTGCCCGACGAGGACGGTCTTTCCATCCTCAAAAGCCTGCGCACCCGCGCGGACACGCAGAAGATCCCTGTGATTCTGGTGACGGCCAAATCCACGGAGATCGACAAGGTGAAGGGGCTTGACGGCGGCGCGGACGATTATATCGCCAAGCCGTTTGGTGTGATGGAGATGATCGCGCGCGTGAAGGCGCTTCTGCGCCGCTCCGGCGGGGCGGAGGAGAGTCTGATGACCTGCGGCAACGTGACGCTCGACAGCGAAAAGCGCATGGTGTATGTGGACGGCAAGCCGGTGGAGCTGACCTATAAGGAGTTCGAGCTGCTCAAGCTGCTGATGAAGAACCACGGCATTGTGATCTCCCGCGACGTCATCATGGAGCGCGTGTGGGATTCCAGCTTCGAGGGCGAGAGCCGCACCATCGACGTGCATGTGCGAACCCTGCGCCAGAAGCTCGGCGACGGCGGCGCGCTGATTAAGACCATCCGCAACGTCGGCTATATGGCGGAAGCAAAATAAAGTCTGGGAGGCCGGCGCTGAGCGACGGCCTCCCTTTGTATATACGGCGCGGGAAAACCCGCCGCCCTCCGAATGGAGAGATGAGCTGTGAAGAAAAAGATTTTTAAGTATTTCGCCTGCATGATTACCGTGGCCATTCTGGCGACGACGCTGCTGCTGTCCTGGGTGAACTATGAGATGTTCAAGGGGCGCGTCATGGACGATCTGGAGGCGTATGGGCGGATGTTCGCCGTTGAGATGAACGGCGAAGCGGAGACGCAGAGCGCGCTGCACAGTCTGGAGGAGGATATCCGCGTGACGCTCGTGCATGCGGACGGCACGGTCTATTACGATAATTTTGCCGATCCGAACGCGATGGATAACCACGCAGACCGACCGGAAATCCGGCAGGCGCTTGAAAACGGAAGCGGAAGCGATATCCGCAATTCCAGCACCGTCGATCAAAGCGCGTTTTATTACGCCGTTCGGCTGAAAAACGGCGACGTGATGCGGCTGGCACAGGAGGCATCCAATATATGGAGCGTGTATTTCCGCTCCATGCCGCTCATCATGCTGCTGGCGGCGGGCATGGCCTGCGTCAGCCTGTATCTGGCGCACCTGCTGACGGCGCGGCTGGTGCAGCCGATTGAGCGGATGACCGCCCACCTCAACAACGTGAGCGGCGTGGCGCGCTACCCCGAGCTGGAACCGTTTATGGATATGATCGAGCAGCAGCACGAGGAAATTCTGCGCAGCGCGAACATGCGCGTGGAATTTACGGCCAACGTTTCGCATGAGCTGAAAACGCCGCTGACGAGCATCTCCGGCTATGCGGAATTGATCGAAAGCGGCATGGCGCAGGGCGAACAGGCCAAGACGTTTGCAGCGGAGATTCACAAAAGCGCGAACCGCCTGCTGACGCTGATTAACGACATCATCCGCCTGTCGCAGATGGACGCCCCGATGCCGGATCTCAAATTCGAACCGGTGGATTTGGCACAGATCGCGGCCAACACGTTTGAACAGCTCGAAATGAGTGCGCGCAAGGCCGACGTCACGCTTCAGCTCGACGCGAAGCCCGCAATGGTCGAGGCGGACAGGCAGATGATGGACGAGCTGCTCTACAACCTCTGCGACAACGCGATTCGGTATAACGTGCACGGGGGCAGCGTGAAGCTGGAGGTTCGCCCGATTCGCGACAAGGTGATTGTCTGCGTGCAGGATACGGGCATCGGCATTTCGCCGGAAAATCAGGAGCATGTCTTCGAGCGGTTTTATCGCGTGGACAAGAGCCGGTCGAAGGCGACGGGCGGCACAGGTCTCGGCCTGGCGATTGTCAAGCACATCGCGGTGAAGCACAACGCGCAGATTGAGCTGGAGAGCGAATTGGGGCGCGGCACAAGGATTTCGGTGATCTTCGAGCGCTGCTTTAAGGGCTGAACGGAGGAAAAACGGCATGGTTACGCGGGATATCCAGCTCGACGACGAAATCTGTTCCGTGCTGGATTATTTTGAAATCTTTCTGGAGTGTATGCTGATGTGCCGCCGCGCGGCCGAGATGCTGGGATGCAGCTTCAAGCTCAAGGCGAACGGCTCGAAGGTTTTGTGAGCTGAAAAAGCAAAAAGCAGGAAATGAATGGAAAAATTCACTTTTCAGACAAAAAGTTTCAAGAACCGTCAAAAAAAGTTCGAAAAAGGTATTGACAGAAGGGCGGGACTGCGATATAATAA
>ENA-UOOD01001832-UOOD01001832.1-human-gut-metagenome-genome-assembly--contig:-CS67-NODE-1832-length-20331-cov-12.998866_pt1 | contig 20331 bp, 18 predicted proteins | sample MGYA00242464_ERZ724011 | MGnify/ENA metagenome assembly ERZ724011 | reverse complement strand
CAAGGTTCATCAAGAACTTCAAGAAGTACGAGTCCAACAGGGCCGGCAAGGCTCTTGTAAAGGCTGGTCCTCAGCTCTAATCGACAATTTGTCTTACATGAATATGGCTGGTCAGGGTTCCTGGCCAGCTTTTTTTTTGCAAGTCACTGGAAGGTTAGATACATGTTATAGGAAACAAAGGAATATCCCTCTTCCCGAATTTTTCACGTTACAAAAATTGCGGGAAGGGGGATATTCCTTTGTTTTTAGAGATTAACGTAAGCACCTATAGATTATGTTCTAATGGTTCGACAGGCTCACCAAACGGACTTAATCTGACAGTACAACATCCATTGCGGTCACTGAGCCTGCCGAAGTGCCGTGATGATATTTCATTAAAATCAGAAAACACGCAAGGCAAGGGTGGCGAGGTAGAGGAAGACCAGACCGAGGACAAGACTGAGGACGGCAAGCCTCCTCTTCATTAAACTCTTATTCAATGAATATCCAGTCTTTCCTCTTCATAAAATCTCTCGAATATACTCCTAAGGCGCTCTGGATCGTGAATTATGTCCCTTAATGCCTGAAGACCGACGGCATTGCTGGATTCGGGAATATACAGTTTGAGATAACCTCCGTAGTCATACTTCTCGGCGAGATGCTCCAGCATTCGTTTCCAATGGCCTTCCTTGTCCAACTCCGGATAGTGTTCCATTCCGAACTGGACGGTACGGCGCAGAATCCTCATCGGTTCTATATCACGGTCAGCCTCGGCGACGATCTTACCGTAGATGCTTCTGGGCTCGCAGCCTGACGAGGCACGGTGATCCTCCGCTGCCTGAGCGATCGTCTCTATCTTGTCAGGGGTAAACCATTCTTTCAGATGCGGATCCTGCCGGAAGACATATGGTGCACTTCCCTGCCGTCAACCAGACCGGTGTCGTGGAAAGCGGCGGCGGCATAGAGAACGTCCTTGTCAACATCATAGTGAACTGACATATTCATAGCCTCCTCTATCACCTTGCGGACGTGATCCTCCCTGTGCGCCTTGTCAAAAGACGCATAACGAGGAATTATTTCACTCTCGACATATTGAACAAGCCCTGGATTCAGCATATTCCTGAATGATCTTGACATTTTCATTCTTGGATCAGCCTCTTCGCTCAGCCGACTGTCGAGATTGGTTCCGCTTGTGAGAGCGACTCCAGAAGCCCGGCGCAGCCTTCGGTGATGTCCCTGTAGGTCTTCTCGAAATCTCCGGTGTACCAAGGATCGGAGACATCTGAATCCTTCCCGGCATATTCCATCATCAGATGCACCTTGGACATATTCATCGGGCTGATGATCCGGGACAGAAGCCGCCTGTTCGAGGCATCCATCACGATGATGACATCATATTCAGAGGCTTCGGCATCCGTCACCCTGTGGGCACTATGCCTCCCGAAAGGGATTCCGTGCCCATGCAGCGTCCGTTTCGCCGGAGGATAGATGTCGTTCCCCTCCTCTTCGCAGGACACAGCCGCCGAATCAATCCGCACCTCCTCAAGCCCAGCCTTCCGGACCATATCCTTAAAGATAAACTCCGCCATCGGGCTCCTGCAGATGTTCCCGTGACAGATGAAAAGTACACTCTTCATATAGCGTCAAACCAACTTCCTTGTTAAACTTGTCATTGAAGCCACTATTGGCAGAACAAAAGAAAAAGCCTCACAAGCTGTTGAACTCCAACATTCTTGTGAGGCTTTCTGCGGTGCGGAAGGGACTCGAACCCTCGACCTCCGGCGTGACAGGCCGGCATTCTAACCAGCTGAACTACCGCACCCTGCGACTTTGCATCCATCGTTTCTGGTTGTTTTCCTGAATGCGGATGCAAAGATAGGCATTTTTTCTTAACCTGCAAACTTTTTTTACTTAATTTCTATGATTTTTTTCGCCTGAGGCACTTCCTGCTTCTGAAGCTTAGGGATGTTGACCTTGAGGACACCATTGACCACAGAGGCATTAATCTTCTCTCTTTCAACATCATCAGGAAGAACCATCGTCTGCTGGAACTTAGAATATGAGAACTCACGTCTCAGATAGTGTCCGTGCTTCTTTTCTTCATTGTTCTCCTCTTTCTTCTCCATGTTGATGACAAGATCACCATTGTCATCGAGGCTGACCTTGAAATCGTCCTTGGTCATTCCTGGAGCGGCGAGCTCGATGTCGTAGCTCTTCTCGTTTTCTAATACATTGATCGCTGGTGCCGTGGCGTTTGTCCTGGCCATCCAATCGTTGTCAAAGAAATCATTGAAAAAGTTTGGTAACCAATTCTGGTTGTTGTACTTTTTTGATACTGGTAACATAATCAAATCTCCTATTTTTATATATTCTTTATCTTTTCTTTTCCCCGTTCTTTCGAGCGGGACATCTGAGATTTAATCAATCGGCATGCCGATGCCGAAAAGGTATCAAAAGGGCGACACTATGTCACTATTCCATGACAAAGTGTCGCCTCCGGCTGTCATTATGTCGAATTTACGACATATTCAAGGACTAGAAAGGCTTCTTGAAATCCTTGAAGTTTTTCGCAAGTCCGCCTGTACTGGTCTCCTTGTAAAGGGACGGAAGGTCCTTTCCGGTCTGTTTCATCACCTCGACCACATGATCAAAGGACACGCGGTGCTTTCCATCGGAGAAAGCGGCGTAGAGATTCGAGTCAAGGGCACGGGTGGCGGCGAAAGCGTTTCTCTCGATACATGGGATCTGTACCAAGCCGCAGATCGGATCGCAGGTCATTCCCAAATGGTGTTCCAACCCCATCTCGGCGGCATATTCAATCTGCGAAGGACTGCCACCGAAAAGTTGGCACGCGGCGGCGGAAGCCATCGCGCACGCCACCCCCACCTCACCTTGACAGCCGACCTCGGCACCCGAGATGGAGGCGTTCCGTTTGACTACATTCCCGATGATCCCGGCTGTAGCCAAAGCGTGAAGCACACGAATATCCTTGAAATCATGCCCCTTCGCCAAATGGTAGAGGACTCCCGGCATGACTCCGCTCGATCCGCAGGTAGGCGCCGTCACGATGACTCCGCCGGAAGCGTTCTCCTCACTGACGGCAAGGGCATAGGCATAGACCAGTCCACGGGTCTGAAGAGTCTGCTTGTAGCCGGTAGCCTTGACGTAATACGTCGGAGCCTTCCTCGGAAGGTTGAGCGGTCCCGGAAGGACACCCTCATGGTCTATGCCCCTTTCCACGGACGCTTTCATGGCCTCCCAGACCTCCTGCAGATAATCCCAGATGTCCGGCCCTTCGCAAAGGTCAACATATTCCCAATAGCTGCGTCCTTTGTCCTCGCACCATTTCTGGATCTCCGCAAGGCGGTTCATCTCATAGACATCCGGAGTCAAGAACCTGTCGTCCGGCCTGCCCTCGGACAACGCTCCGCCGCCGACACTGTACACCGTCCACTCATCCGTCTGGTGGCCTTCGGTGTCAAACGACTTGAAGCACATCCCGTTGGGATGATAAGGAAGGAACACCTCCGGCTTCCACACAATGCTCACCGGGGCGATGCGTTCCAGCACTTCGATGATCGCCACATCCGTCATGTGTCCCTTGCCGGTGGCGGCGAGGCTTCCATAAAGCGTCACCTCGAACGAAGCCGCGTCCAAATGCCGCTCGGCAAAATCCTTAGCGGCCTTGTTCGGTCCCATGGTATGGCTGCTGGACGGTCCCTTGCCGATTCTGTAAAGTTCTTTAAGTGATTTCATAATTCTCGTTCCTATTTCTTTGAATATCCCGATGTCCCTTACCAAGCCCTCACCGCCTGAACGGCGCATTTCTGGCAAAGACGGGCATCCTTAGAATTTATGCTGTACTCCGTGTCACGCATAAGGTAGCCGTTGCCAAGGACAGATTTGCCGAGCGTCGGCCTGATCAGAGCCTCGAACCATGTGCACGCGGCCACGTAACGCCCGTACTGACGAGTCAGATGATAACCGTCACGGGTAAGCTGATAGACCTTGCATGTCTGCGGGACATCATCCTGATTATTCAGGCGGGTCCCTCTGGCGATCTGTATGGCGTCTCCGCACGGAATCACGACAGGAAGGTCAAATTCCTGTGACGCACGCCTCACACAAGCCACTATGCCGGAATACATACGTTCCTGATCGTTGTCGTACAGTTTGAACATTCCATGCGACGAGTTGGCGGCATAGGCCCAGGTCTCGTGCCAGACAATGGACGCGTGAGGATTCAGAGCCTCTTTCCTTATGATGTCAACCAATCCGGGAATCCACTCCTGATACGTGTCGTATATTCCCGTGCGCCCGGATGTCTCCTGAATGGTGATTATGTCCCACGGCTCATCCTTCAGTCCGTCAAGCAATGTGGCGTTCTTGCTGACGGTCTCCCATTTGTTCCGCGTTGACTTGTAGTAGATGTAATTGGCCAGGCCCTCAGCATACTCCTTGCAGTGTCTCTCCAACGAGCAGCCTCCGATATAGAGCCTCGCCACAATCACATTATGGATTCCGGCCGCCTCCAGAAGCCCTGGCAGGTATTCAGTACCGTCATCGGAAAAGCTGTTGCCTACAGCAAGGATCCTTAATGTGTCCGGTCTGGACGGAAGAGGATAATTCTCCATGCGTTCCCGGGCACCCATGGTGAACAGTGCCAGAAACATCAGGGCAAAACAAAAAAATCGTCTCATTCTGTGTAATTTTGATCGCTAATTTACGACATTCCTTAGGAATATTACTAATTTTGTCATTCATTTAAGGATTTAGACAATGAAAAGAACAATCACAATCATAGGTTCGGGCATGATGGGTTCAGCCCTCGCGTTCCCGGCATTTGAAAACGGCAATGAAGTCAGGCTTGTCGGCACTCCGCTTGACAAGGAAATCATAGAAGAATGTAAACGTTCCGGCAAGCATCCGAAATTCGACAGGCCTTTCCCGAAAGGTGTTGAATATTTCCAGTTCGAGGACTGGCAGGAGGCCGTGAAAGGAGCGGACTTCGTCATCGGCGGAGTGTCATCGTTCGGTGTGGACTGGTTCCTGAACGAGGTACTGGCGTATCTGGATCCAGCCATGCCGGTTCTCTCCGTGACCAAAGGTCTGATCAATCTTGAGGACGGGACATTGATCTCCTATCCTGCCTATTGGAAGACCGAGCTTCTCAAGAAAGGCATACGCAGGGAGGTCAACGCCATCGGCGGCCCGTGCACATCCTACGAGCTCGTATTCCACGACCAGACAGAAGTGGCTTTCTGCGGCAAGGACACCGCCGTCATCAAGATGATGAAAGAGGCCATGCAGACCTCCTACTATCACATCTCCACGACCAACGACGTGATCGGCCTTGAGAGCGCTGTGGCGCTGAAGAACGCCTACGCCCTCGGGATAGCCCTCACGATCGGTCTTGTGAACAGACAGCACGGAGCCGAGGCCGGTCTCCACTACAACTCACAGGCCGGGGCATTCTATCAGGCCACAAAGGAGATGACCAAGCTTCTGAGACTCCAAGGAGCCGACGAGGACAGCACGGTCCTCGGAATCGGAGACCTCTACGTCACGGTGTACGGTGGAAGGACCAGAAAGATCGGCATTCTTCTGGGTGAGGGCAAAACATACGAGGAGGCACTGGATATCCTCGCCGGGGTCACTCTCGAATCTCTGGTTGTGGCACGCCGTGTGGCCAAGGCCATCTACCGCAAGGCCGAACTCGGAATGGTCGATCTGACTGACTTCCCGCTCATGACTCATGTCAATGACGTGCTCGATCACGGCAAGGACGCCGAGCTGCCTTGGGATTCGTTCACGTTCGACAACACGAAATAACAGCTCCATTACCCGAGATACGGGCGGAGATTCCGCACGATCTCGGGAGCCCTCAGGCGGCGGAGAGATTTCTCACGGATCTGACGCACCCTTTCACGCGTCAGACCGTATCTCTCCCCTATCTCGTCAATCGTCATCTCGCGGCAACCTATTCCATAGATGGCTTTGAGAATATTCCTGGCACGTTCCGGAAGTACTTCCAAAAGCCGTCCTATTTCTATTTTGATAGACTCGGACTCGACCCGGCTGTCGGCAGGGAGCGCATCCTTGTCCGGAATGATGTCAAGAAGAGCCCCGTCCTCGCCTTCGGAGAAGCGGGCATCGGCTGACACCGCGTTCTCCGACACTACCATCGACTCGATGATCTTGTCCGATGACAGACCTGTCATCTCAGCCAATTCCTCCGTTGTGGCCTGACGACAGTTCTTCTGTTCAAACTCGTTCCGCGCCCTTGCGATCTTCGTAAGATAGTTCACCTGATTGAACGGAAGACGGATCGTTCTTGACTGCTCGGCCAATGCCTGCAGAATGGACTGGCGGATCCACCAGACAGCGTACGAGATGAACTTGAACCCTTTGGTCTCGTCAAACTTCCACGCGGCCTTCATCAGTCCCATATTCCCTTCATTGATCAGGTCCTGAAGTCCGAGTCCCTGGTTCTGGTACTGCTTTGCGACAGACACAACGAAACGGAGATTCGCTCTCACCAGCCTGTCCGCCGCATCCGCGTCGCCCGCATGTATGCGTTTGGCCAGCTCCACCTCTTCCTCTGGCGTGACCATCTCTTCCTTGGAGATCTCCTGCAGGTACTTGTCCAACGAATCCGTTCTTCTGTCGGTTATCGATTTAGTGATCTTGAATTGTCTCATCGCTTAAAGTTTTTCAGTAATATTCATCTGTAATACTGCCCGACAAGCGATTCCGCAACCATTTTTAAAGAAATATATCAAAAAAAAGAGTGTGGCTGAAAGACCTTCGGCCACACTCCGCTTATTCAGTCTGCTTCGGACTACTCCTCCGGAAGGAACATCGGGTCCCAGGCCGGGAGGAGGGTCGGCTTCTGGTTGAGCATATTCATAACGTCCGAAGGAACGTACTTCTTCTCGACCACGAGACGGAACATATAGTTGTCGAACCACTCGTCGGTCATAATGAGGTTGCCCTTGTAGCCGGAATCAGCCCCCCAGCTGTTCTCAACCATCCACTTCACAGGCTTGCCATCCTTGAGATCCACAGCGATGAGGGTCATCGCGTGGGACGACCCGCTGGCGTGAGTCTGCACCCTCTGGCGCTTGTCCATCGGGAATGTCGTCCCGAAAAGAGAACCGTAATCGAAGTTGTTCAGATCCAGGGTACCTTTCTGGCGATCCATGAACTTGGCCACATCGCAGGAGAAGTACATCGCCGTGTTGTCCTTGATGGAAGCGATGGCCATCTCCTTGATCCTCTCGATAGGAAGGTTGATGTAGAGCCAGTTCTGTCCGTCATAGACGTGACGGTCATAGTCGATCTCATAGACCTTGCCATATTCACGGGTAGGATCGTTCATCACCATAATGTAGTTGTTCTCAAGATCCGCTCCGACATATTCATTGTAGAAGGACTTTGGGGTATAGGTCTTGGTGCTGACGAAGTTGCCCTTTGAGTCGTAGCGTGTCCACTCGAACTCAACCGGTGGCTCACCGAGGCAGAGGACAAGCATCCTGTAGATCTCCTTGAGCATCTCGGTCTTCATCACCGGACAGTCCTTGGCGGCCGCGTCACGCAGTTTGAGGCCGTCCTCACGAAGTTTGGTGGCGATCTGGGTGCGCATCTGGGAAGTGCTGTTGGCGCAGTAGGTCTCAGGCATCACATCGGACGGAACGACACCGTATTTCATAATGAGGTTGGACACTCCGGTGAACTGACCACCGTCCCCGATCGGGTTGCGGAACAGCCAGTCAACCTTGCGGTCGTCAAAGCTCAGTTCCTTCGTGTCGATCACTCCCTGAAGGAAAAGGTTGGCCTTCTCAAGCTGGTCGTAGAAGAACACATAATTCTGCGAGAATGTGAACGCTCCAAGGTCATATTTGTCGATCATCCTGGATCTGAGCACATTGAGACCGGTGAACAGCCAGCAACGGCCGGAGGATTTCTGGTTGGTGCGCCCCTTGGTCTTCACCTCGTCGGAGAAATGGGTGTCGATCATCGCGATGTTCTCGGAATTGGCGGCGAGGACATTGATGGCGGCGGCGTTGAGGGCGTTGCGGACAGCCTTGTCCGAGGCCGTGCCTTCATAACCTTTACGGATTTCGGTCAGCATCTCGGCTGAGATGCCCCCGTTCTTGGACTGTTTCTGGGCGAAAGCGCCGGTTCCGCAGAGAACCAGAAGTGCAGACGCAAGGATAAATGTTCTTTTATTCATAAATATTCAAAGATTTGGGGTAAATTTAACGAAATTTTTCGGGAATAGCCGAAGAATTGTAAGTAATTTGCAATCACAAAGCCGATTTGACGATGAAAGCCAGTCCGAAAATATTCATGTTGGCAACCGCCACACTGCTGCTCGCCTGCGCCGATCTGTTGACCGGAGGCACTGGCCTGACCGGACTGGATGCGGGCATATTCCTGAAACTCAGGCTGCCGAGGATGCTGACCGCTGTTCTTGCCGGAGCGTGTCTTTCCCTGGCTGGGCTTCAGATGCAGAGCGTGTTCCGCAATCCGCTTGCCGACCCGCACATAATGGGCGTGAGCGCGGGAGCCGGAACCGGAGCGGCGATGGCCACCCTACTCATCGGAACATCGCTCCCGGCGGCTTTATCGGGATTGACAGTGGCCACCGCGGCTTTTCTGGGCGCGCTGCTGACCTCCATGCTGGTTGTCACCGTGGCCTCAAAATTCCAGAGTACCACCACATTGCTCATCTTCGGCGTGATGCTGGGGTTCATATTCAGCGCATTGACATCCATCCTTGAATATTCCGCCAACGCCGAGAGCCTGAAAGTCTTCTACAGCTGGTCGGCGGGAAGTTTCTCCGGGAGCCGGCCGGGCGAAGTGGCGGTCATCGCAAGTGCACTCCTCATCGGAGTGACGCTTACCTATATTAACAATAAAGGGCTGGACATCGCTCTTTTCGGAGATGAATATGCCAGCTTGGCCGGCGCGGACATCTCCCGGATCCGCGGCATCGCGATGATCGGGAGCTGCCTGATGGCCGGGGCGGTGACGGCGTTCTGCGGGCCGCTTGGTTTTGTCGGAATCGTGGCTCCACACATCGCCAGAGGCTTTCTCGGCACGTCCGTGCATATGAAGGTCATCCCGGCGGTGATGCTCACAGGGGCGGGACTGACCCTCGTCGCCGACATCCTTTCAAACGCCTTCCCCACTCCCCTGCCGGTCGGAAGCACGATGGCGCTGATCGGCATCCCGATCATTCTGACAATCCTGATGAAAAGGAGGTGAAAAATGCTGAAAGCAATTGAATTGACAATCGGCCACAGAGGCCAAGCAGTCAGCGGACCACTGACTTTTGAATATCCAGACGGACAGTCCGTGATGCTCCAAGGACCGAACGGCAGCGGGAAGAGCACGCTTATGAAGACGATAGCGGGACTTCTTCATCCCCTTTCGGGCGGATTCTCGGCCGGAGGCCCGGTCGTGATGGTGCCCACACATATTCCTAAAGTCAAAGGATTCTCTGTCAGAGAGTTCATCCGCACGAGCCTGTTCTCGGCATCGGGAATATTCAGGAAACTGGACTCCGGGGCGGAAACGGCGATGGAGGATGCGATCCGGACGCTCGGACTCGGCTCATTGGCCGACAAGGACATCAGCCTCATCTCCGACGGGGAGTTCCAGAAAGCCTGCATCGCCACGGCGTTGACCCGCAAGGCCAACGTTATCCTTCTTGACGAGCCCACGGCCTTTCTGGATGTGGACAACCGGATCATGGTCCTGCGCACTCTTCAAGAACTGGCGCACGGCACTGGAGCCACGGTGATCTTCTCCACGCACGACATTTACGATGGCGCGCGGTTCTCCGACGCGACACTCTCGCTCGGAGATTTTCTCTACAAGGGATAATTTTCCAAGGGTCAATCAGCTTGTGCGCAATCCTATGTCGAGCTAATTAACAAATTATATTTCAGCAAGTTGTCAAATCCTGCCAGTCAAAATCAGAGGGCAGCGTTTCAGAATTGATTGACTATCAGAATGTGGCATTCCACATTCCGATTATCAATAAATTAACATTTTGCCTCAGGGAGAAGTTTTGAAACCACGAAACAATTACGTATCTTTGTACAAACACGTGACCATTGGGATTGCGGTCACGCTTAGATAAAACTGGGAAGGATAATGACGGGAAAGATTTTCTTCATAGACGGACACGCGTTGATATTCAAAATGTATTACGCGTTTCTCCGTAGGCCGATGATCAACTCCAAAGGGGCTGACATGTCTATCCTTTACGGATTCACCAAATATATTCTTGAACTTTTAGGGCGTGAAAAACCGGACTATCTGGCCGTGGCTTTCGACCCGCCGGGCGGCACGTTCAGGAATAAGATGTACCCCGAGTACAAGGCGAACCGCAAAGAGACACCGCAGCTGGTCATCGATGCCCTTGAGCCGTTGATGGAGCTATGCAAGGCGATGAATATCCCGACCTTGATGCTGAAGGGGTTCGAGGCCGATGATGTGATCGGATCTATGGCCAAACGCTGCGCCGGAGAGGGGTTGGATGTCTTTATGGTGACCCCGGACAAGGATTACGGGCAGCTTATCGAACCGCACATCTGGCAGTACAAGCCGGGGAAGGCCGGCAACGACAACGAAATCATCGGAGTCAAGGAAATCTGCGAGAAGTACGGAATCAATTCTCCGGAACAGGTCATCGATATGCTGACAATCTGCGGGGACACGGCCGACAATGTGCCCGGAGTGAAGGGTGTCGGCGAGGTCGGTGCCGGCAAGCTGGTCGCCAAGTACGGTTCCGTCAAGGAGATATACGAGCATCTGGACGAACTGACACCTCGGCAGAAGGCCCAGTTTGAGGATGCCCGGGACCACATCGGGCTCAGCCACGAGCTTGTCACCATCAAGACAGACATCGAGGTTGACATCCCGACCGAGAGAATGATGGTCAATCAGGAATACGGCCCTGAATTGGCGGATCTCTTTGAGAAATACGAGTTCAATTCCCTTAACAGATTCATAGGCCACGTCGGCGCGGCGGAGAAAAAGCCTGACGCCGAGCTGCCTGAAATCGCCAAGGTGCGTCCGACGGAGGCGGTCAAGGCCGCCGTGAAGGCCGGAATGTGCTCGGTAATCACGGAAGGAGCCGACGGGGGCATATTCACAAAAACAAGAAGGATCATTGTCGGGGCTCGCTCCGGGAAGAGGATTGTCGCGGCGGAAGGTGGGGTTCAGGAGTTCAAGGCGCTGCTTGAGAATGACGCGGTGGCGAAATGCGGCGATGACCTTAAAAGGCAGATGAATATTCTGGCGGCGGGCGGAGTGACGCTTCAAGGCAGGCTTCACGACATCGCCTTGATGCACTATCTGCTTGACCCTGAGAAGAGTCACAAGATCGAAGTGCTGGCGCAAGGCATTCTGGGAGTTTCTCTTGAGGGTGTCTCCGGGAAAGATTCAGCTCCGGCCACCGGCTCACTGTTCGATGACATTCCTTCGGACGAGGTCTTAGCGGACAGGAGCAAAGAAGCAGCCGTTCTGCTGTCGCTTCAGGAAAGAATACGCGAGGATCTGGTAAAGGCGTCGGCCGCGGACCTGTATGACACTATGGAAGAGCCTCTGCTGAAGGTTCTCTCCAAGATGGAGCGCAACGGGGTCAAGGTCGATCTTGATTCCTTGAAGGATTTCACGGCGCATCTTCGTGAGGAGGTCGCGTCCCGGGAGTCCAAAGTCCGTGAGATGGCCGGGGAACCGAACCTCAACGTGTCTTCTCCGAAACAGATCGGCGAGCTATTGTTCGAACGGCTGCACCTTTCCGACAAGCCCAAGAAGAACGCCAACGGGACATATTCAACGGAGGAATCCACCTTGCTTGATCTGGCGGAGAAGCATCCTGTCATCGATGAGATTCTTGAGTATCGCGCTGCCCGCAAACTGCTCTCGACCTACATAGAGCCGTTCCCAGGGTACATCGACCCTTCCGATGGCAAGATCCACACGACTTTCAACCAGGCCTTGACGGCGACAGGACGGCTGAGTTCCTCAAATCCGAATCTCCAGAATATTCCTATAAGGTCAGAGCAGGGCAAGGAAATCCGCAAGGCATTCGTGCCGAGCGCCCCGGACGGTCTGATCCTTTCGGCGGACTATTCACAGATCGAGCTGAGGATCATGGCGCACCTGAGCTGCGACCAGCATCTGATCACAGCCTTCAAGCAAGGTGTGGACATCCATGCGGCCACGGCGGAGAAGATTTTCGGCATCCCTCACGAGCAGGTCACGGCCGACCAGAGACGCATCGCCAAGACCGCCAACTTCGGCATCATGTACGGAATCTCGGCGTTCGGCCTGGCGCAAAGGCTGCGGATCGGCCGCAAGGAGGCCCAGAAAATCATAGACGATTACTTTGCCGGTTTCCCGTCCATCCTCTCGTTCATTGAGGACACGAAGGCCTCGGCCCGCGAGACCGGCTATGTCGAGACCATCTTCGGAAGAAGAAGGTATATTCCTGACATCAATTCCAAGAACGGAACGTTGAGGACACTCGCCGAGAGGAACGCCGTCAACGCTCCGATCCAAGGCACATCCGCGGACATCATCAAGATGGCGATGATCGAGGTTGACAAGGCGATGGCCGAAGCCGGCATGAAGAGCCGGATGGTTCTCCAGATCCACGACGAGCTTGTGTTCGACGCGATCCCTGAGGAGATTGAGGATCTGAAGCGGATTGTGATTGACAGGATGGAAAATGTTGTAAAACTTTCAGTACCACTAACAGTAGAATGCAATTATGGGAAAAACTGGCTCGAAGCCCACTGATGAACTGATCATCTTGGCACAAAGAGGAAACGGTCTGGCTTTCACAGCTCTCTGGGACCGTCACATAGAACAGCTTAGGTCTTACATCAAGGCCCGTTTCAAGAATATAGACGACTACGCGGCGGATGACATCTGCAGCCGCAGTTTCGAGAAAGCCTTCAGGCAGATCATGTCCTACGACCAGTACAAGAGCCGTTTTTTGACATGGCTCTGCACTATCGCCAAGAACACCGCCTTGGACACTCTGGAGCAAGAGCAGAGAGTTCATCCAAAGAACCAAATCGTCTATCTTGACGACGAGAGCAAGCCGTCCGGAGTGGAGGTCATCCCGGACCAGACGGAGGATGCGCTCAACACCTTGATCAAGACTGAGAACGAGGAGGAGCACGCGAAATATGTCGAGCGTCTTCCGGAATTATACCGTGAGATAGCCCGCAAGAGGCTCATCGAGGGAATGAAATACAACGAGATCGCCGAGGCGCTTGACATGGAGCTCAACACAGTCAAGACTCGCATCCGCCGCGCCAAGAAGATGATCGATGATCTGAGGAAGCAGGAGGAAGGCGCATGATAGGGTTCGCCGACTTCGAGGCATTTCTGAAGGCGTCGTTCCCGGACATGACTGACGGGATGGTGGAGCGTTTCCGTCTTATGGACGCAGGCTACCGCGACTGGAACGCCAAGATCAACGTCATCTCCCGCAAGGACATCGACAGTCTCTATGACCACCACGTCCTCCACTCCCTCGCGATTGCTGAATATCTCCGCACACAGCGTCCGGAGGTATATTCAATGTTCACCGCGCCACTTCAGGAAGGCTCCGTCGCATCCGCCTCACAGAAAAGATCTTATTCTACGGTCATAGCTCCCATCACCTCGCCAGATAACGCCGCACAAGCCGGATTAAGGGTTCTGGACCTCGGCACCGGCGGCGGCTTTCCCGGCATCCCTCTCGCTGTGATGTTCCCGGACGTGAGGTTCACCCTCTGCGACTCGGTCGGCAAGAAAACAATCGTCGCCAGAGAGATTGCGAATATGCTCGGCCTTGACAACGTGGAGATCGTCAACGCCCGCGCGGAAAGTCTTCCTGGCCGTTTCGACTTCGTGGTCTCCCGTGCCGTGGCCTCCCTGACCGACTTCTATCCTTGGGTGAAAGGGAAATATTCCCAGTCCATCCTCTACCTCAAAGGCGGCGACATCAACGAGGAGATCTGCGCCCTGATGTCCCGTGAGCGCCTCCGCAAAGGCTCCGTCTCCACCTGGCCCGTCTCCACCTGGCTCTCCGACCCATATTTCGCCGGCAAGTTCGTGATCGACATCCGCCGCTGATCCGCCTCCTCGGTCGCCGAACCTGCCGAAGCGAGCCTGTCGAAGCGACCGTAACCATGTATCCAGTCACTTCGGCAAGCTCACAGCGACTTTAGCAATCGTTGTGACCATCCCCTGAAAGCAACGTCCAAGGATTGCCCTGAACCATGTCCAAAGCCTCAAGCCGCCCGATCATGAAGTCATTGTCATCATCATCATGATCCGTGGCCTTGGCCTTCCCGAGATAGCGGAGTTTTCTGAGCAGATCACGCTCGTTCTCATCAGCCACGTTGTACGCCCGCTGGACAATCTCATCGAACGGAGTCTGCCTCGTCAGCAGATCGCTGGCGACCTCCTTGGAGATTTTCTTCTCGATGATGTCCGTCGCATAGACAAGCAGACGTCCCAGAAACCGAGGGCAGCTGATGTCCCCGGACTCCTTCAACAGAGGGGCATAGCCTCCAGGAATCTGAGCCCGTACCTCTCCCCCGCCGGCGGTATTCCCTTCAATCATCCGCGCCTCCAATTCAGAATAATCCCTATGGCCGATCAACGAGCACAGCAGCGACCTGAAATTATCCTCATCAAGGACATCCACAGCATGAACCATCAGACGACGGATCTCGTCAGCCGTCTCGGCGGAGACGCTATCGTATTCCTTGATGATCATTGAATATATCGTAAAATCACCATCATCATTATGACTCAAAGTCACTTCCGCATCCCTGTACATCCCATTGATCCTTTCCACCTCATAGTTCACTGAATATGCGAACTGCTCCGGCACAGGCGCCGGGAACCGCACCATGATGATCAGCCTGTTCCCCTCCACCACAAGTACCGGCGTGAACACACAATGCCTTGCCTGCACCTCCGTCAAGTACTTGTTCCCGTCAACGTGCGGCCGAATCCCCGCATTCCTGAACATCAGTTCCACGCACTCCGCCAGAGACATCTCCTTTCGCACATCTTTTTGTGAAGCGACATTCGTCTCATCATTTTTCTGTTTCTTTCCTTTGAACAAATTTAATATTCCCATGATTATAAATTGGTTATTACATTATCATACATCTCAGACCTTCTTCCGTACTCACATGTTATTTCACCTCATCCCGGCACCTGAACGCCACAAAGGTAGTGAATATTTTCATATCCATAGAGATTCTTTCCCTTTTGATCAGTATAGAGCAAAGAATCACGCCGAATCTATCACTATGTTAATTGACATATTCCTAATATATTCATTGCCAAAAGAATTTGGATTTTCGCCGAATAGTGCATATCTTCGCCATTGCTACCGCAGGTTTCTTCGCCGCGGTAAACATTAGAGCATCGGGAGAAATCATCTCCTCAACCGAGAATCTGACAAACTCTTTTGAATAAAGGGACCGTTCCTCCCGAGGCTCTTTCTATTCACCACCTCACCCCACTTAGACGTAATAAAAAAGGCTATGATATACGGGTCGACTATCTTTCAACTATAATGTTGATGGGAAGACAATTATGGCAAATGCCGCTTCTTTGCAATAAACTGCCTGTCTATGACCTAATCTCCCTTGCAGTCATCCTTGTCGTTGCGGATTTACGAAACGCCTTCATGTCAATGCCGGACTGAAGTGATTGAAAGGCACATTCTCATGAAAATCATGCACCATCGCCTTGGAGTTTTTCAGCCCGATCCAGCGTCCACCGACACAAACTCGCCCTGTGGCTGAAAGCCTTTTGTAAAATTCTCACCATCGTTTTCCTCAGCGCAGTCCGTCCGGTGGACTCTGATCTGACCGGACAAAATGCAAGATTTCTACATTTCGTCCGGCCAGCAAGGCTCCCACCGGACATAAATAACAAGTATAGTTCGCTAAAAAATGCCAGTAGAAGTTTGATAAATGAATATAAATTTCTAAATTCGCCCTCAGTGGATTTAACCGCAACGGCCGCATAGACCCATTGACATACGAAAGTGTTGACGCACCGTCCTCAACCTGAGAATCTGACAAATTAAAAGGAATAAAGGGACAAAGCTACACTCTCATCACGCGTAGAACTGACACGCGGGACGGCGTACCTTTTGCAACGCCCCCGAGTCATTTCATATAGGTGTGGAGTACCGTACCGCTTGTCTTTATTCAGGCTTTGTCAGAGCCCTCAGTTGAACAAGTTTACCGGGACTCCACACTTTCTTTGTTTATGAGTATTGAGATTGCAACAACATTGGAAATCATTGTAGAACCGAATAAAACGAATTCACAATGCAAAGCACAAGGAAACAGCCTGTCAGCATAATTGCCAATAACAATTTGGCCGACAATGAGAACGAAACCGATAACTCGTGGGAATGCAAACCCGTGAGGGGGAAAAGTGATACCATGAAAGTGGGGAAAGACGGATATAATCCTGCTCCTCTTGACCTTTCTGAAGTAACCTTGCCCGAATGCATCAAGTCAAAGGTTGAAATGATAGCAAGGAATGTTCATGAAGTCTGGGCCGCAAAACGCATCGCAGAAGGTTGGCGTTATGGCACAACTCGGGACGATAAGCACAAATTTCATCCATGTCTCTGCCGATACGAAGATCTTCCCGAAAGCGAAAAGGAATATGACCGCGCCACAGTAGAAACCACTCTGAAAGCATTTCAGTATTTGACTCTGAAATCGTACGATGAGACATCCGCAAAATGAGTTATAATAAAATGATATTAAATTTATTATGATACCACAAGATATATTTGACAACAAAGAGTACATTGTTCCGGTAATAGGAGAAAATAGTTTCTTTTATTATGCTGAGGATGGGAGTAAAATTCCTCTTCAAGAATTTCTCATTGACAAAATCATACAAACACGCAATGTGCGACATCCAGAGGATCTGCCTGTTGATCAAATGAAAAAAAGGGGGTTCTATGGCCTTTCACTTTGCCGCCAAAAATGTTTTAGTCGAGATGAAGAATTCACAAAGTGCTATAATAGCATTATTCGCGAATATAGAGAATCTATCCATCTTGACGAAACCATAAAGGATTTTCTTTCAACATATCAGTTCCATCTAATCATAACAACTTGTTGTTTTGATTTTATTGAGAAGGCATTACCGCCGTATTATAGTTCAAAAGTATATATTGCGGCAAATGGAGCGAATAACAATGAAGATATCAATGAGCAAGACTTTACTATTTACCATATCTTGGGTAAATATAATAATTCATCCATATGGGCATGGGACGAGGAATCCCTTATGTATATTTTGCATTGTCATCATAACAATGATTGTGCATCTAATGGCCTCCGTCGGTATATATTCCCAGATCAGAATTTATCCAAGCAGTTAAAATCATTATTGGTCCTATATAGTAACCTTCCTGACTGGCTATTTAGATTCTTTTTGTTTCCATTGGCTTATAAAGATAAGTGGTCCTGTGGTTACTATCTTAACTCACAAAAAGACGAAGATGATAGCCTCAAGAATTTCATAGAAAGAGTCATTTGCTATGACATGGCCAATAATGAGATTGAGAGCGTATTAAAAGAGGCTGTCGAACTAAAAAAAATAGAGGAACGCAATAAAAAAAATCCTGTTTCTCAAAGAATTGAGCATGGGATGCAATATGATATTTTTATCTCGCACGCAACAGAGGACTATGAACTTGCAATCGAAATCAAATCTAAATTAGTGCGCTATAATTTAGATGTTTGGCTAGATGTAAATGGAGGGATTCCAGATGGAAATTATACACAGAGGATGAAAGATGGCATAAAGAATTCCGCATATTATATGCCATTGATAACCAGATCATATCTAAATAAATTGACCAACGGTGCTTGTGAGAAACAAATGACGATGGATGAAATCTTAAAGAATAACGGTACAATGTCATATGTCCAGAAGGAAGCGTTAGCTGCCGACCTCCAATGGAAAGAATTAAAACGCAAATACCCATCCAGAACAACATATTTGCTACCGGTACTTTTCCCAGAGCAAGGCCTCTCTTATGACACTATAAATCAATGTATATCATTTCAACAACTCCCAGAAGACCTATTTAAGGATCAGTCTATTTTTGACGATAAAAGCATGTTCAAGGATAAGGATTGGTCTAGATACAAAACTATAGAAAAAGACTAAAGCAGAGGATACCATGAATCCATACAAGATCGGCCCATATAGCGAATCAGATACTCAAATATTCAAGGGGCGTGCTTCAGAAATAAGGAGCATGTATCAGAGTTTCCTGCAAAATGACTATCTCGTCTGCTATGCGAATTCAGGAGAAGGCAAAAGTTCAATCCTTAATGCAGGATTATTTCCAGAATTAAGGCGACAGAATTACTTTCCGATTAACATCCGATTCAAGTTCGATGAAAGCGATACACAAGGAGATTTTGACGCTATCATCAATAAGGCAATTGATGATTCATTGACAAAACAAGTCAAAAATTTAAGTTCACTTAAAGAATCAATCTTATGCGATATTGATGAAGATTTCGACAAAGAATGGCAGGTTCAACTTATCAAAAAACACGTATGGTTACGCCTTCGATATTCCATATTTAAACGTGAAGATGGGACTGATGTTGTCCCGGTCTTGGTGTTCGACCAGTTTGAGGAAGTGTTTACCAACCCTAAGTCAGAAATCTGGACAAAAGAATTTTTCCGCTGGCTGGAAGAATTATCCACAGATGTATGCCCTGATAAAATATTGGAAGCCATCAAGAAGAAAGTAGGTGATGAGTTACCGCTAATGTCGTCATCAAAAAAATTCAAAGCGATCTTTTCTCTACGTTCTGAATATGTTGGACAGGTGGATTATTGGGGGTTACAACACTTTTATATTCCAGATTTGAAGAACAACCGTTTCTTTCTGAAGCCATTGACCCCAGAAAGCGCACGTGAAGTAATTTTACAACAAGATGGGTTGTCATACATTTCAAAAGAAGAGTGTGATAACATTATTTCCGGATGCTGTGGAAACAGCGATTATGTTAAAGCCAACCTACCTTGTATTCCTGCATCTGTACTATCAATAGTCTGTAGAGAGTTATTTAATCTTGACGATGCTAAACGCAAGGATATTCTAAATGCATTGAATAAGGATAAAAACTCAACAATTGATGAAATACTTGAACGTTACTATGAACGAATATTATCTGAGTGCGGAATAAAAAACGACAAACAGCGAGACGCTTTTGAGAATGCCTTGGTAGATGATAAAGGTAATCGCAAAAGAATAGGGGTAAATCATGTTGATTTTAAAACTTTTTCCTCAGATCAGATAGAAAAACTTATCAACAAAAATCTGTTGCGAGTAGTCTCTCAATCGAATAATAATGATGGCTGTATAGTTGAACTTCCGCACGATCGTTTCTGCAAGTTTATATTAAATCACAAGAATAAGAGATTTGAAGAGATTCAATCTAAGAACAATCGACTGAAAGAATCTTTGATCTTTGTGCTTCTTTCCGGGTTATTCTGCTTGACTGGATTATTCTTGCATAATGCTTTATATGATGTTATTGGTCCTTGGGTAAACCACGACTCTTCACAAGACATAATGCAAGGCTTATTTCAGTTCTTATTATTTAACAACACAATACCAGAGTTATCCATTAAACTATATATAGTTGCGTTCAGTTTGATACCGCCTTTGTTAGTCTTGCCATTCGCTGTTTTGAATTTCGCAAGACAATCAAAGAAATCCGCGACTGTATTTTCGGTAATTGGTATTCTCATATCCGGATGGCTTTTAATAAGGTCATCTGGGCGTTTTGTGATATATGCAAGAGCTTTGACACTGCTTTCTTTGGTAGTGTCAGGATTTATTCTTATTACTGTATCAGAAATTGGAATAAACTGACAAAGGTCAAACTCTCAGCTTGGCCATTATGGGGAGGATATTATCTATTCTGTTGCTATCTGTTTTATGAGTTTATACGTTGCCTTGCAATCGGAATAAATGAGCCAATAGAATCTAGCGTTTTTATACTTATACTACCTAGTATACTGCTGGTATGGACAATACTATATCACAATATTAATATATTTCACAAGAAGAACAAAAACTGGGTTCTTGCTGAACTTCTCCTATTCATCGCCCTATTGGCCGCACTTTCGTATAATAATTTCCTTGAATACACGTCTCCAATGAAATTTGGAGTCCCTATAGTACTTATTATTATCTCAAGTTTCGCAAGTGATTTAGGCCGCCGCCCCGGCGAGGTCTAGCCGGTC
>ENA-UOOD01001829-UOOD01001829.1-human-gut-metagenome-genome-assembly--contig:-CS67-NODE-1829-length-20350-cov-11.956295_pt1 | contig 20350 bp, 13 predicted proteins | sample MGYA00242464_ERZ724011 | MGnify/ENA metagenome assembly ERZ724011 | reverse complement strand
GAAAGATTATTGTTGTCACAATATAAGTGATGCAGTTTTGTGTTATTACTTACATCCAACGAGGAAAGATTATTGTAGCTACAAGATAACTCTGTTAATACTGGGTTGTTACTTACATCCAACGAGGAAAGATTATTGCGCCCACAATTTAAGTCTGTTAATTTAGCATTGTTACTTACATCCAGCGAGGAAAGATTATTGGTGTGACACCATAAATTTATTAATTCAGGATTGCAGCTTATGTCTAATATTGATAGATTATTGCCGTAACAATCTAACTTTTGCAGTTTTGTGTTATTACTTACATCCAACGAGGAAAGATTATTATTGTCACAATGTAATAATCCTAAATTTGAATTGTTACTTATGTCCAGCGAAGAAAGATTATTGTTGTCACAATATAAGTGATGCAGTTTTGTGTTATTACTTACATCCAACGAGGAAAGATTATTGCCGTTACAATTTAAGTCTGTTAATTTAGCATTGTTACTTACATCTAACGAGGAAAGATTATTATTGTCACAACGTAATGATCCTAAATTTGAATTGTTACTTATGTCCAGCGAAGAGAGATTATTGCCGTAACAATTTAAGTCTGTTAATTTAGCATTGTTACTTACATCTAACGAGGAAATCGGGTTACAAGAGACATCAAGAAAAGCAAGTTTAGTGTTTTTTGAGATGTCAAGACCCTTCAGCATACCGTAAATGTCATATTTCTTGGTAGAACTGTTCCATTCGCAATTACTTCTACAGGATAAGTACTGAATATTTGTCATATATTCAATGCCGGCAAGAGATTTGATATTATCTGTATTCACTTCGATTTTCGTAACAGATAGTGCTTCTTCACGACTGATTTCGCCATCTTTATCTTTGTCGAAGTTGGCGACCATGTAAGCCTTAAAGTTCTCATCCTCGAATATGATATTATCATTTCCACCATCAGTCTTGCACTCGAATGGTGTGATGCGGTACAGTTCCGAACGCTTGATGCTGACATCAGATGTGATGGATTTGAGAACCTTTCCGTTATCAGTGTCTATGATGAGCGAGAATCCTCCTGTGTAAGTCTGCGAAGGCACCACGATGAAGAACTCCGTCGTAGTGTCGGACAGTTTTACGCCGTCACACTTTAGAACGAGCCTTGAACCGGCGTTATTGGCCATTGTGAGGGTTGTGTTGCCAGTGTCAACAGATGCGTCACCGGAGACTTTGATATTGGAATTGTTGGCAGTGAATGTGATTGAGTTCACAGTCAGGCTTCCGGTCATGGAAATCTTCAGAACCGAGCAAAGGTTCTTGAAGTTCAGTTCTGTATCATTCGCAACCGCCACCATTGGAAGTGCTCCATCCGCGATGTTGCCAGCCTTATAGAGCTGTTCTTCCGGGAGAGTCACACTAACGGAAGAGCCGCTCTTGTCATTGACAATGGCGTAAGGATAGACGGCTGTCTTTTCCATTGAAGCTCCGTTTAGATCCTTGAATTCTCCCTGAAATTCTCCCTTGGACGTGCCTGCTCCATTCTTCAAACTGAATTTGGAGATCTCGTTTTCGCCTACAAATACTCCTATCTCATCATTATCCAACCACAAGTTCTGGTAGATTCCGGAAACTGGATCGGACAAGAAAGTCTTTGTGGTGTGGGCTTCTTCCATTCTGGCGAACAATGTGGTGGAGACCGCCTCATATTGCGGTTCTTCGTTTGCGCATGCGACCGTAAAGGCAAGCGAAGCCCCAAGGAATATATTCGATATTATTCTGCTTGATTTCATATTTTGGTCTTATTTAAGTGTTATCTCTCCTCCGTCTTTCATTCCTTCATTACCTCCGTAGATCGTGCCGTCCGAGAAGACAAGGTCCTGCGGTGTTCCGATCACCGCGCTGATGGCGTTGTCTACATAGTAGTCGCCATAGTCGTCAGTTCTGATGATTGTCTGCGAGCCGTACTGTCTGAGCACATAGACTAGAACCCTGAGGTTGTTCTTATCACATGAGGCTGGTATGGTGGCTGTGTAGCGCTTGCTGACGGTTTTGTTGTCTTCTGAAGTCAAGACCGCATCGCCGGTTATGTCTGTGATCGCTACTCTTGCGATGCTGCTGTGGTTATAGTTGTCTCCGCTACCGTTCTGGTAACCTATGATGTTGTCCTCAAGCAGAACAGCTGTGACCTTGTAGTCGCCCTTCTCCTTGATGTAGAGCTTGACGTTCAGGTTCAGCGTGCTGCCAGAGACGGATGAAGAGAACGATATACCTGTCTTTACCGGGTAGTTCTTTTCTGTCTCTTTCACAGCATCGACTACTAATGTGGCCGCATCATCGCTTGCATAATTACCGATTCTGCTTCTGTAATCAATCATCCCTGTTGGGTATCCCGTGACATTGAATATGTTCGACAACGCGCTTGTCCCGCTAAATCCCAAATTGGAAGAAGCCGGATGCAGGTTCAACTGCTCGATCTTATTTGGATATTGGCTGACCGCCTTGGCGAAGCCTGTCGCCAGATTAGGGCAGTACCCGCACCAAGTCGCCGTGAACCTCATCGCCAATGACCTGTGCCAGAACTCCTTGCCGACCCACTCCTCTGGCTTTTCATCATCTTTTACAATGATTTGAACCCATTCGGGAACACTTTTAACATTGATGGCTTCATATTGCCCTTTTAATACGTAAATTCTTTTAAGTACACATGGGGCACACCTGCAATACAACTCTTTTAATCCAATAATTTTTGAAATATCCAGATTTTCAAAATTGTTGCTAAAACAGTACAATATCTCAAGTAATGAATTATTGCTGAGGTCTAATTCTGCAATCTTGTTCACTGAACATCTTAATTTTACAAGACATTGATTGTTGCTGACATCCAATGCTGTCAAGTTATTTTCCCCACATATTAGTGTTTGTAATAAAGAGTTGTTACTAACATCAATGGTGTTCAGTTGGTTACACTCAATAGTTAGATACCTTAATTTCGGATTATTTCTGACATCAAGGGAGGTAAGCTGACAGTATTCAAGAGCCAGCGATTCTAATTCTGTGTTATTGCTTATGTCAATGGATTCGATTTTGTTATAACTGCAATTTAGTTCCTTAAGTTTTACATTTTTGCTGAGATCAACCTTAGTCAATGTACCTTTGTTGTCGTATCCGCCAGTATCCAACCAAACGTGGGATCCTGTGCAAGTTAATGATTCTAAGTTAGTAAAGAATTCAATGCCTTTCAAAGATGTGATTTGATCCGTGTTGACTGTTATCTTTCTGACTGCAAGAGCTTCCTCGTAACTGATTTCGCCATCTTTGTTTTGGTCATGGTTGGCAATGAGGTAGGCCTTAAAACATGCATCGTCAAAATCTATATAGTCTTGATTTTTTATTACTTTACACTCGAAAGCCTCTATGGGATAGAGTACGGAACGATCCAATTCTATGGTTGACCTGAAGATTTTGACAACAGCTCCTTTATTTGTGCTGATGGCAATTGTGAATCCTTCAGGATAATTCTGAGCGGGTACGACTATATGAAAATCCTTGGTGACGTCAGTAAGTTTGACACCGTCCTCACAATCTAGTTTAACTGATGGGTACGAGCCTAAGAGCATTCTGATCGAGTTGCCGTCCAACACGGCTTTGCCAGATGTTCTTATGTTTGGATTATTGGGAGTGAATGTTATGGATTTGACAATCAAATCTCCATACATTGGTATTTTGAGAATCGACCCCATATTCTTGAATTTTAGAGTGCCGTTGCTTGGCCATGTGTACATCGGGTAAGCATTTTCCGGAATATTTCCTTCAACATATCTCTGTGTTTCAGGAAGATTGACAACCGCAATCGTATAATTTCTGGATATGGCAATAGATGAAGGATATACCGCTAACACTTTGTTGGAGGTTATGCCAGCGGCACTGAATATTCCCACATTGGTGCCTGCACCTGATAGTAGTTTATGCTCAGTGAAATTGTTGCTATGTTCTTCTGAAAAGATAGCTATTGCATCTCCTTCTTTCCAGACCGTCTTGTAAACTCCGTTCGCATCTGGTCCGTCAAGAGCGGTTCTTGTGACCGGCAGCTCGATCGTGCCAGTTATCGTCAAGGCTTCCGGAGAACATTCTTCCTCTGTGCACGCTGCTGTTATGATTGTGCTCGCCATAACCGCGATGCTTATCAATATATTCGTTTGTTTCATACTTTTCATTATGATTAAATTTACTCAAGTCTGATCTTGTCCCCTGTAGTTGTGTCGTTGTTGCCACTATCAACAGCGCTGTCGATAATTTTAGTCGTGGATGGAATGTTTTTGTGCTCAATAGCATCCACTTGCTTTCTGAATATATATAATGTCTCAAGAGGGTTGTTTTGGCAAAACAAATTAGTCAAATCATGACAATTACTGATATTTAGGGTTGTTAGATGATTATCATAACACAGCAAGTGCCTTAACTCCGGATTATTACTGATATCCAGTGAATATAAATTATTTTCGTAACAATGTAAATATCTTAATGATGTATTGTTACTTATATCAATTGAAGACAGATTGTTGTCCCCGGCATAGAGTATTCTTAGTTTTGTGGCTTTGCTTAGATCTATAGTTGATAGTTGGTTTGAAGAAAAACCTAATCTGGCAATTACTGGATTGTTGCTAATGTCAAGAGCACTTATTTTATTCCAATTGCAGAATAATTGCTCAAGATTCTTATTATTGTTCACATTTAACGAAGAAAGTTGATTGAAATCGCAATCAAGATGCTGTAAATGAATGTTTTGAGAAACATCTAAACTCTTAAGTATGCCGAATCCAACTTCACGTCCGTTTTCTACTATGTGTGTTCCTTTGCATATTAAGTCAAGGAGATTAGTCATGTGTTCAATTCCGACAAGCGATTCAATGTTGTCTGTGTTGACCTCAATTTTTGTGACTTCAAGTGCTTCTTTGAAACTGATCTCGCCATCATTGTCAGTGTCGAAGTTGGCGACCATGTAGGCCTTGAAGTTCGCGTCCTCGAAGACGATGTTCTCTTTGCTTTGGTCTATCTTGCATTCGAAGGCCTTGATAGGGTAGAGGACGGAGCGGGATAAGGTTACATCGGATTCTACGGATTTGATCACATCTCCTTGGTCAGTGGAGATCGTTAGGGTGAAGCCTCCGGGGTACTTCTGAGCCGGTACAACAAAATGGAAATCTGTCGGTTCGGCGGAGAGCTTTACATCAGGACAATCAAGTTTCACGGAAGAGTTGGCGTCGGGCGCCATCTCGAGTTTTGTTGAGATGGTCTTGACGACAGCGTTGCCGGATGCTTTTACGCTGGCGTTGTTAGGTGTGAATGTGATTGACTTGACTGTTACGTCTCCGAACATAGGAACCTTTATTACCGAACATAGATTGCTGAATGAGAATGTCTCGTCGCTATAGGTTCCGAGCATCGGATACGCGCCTTGAGGAATATTCCCGCTGACATATTCCTGAACTTCCGGTAGTCCGACATTTATAGCCCCTCCTGTTCTGCTGTGCGCGATGGACAATGGATAGATCGCCACAAGATTATTATCTGAATCTGTATAACCCTCGAAAACTCCTCTGTTTGTGTTCTCACCGGATTTGAGAGTGAATCTGCACGCTACGAGGTTTCCTGTGAAAACCATAATCTCGTCACCGGAGGACCAGTCTGTCTTGTAAATCCCATCTGCATCCGGGCCTTCCAATGATGTTTTCGTTTCAGGCTGCACAATCACCGCGTTGATGGTGCGGATCTTGGCGCTTTGACCCTCTGTCTTATCGCATGCTATTGTCATAGCCAAGGATGACAGAGTCAGGATATTCATGAATATATTCAAAAATTTCATACTTCGTTTCATTTAAGGTTTATTCCACGGTGATTTCGCCTCCGGTTGTCGTGTCGTCATTGCCGCCGTTCTTTTTGCTTCCATACTGTGTGACACTGACGAATGTTCTGCTCTTGTAAGTGTCGAAGATAATATTTTCTTCCCGTTTGAAACCGGAATTTCGGAGGACATTGAAAGTAAGGGTATCTGTGTCTCCATCGGTTGTCTTGGCGACCATATTCATCCATTCTGGTTGTGATATGGTGTAGTCGACATTGTGCTTGACTTTGAGTTTGAATGTTCCAGCATCGGACGCTATGTAGAAACTATAGTTGTCGATTTCAAATATAAGATCGGCCGCTTCTTGGGTTATCTTTACGGTGGCCGTCTTGCCGTTCGTAGTCTTTAATGTGATCGTAGCGGTGCGTGCGATGCCCCTATTATTGGCCTCTACGGTTATGGTCACCTGAGCGTTGCCGTTGCCGCTGGTGGCGCTCAGTTTAGCCCAAGACGCACTGGAAGTTGCCGTCCATTCGGTGTTGGAGGTGACTGAGAAAGTCTTTGACTCAGCCTTTGCCGTGAAGGCCATGCTGGCGGGTGAGATCGAGAGGGTCGTGTTGGCTCCATTCTGCTTGATGTTGACAGGGACGCACTCGTTGTTGTCGTTGCAGAAGACAATGACTCCCTCGCGGGTTGCGGTCGAGGAGTTTGCCTCGGCCTTGAAAGTGTAGGTGTCGATGTTGCCGCTGGCGGTCTTGTTCATCTGCTTCACCCATTCCGGCATCGATGTGATCTTGTAGCCGATGTTGTGGGTTACTTTGATGGAGAAGGATTCTCCTGTAGAGGCCACATTGAACTCGTTCTTGTCAACAGAGAAGATGACATTGGCCGCGCTCTGCGTGACCTTGACATTGGCAGTGGCCTTTCCGTCGGCGGTCTTGATGGTGATCGTGGCGTTACGCTGCGTGATGGTCGTGTTCTCGTCGGCGGTGACGGTTACCTGTGTGTTGCCGTTGCCGTTGGCTGCATTAATCTTCGCCCAAGATGCGCTGGAAGTTGCCGTCCAATCGGTGTTTGAGGTGACAGAGATCATCTTTGAGCCAGTTGCCGCCGAGAATGCAAGTTCGGTAGGGGAGACTGAGAGGGACGCGCTTGCTCCCGCCTGCTTGACGGTGACCGGAACGCATTCGTTGTTGTCGTTGCAGAAGACGATGACTCCTTCACGGGCTTCGGTGGAGGTATTGGCCTCGGCTGCGAACGTGTAAGTGTCCACGTTCCCGTTGGTTGTCTTGTTCGTCTGCTTCACCCAGTCCGGCATCGAGTTGATCTTGTAGCCGATGTTGTGGGTGACCTTGACGGAGAAAGACTCTCCCGCCGCGGCCACATTGAACTCGTTCCTGTCAACGGAGAAGATGACGTTGGCGGCGCTCTGGGTTACCTTGACGGTTGCGGTGGCTTTTCCATCGGCGGTCTTGATGGTGATCGTGGCGGAGCGTTGCGTGATGGTCGTGTTCTCTTCGGTGGTGACGGTTACCTGAGCGTTGCCGTTGCCGCTGGAAGCATTCAGCTTTACCCATGACGCATCGGAAGTCGCTGTCCAATCGCTGTTGGAGGTGACGGTGAATGTCTTGGATTCAGTCTTTGCCGTGAAATCCATGTTGGTTGGTGAGACTGAGAGGGACGCGCTTGCCCCCGACTGCTTGATGGTGACCGGGACGCACTCGTTGTTGTCGTTGCAGAAGACGATGACTCCTTCGCGTGCTGCTATCGAGGTGTTGGCCTCGGCCTTGAACGTGAAGGTGTCGGTGTTCCCACTGGTTGCCTTGTTTGTCAGCTTCACCCACTCCGGCTGAGAGTCAATCTTGTACCCGATGTTGTGTGTGACATTGACGGTGAAATCTTCACCGGCGGCGTTAACACTGACATCTAGCCTGTCGATGGAGAACACGACATCGGCTCCGTCCTGTTGGACTGAGACGGTTCTCTTTATCTTGCCGTCAGTACTTGTGACCGTGATGGAGCCTGTCCTCAAAGTCAGGCTTTGGTTCTCTGTGGCGATGACCTTAATCATAGAATCACCATTCCCTTTGTCTGAATCCAATGTGATCCAGTCCACGTCCTTGCCCACAGTCCATTCCGTGTTCGAGGAGACGGTCAGCTTGTCCTCTCCTCCTTGTGCCGTGAATGTCATTGACTCCGGATTGACGGTAAGTGTTCTGTCAACCGCTTCTTGATTGATTTCGAAGGTCAACGTTGACTTCCCGTCTATGTCTGTGATGGTGACAGTCGCTGTCCTTGGCTGGTCAGTGACGTTCTCCATCACCTTGATGCTGACAGTATTGCTGCCGGCCTGACCAGATGATGGGGAAATGAATATCCAATCAGCCGACACCGATGCCATCCATGGAACATTTGAGGTGAACGAGACTGTGACCGATTGGCTTTCGCTCTTTACTGAAACCTCGGAGGACTGGACTCCTTCCGGCAGTTTGATTTCCGGAGTGGTTTCCGGATTGATTTCATTCCCGGTCTCGCCGCAACCTGCCATGAAAGCAATGAATACGATGACCTTGAGGAACGTGAGTAATTTTCTCATCATGGTCTTGAATATTAATTTCTTATTGATTGTTTTTAATTATCTTGAGGGTCTCCAGTTCGTCTCCCGCCGAGTAGCCGGTGTGCGAGTGAATCTGCCGGCCTTTCTTGTCATAGACGAACAATTGCGGGATATAGACCACATTCAGACTTCTGTAAAGATTCCTGTTAGTGTCGTACAAGAGGGTGAACCCGTCCCAGTCATGTGATTTGACCATGGCCTTCGCCCTGGAGATGGACCTGCTGTCGTCCACAGAGACGCAAACAACCTTGCAGGAGATGTCGGGAAGGTCAGCCAGAGCCTCGCTCAGTGCGTCTATCTCCTCGATGCAGTACTTGCATGTGGATGACCAGAAGGCGACAACTACCGGAGCCTTGCCGTTGATCAGACCGGCAGTCCGTACAGCCTTGCCTTTCGTGTCCTCAACCTTTACGTCTGGAAAACACTGGGCCATTGAGTGAAAAGTCATTAGACCCAACAGAATAGTCAATGCGGTCTTTTTCGTGTTCATTGGTGGATCGTGAATGCTTGTGTTTCCTGCAAAAATAGCTATTCTCTTCCATATCGCCAACTGATTTTGAATCTTTTGCGTGAATATTCAAAGATAGTTTGTATCGTTTATCAACGAATTTGACTATGCAAAATTTTAAATGAATATGAATCTCAAAGCAATTCTGGCATCATTAGCGGTCTTTACCGCGACCATTCTCCATCATCGGCAAAAGATGTGACCTATAAGGAAGTCTCCCCGAACGGTCATCTTTCCGCGACTGTTGTCGTAGGGAAAACGCTATCATATTCAGTGGCACGTGATGGCTTCAGCCTGATTGAACCGTCAGAGATCTCGATGACCTTGTCTGACGGCATCGTGTTCGGAGAGAATGAGAAGGTTCGTAAGGAGAAGAAGGTCAGTCAAGGAGGTATTTCCAATTATGTACCCACTGAAGCTAACAGACATACCAAAGTTATGCTATATATGAAATAGGAAAGTGTAAGATTCTTTTTGTTCAAATTGATTAGTTGAAAGTTAATTTGTAAAAAGAGAGTCTGTCCGTGATGAATCGGCCCTCTTGTTTAATTTTAGTCCAATTCAATGAATTTTCCTGGATTAAATGTCAGATGCTCATTGTGAAAGACATAACCCAATTGATTTGTGACACATTGAGTATTGCCAATTATCATATCCACATTATAGTGTGAGTGTCCGTAAATCCAATACTCGATGTCGCAGCTTTGTATGTAGCCTTCTAATTCCACGGTAAAAGCCCCATTTGCCTTGCTATTTGCAAATTTGGGATGCTGCATACGAAACGAAGGAACATGATGTGTCATAACGATTTTATGCTTTGCTCGACTTGCGATAACAGCGTTCTGGATAAACTCAACGCACCTTTCACATTCTTTGTTAAACTCGGCAAATGTCAATTTCTCTCCCTTATATAGGATTCTGCGAAAATCCGAGATGACGCTTTCTGTAAAATAGGCTTCTTGCAAAGGAATGTGGCCCCACAATGTGGAAACGATGATGTCAGTATCATCCAAATGTATGGTGTCGTTATAATAGCTATGTACATTATGACGTATTTCCAGACAATACCCGTTTGCAAGTGTAGCGATGTCGTAATATTTGTAAAATTCATGATTTCCCATACAGATAATTACCTGTCTGTAATTCTCGGAGACCCAATCCCAAAACGGGTGTTTGATGTAACTCTCGTCACCAAGATAACCGATGTCTCCTGCCAGCACAAGAATGTCTCCTGTCACTGGCAAGGGGTTATGCTTGATAAAACTTCCGTTTTCAGCAAACTCTAAATGAAGGTCGGACGCATATTGTTTTTTCATGATTTTACAACGAATAACTCTTTAAGTTGGTCCAGTAACGCTGTCACAAATTCTTTGTCTTGCCCCAAAGATGCAGCCAGAGAATCAGATAATTCAGTCCAATTTTCTTTGATTGTATCAACAAATTCATTCACACAAGTAACGATAGAATCAGGTGCTTCTATTTTGGTTTCTTCCAAGATTACGACGTTCTTTAATACGTCGGAGCGGTGTTTTCGAATATCTTTACTATTGACATGTTTCCCGGCTTGTTTGTCCGCAATGAGGTTCATGTACGCTTTTGCCTTTAATGCTATCAAAGCCGTGGAATCGGCATGACGTATTCCGTTTGTGAGCTTGCTGTGTGCAATGGTGAAATTATAAAAATCATCATCCATGATTATAGCACTCAGACTTGACACATCTTCTCCGATAGGCAGAGGTTCAATAACGATGCCGTGTGGTTCTCCAAAGATGTCTGAATGGCGTGATAGTAATTCTATCATTTCTGGATATCCATCCTTGCCATCAAGAAAGCGATACAGTTCATAACTTGGAGATTCATTATCTGTCTGTTTCCGTTTCTCCGGCCGATAACCGGCTTCACGCACGAATTGCCAAAAGCGTTCACCGAAAGCCTCTGTCATATTCTCTACGATGACAATCATGTCAATATCATGTGTCGCACGTGGACGGACAACCGTTCCGATCATTGCTATGTCGCAAGCCGTTCCTCCAATAACCACATAATTGTTAGTAAACTCCGCGAAAGCCTCGCAAAACTTTTCTAATCCTTCCATTGTATTTCTTTTATCATTCGTTCTACTTCTTTCTCAACACGGGGGTCTTCATCCGTTTTCAACGAAAGGGCAAGAGACAGGCGGTCAACCCTAGTTTTGTTTTCGTTTATATGTCCCACTGCCGGATATTTCCAAACCTCAATGATAACACGACCGTCATACACATTGGGATTGTCAAACACTTCCGATTCTCTCAATGACCTGTATTCCTTGTCTGTGAGCATAAACATTTTCTCCTTGTCCGGATTGAGCCATGAATAATGTGCCAAGGCATTTATTCCGCAAACCGGATATTCCACATTCGAGCGTATATCATCGCAATATATACGCTGAATCACTGGAGATTCGAGAAATTCCTGGGATTTAGTCCATAACTCTTCGCCTTTCAGTTCAAAATGAAGTATCTTTTTTCGTTGACCTTGTAGCCTTTTTTCCCCTAAACCCAAATCATCCAAGCAAGTAATTCCCAATGTTGTACTTTCGTATGAATAAGGTATCAAAGTTGAAATCTCCTTGGCCGAAAGTCCTTCAAGACTGCCCACTTGCAAGTGGTATAGCAGAATATATTGTGCTACCGCTGTAAGAACCGTTGCCTTTTTGCGATTACTTGTCTTTTCCAATGCAATAAGCATGGGTAAATAGGCATATTGATCAGACATGATGAAATAGACACCATTGTCTGTCAGTCTTTGCCGCTCGTATGTCGGTCCCGGTATCAGTATAAAAACTACTGGAAGTCCATACAAACCAGACATTCTCTCAGATGTGATTTGGCACTCTTTGGGTGTCGGGTTACCTTTCCGTGGTTTCAAGAATAATAATGGAGTGTTCTGATAGATACCGTCATAGAATGTATAGGACAATTTCTCACCGACAGTCAATCCCTTCAGATTTTCTTTTGGGCGAGGGCTAATTTGGATCTTTCGCTTTAGTATGGTTATTTCCTTTAATTCCATTTGCTCTATTTTAATGGTTCATTAAAACGTAGCAAAATTATAAATAAAATTCGATATAACAATGAGATACGATATATTTTTGATATCTTATCAAATCTATTCTGTTATAGCATGCAAGAATTGATATTTTTGTCCGTATAGAATTTCTTCGGTTTATCTTGTCGGTCCTATTTTCCTTTGCGAAGGTACTGCGGTGAGGGAACGCCAAGTACCACTATGCAGGTCGCTCCGCTAATGGCTTGGTGGACTTGACAACTACTTTTCCACAATTTCCACCAACCAAGTGAAAATTGGGTATTTCATCAACTCCTCTGCCATTTACTTGTCTTATCCCTCTGTTTCCACATTCTCTTGGTTGCACGTAAAATTCAGATCCCGACAAGAAAGCTGATAAAGGCTTAAAATAGAGGGAAAATAAAAATAAAAAAAATCCTTTGTCATTCTCTTTGAGAACAGCCACTTGAGCCTTGGCAGGAGTTCATTGCCAGAGGCATAGCGAGGATCGCAAGGCAAAATATTAATAAACACTCCCTTGCGGTTCCGGCCGAATGATGCGCTGATGCGGTAGTGACCACGCTGTAACCGGCTCCGGCACTTATCATGCCGACAGCCAGTCCGGTTTCAAGTAGTTGTTGGAGACGGAGTCATTCCTGTCCGTGTGCCAGACATCATTTGTCAACCATGACCATCACCGGCGGGGCGAGAGGGATGAAATTGGCCTTGTCAACGGCAGCGCATTGAGCGGCGGCTCTGGTGACGGCCTCGGCGCTTCTTGCCGGAGTGTCGAACGCCACGAATGTCTCGTAGTCGTAAGTCCATGCGTCACCCTCGGAGAACTTCATGATTTTCTTGTAGATAGCCTCTCTGGACGGGGCGTTGAAACCTCCCGTGTTGTAGCGCATGATGCTGTTATCAGTCGGTCTATAGACTCCGTAAGGGTAGGTATAGCCACCTTCATAGACGCCAACCTTACCTGAATATCTTGAGTCGGAGATGAATTTTGACCAGAGGATGGTGTTCGGATCGGATGTCAGGTCCACATTCTCGTGAAATCCATAGGCGAAACCTTTCCATTTCTTCAGTTCTGAAACCTCGTCATCAGGAATTCTGCCCATGGAGTCATAGAAGTATTCATCCGCCAGTTTTCCGAATCCGTGGCCGCAGCCTTCGTGTCTGAGTGTCTGGGCGTACTCGTTTTCGTTGCGGCAGAGAGGAACGTAGCAGACAGCCTTGTTGTCGCTGAACATCCAGCATGTGCCGGCGTACTTTGCCTTGTTGACAATCACGAAGACGATTGTCTTCTTGAGGTTCACTGACGGCATCTTGTCCTGGACAAATCGGAACACAGCATCATGGTCGCCGCTGATGTAAGTGCCATCTCCGAATTGTGCCGAGAACTTGGTGTAGCCGCCTTCCTGAGTGATGATTCCGTTCTTCGAGACTGAACCGATCCTGTAGATGTTGAACCTGTTCATCGTGCTCCTGAACGGCTCCTCGGTGAAGAAAGCCTCCTTGCCAAGCTCGACGTACTTGTTGAAAAGATCCTGATCCTTGTCCGCGAACGCGTCTCCGACAAACACCACGTCGATTCCCTTGCCGACAGTCGCCGAATGAATCCTGGTCACCTGTCCGTCCTGACTGTAGTCAGATGATGTGTAGGTTTGGATTCTCTGCTTGACCGTCACCGTCAGAAATGAGTTGTTGACATTCTTGAATATGATTTCGCCGCTTCTTGAGGAAGAAGTCGTGTTCGCGCTGACCGTGAATGTGTACACGCCTGAGTTATCGGACTTTTTGCTGATCCATTCTGGCTGCGAGTCAATCGAATAGCTTATGTTCGCCGTCACTGTCATCGTGATGTCCTGCTCGTAGCCGTCAATGTCGAACTGAGTCGGGGTGACTGTGAACACCTCGTCCTCACCGGGTTCGGTGCCTTTCACCACAATTTTTGTGGTTGATGGAATCTCTTTTTCAAAGAGTGCATCAATCTGCCCATCAAAGACGTACAGTGTCTCAAGTGGATTGCCTGAACAATAGAAATCAAGCAGACTTGTCAACTCGGAAATGTCCATCTCTTTGATAAGGTTGTTATTTGCGTTCAATATTTCGATTTCCGGACAACAATTCACCGTAAGGGATGAGAGACTGTTGTCGTTGACGGTCAATTGCCTCAGTTTTGTGTTGTTGCTTAGATCGAGTTCGGAAATCTTGTTTTTCTCACAGAATAAATGAGTCAGCTCAGAATTGTTTCTGAGATCAATCTGAGGTATGCTGTTGCCTATAATAACCAATTTAGCAAGCTTTTGGTTCTTGCGGACATTGATCGAAGACAAGTTGTTATTTGAACAGTAAATGTTTGTGAGTTTCTGGTTATTGCTTGGATCTAGTTCTGTCAGCAGGTTGTCGTCACAATTGAACGTGGCCAGCGACTCGTTCTTGCTTATGTCAATTGACTTGATCTGGTTGTTGGACAGATCGATAACCTCCAGTTTTGTGTTGTTGCTTACATCAATCGATGAAAGATGATTGTTATAGGCAGTTAGACGCGTCAATTCTGTGTTCTTGCTGACATCAAGGTTGTTAAGATCATTGCCGGCGCAACGTAGTCTCTCAAGCAGGACGTTGCTTGTCAAGTCCAGCGATGAAAACTGGTTGAAACCGCAGTATAATTTTGTCAATTTCGTGTTTTTCGACACATCCAGAGTTTTTAGTTTTCCTCTGCCTTCCTCTGGTTCATAGCCACTCATCACAAAAGGTCCCTCGCAGTTGAGTTCCGTAAGGTTCGCCATGTGCTCAATGCCGGCCAGAGACTCGATGTTGTCGGTATCGACATCTATCATCGTGATTGCCAGCGCTTCCTCATAACTGATCTCGCCATCGCCATCCGTGTCGAAGTTCTTGATCATGTAGGCCTTGAAGTTCGCGTCCTCGAAGACGATGTTGTCCTTGCTTTGTTCTATCTTGCATTCGAAGGCTTTGATAGGGTAGAGGACGGAGCGGGATAAGGTCACATCGGACTTCACGGCCTTTACCACTGCTCCTTGGTCTGTGCTTATGGTGATCGTGAATCCGCCTGTGTACTTCTGGGCAGGGACAACCATGAGGAAATCCGTGCTTGTTCTTGTCAGCTTCACGCCGTTCGCGCAGTTGAGTCTGACGGTGGATTTGGCGTCACCTGACATGGTCAGCATTTTGTCACCTGCGTTCACGGTGGCGTTGCCGGATGTCTTTACGGTGGCATCGTTCGGGGTGAATGTGATTGACTTGACAGTCAATTCTCCAAACATCCTGAGCCTAAGGACGGAGCAGAGATTGTAGAACGGAAGGACAGCTCCATCGCTGACTGCCGCCATAGGATAGGCGCCTTGCGGAATATTCCCGCTGACATATTCCTGAACCTCGGGGAGTGTGACGGAAATTGTTGATCCGGTTCTTCCTTTCACGATGGAATATGGGTAGATGGCTACCATATTGTCTGATGCCGCGTTTCCCTCAAACTCGGCGGTGTTGGTGTTCGCACCGGATGTAAGCTTGAATTCGCTGGCAGCGTTGCTGCCGGAGAAGACTGCGATCGCGTCGTCCGATGACCAGATTGTCTTGTAAACTCCGTCAGCGTCCGGGCCGTCAAGAGCTGTCCTAGTGGATGACTGCTCGATGGTTGCCAGGATTGTACTGACTGTTTGGTCATGCTGCTCTTCCTCGTTGCAGGACACAGCCAAGTAAAGTGAGGCAAGAGACAGGATATTGATAAATATTGTTGGTGCTTTCATTTTCGATAAGTTTTATTCGATGGTTATTTCCCCGCCGGTCGTGGTGTTCTCGTTGCCGCCTTTGGGCTTGCCGGCGGCTTGGATGACCAAGATTTCAAGTTCGCACTCATTTTCAGCAAGACCGCGAATGACAATGATGCCACCTCTTTCCGAGGTTGATGTGTTCGGGAGGACTTTGAGTTTGTACCAGGTGGCTCCGTTGTAGGTTTGCATGTTATCCAGAATGACCCATTCAGGATTTTTTTTCAGGTAGCACTCGATATTGTGTATCACAGAAAATTGTATTTCACCTCCTTCCGCTTCAACCTTATATTCTCTGTTATCACCATCGATTCTGAATATTATGTCGGCGCCATTCTGGCTTAACTTGACGGTCGCTGTAGTCTTGCCATCTTTGGTTTTTAATGTGATCGTGGCGATCCGCTGTTTGGTTGCCGTGTTCTCTTCGGCGGTGACGGTTACCTGTGCGTTGCCGCTGCCGTCGGTGGCGCTCAGCTTAACCCAAGCCGCATCGGAAGTCATCGTCCAATCGGTGTTGGAGGTGACGGTGAATGTCTTGGATTCAGACTTGGCTGTGAAGGTCATGCTGGCAGGGGAGACAGAAAGCGTTGCATTGGCACCGGCCTGCTTTACGGTGACCGGTACGCACTCGTTGTTGTCGTTGCAGAAAACGATGACTCCCTCGCGGGCTTCGGTGGAGGTATTTGCCTCGGCAGTGAACGTGTAGGTGTCCACGTTTCCACTGTTTGCCTTGTCCGTCTGTTTCACCCATTCCGGCTGCGAGTTGATCTTGTAGCCGATGTTGCGCGTGACCTTGACGGTGAAGTCTCCTCCGGCTGCGGCAACACTGTGCTCGTTCTTGTCAACGGAGAATACTACAGAGGCACCGGATTGCCGCACAGAGACGGTCTTCTTGACGCTGCCGTCCGAGGTGGAGACAGTGATGGAGCCTGTTCTTGATGTCAACGAGGTGTTCTCTGTGACACCGGCTGCGATTGTGGCCAGCCCTTTTCCTTTGTCTGAATCCAGGGTGATCCACTCCGCGTCCTTGGTGATTACCCAGTCTGTGTTGGAAGTTACATTCAGCATTTCCTCTCCTTTGTTAGCGGAGAATTCCAAGGATTCTGGACTGACGGTCAACGATGCTTTTAGAGTCTCCTGACGGACAGTGACAGAAACTTTTTGCATTGATTCCTTGTCAGAGATTGTAATGGTCGCGCTTCTTGGCTGCCCGGTCCTGTTCTCCTCGACTTCAACTTTTACCGAGTTCTTTCCCGCCTCTCCGGACGATGGGGAAATTGTGAGCCAATCCGCTGACGTTGTCGCCGACCAAGCCACGTTGGTGCTGAAACTCAGCGTGATTGACTGCTCCGCGCTTTCGACAGAAATACCGGAGGTGACGATGTCCTCGGTAAACTTGATTTCAGGCGTGATCTCCGGTTCGTTCTCTGTTCCGGTCCCGTCACAGCCAGCTATAAGGGTGGAGATGGCGACAGCCTGGAGGAAAGTGAGTAATTTTCTCATCATGGTCTTGAATGCTAATTTATTGATTGCTATTGATCATCAGGCTAAACGGAATGACCGTGATTATTTCGGGTTCATTGGTGGATTGCTCATAACACGCATTTTTGCAAAAATAGTTATATTTTTCAATTTTCCAATTTTTCAACTGATTTTGAATCATCGCGTGAATATTCAAAGATAGTTTGTATCTTTATCACCGAAAAAAACAACACATTATTTATATTGAATATGAATTTCAAAGCTATTTTGGTATCATTTGTGGTTATTACCGCAACTCTTCTTCCATCCGCGGCCAAGGATGCGACCTATAAAGTCACATCCCCGGACGGACACCTCACAGCCACGGTCTCCATCGGAAAGACAGTTTCTTACTCGGTGGCAAGGGACGCCGTCAGCCTCATCGAACCGTCAGAGATTTCCATGACCCTGTCCGGCGGCATCGTGTTCGGAGAGAATGACAAGGTCCGCAAAGTGAGGAAGGCAAGTGTGGACCAGACTCTTCCTGCCATTGCCTACAAGAAGGCTGTGGTCCGCGACAATTACAATGAGATCTCCATCATATTCAAAGAGTTCACGCTGACGTTCCGCGCCTATGACGAAGGTGTGGCCTACCGTTTCACAAGTTCCTTGAAGGATGAGTCGAAGGTTTTGGCGGAGAAGGCGCAGTTCAATTTCGCCAAGGATTGGGATGCGTACGTCCCTTATGTGAAACAGCACACCGAAACTCTTGAGAACCAGTATTGGAACTCCTTTGAGAACACTTATTCCATCCATGCCCTGTCGCAGTGGAACAAGGAGAGGCTTGCGTTTCTTCCGATCGCGGTGTCTGCGGAAGGTGGAATGAAGGTTCTGATCACTGAGTCCGATTTGGTTGACTATCCTGGAATGTACCTTTACAACGAAGGTGACGCGACAACTCTTTCAGGACGTTTCGCTCCGTACCCAAAGACTGTCGAGCAGGGCGGACATAATATGCTTCAGGGCATTGTCAAGGAGCGTGAGGAATATCTTGCCGCCTGCACAGCTGCTGAATCCTTCCCTTGGAGGATTATAATGGTGTCAACGAATGATGCCGATCTGGCTGTTAATGATATGGTCTGGAAGCTTGGCAAGCCGGCCGATCCATCGCAGGATTTCAGCTGGGTGAAGCCTGGAAAAGTCGCTTGGGACTGGTGGAACGCTTGGAACCTCTACGGAGTGGACTTCCGCGCCGGCATCAACAACGACACCTACAAGTACTACATCGACTTCGCTCAGAAGAACGGCATCGAATATGTCATTCTCGATGAAGGCTGGGCTGTCAACAAGAAAGCCGATCTGATGCAGATCATCCCTGAGATCGATCTCCCGATGCTTTGTGAATATGCCAAAGCGCACAACGTAGGCCTCATCCTTTGGGCCGGCTACTATGCTTTCGACAGGGATATGGAGAACGTCTGCAAACATTACTCCGAGATGGGAATCAAGGGCTTCAAGGTAGATTTTATGGATCGTGACGACCAATATATGGTTGATTTCTTCAGGCGCGCCGCCGAGACCGCGGCTAAATACGGACTTCTGATTGATTTCCACGGTGCGTTCAAGCCTGTCGGACTCAACCGTACGTACCCTAACGTCATCAATTATGAAGGAGTTTTCGGTCTGGAACAGATGAAGTGGAGCAAGTCCGACGTGGATCAGGTGACCTACGATGTCACCGTACCTTTCATCAGAATGGCCGCCGGCCCGATGGACTACACTCAGGGTGCGATGCGCAACGCCATTCAGAAGAACTATCATCCTGTGAATTCCGAGGCGATGAGCCAGGGTACCCGCTGTCACCAGCTCGCTGAATATGTCGTCTTCGACTCTCCTTTGAATATGCTGTGTGACTCTCCGTCCAACTATATGGCCGAGCCGGAGTGCACGAAGTACATCGCGGACTGTCCGACAGTCTGGGATGAGAGCGTGGCCGTGAACGGAGTCCTCGGACGTTTCATCACCCTTGCCCGCCGCAGCGGCGATGTCTGGTACGTCGGTTCTCTCAACGATTGGAAAGCCCGTGACCTCACCTTGGATCTCGGTTTCATCGGAGAAGGCGACTGGACAATGGAGATATTCCGTGACGGCATCAACGCCGACCGCGCCGCCCGTGACTACAAGCGTGAACTCGTTTCGGTTCCCGCTGACCGGAAAGTCAAGATCCACATGGCCCCCGGCGGCGGATGGACAGCCCGTATAACAAAGAAGTAGAGATATTCACAATCCTTATTTGGGATAAAACTTCAGGCGTCCGCTCTGGTTACAGGGCGGGCGTTATTTTTACATATTCACGCTTCTGAAGATCTTTTTTACTTTCCCAAAGCGTAATAGTCCATGAATTACGCTCTTCGGAATCGTTAATATTGTTATCTTCGTGTTTTATTAGGTAAGAGCATCTTAGAGAAATGTCTGACACGATGACACGGGAGCAGCGGCATTACTGCATGTCGCGGATCAGGGGAAAGGACACACGGCCGGAGATGGTCGTGCGGAGGTGGCTGCACTCGGAAGGGTTCAGATATTCGTTGCATTCCAGAAGGCTGCCGGGATGTCCGGACATCGTGCTGAGGAGGTACCATACTGTGATATTCATAAACGGGTGTTTCTGGCACGGGCATCCAGGATGCGACAAGTTCAGGATGCCTCGGTCGAATGTGGAGTTCTGGCAGGAGAAGATCCGGCGGAACAAGGAGAGGGACGCGCAGGAAGTGGCGGCTCTTGAGGCGTTGGGATGGAATGTGATTGTGGTTTGGGAGTGTGAGCTGTTCAGGCGGGCCAGAGATTTGACACTGCGAAATTTGGTGGATGCGGTGAGACGGAATATCGAGCCGGAGTCAATTCATCCTATTCCATTGTCTGTGCGGAAACTAGCCTTGAAGGAATAGGTTGCAAACGGGAATATTATTGCGTATATTCACGGAAATATTCAATGAATATGAAGTCTTTAAAGATGCCGCGTCAGTTGACGCTCTGTATTTTCATACTTTCGTCCGTGGCGAATCTGCTCGGCAAGCTTTTGGGTGTGAATATTC
>ENA-UOOD01001811-UOOD01001811.1-human-gut-metagenome-genome-assembly--contig:-CS67-NODE-1811-length-20494-cov-4.985518_pt1 | contig 20494 bp, 22 predicted proteins | sample MGYA00242464_ERZ724011 | MGnify/ENA metagenome assembly ERZ724011 | reverse complement strand
ATTCTTGCGAGCCTGGGGTCGAGGGAGGACTAGATGGCACGCTTCGAGCCGTATTCCACCGCCCCCGTGCCCGAGCGCGCGATTCTCGTGGGCGTCGACCTCGGGCGCTCCGAGTGGAGCTGCGAGGAGTCGCTCGCCGAGCTTGCCCGTCTCGCCGAGACGGATGGTGCCGAGGTCGTCCTCACGATGACGCAGCGCCTCGACGCGCCCGTACCCAAGACCTTCATCGGCAAGGGCAAGGTCGAGGAGCTCTGCAGCTACGCGCGAAACCTCTCTGTCGACGTCGTCATCTTCGACGACGAGCTTACTCCCTCGCAGCAGGCCAACCTCGAGCGTGCGGTGGGGGAACCCGTAAAGATCATCGATCGCACGGCCCTCATCCTCGACATCTTTGGCGTTCACGCCAAGACGCACGAGGGACGGCTCCAGGTGCAGCTTGCCCAGCTCCAGTACGTGCTGCCGCGTCTGCGTGGCATGTGGAGCCACCTCGTGGGCGAGCAGACGCGCGGCGGCATCGGCAGTCGCTTCGGGCAGGGTGAGAGCCAGCTCGAGGTCGACCGCAGGCTCGTGCGCGCCCGCATCTCGACGCTCCGGCGCGAGCTCGATCGCCTGGAACGCCGCCGAGGCGTGCAGAGCAAGGCACGGTGGGACTCGGGAGTCTACCGCGTCGCCCTCGTGGGATACACCAACGCCGGCAAGTCGACGCTGCTCAACCGCCTCACCGGGGCAGGCGTGTACGTGCGCGACGAACTCTTCGCGACGCTCGACCCCACCACGCGCGCCCTCGAGCTCGAGGAGGGGCGCAAGATTACGATCACGGATACGGTCGGGTTCATCCAGAAGCTCCCGACGATGCTCGTCGAGTCGTTCAAGTCGACGCTTGCCGAGGTCCGCGCCGCCGACCTCGTCCTTCTCGTTGTGGACGCCTCGGATCCCCACCGCGAGCTCGAGATCGCGGCGGTGCGCTCAGTCCTCGAGGAGATCGGCGCCGACCAGATACGCTGCGTCGAGGTCCTCAACAAGTGCGACCTGCTGGATGCCGACGGCCTCAGGGAGGCACGCACGGTTCACCCGGACGCCCAGTTCGTCTCCGCTCTGTCCGGGGAGGGGATGCGCGGCCTTCTGTATCGCGTCGCCCAGGAGGCCAGCGCCGACAGCGTCTCGATGACGGTGCTCGTTCCCTACGAGAAGGGCCTGCTCATGAAGATGGTCCACGAGCGCTGTCAGGTCATGCGCGAGAGCTACGTGCAGGACGGCCTTCTCGCCACCGTGCGCGCCGACGCGCGCATGGCCTCCACCCTCGCGCCGTATGCCGTCGAAGAGGACTCCTAGAGGGCGCCCGCCAGCACGCAGATTCCCAGAATGACGGGCTGGTGCGCGATATAGACGAGCAGCGCGTGCCTGCCGACGAAGTTAAGGGGCGCCACGTGGGCGCGATACGCCCACTCTGGGTACCCCTTTCGCGACCAGCGTGTCCCCAGGGCGGCACCGGCAAGGTAAAGGGCGAGGTAGGGGAGCAGGGGATAGTAGTCACCTGACGAGAAGCCCGGCCCCGGCAGCCCGAGCCAGGAGAGCCATGGGGTCGTATAGGGCTCGGACGGGACCTCCCAGGAGAGTGCCCCGATTCCGACCGTTCCGTCAGCAAGGCCTTGCAGCGCCAGGAACATGACGACGAGCACGATTGCGGCGACGCACCCACGGGGGAGCAGGCCAAGGCGATGCAGCGCCCAGGCGACCAGCGTGCAGGCAAACATGCAGTAGATGATGCCAAAGGAGATGGGCACGTCCACCGCAGCCACCGACGTCACGATCCATATGGCAAGGGCGACCGCGCCATACTCCGCTGCCCTCCGGAGGTTGTCCCGCGAGAGCGGGAACATGCAGCCGGCGACAAACAGAAACGTCCACGATATGCTGCATCTCCACACGTCCTGCAGGGGAGGGGCGAACCAGGCGAGCTGCGCCCCCGCGATGAACTTGAGGTCATAGCAGAGGTGGAAGAGGACCATCGAGATGACGGAGAAGCCTCGTACGAGGTCAAACACGCCGATGCGCCCGCGGGAGGCGGCGTCGACGGCGCTGGCACCGCCCATTACGAGATGGAGCGGATGAGAGCGGTGACCCTGCCGAGAATGACGGGATTGTCGACATAGATGGGCGCCATGGTGTCGTTCTCGGGCTGGAGGCGAACGCGGTCACGCTCGCGATAGAAGGTCTTGACCGTCGCCGAGTCGTCGATAAGGGCAACGACGATCTCACCGTCATGGGCGTCCTGCTGCTCCTTGACGACAATGTAGTCACCGTCGAAGATGCCGGCGTTGATCATCGAGTCACCGTGCACCCTCAGGACGAAGGAGCTCGCGTCACCGACGATTGAGGTGGGCAGGGCAAGCGTGTCCTCGACGTTCTGCTCCGCCAGAACAGGAGTGCCCGCCGCGACGCGACCCACGAGGGGGAGACGCATGACGTTGGCGCCCACGTCCTGGGAAACGGAGGCCAGGGGCTCGGAGTCGCTGACGGCACCCGTCTGCTGACGGCCGTCCATGACCTCGATGGTGCGGGGCTTCTTCGAGTCCCGCTTGATGAGCCCCCGCTCCTCGAGAACCTTGAGGTGCATGTGCACGGTGGAGGGAGAGGCGAGCCCAACGGCCGTGCCGATCTCCCTGACCGAAGGCGGGTAGCCGTGCTCGTCGGAGTAGGAGCGGATGAAGTCGTAGATGGCCAGCTGACGCTTGCCAAGCTTCCCTCTTGCCATGGTTGCCTCCCTTTCGTCCCCTCCATCATACGTCGCGGACCCCATTGACGCAAACGTTTGTTCTAAATTCTTCTTGACACGAACAAGCGTACTGGCATACTTGAGTACAGACGTTCTGATTTCTGCTCGTGAATTTGTGTCCGGACGCACCCGTATAACGGACGTGTAATTCACGACGAGAGGGGACACGCAGATGACACGCACCAGCTATGCCACGCCCGCCTTTGACGGAACCGCCGCGCTCAAGCCCCGCCCCGGCGCGCGCCTCGTGCTCATAGAGGGCGGGCGCTCCGCCGCGACCGAGCGCGCGGAGATGACACGACCCCTCTCCGTATGGCAGTCCGTTGCATTTCTCGTTCTTGGTGCCCTGCTGGCGTTCGCTCTTTGTGCCGCGAGCGTGCTCGCGGACGAGCTTTCCTCCGCTGCAACCGAGGGCCTTCTCGCGGGTCTTCCCGAGCAGGAGCTCGTCGTTCATGACGGCGACTCCCTGTGGTCCATCGCCTCATCGCTTGACCTGACGGGCGTCTCGACCGAGGACGTCGCATCCTGGATCTTTGAGCGCAACGCACTCTCCGACTCCATGCTTCTCACAGGGCAGACTCTGGTGGTTCCCGCAACCACTATTGGGTGAGCGGCTCTTTCCAGTTCGTTACCGATGGTACTCCTCGGGGCAGTTTTGTGCGTTTTGTGATAACGTTTTCCTCTGCCGGTGGTAGAGGAGGTTTGATGCGCTGTCCCAGATGCGGCTGCGAGGAGTCCAAGGTGGTCGACTCGCGACCCTCAGAGAACAACGACGCCATCCGTCGACGCAGGGAATGCACGGGTTGCGGTTTCAGGTTCACGACGTACGAGCGCTGCGAGGAGATGCCGATCGTCGTCGTCAAGCGGGACGGCCACAAGGAGCCCTTCGACCGACAGAAGGTCATGAGGGGTCTGCTCACCGCCACGGTGAAGCGCGACATTCCGGTCTCCACGCTCACGGCGCTCATCGATGACATCGAGGCGAGCCTGCGCGACTCTGGGAACATGGAGGTCTCCTCTGCCGACCTCGGGAGCATGGTGCTCAAGCGTCTCATCGCTGTCGACAAGGTTGCCTACGTTCGCTTTGCCTCCGTCTATCGCGACTTCAAGGATGTCGACGAGTTCAGCGAAGAATTGAGGAGTCTCAATGATTGACGACGTCGTCTCGCTTCCCATCAAGCGCCTCGACCCGAGCGTGGAGCTGCCGAGCTACGCCTACGCCGGTGACGCCGGCCTCGACCTGAGGGCCAACGAGGACGTGACCCTGGCCCCGCACGAGCGCCGTCTCGTGTCCACGGGGCTCGCCGTTGCGATTCCCGAGGGCTATGCGGGTTTTGTCCAGCCCAGGAGCGGGCTTGCCCTCAAGGTGGGCCTCTCGATGGCCAACACGCCGGGACTCGTCGACTCCCACTATCGGGGCGAGCTCAAGGTCTGTGCAGTCAACCTCGATGACGCGCAGCCCATCCACATCGAGCGCGGCGAGCGCATCGCTCAGCTCGTTATCCAGCGTGTTCCCGTCGTCACGCTCGTCGAGGTCGACGAGCTCGACGAGACGGACCGCGGTGCCGGCGGCTTTGGGTCGAGCGGCGTCTAAGCAGTCTCTCCGCCCTCGGGCGCGACTGAGATAGCTCGTAGTGTACGGAGCAAAAGAAAGGGATGTAAGTTTATGGAAACGTTTTTCAAGGCAGGTGAGAGGGGCTCGAGCGTCGGTCAGGAGGTTCGCGCTGGCCTGACCACGTTCCTCGCGATGGCGTACATCATCGCCGTGAACCCCTCGCTGCTCACGGCGGCTGGTATTCCTGCCGCTGCGGCAGTCACCTCGACGTGCCTCGGTGCCGGCATCATGACCATCCTCATGGGCCTCATCGCCAACCGCCCCCTGGCCTGCGCCTCGGGCATGGGCGTCAACGCCGTCTTCGCCTACACGCTGACCGCCATCGCGGGCGGCGACTGGCACGCGGCGAGCGCCGTCATCTTCATCGAGGGCGTCGCGATCCTCATCCTCGTCCTGTGCGGCCTGCGTGAGGCGATCATGGATGCCATCCCGGTCTCCCTGCGTCACGCCATCTCGGTCGGCCTCGGTCTCTTCATCGCCATGATCGGCCTTGCCGATGCCGGCATCATCGTCGCCGACGAGTCCACGATGGTCGCGCTTGGTGACGTCTTCAGCCCGACCTTCCTTGTCGGCCTGATCTCCATCGTCGTGACCATCGTCCTCTATGCGATGAACGTGAAGGGCGCGCTGCTTCTGGGCATCGTCATCGCGGTCGTTGCGGGCATCCCCCTCGGCGTCACCCAGATGCCGGCCGGCATCGTCTCCGGTCTTGACTTCTCGACCTTCGGCGCCCCCTTCCAGGCGGACGAGTCCGGCATCATGGGCATCGCCAAGGTCGTTACGAACCCCACGCTGCTCGTCTTCGCCTTCTCTCTCATGATGTCCGACTTCTTCGACACCATGGGCACTGCGATGGCCGTGGCCAAGCAGGGTGAGTTCCTCGAGTCCGACGGTCGCGTCAAGGACATCAAGCCCATCCTGATCGTCGACTCCGCCGCCGCCGCGGTTGGCGGCCTTGTTGGCGCCTCCTCGATCACCACCTTCGTCGAGTCCGCCTCCGGTGCGGCCGACGGTGGTCGTACGGGTCTCTCCTCGGTCGTTGCCGGCGTCCTCTTCATCGTCGCCGCGTTCTTCTCGCCGCTCATCTCCGTCGTGAGCTCTGCCGCCACCTGCGGCGCGCTCGTCTTCGTCGGCTACCTCATGATGAGCGAGGTCACGGAGATCGACTGGTCCGACCTTCTCGAGGGACTTCCCGCGTTCCTCATCGTCGCTGGCGTGCCCCTGACGTACTCCATCTCCAACGGCATCGGCTTCGGCTTCATCGCCTACGTGGTCGTTGCCGCGGTGACCGGTCAGCTCAAGAAGGTCAAGCCGCTCATGTGGGTCGCGGCGCTCGCCTTCCTGGTGTACTTCCTCGTCGTCTAGCGTCGAGTTCGCCCGGGCGCGGTGCGCCCGGGCTTTTTCTGTATCGGCCACTACCGAAGGGAGCGTGAGATATGAGCGTGAGGTCATCGGCGTCGATGACCGCTTGTCCGTGGGACGTGCCATCCCGCTCGGCATCCAGCACATGATGAGCATGTTCGGCTCGACTGTGCTCGTCCCGGTGCTCACCGGGCTCGACCCCAATGTCGCCATCATGTGCTCCGGCATCGGCACCATCTGCTACCTGCTGGTCACGCGCAACAAGATTCCCAGCTACCTGGGTAGCTCCTTTGCGTTCATCAGCCCGATTCTTGCCGTCGGCGCCACGCAGGGCCTCGATGCCGCCATGTCGGGCGTCGTCGTCGCGGGCCTGGTGTTTCTCGCCGTCGCGGGAATCATCCGCCTTGTTGGCACTGGCTGGCTTGACCGGCTCCTGCCGCCCGTTCTGGTGGCCTCCGTCATGGTCGTCATCGGCGTTGGTCTTGCTGCCACGGCCGCTGACATGGCCTTCATGACGACGGATGCCGCAGGTGCGAGCGTGTTCTACGGCACGGGTGCCATCGTGGCGTTCGTGACCCTCGCGGCGGCCGTCGTGTTCTCGAGCCTCGGCGGCATCGTCGGGACCGTCCCGGTCCTTCTCGCCATCATTGTTGGGTATCTGATCTCGCTCGCCCTTGGGCTGGTGGATCTTGCCCCGGTCGCCGAGGCTGCGTGGGTCGGGCTTCCGCAGGTCGCACCGCCGCGCTTTGACCTTGGCGCCATTGCGCTCGTAGCGCCGGTCGCCGTTGTCGTGGTCATCGAGCATATCGGTCACCTGCTCGCCGTGGGCGAGATCGTCGGCAAGGACTACCGCGAGATGCTCCCGCGCTCGCTTGCAGGCGATGGTATCTCCACCGTTATCTCTGGCTTCCTCGGTGGACCTCCGACCACGACCTATGCCGAGAATATCGGCGTCATGAGCGTGACCCGCGTCTACTCGACGCAGATCTTCTGGTATGCCGCTGGCTTCGCGCTCGTCGTGGGCGGCTTCTGCCCCAAGCTCGCCGCGCTCATCCAGTCCATCCCGAGCCCGGTCATGGGCGGCGTGAGCCTGCTCCTCTTTGGTCTCATTGCCTCCAACGGCCTGCGCATGCTGGTTTCGAACCGCGTTGACTTCGACGTCAACCGCAACCTCATGATCGCCTCGGTTGTCATCATTTTGGGAGTTGGCATGGAGACCTCGGGCATCTCGATTCCCATCGGTGACTACACGCTCCCCGGCATGGCGACCTCTACGCTGGTCGGAATCCTCATGAACCTGGTGCTGCCGCGTCCCAAGGAAACCTCCTCTGAGGAGTAGGCTGGTCATCAGCGGAAATCTTATGAGGGGATGGATCAATTGCGATTCATCCCCTCTCATTTTGGCGTTGCGATGGGGGAGAAGAGGGTATCTCACTCATAGCATGAAGAGGGGAGAAGACCCATGGGAACCATCAGTCACGACCTCATTATCATCGGCGGCGGCCCTGCGGGGCTCTCTGCCGCCCTGTATGCGTCGCGCTCTCTGCTCGATGCCGTGACGCTCGAGCGCGAGGCCATCGGCGGCCAGATGATGCTCACGAGCGACGTTGACAACTATCCCGGCGTTCCGTCCGCAAACGCCTTCGACCTTGTCGATGTCATGCGTTCCCAGGCTGAGGGTCTGGGCGCGCGCATCGAGATGGCTCCCGTCACCTCCATCGAGCATGATGCAAAGACGAGTCTCTTTCGCGTGTCTACGCCTTCTGACGAGTACCTTGCGCCCTCGGTCGTCGCTGCCCTCGGGGCTCGTCCGAGGCCGGCTGGCTTCATGGGTGAGCGCGAGTTTACCGGCAGGGGAGTCTCGTATTGCGCGACCTGCGACGGCATGTTCTACAGAAACAAACATGTGTTCGTAATTGGTGGGGGAAACTCGGCTGCGGAGGAAGCGCTGTTCCTGTCCAGAATCGCCCGAAGGGTGACCATGGTCGTCAGGAAGGACCATCTACGGGCCCAGAGCGCCCTTGTCGCCGAACTGGAACGAGACGAGAGGGTCGAGATTCGGTACCTCACCAGCATTGTCGCCGTGGACGGAGACGAGCTGCCTGGGGTCATAACCTTCAGGGACAACGCGCTCGGACGGGACTACGTGGAGACGTACGACGAGGGCTCGGTCGGTATCTTTGTCCTTGTGGGTCGCGAGCCTGAGTCCGGGCTCCTGGCGGGTCTGGTCGATCTTGATGAGAGCGGTTATGTCCTTACGGACGAGCGCATGGGGACCAGAACGCCGGGGCTGTACGTCGCAGGAGACGTCCGGTCCAAGCCGCTGCGTCAGATCGTGACCGCTGCAGCGGACGGTGCCGTGGCGGCCACAAGCGCAGCGGCGTTTCTCGGCCGACCCATCGAGGGCTAATCGTGAACCCAAACCTCCTTAACTTCGTGATCGTCCTAAAAGGTTTGGGTTCATCAGTCCGCCTTTGTTGCCACTCAGTTTAGAGAAGCTCCAGTTGAGCTGGTCGCCAAGGCGTCCAGGGTGGCGCGTTTCGAACCCAAACCAATATCGACTTTGGGTTTTATAAAACCGTGATAATATATCTTATGTAAAGTAGAAGAAAGTGCAGGAATACTGTGCTATTTCCCCTCTCGTATATGGCGCCAAGGCGAAACTGTCGCTTTTGACGCTTTGTTGCGTCAGATTCACCCGCATAAGCCGTAGGAACCGACAGTCTGCAGGAAGGGTTGCTTAGCCTAGTCGCTGACATGCTGCTCGCACATGAGCGCAAGTTTGAGCTTGGCGTCCTCCAGGGCCTCAGCGCTGGCTATGTACAGGAGCTCGTCTGCGGCCATGAGTTTCGTATCCCCCGTCGGGACGATCTGGGTCCCGGCGCGCTCTATCGTGAGGACCCGTACGCCGTCCGGCCATGGAACCTCACGGATGCGCATGCCCTCAAGACGGCTCCCAGTGCCCACGCGTACTGTCGCGAGGTCCTTTTCTGTCCCCGTAAGGCCGGTTACCGTCGAGTCGTCAGTCGTAGTGCCAAGAAGGCCGGCGAGTAGGTGCTCGTAGAAGGCATCGACGTTCGTGAAGCTCGATGTCACGTACGCGAGGATTGAGACGATGGTGACGGAGAGCAGCGCGTCGAGCGAGCCCGTGAGCTCGAACACGAGCACGACGGCCGTCACCGGCGCGCGAACGACGCCCGCAAAGAGCCCTGCCACGCCGAGAGCTACGAAGTTGGGACAGTACAGGGGCGGCAGACCAAGGCGCATGGCGACCACCGAGAAGGCACCGCCGACGAGTCCTCCGAGTACGACCAGCGGAAAGAGGGTGCCGCCCGGCGCACCGGAGCCAAAGCAGACGGCCGTGAATAGGTACTTCCCCATCAGCAGCACCAAGAGTGAGGCCAGCGAGGGGAACGCGCGTGCCTGGAGCACCTCGACGATGGCATCACCGCCGCACATGAGCTCGGGCCACGCAAACGCAGCCACGCCTGCAAGAGCAAACGGTATGGCGAGCCTCACTATGGAGAGGCTTCCCGGAATTCTTGAATAGAGGCGCTGGACCGCGAACATCCCCTGGTTGTGCATGGCTCCGAGAAGGCCGCAAAGCAGGCCGAGAAGAACGACGAAGAGGTAGTCGACATGCGGCAGGTCCGTGATGAAGACGAGGCTCAGCACGGGCTCGACGCCGATGACCTGGGAGACGAGGAAGTCGGAGGCGACGGCGGAGCACATGACCGAGATGATGAGCGGCGCAGAGAACTCCTTGTGAATCTCCTCGAGGGCAAAGAGGACGCCGGTCAGGGGCGCGTGAAAGGCCGCCGACATGCCGGCCGCGGCGCCGCACGTGACGAGGAGACGCTCCTCTCCCCTTCCGCGTCGCAGCGCCCGCGAGACCGCCTTGCCAGACATACCGCCCAGCTGCACCGAGGGCCCCTCGCGCCCAAGTGAGAGGCCCGAGAGCGCGAGCAGGCTCCCCTCGACGAACTTCGCGGGGATGACTCGCGCCCACGGCGCGTCATAGCGGCCGAGGACCTCGGCGTCGACTTGGGGAATCCCGGAGCCCGAGGTGGCCGGTTCCCATCTCATCAGGGCCCATACGACGGCGAGCAAAATGCCGAGAAGCGCGAACCAGCCGAGCATCGCGAGCACGTTGCCGGCAGCCTCGCCCGTTACGGTGCGCAGGAGCCGCTCGGCATGGGAGAGGGCGAGTCGGTAGAGCGTGACGATGCCGCCGCCGACGATGCCGACCAGCGCGCCCTCCCCCACGAGGCTGACCTGAAAGCGTCGGGACAGACGCCGCGAGACGGGTGCCCCCTCACTTCTCGACTCACCCATGAGCGCCTCTCCTAGTAGTAGGAGCCGCCGCCGTAGAAGGAGTAGACGGGGCCGACCACCACGCCGACGCCCGGTCGCGAGGCGTGAACCATCTGGCCGTTCCCAAGATAGATGCCCACGTGTCCGCTGTGCGGGAAGACAAGGTCCCCGTAGTTGAGCTGGTCGAGGCTCGTCTTCCAGTCACCGGTGGCCTGAAGCGAGCTGATCATGCTGTAGGTCGTCCTGCCGCGGTCGTAGCCGTAGCTGTAGCAGACGAGTCCGGAGCAGTCGAAGGCGTTGGGGCCGGCCGCGCTCCACGCGTAGGGCTTGCCGACCTGTGCCAGTGCGGTCGCGACGCCACCGCCGGCGATCGAGGAGCCCCCGTCCTGCTGGCTCTGGTCCTGGCCCTCTTCGGGGGCGGGCTCCTCCTGCTCAGCCTGCTGCTCTTGCTCCTCCTGCTGAGCCTCCTGCTCGGCCTGCTCCTGAAGTGCCTGCTGCTGCTCGGCGCGCTCAGCGGCCTCGAGCGCCGCCTGGATCTCAGCGTTCCTCTGCTCCTCGAGCTCGGCCTGGAGCTGCTCGTCGAGCTGGTCGTAGACCGCCTGAGCCTCGGCGACGCGGCTCTCGTACTCCTGCGTCTGGGCGTTCAGCGAGTCGACCTGCTGTTCCTGGTCGCTCTTTCGCTGCTCGAGCTCCGCGAGGTCATCCTGGAGCTGGGACTCGAGCTGAGAGACCTCTCCGATGACCTCGGCCTGGTAGTCCGAGTAGGACTCGAGGTAGCGCAGCCGGCTGAAGAGGTCCTCGAAGTCGGTGGAGCCGAGGAGGAACTCGAGGGGGCTCGAGGGCCCGGTCTTGTAGGAGGTGCGCATGAGGCTGGCGAGCTCGCGCTGGTGCGTGGCGAGCTCCTCCTGGGTCTGGTCGACCTGAGCGCCCTTCTCGTCGATCTCGTACTGCGTCTTCTCGAGCAGCTCGGTGGTCTCCGCAAGCTCCTGCTGCTTGGCCGATAGGTCCGCACCGAGGCTCTCGAGCTGTGCCGCCGCTGCGGCGAGCTCGTCCTCGGTATCGGCGAGCGCGGGCGCGGGCCACAGGCAGGCGGCCAGGGAGATGGTGAGGACGGTTGCTGCTACGTCCCTGAGTTTCATGTCAGTGCCTTTCTCTCAACTCGTCAATTCTATGACAGACGAGCCGAAGAGACGGAACGTACATGCAACGGTCATCTAGTTGACCTTGACGAGCGTGAAGACCTCCTGGTCGCACTCCTGGGCGATGATCGTGCGGGGGTTGAGGAATGCGAGCTCGAGGATGAAGCCAAAGCCCTCGACGCTGGCGCCGGCCTGCTCGACGAGCTTCGCGGCCGCGATGGCGGTGCCGCCCGTGGCGATGAGGTCGTCGACGATGAGTACATGGTCGTCGCTCGTGAGGGCGTCTTGGTGAATCTGCAGCTCGTCGGTTCCGTACTCGAGGGAGTAGCTCTGGCTGTAAACCTCACGCGGGAGCTTGCCGGGCTTACGGGCGGGAACGAAGCCGCAGCCCAGGCGATAGGCGACGGGGGCGCCCACCATGAAGCCGCGCGCCTCGGCGCCGACGACCTTCGTGATGCCGCGACCCGCAAAGTGGTCGGCGATCGCATCGATGACGGCCCCTAGGGCCTCCGCGTCATCAAAGAGCGGCGTGATGTCCTTGAAGACCACCCCGGGCTCCGGATAGTCAGGGATGTCGACGATCCTGCTCTCGAAGTCGAATGCGCTCACGAGCGTCTCCCCTCGTCGTGCCGGGCCTCGTCAGGCCCCTCGTTCTTGAACGGCTTGGTAACGCGGCGAGCGATGAGCTCGTCGCGAACGGTGTTGGTGAGCCCGAGCATGCGTGAGAACGCCTGCTCGTAGCGGGTGCGGGCGGCCTCGGTGTCCTCGATCTCCACGCCGCCCCCCTTGCGGGCGAAGACGACGAGCGCCTGCTCGAACATCGATGACTCCCTGTTTGCCGCCATGACGTACTGGCGAAGGTTCTTGGGACCGATCCCAAAGTGACGCAGCTCGTCGCAGACGCGGATGAGCGGGAAGTCGCGGCCGTCGACGAGGTCGCGACCGTGGGGGGAGCGCGTGAGCCTGATGACGCCAGCCTCGGAGAGCTGGCGCACAAAGCCGACCGTCACGCCGAGAAGGTCGGGCATGCGGTCGATGGGGTGCAGCTTGTCACGGTTCTCCTCGTCCTCGACGGGGAGCGTGATGGTGTCGGCGAGGCCGCCGGCAGGTCCCTCCCCCACCGGGGCCTGGCCGGCGTCGGCGCGCTCCAGCTCCTCCTTGATCACCGAGAGGGGGAGGAACCGGTTCTTCTGCAGGTAGAGAATTGTCTCGAGCCTGCGAACGTCCCTCTGGGAGTAGAGGCGATAGCCGCTGGGCGTACGGGAGGGGTTGAGAAGGCCCTCGTCCTGTAGATAGCGAACCTTGGATATGGAGAGGTCGGGATACTGCTGCTGCAGCTTCTTCACGACCTTTCCGATGGTCAGATAGCCTGCGTCGGGCATGACGGCTACGCCTCGGTGTCGATTCGACGCGGACGGGCGTTGGTGTGGAAGACCATGCGGAACGTGCCGATCTGGACGGTCGAGCCGTCCTTGAGGGATGCCCTCGTCGCGATGGCGCCGTCGACCCAGGTGCCGTTGAGCGAGCCGAGGTCCTCAATCGTGGCGCAGCCGGACGCGATGTTTCCGAGGTCCATGCGCGCGTGGTGACGCGAGACGGTCATGTCGTTCAGGAAGACGCTGTTGCGCGGGTCGCGCCCGAGCGTGATCAGCGGCGCGTCGAGCTCGAACACCTCGCCGATCTGCGGGCCCTTCACGATGGTGAGCGTGGGGTGGGCCGGACGATGCGCGCCCATGAGGTCGGGAACCGTCGAGTCCGCGGCGGGCATCCGGAAGATCTCGGTGGCGTCAGGGTTATTGGTGGGCATGTCTCTCCCCTCGTCGTCTTGCCTCTATGATAGCGCGCCTCAGCGGCAGGCGACACAGTCCATCTCGATGAGCGCGCCCAGCGGCAGCTCGGCGACGCCCACGACGGCGCGGGCGGGCGCGGGAGTGCTGAACCTGCGCGCGTAGACCTCGTTCATGACGGCCATGTCGTCCAGGGAGGCCAGATAGACCGTCGTCTGGGCGACGTCGGCGAGCGTGCAGTCGACCTCGGAGAGGATGGACTCGATGATGTCGATGACGCGCTCGGTCTGCTCGCGGATGCCGCCCTCGACCAGCCGCCTGTTGTCGCTGTCGGAGATGGGCAGCTGCCCGGACGCGAACACGAGCCTTCCGGCCGTGGTCCCTTGTGAGTAAGGCCCGATGGCCTCGGGCGCACGCTCGGCGTTGATCGAGTACTTCATGCACGGCTCCCTTCTCGGGCGTGAGGTCGGCCCGTCCGCTCAGCCCAGGGCACGCGCACCGACGAAGTCGCTGCCAGGACGAACGACGCCCCAGCTCTCGAGGTCGGCGCGACGCGGCTGTCGCGGGTCGCCCTCGATTTCCTCCGCCCAAGGAAGCTGCCGTGAGAGCAGGCTCCGGAGCCGGACGTGGCCGATGGGCTCGACCTCGGTGAACGAGAGCAGGCTCCTCCATAGTACGCGAGCCGCGCCCACGGGGACGAGGACAAGGTAGGTGGGAGGCAGAAACGATGCGGCCGGGCGTGCGACGATGGCCGTGATGGCGTCAAGGTGCAGCTGAAGTACGGCCCCCTGCTCCGGAAGGCGCTCGTCGCCATGCACATAGTCAGAGAGTACCCGCTCCGCCGCCGGACCGGCGAGCAAAAGCGGAACGAGCATGCCGCTTGCGTCCTCGAGACCAAGGTCGGGAAATGCCGGCGCTTCCTCGGATGAAGCGTGAGCGAGGAACTCGAGCCAGGCAGCGAGGGAGCCTCCCCGAGGGCCAGCGTCGATGATGACGAACTCGTGGTCTCCGGTCCTTGCCAGCAGCGGCACCGAGACGAGCGCGCCGGTCCCGGTGAGCGTGGCCTCGAACGCAACCTCACCCACGGCAAGCTGACGACCGGCGAGCGAGGCGGCGATAAAGGCATCCGCGTCGGATCCGCTCGCGAGAAGGTAGGCCGCGCCCGTGAGGTCCGCCAGAACGACGCCGACGGACTCGGCTGACTCGCGAGCGTAGGCGCTCACGCACGGCGCGCCCGTGCAGGGGGACGGAACGAACTCAGCGCCGAGCAGAACGTGTTCGGCGTGCAGTACGCCCGGAGACGGCTCGCTCATTGATTGACCGCCCCGTTCTGTCGGCTCTGGCGAATGAGCTGGATTCCCTTTGCGGTGTAGACGAAGGCCGTGATGATTGAGCAGACGATTCCGGCATACACGAAGAAGATGCCGAGCGCAGCGGCATGTGCGTTGAGCCCGGGCAGCCAGGAGACGTCGGCGAGACCAAGCCCTTCGATCACGGGAACGCCGAGCAGCAGATCGCAGAAGCCAAACATGAGCAGGGCCGTGGCGGCCTTGCCAACGTAGACGACGTCGATGGGGCGACGCCGGAAATGCTGCAGGACGAGGCCGCCGATGCCGAGATAGACGTCACGGCCGATGACGAAGACGGGCACCCAGAGCGGCAGGTCGCCAACGATGAGGAGACCGAGCACGCCGGTAAAGAGCAGGACGCGGTCCATGATGGGGTCCATGATCTTGCCGAGCCAGCTCACGGTCTGGGTGCGACGAGCGACCTGGCCGTCAAGGAAGTCCGTCGTCGCGGCGACGACGTAGCACACGAGCGCGGCGGTACGGTGATGCCCGCCGGCGAAGAGGGCGAGAAACGCGATGGTGAGGCAGAAGCGACAGAGCGTGATGAGATTGGCGACGGTGAACACCTGTGACGAGGGGTTCTCCGAGGTGCCGACCGGACTGTCCGCGATTCCCTGCGCCTGTGCCTCTGCGGCATCGGTATCGGCAAGGGTCTTGACTCGCTCCTTGGTCCGCTCCTTGGCTCTCTTGGTTCTCTCAGACACGCGGAACGCCTCTCACTCCAAAATGCTCACGACCACAAGGTTACCCATCTTAGCGCAATTTGATTCGCCGTCCGTAAGGCCCTAAAGAACGGTGCGCTCCAGAAGCGCCGCGATGACCCGGATTCCCTGAGCGTACGTGCGGCGCGAGATGCGCTCGTTCACGCCATGAAGTCCGCGGGAGAGCTCCTCGGGTGCGGGTCGGAAGGGGGTGACGCGCAGGAGCTTGTCGCACACCCCCTCGTATCGCACGGAGTCCGTTCCGCCGCACACGATCGACGGAACCACGAGGGTGCCAGGGTGATAGCGTCTCAAGACCTCCACAAGTTCGTCGTACCCAAGACCGGAGGCGCGGTCGAGACGCCCTGCGGGCGTGTGGTGCAAAACCTCGACCTCGATGTCGTTTCCCACCGTGTCGCGAACCCACCGAACGATATCATCGGCCGTCGTGCCGGGAAGGAGGCGGAAGTTGACCGTCGCGCTCGCATCCGCGGGCATGACGTTCGGCGCGCTCGCGCTCCCCTCGATCTGGTCGACGGCCATCGTCGTGCAGACGAGTGGGTACAGTGCGCGCATGCGCGCGGCCTCGCGTGCAATCCGGTCAGCGTTGGCGTCCACGTCGGAGACGAGCGTTTGGAACGGCTCCTCGCTCACGTAGGGGGCGAGGAGACCAAACGTCTGCGCGACGACGGGCGTGAGGCGCGGCGAGGGTCGGGTCTCGGCGAGCCGGGCGAGCGCGACGCAGAGCCGCTCGAGTGAGGTTCCCCCGAACGGATTCGAGGAGTGGCCACCGCTGCCGTGAGAGACGAGCCTCACGTCGAGATAGCCCTTCTGAGAGAGACAGACGTCGATGAGCGTGGTTCCCGGCGCGCCGTAGGCACCGGCGTCCATGAAGGTCGTGACGCCTTCGTCGAGCGAGAACGCCGCACGCACGCCCCTCCGGGCGAGCTCGGAGGCGATGGCAGTGGCACCACGGCTGTTAGTCTCCTCGTCCTCCCCGAACGCGAGGATGACGGTCCTTCTCGGTCGTCCGTGTCGGGAGAGCAGGAGCTCGACGGCCTCGAGCTCCCCCATGAGCATCTCCTTGATGTCGAGCGCTCCACGACCCCAGATCCACTCGTCGTCGACGTGGCCACCAAAGGGGGCGTGGTCCCACTCCCCCTCCGTACCGGGAACGACGTCGACGACGTCCTGGTGGGCCAGGAGCAGGGCCGCCGGTAACGCCGGATCGGTGCCCGGGATGGTGATAAGAATGGAGTGAGCGATTCGCTCAGCGTCTCCAAGCTCCGCTACCCGTGGGTATGACTCGCGAATCAGCTCGTAGAGGGCGTCAAAGGGCGCGAAGTCGGTCGTATCGGGCCCGGTGTGCACCGTCCTAAGCGCGAGCGCGGCGGAGAGCCGCCCCGCCGCGACGTCAAGGTCGAGGTCGGGATAGTCATCCTCGTGCGCAAAGTGCACGTACGGGTCGATAGTGTCTGTCACAGGGGGCTCCTCCTGCGATGTCTAGTCGCTCGGGCTGATGGCACGAACCCTTCTCACGTGATCGAGGGAGGAGAGCCTGCTCAGTACGTCGTCGGGCACGGGGCCGCTGACCTCGACCAGCGTGTAGGCGTTGGGACCCCGGCTCACGTTGCTCATGTTCTCGATGTTGAGTCCCGCATCGGCGAGAACCTGCGAGAGCTGGCCGATGACGCCCTGTGCGTTCTCGTGGAACAGCGCGATGCGATGGTCGCCCACGAGCGGTCCGAGGTCGACGCGGCCGTAGTTGACGGAGTTGGTGATGTTGCCGTTCTCGAGGTAGTCGCGAAGCTGGCGCGCGGCCATGACGGCGCAGTTGTCCTCGGCCTCACCCGTGGAGGCGCCGAGGTGCGGCAGGACGATGGCGTTCTTCATGTTGGCGCTCGCGGGGTTGGCAAAGTCGGTGACGTAGCGCGCGATCTTGCCGTCGTCGAGGGCCTCGGCGAGCGCCTGCTCGTCGACAAGCGCGTCACGTGCGAAGTTGAGCAGCACCGCGCCGCGCTTCATCTTGGAGATGGCCTCGGCAGAGATCATGCCCTTCGTGGCGTCCGTGGCGGGAACGTGCAGCGTGACAAAGTCGCAGGCGGAGAGCAGCTGGTCGAGGTCGGTCGCGTGCTCGATCCTGCGGTCCAGCCCCCACGCGGCGTTGATGGAGAGATACGGGTCATACCCCATGACCTCGGCGCCGAGCGCGATGAGGGCGCACCGAGGCCAATCACGCCCACGCGCTTGCCCGCGAGCTCGCAGCCGGCAAAGCGCTTCTTGGCCTTCTCGGCGCGCTTGGCGATCTGCGGGTCGTCCACGGCATCGCGCACCCACTCGATGCCGCCGATCACGTCTCGGCAGGCGAGCAGCATGCCGCAGATGACGAGCTCCTTGACGGCGTTGGCGTTTGCGCCGGGAGTGTTGAAGACGACGATGCCGCGCTCTGCGCAGCGCTCGACCGGGATGTTGTTCACGCCCGCACCGGCGCGCGCGATGGCGAGCAGCGACTGCGGAGCCTCGATTTCGTGCAGGTTCGCGCTGCGGACGAGCCAGGCGTCAGCCTGAGAGGGGTCGTCGACGAACTGGTAGCCGGCGGTCTCGAGGGCGTCGGTCCCGACGGTCGAGATGTTGTTCATGCAGTGGATGGCGTACATCTGCGTATCCTCCTCGCGCCTAGTGGCGCGCCTCGAAGTCCTTCATGAAGCTCACGAGCGCCTCCACGCCCTCACGGGGCATGGCGTTGTAGATGGAGGCGCGCATGCCGCCCACGGAGCGGTGTCCCTTGAGGTTGACGAGGCCGGCCTTGGCCGCCTCGGCGACGAACTCGGCGTCAAGGTCCTTGTCGCCCGTGACGAAGGGCACGTTCATGAGCGAGCGGCAGGACGGGTCGACCGTGGACGAGAAGAGCTCGGACTCGTCGAGGAAGTCGTAGAGCACGGCCGCCTTCTCGGCGTTGCGCTCCCCCATCGCCGCGAGGCCGCCGTTCTTCTCGATCCACTCGAAGACGAGGCCGCAGACGTAGATGCCCCAGCAGTTGGGCGTGTTGTAGAGCGAGCCGGCGTCGGCCTGGGTCCTGAGGCGCAGCATGGTGGGAACGCCGGGCAGATCCTCGGGGATGAGGTCCTCGCGCACGATGACGATCTGGACGCCAGCGGGGCCGACGTTCTTCTGGACGCCCGCGTGGATGAGGCCGTAGCGGGTGACGTCGACGGGCTCGGAGAGGAACATCGAGCTCTGGTCCGCTACGAGCACGTGACCCTTGGTGTTGGGGAGCTCCGAGAACTTGGTGCCGTAGATCGTGTTGTTCTCGCAGATGTAGAGGTAGCTCGCGTCATCGCGGATGGGAAGGTCGGAGCAGTCGGGGATGTAGGAGAAGTTCTTGTCGGCTGAGGAAGCCACGGCAACGGCGTCGCCGAGAATCTGCGCCTCCTGGAAGGCCTTCTTTGCCCAGTTGCCGGTGATGACGTAATCGGCCTTGCCGTTGGTGGCTAGGTTCATGAAGACCGTGGAGAAGAGCAGCGAGTCACCTCCCTGGGTGAAGATGACCTTGTAGTTGTCGGGGATGTTCATGAGGCTGCGCAGGCGCGCCTCGGCGCCCTCGATAATGCCCTTGAAGACGGAAGATCGGTGGCTCATCTCCATGACGCTCATGCCGCAGCCGGCGTAGTCGAGCATCTCGTCCGCGCACTGCTTGAGGACGTCCTCGGGCAGCACGGCGGGACCGGCGGAGAAGTTGTACACGCGTGCCATAAGATCCTCCAATGGTTGGCCTTGCCGTGAGGTCCATCATAGGCGCACGTCGGACGTGGTTCGCCTACCTGAAACGCTCGCGATACACGGGTTTCGCATACTTGACATTCTCGCTTGCGTCTCGTGCGACGGGATGCTATAGTTCTTCCTCGCACAACGGGTGGTGGCGCAGTTTGGTAGCGCACTTGACTGGGGGTCAAGGGGTCGCTGGTTCGAATCCAGTCCACCCGACCAGAATTTGAGAGGGACCGGGAATTGCTCCCGGTCCTTTTTTCGTTTCTACGGGCCGTTCTTCTCGCCTGCGTCCCCCACATGACAAACTGTCGGTTTTTACCTACCGCGAGGCCCTAACTGGCCTCGCGAGCAGTAAATACCGACAGTTTGCGGGGTTGAGTCTCGTTGAAGGGGTCCCTACGCGCAGGCGTGTGTGCAGATCGTCCCGTCCCCGTCACCGGTGATCTCCACTACGCCCGTGGCACCGTCTATGTCGCGGATGACCTCGCGCACCGCAGGGGCGCAGACGCGACTCCCGGCGAGCGGGTTCTTGACGCTCTCGATGGGCGTTGTGAGCTCCGCCTGGACGTGGCTGCGCTCGAAGGCGAGGTCGCACCCTTCCATGCGGCAGTTCACCAGGCGCAGGTCCTCGCAGTAGCAGAGCGGCTGCGTGCCCTCGATGAGGCAGTTCTCGAAGGTGACGTCTTGGCTGTACCAACCGAGGTACTCGCCACGCACCACTGAGTCGCGCACCACGACGTTTCGTGCGTGCCAGAAGGCGTCCTTGGTGTCGAGCTCGCAGTTTTCGATCACCGCGTCCTCGATGTACTGAAACGAGTATTTGCCCGAGAAGCGCACGCCACGTAGGTGCAGGCGAGAAGCGCGCATCATGAAGTACTCGCTCGTGGCCGCACAGTCCTCCATCTCGATGCCGCGCGTTGACCAGCCGAACTCCGGGGAGACGACGTCGCAGCCGCGCATCCGTACGTTCGCGCACTCGCGCAGCGCCTTGATGCCGTGGAGGAGGCTGTCCTCGATTGTGACGTCACGGCTGTACCAGAGGGCCGCGCGACAGAGCTCGGTCATCTCGACGTCGCGCAGCGCGAGCCCATGGTCGTGCCAGAACGGGTAGCGCAGGTTCATGAACGTGTCGTCAACGCGCACGTTGGTGCACTCCTTGAAGGCACTCTCGCCGTCTGCCGGCCCGTCGAAGCGGCAGCTCCGCACAACGAGGTCATGCTCGCCGTAGAGCGCGCGCTCCTCGTCAAAGGTCTGATTCTCGATGGTCTTCCCGTTCATGCATTCCTTCTTGTAGCACAGGTCCTTCTTAAGGAGCGCTCGGACCGTTTCCCAGAGATGGCGCCCTTGCCGCTCCAACCTGAGTGCGCGGTGTATCCAAGAGATTCATTTGTCATAGTTTAGCGACGCGACGTCAACATGCAAAATACCCATACCGAATAGGAAGCCATGCAGAATACGCATACATGAGAACGAGAGGAACATGTCGCTCAACCATCACGGTGACCGCCCAAATAACGGTTTGGGTTCACTGGGGCAGGAGAATTGTACAACGCGAGGACAAAACCGCAGGTCGCATATTCGTGGAACGGCCACCGAGCGGAAACGATGAACCCAAACCGCAGAAGAAGCTACGCCAGAGCGGCTTCGAGCTCTGCCACGGTCACGAGCCTGGAGCCGTAGCAC